>Ga0265327_10000408_pt1 | contig 79100 bp, 76 predicted proteins | sample 41621metaG_FD_202089 | JGI IMG/M metagenome (GOLD analysis project Ga0265327, IMG submission 202089) | Rhizosphere microbial communities from Carex aquatilis grown in University of Washington, Seatle, WA, United States - 4-16-21 metaG | ecosystem: Host-associated > Plants > Roots > Rhizosphere...
CCTTGTCATGGTCCGGACCTGTGGAGGTCACGACGTACGACGGTGCGCCCCAACCTTTTTCCGCGGTCAGTTCCTGCAGGCTGGTCTTCCAGTCCAGACCGGCACCGAGCTTCGGCGCGGTCTCCAGCAGTTCCCCGAACAGCCTCAACACCACTTCGCGAGCGATCTCCAGCCCGTGCTCCAGATAGACCGCACCGAGAATCGACTCCATGCCGTCGGCAAGAATGCTGGATTTGTCGCGGCCGCCGGTGTTCTCCTCGCCCTTGCCCAGCAGCAGGTGCGCGCCCAGTCCGTCGCCGGTCAGTCCGCGTGCCACCCCGGCAAGTGCCTGGGTGTTGACGATACTGGCACGCAGCTTGGCCAAGTCGCCTTCAGAACGGTCCGGGTGGGTGTGGTAGAGCGTCTCGGTAATCGTCAGCCCCAGCACGGCGTCGCCGAGGAACTCCAGCCTCTCGTTGGTGGGCAGGCCACCGTTCTCGTAGGCATAACTGCGGTGCGTGAGAGCCAGGGTGAGCAGGTCGTCGCCCAACTTCACACCAATCGCAGCACGCAGATCCTCATACCGATGATCTGGGCCAGGGTTCACTGGTCGTCACCGAAGTTGGCGAGCTTGGCCCAACGCGGGTCAATGTTGTCATGGTGATGATCAGGTTCGGCTGTGGCCAAAGCGATTCCGCATTCGGGGCAGAGCCCTGGGCACTCGGGTCTGCACACCGGGGCCAGCTCCAAGTCGGGCACGATGGCATCGACGATGGTCTGCTCGAGGTCGACGAGCCCGTCGACAACCCGATGGACCTCGTCCTCTTCCGTGGTGGCCTCTGTCTGGCTGTCCGGGTACGCGAAGAGTTCAGTGAGGTACGCGTCCGCATGCCCGGCGATCGGCTCCAGGCAGCGTGAGCATTCTCCGGCGAGATCGCCGGCGATGGTTCCGGTGACCAGAACGCCCTCGGAGACCGCTTCCACCCGCAGATCCATATCCACGTCCGCGCCCTCGGGAATGGCGATCAGGTCGTTGCCGATGCGAATCGGGCTCGCAACGGTGCGCTCGACTTCCTGCATCGACCCAGGACGGCGCCCAAGCCCAAGGGCCAGGACATCAAGAACGAAGGGGGCCAGCATGAAACTTATGTTAACGCTCTTCCCCCAAGCAGCTCATCGCAAGTTAACGCTGCACGTAGTCGTGGGTACCAGCGCCGGTACGCAGCTGGTGGCGCCCACGGCCCACCGAACGCAGCGTGCCGTTGAGATAGTCCTCGAACTCGGCCAGCTTGTTGTCGACATAGATGTCGCATTCACCACGCAGCCGATCGGCCTCGGCGTGCGCCGCGTCGATCAGCCGGGTGGACTCGGCATGGGCGGCCTGAACGACCTCGGTCTGAGCGACCAGGCGCTGCTGCTCCTTGATGCCTTCCTGCACGGCCTTGTCGTAGGACGCGTTACCGGAATCCACCAGGCGATCCGCCTCTGCCTTCGCGCGCGCAACGGTGCTCTCCTGCTCACGCTTGGCGTTGGCGACCGTGCGTGCGGCCTCCTCCCTCGCCTCGCCGATGGTCTGCTCGGCGTGGTTGCGCGCCTCGGCCACCATGCGGTCGGCCTGCGACTTGGCGTCGGCCAGCAGCCGATCGGCCTCGTTGCGGGCATGGCTGAGCGTCTGCTCGGCCTCGGCGTTGGAGCTGCCGATCACCGCCTCGTGATGCTCCTTGGCCTCACGGAGCAGTGAGTCGCGGGCATCGAGGACATCCTGAGCGTCATCGAGCTCACCAGGAATTGCATCCTTGATGTCGTCGATCAGTTCGAGGACATCGCCGCGGGGCACGACGCATCCGGCGGTCATCGGAACACCGCGCGCTTCTTCCACAATGGCGCCCAGTTCGTCGAGCGCTTCAAATACTCGGTACACGGCTACACCCTTCACGCGAGTTTCCACTGTTACCAGTGTGCCTGGTGTGACTGCTGTGACCGTGCTAGCTGACCGGTGTGTCGGCTATTTCTGCGCGGCCTGTTTTCTATTGTGCCTGGCCACGCAGTTTCCCGAGAAGTCGTTGGTGAACGGACGGAGGCAGCAACGCCGAGACATCTCCCCCGTACGTCGCCACCTCCTTGGCAAGCGACGACGAGACGAACGAATATGCCGGGGCCGTAGCGACGAAAAACGTGTCGACCCCGGCAATGTGCTTGTTCATCTGAGCCATCTGGAGCTCGTACTCGAAGTCGGTGCCGGTCCGCAGCCCCTTGACGATGGCGTTCAGTCCGCGTTGCCTGACGAAATCGACCAGCAGACCCTGCCCCGACTCGACCCGCAGATTGGGCAGGTCAGCCGTCGACTCGCGGATCATCTCGATGCGCTCATCGATGGTGAACATGCCCGCTTTGTTCGGGTTGATCAGCACGGCGACGATCACCTCGTCGAACTGTGCCGCGGCTCGTTCGAACACATCCAGGTGCCCAAGGGTCACTGGATCGAACGAGCCGGGGCACACCGCTCCCGTCATACGGCCGATTTGGTGGCCGAGCGAATGCCGATACCGCTACCGATCTGCAGCACGCCGATCACGATGAGCCAGATGCCGACCACGAGCGCCAGCGTCAAGATGGAGCTGATCGGATAGACGATGAGCACGATGCCCGCGATTGTCGAGATGACCCCGCTGAAGATCTGCCAGCCCCGACCAGGCAGCTCCTTATCGCCGACAGCGGTGATGGTGCCCGCAATACCCTGCGCGATCCAGCCGACACCAATCCAAATGGCCAGCAGCAGAATTGAATTCAGCTCGCTCTTGAAGCACAGCACACCAAGAACGAAGGAGACCACACCGGTGAGGAATAGCAGCACGCGCATCCCGGCCGATGACACCGGCAGCGTGAAGGCGAACACGACCTGCGCAACACCGGATATCAACAGATATGCGCCGAAAGCGTATGCGGCGACGAGCACGGTGATTTGAGGCCATATCAGCACCACGGCGCCAACGATTACCGCCAAAACTCCTGATACCACCGCTGTTTTCCAGAGATGCTTGACGAGGTCCTGCCCGACACTTGTAGTCATAGGCCTAAGGGTATTTCCTCGGCTACGCAGATGCGGAGTTATAAGCCGCAATTCGCACAGTGCGTTATGCGCTCAACACGATTCTGTTACCTGGCCGGGCAGGTGAACTCAAGTTCGAAGGTCGCCGGCGTACTCAGCCCGGCCGTTGCGGTGCCGGAAATCTTGTAGGACTGCCCGGACTTGGTCACCGTCGGCTCGGCCGCACCATGGCCCGAGTTGTACATCACCGGGTGACCATCGATGACGCCCAGGGTAAGACTCTGCAGCGTTGGGTTATCGCCCGCTGCCAGCGTGGCGGCAATCGCATCACTATCGCTACCGACATTCACGAATGTCATATCGGCTGCGGTGACACACTCGACCCGGTTCTCGACCGATCTCACGACCCCGTCGACAACAACACGGGGACCTGCCGCCGAAGCATCGCTCACCGAACTCGATACCGGACCACTTGTGGGAGAGTCGCGGTGCACGCCCGCACCCGACGAGCAGCCGACCAGACAAGCACCGGCTAACACCGCACTACCCACCACCGCTGCACTGCCGTAACGCATTTGCGCCCTCCCTCCAGCCCCGCACCACTGATCGAGTTCAGACTAATCGGGCCAGAGCCCTAGTCCCACCAGAAACTCCAGGTTCGCGCGCCGGTGATTGCCCGGGCGTAGGCGCTGAGCGTACCCGCGCCCTGATCGATGTTGTCAGGGCAAAACCCGTAGTGCTCGTAGCCCACCGGCACCGAGAGGTCGGCTCCCGGCGGGCGCGTCACCTCCACCTCGATGGCATCGAAATCCACCGTCGTCAGCACCGCCCCGAACCGGTTTTCCCAGGAACGGAGGACGGCCGACAGCTCGGCCTCGGAGAGGTCGTAGTTCACGCCGTGTGTCCAGCCCAGGGCGTTCAGCGCGTCGGCCGGACGTGTCACGGGTACCAGAATCAGCAGCGAGCCCTGCCCCAGGTGATCTGCGGTCACCGGGAGTGCCCGCTGCGGCGGCTGCGTGCGTTGTTCCAGCCCGATGGGCGCGACCGGCACATCGACGGTCGTCGGACTTGCCGATGAAACCTGTTTGGCAAGAAATGATTTGGCGTCGACGGCGTCGACATCGCCCGGGTCGGTGAGGTACCGCAGATCGTCGGGATCCGACCACGGCCGGCGCAAATCTCCGCTCAATCCACGGGAGGCCAAGGGCCATAATCCTGTTCGATCGAACCGGGCTGCAAGCCGCAGCCAGAGCGACTGGATGTCGACCACCGCGGCATTGCTCACCCAGGCCAACGGACGGCCCGGCGAACTCACGATCAGGTGTCCCTCGGGCAGCTTGATGCCGTCGACGCTCCACTTCGCGGCAGCCTGCGCGCGGGGCAGCTCACCCGCGCGATAGGCCTGCACCGGCACGAGCAGTTCGGCGTAGGCGGGCAGATCATGAGCGGGCTCGGGATTTCCGGCGATGGGGCGCTTACCCCAATAGGCCTGCCCGAACAGATAGGTCAGCCCGAGAACCAGGACGGCAATCATCACGCTGAGCGATGTCCACCCTTTAGTCCCCACCCGGGCAGATTAACTGAGTGGCTACCCGCCCGGCTGATCGGCGGCCGGGTCCTGACCGTCCGGCGGCGGTGCCGAGGGGCATTTGCTGGTACCGACGGGGTGCTGATTCTGCATGGAGGCCAGTGTGCTGTCGGGGATTACGCCCACGAATCTGTCGGTGACGGTCTTGAGCAGGGAACCCGATCCACAGATCTCGTTGGCGGGCGATACCGGACTGGTTGGCGAGAGCACAGGACCGTCGGCCGCCAACGGACCGCCCGGCGCCGTCAGTGCCCCGTTGGCCGATAGCGGGCCGGTGGGTGACAACAACGGGCCCTCCGAAGACAGCGGACCACCGGGGGCTCCCAGACCTGCGACCGGCGCCGGCAACCCAGCAGACAACGCGTCGCTGGCCACCGATGGACCGACGGGAGTCTTGGCGCCTCCCGGCAACAGATTCGCCACGGGTGACGGTGGCGACGGCGGGGTCGGCGCATCGCCGTCGTCGGCCAGCGCGACACCGGCAGCGGCGATCGACACCACGCCGGAAGCCAGCGCCACCACTACCGCTTTACACCACATGGGCAGCCAGTCTAGGTGCCGTTCAGCCAACGTGCTGGCCGAACCACGCGGTAAGGCGCTGCCAGGCATCGGCCGCCGCGGTTGCGTTGTAGCGCGGGCCGCTGTCGTTGAAGAAGGCGTGGTCGGCCCGCGGTTCGACGACGATTTCGTGCACCAGCCCGGCCCGCTGCAATGCCTCGGCGGCCTGGTCTTTCGACGCGGTGACGCGCTTGTCGAGCTCGCCGTAGAAGGCAAGGACCGCAGCCTTGGATCGCGAAAAATCGGGATTGTCCGGAAGTGGGCCATAGAACGGGGCGGCTGCGGCAAGCCTCGGCTCCCCCGAGGCCAGGAGCTGCCACACCAGGCCGCCGCCGAAGCAGAAACCGACCGCGCCGGCCGGCTTGTCGGGGACGCGCCGCAGAATCTCGTCCACACCGGACTTCAGGTCGGCAACGAAACGTTCCGACGTGATCTTGCTCAGCGCCCCGGTCGCCTCGGCCGGGTCCTTGAACGTCGATGTGCCGCCCTCTTCCGACAATAGGTCGATGGCCAATGACGAATACCCGACGCCGGCAAGCCGTCCCGCGACGGAACAAACCCAATCGTTGAGGCCCTTGTTCTCGTGGATCACGAGCACCGTGCCTCGGGGCTGGGCTGCCGAAGCCCAGGCGCCCTGCACAGTGCCGTGGGGACCGTTCCAGGTGATCGGTTCCGTCGAAACCATCTTGTCTATACCCGGCGGCGGTGACGAGGGCGGCGCCGCACTCGACGTCGGGGGCGCGACCGGTTTGTCCTCGGTGCCGCAGGCCGCGATGAGCGCGCTGGCTGCGGCGGCGCCGACGCCCAGCAGCGCCAGCCGCCGAAAAGCCTCCCGCCTGCTTAGCAATCCCTCGACATGGTCCGTGGCAATCTCTTCGGCGATGTACCGCTGCAGCGAGGTCATGACGAGCAGTCTGCGCCCGATAAGTAAACGGTGGCTGTGGATTGCCTGGACGGTTACAGAGATCCCAGCTCGAGCCGCGTACCGCCGTACTTTCGGGAGGACACGTCCCAGCCCGCCGGCCACTGCGCCTCGGAACCCGACGCGTCACGCTCAAGCACCACAAGAGCCTCATCCGTGACCCATTGGTCCGCCAGCCGCGATAGCAGAGCCGAAACCTCCTCAGCGGAAACCGAATACGGCGGATCGGCCAAAACAAGGTCGTACGCACGGTTGGGTGACGTCGAGAGAAAAGTCGCCACCGGAGACTGCCGCAGGTCGGCACCCGGCAGCCCCACTGCCGCGATGTTGGCAGAGATCACCTTGCACGCGGCGGCACTGGACTCGACCAACGTCACGTGCTGCGCACCGCGCGACAGCGCCTCCAGCCCCAGCGCGCCGGAACCGGCGAACAGATCCAGCACCGCGATCCCCTCGAAGTCCAGGCGCGCCTGGAGCATGCTGAACAACGCTTCCCGCACCCGATCCGTGGTAGGCCGGGTTCCCTTCGGCGGCACCGCGATCCGGCGTCCTCCCGCAGCGCCGGCGATGATGCGGGTCAGCTGATCACCACCAGCAGATCCCCGCCCTCAACTTGAGCTGTCCCGGTCAACGCCACCCGTGCGACGGCGCCCGCCTTGGGTGCGGTGATGGAGGCCTCCATCTTCATGGCCTCGATGGTGCCGATGGTCTCCCCTGCCAAGACCTCTTGGCCGGACACCACGTTGAGCGTCACCACACCCGCGAAGGGCGCGGGCACATGATCGGCATTCGCCCGGTCGGCCTTCTCCGCGCTGGCGACCGCGCTCTCGATGCTTCTGTCACGTACCTGCACCGGACGCAGCTGCCCATTGAGGATGCACATCACCGTGCGCATCCCGTGCTCGTCGGCGTCGGAGATCGCTTCCAGTCCAATGAGTAGCTCGACGCCCTTCTCCAGCTTGACGCGGTGCTCCTCGCCATAGCGCAGACCGTAGAAGAACTGGTTCGCCGAAAGCCGTGAGGTATCGCCGTACTGCTCGCGATGCGCCAGGAATTCCTTGGTGGGCCCCGGGAACAGCAGCCGGTTCAATGCCGCTCGCCGGGTCGCGCTGTCGCCGTCGAGCGCAGCCTCGTCCTCAGCGGTGAGCGCGACCTCGGCACGGGCCGGTCCACGCCCCTCCAGCGCACGGGTGCGGAACGGCTCGGGCCAGCCCCCCGGCGGATCGCCGAGTTCGCCGCGCAGAAATCCGATGACCGACTCGGGGATATCGAAACGTCCCGGATCGGAAGCGAATTCATCGGCGCTCACACCGGTGCCCACCAGCGCCAGTGCCAGATCGCCCACCACCTTCGACGACGGCGTCACCTTGACCAAACGGCCCAGCATCCGGTCGGCGGCGGCGTACCGCGCCTCGATCTCTTCGAACTGGTCCCCCAAGCCCAGCGCGATGGCCTGCTGGCGCAGGTTCGACAGCTGCCCACCCGGAATCTCATGCGTGTACACCCGACCGGTCGGCGAGGGAAGACCAGACTCGAACGGGGCGTAGACCTTTCGCAACGCCTCCCAGTACGGCTCCAGATCGCATACGGCGGTCAGCGACACCCCGGTGTCGTATTCGCTATGCGCGGCCGCTGCCACGATCGCGGACAACGAGGGCTGGCTGGTGGTCCCCGCCATGGGTGCCGCGGCACCGTCTACCGCATCGGCGCCGGCCTGCCACGCAGCCAGATATGTGGCCAACTGCCCACCCGCGGTGTCATGCGTGTGGACGTGCACGGGCAGGTCGAACCGCGAGCGCAGCGCCGTCACCAGAGTCGCAGCCGCCGGCGGGCGCAGCAAACCTGCCATGTCCTTGATCGCCAGCACATGCGCGCCCGCTTCGACGATCTGCTCGGCGAGCTTGAGGTAATAGTCCAGCGTGTACAGGTTTTCACCGGGGTTCGACAGATCGCCGGTGTAACACATCGCCACCTCGGCCACCGAGGTGCCGACCTCGCGCACCGCGTCGATTGCGGGGCGCATGGCCTCGATGTTGTTGAGCGCGTCGAAGATTCGGTAGATATCCACCCCGGTGGCACTTGCCTCGCGAATGAACGCCCTGGTCACCGTCTCCGGATACGGCGTGTACCCCACCGTATTGCGGCCACGCAACAACATCTGCAGACAGATGTTCGGAACCGCCTGGCGCAGGTCAGCGAGCCGCTCCCACGGATCTTCCTTAAGGAACCGAAGCGCCACATCGTAGGTGGCCCCACCCCAGGCCTCGATCGAGAGCAGTTCCGGAGTCAGCCGCGCCACGTACGGTGCGACCGCCAGCAGGCCGGTGGTGCGCACCCGGGTGGCCAGCAGCGACTGATGCGCGTCGCGGAAGGTGGTGTCGGTCAGGCCGACCGCCTTCTGCTCGCGCAGTGCCTTGGCGAAACCCTCTGGCCCCAAGGCCAATAGCCGCTGACGCGACCCGTCCGGCGGCGGCGCCGACAGATCGACCGCGGGCAGTTTGTCATGCGGGTACACCTTGGAAGGCTTGGCCCCATGAGGCTTGTTGACGGTGACATCGGCCAGGTAACTCAGGATCTTCGTGCCACGGTCGGCCGAGGACCGCGCCGTCAGCAGTTGCGGACGCTCCTCGATAAAGGAGGTCGTGACGTGCCCGGAACGGAAGTCCGGGTCGTCCAGAACCGCCTGCAAAAACGGGATATTGGTGGCGACACCGCGGATGCGGAACTCGGCGACGGCACGGCGGGCACGAGCCACCGCGGTCTGGAAATCCCGTCCACGACAGGTCAGCTTCACCAGCATCGAGTCGAAGTGAGCACCTACCTCGGCGCCCAGCGTTGTGCCGCCGTCGAGTCGGATGCCGGCGCCACCGGGACTGCGGTAGGCGGTTATCCGGCCGGTGTCGGGGCGGAAACCATTGGCCGGGTCCTCGGTGGTGATCCGGCACTGTAACGCCGCACCGCGTGGCTTGATCGAATCCTGATGCAGGCCAAGGTCGTCGAGTGTTTCACCGGAGGCGATGCGCAGCTGACTGGCCACCAGGTCCACATCGGTGATCTCCTCAGTCACCGTGTGTTCCACCTGAATGCGGGGATTCATCTCGATGAAGACGTGGTGACCGCGCTCGTCGAGCAGGAATTCGACGGTACCGGCGCAGCTGTAGCCGATGTGACGGGCGAAAGCCACTGCGTCCGAACAGATCTTCGCCCGCAGCTCGGCGGGCAGGTTGGGTGCGGGAGCGAGCTCGATGACCTTCTGGTGGCGCCGCTGCACGCTACAGTCGCGCTCATAGAGGTGTATGACGTTTCCCGCGGTATCCGCGAGAATCTGCACCTCGATATGCCGGGGATTGATGACGGCCTGCTCCAGGAAGACCGTCGGGTCTCCGAATGCCGACTCCGCCTCACGGCTGGCCGCCTCGATCGCCTCGCGCAGCTGCTCGCGCTCGGCGACCCGGCGCATGCCGCGGCCACCGCCACCGGCGACTGCCTTGACGAATACCGGAAACTCCATGGACTCGGCGGCGGTCAGTAGCTCCTCGACCGATGCCGAAGGCTGCGAAGACGCCAACACCGGCAGCCCCGCCTCACGCGCAGCAGCAATGGCACGTGCCTTGTTGCCGGTGAGCTCTAGGACATCGGCCGGCGGCCCGACGAAGGTGATACCCGCGTTGGCACACGCGGCGGCCAGATCGGGATTCTCGGAGAGAAACCCATACCCGGGATAGATGGCGTCGGCACCGGCGTTCTTGGCCGCATTGACGACCTCGGATACCGACAGATAGGCACGGACCGGATGGCCCTTCTCCCCAATCTGGTACGCCTCATCGGCCTTCAGCCGATGACCCGAGTTGCGGTCTTCATAAGGGTAGACAGCGACTGTTTCGGCACCTAGTTCGTAGGCGGCACGAAATGCACGGATCGCGATCTCACCGCGGTTGGCGACAAGAACCTTCGAGAACATAGTCACTGACCGTACCGTGAGGATTGAGCGAACGCGCGTCCGCTCAATTTCACAAATCAACTCAGACGAGTGTGATCCAGTAATCCCAGAATCGTTCAAGGATCGCCAGCACCACGCCGGTGAACCACAGGGCCACCAGCGACCACCGCCATTGATACAGCACCCTGGCCCAGCGCTGAGATCCCAACGGCCGCAGGGCAATCGACGTGCTCACCACGAACAACGGAATCGTGACCGACCAGACCACCATGCAGTACGGGCATAACGCACCGATCCGGTACAGGCTCTGGAAGATCAGCCAGTGCACGAAGACCGCCCCCAACAGGCTGCCGAAGGCCAGACCACCCCAATACCAGCGCGGCAGCTCCACCTTGGCAACCGCCAGCACTCCCGTCACCAACACCACGGTGAAGGCCACGATGCCGATAAGCGAATTGGGGAACCCGAAGGCCGAGGCCTGCTCGGTGGTCATCACCGAGCCACAGGAGATGATCGGGTTCAGGCTGCACGACGGGACATACGTCGGGTCGAGCAGGATCTCGATCTTCTCGATGGTCAGGGCCAGCGCGGCAGCCAGCCCGGCCACCCCGGCAACGAGGACGTACCAGGCGGTCGCGGGGCGAAGCGTCACTTCAGGCCCGGAACAGGTCCGGTGATATCCGTGACGGCCTTGATCAGGTCATCCGGCGTGGTGCCCTTGCCGATTTCCCAGTCCTTGCCATTGATCCGGATGGTGGGTGTGGCCTGGATGTTCAGCTTCGGACCGAGTTCCTTGACCATGTTGAGGTACTTCTTGTCCTTGATGCACGTGGAAACCGCATCGGACGCACCCACACTCTTGGCCTGATCGATCAACCACTTGTCGTCGTGCCAGGTCTTGGCGTTGACCTCGTCGGGCTGCTTACTGGGGTCGTACAGCAGCGAGTGGAACTTGAGGAACAGGTCATTGGACTGGTCTGCCACGCAGTAGGCCGCCGCAGATGCCCGCGATGAGTAGTCACGCTTGAGCCTGGGCACATCCAGGATGCCGACCATGTCATAGTCGGCCCGCACCGCGCCGGCATCGATGAGCTTCCTGACGGTGGGCCCGAATTCCTGCTCGAACATGGCGCAGGCGGGGCAGATCGGATCCTCGATGAGGGTCAGCACCACTTTCGGTTCGGTGGTTCCCTCTTTGGTGATGAGCTTGGCCGGGCCCGGAGTGACCACCTGGATCGCCTTGACCTCGCCTGCGGGCGGCGCGGGCGGGCCCGGGTCCTTCTTGTTACTGAGGACGATGAACCCGACCAACCCCACGGCGAACAGCACGACTATCGCCGTGAGCCCGATCTGAATCAGCTGGCTTCGGCGCTGCTCTGCCTTCTTGAGGTCGTAGCTAGGTGGTTGCTTCGGTTTGGCCACGCGAACAGCCTACCGGGCAGAATTAGCGGGACAGGTGAGCGCGTAGCGCCGACGTCAGCTCGTCCATGGCGTCCGATGGCGCCCCACCCAATCCGGCCATGTTGTAGAAGCCGTGAATCAACGGACCCTGTACCCGCAGGTCTACCGGCACTCCGGCGGCCCGTAGCTTCTCGGCGTATTCGTTGCCCTCATCGCGCAACGGATCAAAGCCCGCCGTCGTGATCAGCGCCGGGGGCAATCCGGCCAAGTCCGCGGCCAAAATCGGTGACACTTGGGGGTCTTCCTTGTCAACCTCGGACCCGTCCAGATAATGACTTTCGAATCCGTCCATGGCCGCCTTGGTGAGGAAGAAACCCTCGGCGAACAGATCGCGTGACGGCCTGCGCACGGTGAAGTCGACGGCCGGGTAGATCAAGAACTGCAGCAGCGGCAGCTGCGCGCCACTGTCACGCGCCTGCTGTGCGACGACCGCCGCCAGGTTGCCGCCCGCGCTGTCACCGCCCACCGCGATCCTGTCGGGTGCGACACCCAGATCGGCGGCATACTCGACGGCCCACAGGTACGCGGCCAGGCAGTCCTGCGCGGCGGCGGGAGCCTTGTGTTCGGGAGCCAACCGGTAGTCCACCGACAACACCGAGACGCCGGCGTCACGACAGGTCTGCCGACATGGCTGGTCGTGGGTGTCCAAGTCACCGATCACCCAACCGCCGCCGTGGAAGAACACCAGCAGTGCCTGGGTGTGGTCGGTCACCGGCTTGTAGTGCCGGACCGGAATAGGCCCGGCAGGCCCGGGAATGGAGAAGTTACGCACCTGCCCCACCGGGGTGCTGAACTGCAACAGCCCGGCCTGTTTGCGCATGCCGGCTCGGTTCGCCGCGACGTCCTCACCGCGGGATATCTCCCCCTCGCCCATGAGCTCCATACCGCGCAGCAAGAGCTGAGTTGTCGGGTCGAGGATGTTGCCGTCGATGATCACCTGGCGACCGGCCATGGCGCGTCGAACGGGAGTCGGGATATGCGGTGTCGCGGCGGTGCTGGCACGCAGCGCGAAGTCGCGGAAAGGGCTCACGGCACAACCGTAGCGAGAACTCCTAGGCTGCCGGTATGGATATCGGCATTGCCCTGCCTTTCATGTGCCGGGAGTACACGCGCGAGTCGACGATCACTTGGGCCCGCCTCGCCGACGAGGGACCGTTCTCCACGATTTCCTCGGGTGAACGCATCTCCTATCACAACCAGGACATGTGGGTAACGCTCGCGGCAGCGGCGGCAGTCACCGAGCAGGTCCGGATACTCGCAAATGTTTCTGTGCTGCCAGCACATCCGGTGCCACTGGTCGCCAAGCAGGCGGCGACGCTGGACGTGTTGTCCGAGGGTCGATTCACCCTCGGGGTGGGTGTCGGCGGCCGCGAACACGACTACCGCTCATTGGACGCATCCTTCGACCGCCGTCATCAGCGCCTCGATGACCAGGTGGCCGAGCTGCGCCGGTTGTGGCGCGGTGAGCCCCCGTTCGAGGGTGCTGACCCCGTGGGCCCGGCGCCCATTCAAGCCGGTGGTCCGCCCATCATTGCCGCCGCAATCGGCCCGAAATCCCTGGCGCGTGCCGCGCGCTGGGCAGACGGCATCACAGGCTTCAGCGTTTCCGGAACCGCCGCCGAGCTCGCGTACTCCGCCGGGGCCGCACGCGCGGCGTGGCAGGAGGCCGGCCATGCCAATCCCCCGGCCCTGTCCAGTGGAACCTTCTACACCCTGGGTATCACCGACGCCGAGGCCGAACTCAAGCAGTTCACCAGCGAGTACCTCGCCATCTTCGGGCCCGAGATCGCCGAGAACGTGCCGAAGACGTTGACCAATTTCGACGCCGACGCACTCAACCGCACCCTCGATGGAGCCGAGCAGGCCGGGCTGGATGAATTCATCCTGGTACCGGGCTCATCCGAGATCGCCGTGATCGAGGCGACAATCGAACTCATCCAGACGCGCTGACCGATTCCACGGGTGAGTTGATCCCCCGCGCCACAGGCATTGATAACAGATCGAGTCCGCCACAAAGACGCTGTGGTGATCGCTGGAGCGTGCGCATTTCCCCTGCCCAGGAATCGGTGGCAAGCCGAGCTGCAGAGGCGAAAGCTCCTCGAACAGTGTGTGATTCAGATGCCACCCAAGGAACTTATCCGCCAGGAAAATGGCTTCTTCTCAGTGTTTGCGATACAGCAAGCACCCCGCCCCAATGAGACATAGGCGTATCATTTGAGCCGACTATGACGCATGCGTAGGCGGGTCACGCCCTGTAAGGAGTGGTTGTGGTGTCCAGGAATTTTGACCAGAGATGGGGCGCAGTTGTCGGAGTGGCGATCTTGGCCGGAGCACTGGTCGGATGTTCCTCGCCTCAATCTTCACCCGAGCGGACGCCGATGAATTTTCAGGTGAGTGCGGACCCTCAGGGAACTTACGAAGTCCCGTCACATTTGCCCGACGGCACTCGTGGCGATTTGATCGCCTCGGCCAACCAGGGCTCGGACGTGGGCTTGGGGGCGTCGAATCGGGTGACTCTTCTCTACCGCTCGGTGAATTCACGGGGGGAGGATGTTGTTGTGAGTGGAGTTTTGCTGATTCCCCACGGGGACGTGCCCGCCGGGGGCTGGCCAATGATTTCCTGGGCGCACGGAACAGTGGGTATAGCAGACCGATGCGCCCCCTCTCACTCTCCCACGATGGGTGGCGAGTTCAATGGGGAGTACGTGAAGTTGCTATTGATTGCGGGCTACGCGGTTGCGGCCACCGACTATATCGGTCTAGGCACCCCCGGCGATCATACTTACATGGGTGCCATCGACCAGGGTAATGCCGTGGCCGATATCGTCCCGGCCGTCCGCCAAGTTCACCCCCATTTGTCCGAGAATTGGTTCGTTATCGGACACTCACAAGGTGGGGCGGCAGCACTGTCAGCGACACGTGCAGGCGTCGTCAAGGGTCAGCGACCCAGCGGCCTTAAAGCCGTGATCGCGATCGGTCCAGGCAACTCGGCGGAGAGTGCGCTTCAGGCGGTGATCGATGGGACTGATGCTGATCCATTCGCTCCGGCCCTGGACCTCTTTGTTTTAATCGGCGCTGCCGCCGCTGATCAAAACATACATCTCAAAGAAATTCTATCGCCAAAAGGACAGAAAATCATGGACGAGGTGCGAAACAAAACGTGTCTAGCGGACCTGCTGAATAACACAAGAAATCTGCCCGGCTCCGATATATTTCTCCATGATTCTCGATCAATCGCAGACCTAAGCCAACGCCTGAGAATATATGGAAATCCGGATAACGGACCTACAAATGGTCCTGTATTAATAATTACCGGAGACGTTGACACTATCGTCCCGACAGCTGGCACTGTAAAGCTTATCGATAGTCTCCGCCAACAAGGATCAGAAATTGACGACCTAGTCTTACGCGGACAGGGCCACATACAACCCCTCTACGATTCCTTCTGTGAGCAACAACAGTTTCTCGCAGCCCATGATGGTCCGCCAGCACCACAAACCTGCCCCAAACGCTAAACAGCCCAGAGGCTATGCGAACTCGCTCAGAGTGGTTGCCAGTGGTAAGCGATGTGGATTGGCGGCCAGGTAAGTCGGTGGGCTTACGCAAGGCGAGGTGTGGAGCGCACGTACAGTTCTGCCGATTCCAACTAGCGGCACAGCCCTAACCAGTACAGCCAGTGCCGCCCACCAGCGCCTCAGGGAGTGTTCAACCCATGCAGCATCAGGCTGGCGATCATGTAGGAGAAGTCACGGCCGGCGACCCGCCCAGTCTGGATAGCCCAGGCGGCGCCGGTGACCAGGCTGAAGAAGACTTCGGTAAGCCACACCGCCGTCAAATCGGTCCGGAACTGGCCGCTTTTTTGCCCTCGCGCAAACAGCGCAGTGATCTGACGCTCAACACTTGAAAAGCCTTCAAGGGCCTGGGGAAGGTCCAGATTCTGATACTGGGCGTATATGAGAACCAGTTGGTCCGCTACAGGCTCACAGGCCTGGACCAGCCGCTCGAGGGCATCGGTCGCTGAATCCTCGGTCAACCGCGCTCCCGCCAATGCCGACTCCATATTGGTTACAGCTAGCAGGGACAATGCTTCTATCAATGCGGCTCGACCTACAAAATGTCGATGAAGCGTCGCGCGACTCACCCCCACCGCCGCTGCGATCTCATCCATAGTCGCCGCTGGCTGTCTACCCAAGAAAACAGCCGCCGCGTGCAACAAGCTGTCACGACTACCAGCCATTGACCCTCCCGATTGCTTGGCGAACGGCATTATCTCATATGCGACACAATCGTCGCATATTCGGCCGGATTGACCTGGTGCACCGATGTGGGGACTGGACCACGACCGAACTACGACGCACGTGCAGCGAAAACGTCAACCGAGCGCAACGGCAATATGTATTACCCGCAGCGCCTGTAGCGACGGCCTATCGCAGACACGCTCCGCGAGGGCGGAATCTAGGCCCCCCTGCCAACTACCCCCGCCTGCACGGTGACACATCCTCCCGCCAGGGGCGTCCGATATCGCCGTGATCGAGGCGACGATCGAACTCATCCAGCGGCGTTGGTCTGCGTATCCGGCGAATTGATCTCCCGCGCCGCGAAATCCGCGGCCTGGTTGGTCATTCCGTTGTCTCCGTACGAGCCGTGCGCGGCGTTGTCGGTGCCGTCCACCGCGCAGATCGGATCCTCGGGGGCACACATGTCGACAGTCTTGCTCGCGTAAAGGTGCCCGATATTGATCGGAGGGGCTGTGTTGTCGATGCGTTGCAAGAAGCCGCTGGAGGGCTTACCGAACAGCGCTACCGCCGCGACGTGATCGGCCACCTCGGGTGGCATCGGCCCGGTGATCCCCTCCGGCAGCTCGAAGCCCAGGGGCACCACATCGGCCGTGGTGTAGGCGATAACGGCCGCGCCCTGCGAGAACCCGCCCATCACGATCTTGGTATTGGGGCACCGCGCGGCAACGTCTTTGACGCGGTTGCTGGCATCGATGACACCGTCGGCCGCGGTCGCAAAGGCAAGGGACGCGGGATATTCGACCGGGTAGACCTCAAGGGACTTGCCCTTGGTACGCGCACGCAGGGCATTGACGAACGCCTCTCCGGTCCCGCCGACGCCAGGTGGCTCAAATGTCCCGCGCGCGAAGACAACTTCAACATTGGGACATGCTGCAGCCGCCGCGGAGGGAATACCGACTGGCGAACTAATCAGGGCGCACGTCGCCACAACGGCGAGTAACCAGGCCCACCGAACTCTCTTCATTTACGACCACCACCTGTTCGGGCTCCTCTCCCTGTGTATCACAGATTCAACGGTTGTGGACAGGCGTCTTGCCGCCAACTCATTCCTTGTTCTACATGGTGATACTGGGCATCGACCAAGGGGCAGAAGGACTTTAAGTTCGGAACGTGGCGATGAATCGGCGCAAAGCGATAATGGGTACGGCCGCAATCGCCAGCGCCACAGGAGCTGGTTCCCTGTGGAACGACGCACCTCGCACACGCAGTCCTGAACGAGCAATAGCGCTCGAGGAGCATTTTGTAACGCCCGCGACGATCGACATCGCGAAGGACAACGTCACCGCTGAATTGCTCGGCCGCCTCACCGACCTGTCCGTCAGGCGGTTGGAAGCCATGGACGCGGCGCACATCGACGTCCAAGTGCTTTCGCTGGCCGCGCCTGGATTTCAGAATCTCGATGCGCCCGTTGCCATCCCGCGAGCAATCGACTGCAACAACCATCTGCGCCGACAGATCATCGATCGCAATCCGACACGGTTCGCGGGATGGGCAGCGCTACCCACAGCCGATCCGGAGGCGGCCGCGCGTGAGCTGGAGCGCGCGGTGAAGGATCTGGGCCTGGTCGGCGCGCTGATCAACGGCCGCACCCAGGGGCTGTTCTTGGACAATTCCCGCTTCGATCCAATTCTGGCCGCAGCGACGGATCTAGATGTGCCGATCTACCTGCACCCGAACGTGCCCACCAAAGCGATTGTCGACGAATACTACTCGGGACTAAACCCCGTGGTCGGCAAGATCCTGGGCCTCGGCGGGCTGGGATGGCACCAAGAGACAGGGCTACAGGCGTTGCGACTCATTCTGGCGGGAGTTTTCGACAAGTACCCCGCACTTCAGATAATCATCGGCCACATGGGAGAAGGACTACCGTTCTACCACGGCCGGATCCGAGAGCAATTCGACAGCAAAACAACACATCTCAAGTACTCACCGGATACGTACTTCAGGCGCAACATCTGGATCACCACCAGCGGCTTCGGCGACGATGCCGTTTTCGATCTCGCGCGCAGAGTTTTCGGTGATGACAGAATCATGTTCTCTGTCGACTATCCATTCTCCGACACGGCCGCGATGCGCGAGTGGTTTGACGCGGCACAGATGACTCACGCGACCAGGCAAAGGATAGCGCGCGCCAACGCGGCCTCGCTGTTGAAACTCGCTATCTAGTCAAACTTCTGCGCGCATCATGCCCGTGCTGAGGGTGAATACCTCACGGCCAACTGTGCGCAGCTGGAAGTCTGCGGCCCCATCAAGAGGCTCGCCGTAACTGATGCGCGACTCTGCCGAATTGATCGCGGCCCCCAGTGGCGTCGGCCATCCCCGCAGCGCATGCACAATACTGCGCAGCGTCTGCAGCGTAGTGACGGCGGCCTGCCACCCATACGCGGTGGTGATGCACCCTACGGCGCGCCCCGAGAGATAGGGATTGGCATCGTCACGCAGTTCTTCGACATAGTCGAGCGCGTTCTTCACGAGCCCGGAAACCGAACCGTGGTACCCGGGCGAGGCGATGATCACTCCCTGCGCGGCACGCAGAGAGTCGATGAACCGTTGCGCGGCACGATCATCGGCGTGCCGAGGGTCGTACATCGGGAGCGACGCCAGGTCGCTGCCGCCAAACATCTCGGTACGCGCGCCGCGACGCTGTGCTGAATCGAGCGCGAACCGCAGGGCCGATTCCGTGGAGGATTCCCGGTTCAGGGTGCCACCGAGGCCGACGATAAGTGGGGTATCCATCGTGCTCCTCACACCATCTTCATCAAGCCGTCGTGACCCCACGCGAAACCCGAACCCAACACGTAGTTTTCGGCAATCCACGTGTTGGGATCGACAACGCGGGCCCCCCATCCATACTCGAAATGCCAGCCTGACGGGTTTCGGAAGTAGAACGAGAACACATGATCGTTCTGGTGGCGTCCAGTCGAAGTGCTGGTGATACCTCGCTCCAGACACAGGTCATAACTGTGGCCGACGTCGTCCATGGTCTTGGTTTCGAACATGACGTGCTGGATGCGTCGCGGGGCACCGGGAATGTTCATGAACGCCAGCGAATGATGCCGAGGGCTGCAGTGCATGAAGACCGCAAAAGGAGCGCCGTCGGGTGTGTGGGCGAAGTCGGTGACACCAAAACCCAACACGCGGGTGTAGAAGTCCGCGGCCCCCGTGATGTCCCTGGCATAGAGCACCACGTGCCCCATCCCGGTCTGGCCCATATTGAATCCAGCCAGATCCCGGGCCGGCCGGAACCGTGGCATGAAAATGATCTCGTGCCCCACAACCAACTCCATCCGCACTCCCGAGTACGGGCACACAAAGTGGACGAGATCAATCACCCGGCGGTCGGCCGCTTCTTCGGAAGTACCGGGAACGACCTCGATTCCCGCCGCTTCCAGCGCGGCCGCGGCCGCGTCCAGTGCGGCCTTTGATGCGACGTCCCAACCGACATACGCCACATCTTCGTCATGCCCCGCCCGCACCCCGATTCGGTGATGCCGCTCATCCGCACGCACATACAGCAGTCTGTCGTCGCTATCGTTCGACAACTCCAGCCCAAGTACCTCGGTCGCGTACCTCTTCCATCCTGAGATATCGCTAGACGTCCCGACCACATAACTCAGCTGATTCACTGCGGCCATCGATTCACCTCTCCCTGCCTCGTTACTCGATTTCTCAGAACACAGTGAGCTTGGGGTCCCTATCCAGCCCGAGCGTCATCCGTCCGAAGTGCTGGTGGTTGGCCCTCGTGAACGACACGTGGCTGGCCATCATGTGGATATCGCGCCAACGTTGCTGCATCGGGCTGACATCCTTGAAACCCGACGTCCCGCTCAGGTTGAAGAGTCTGTCAACAGCGTCGACTAGTAGCTCTGCCACCCTGTTGTAGTCCCGCAGGATCTCAGCCCTGTCCCCCAGCTCCAACGCCTCCGACGCCCCTGCCGCAGTGAGGATTTCGTTGATTGACAACTGAGCCAGCCTAAGATCGGCTGCCGTCCGCGCGATGGCCTCTTGAACGATTTCCGAAGCCGCCGTCTGTGCGCGCCCACGAGCCCACACACAGAATTGATCGTAGGCGTCGAGCGCAACGCCCATCATCGGCCCCAGGAACGTCAGCCCCGCATGCAAGACCATCGGCTGGCGGTACAACGGGCCCAGGTTGACCTCTCCGCCAGGGCCGTCGCCGGCCACCAGCGCGGAGGCCGCGAGGACGAATCCATCAGGCACAAAGGCGTTGTCTACGACAATCGTCTTACTTCCGGTTCCCCGCATCCCGGCGGCGTACCAGTCATCGTCGATCGTGTAATCGCCCGGCTTGACCAAGAAGTGGTGGTTGGCAACCTGCTCCCCGCTCTTGACCAGACCACTAACGATGACCCACGAGGCATGATCCACCCCACTGGCAAATCCATGCCGCCCCGTCAGCCGGTACCCGCCATCCACCTTCGTCACCGCGGCCGCCGGAGCCAGGGATGCCGCCACACACGTGTCCGGCCCCTCAGCCCAGACTGCCTCCTGCGCCACCAACGGGAAGAAGGCCACGATATGGGCGTCGTGCGGTAACAACGCGGCACACCAGGCGGTCGACGCGCAGGCGCGCCCCAACTCGCGCGCCACCTCATACATGGTCGCCAACGGCATCTCGTCGCCGCCAAAACGCCTCGGCACCAGCATCCGGCCGCCGAGTCCGGCATCGATAATATTCGCGATGGACTCGGTCGGAACGCAGCGCATTCTCTCGGTCTCGCGTGCCCGATCGCGGAGCACCGGAGCCAGCGCCCTCGCCCGTTCCACCAGGGACGCGCGCAGCGCCTGGACACCTTCGGTTCGTTCAATATCGCTGACTACCATGATGATTCCTCCCAGCTCCTAGAAAAGAACACTCAGATTCTTTGACTGAACCACGTTCTGATCGAGCAATATCGTGCGCTTCGCAATCAAGAAATCGTCACCGCCGACCCGAAGGACATCACGACGCTCACCTGCCCAGATGTCAGTCTCCGACTCGAGTCGGTTGCGATACACCAGGAAGTTCGACATAACGTCGTACTCCAGCGACGCAAGGTCAGAGTCACGTTGCACAACAATCACATTCGTCACCAGGTGCCGGCATCGAGAGGGAGGATCCTCCGCCCAGTGCGTACCGGAATGCATTTGATTTACCCGCAGCCGCAACGACCCGTGATTGTCGTAGAAATGCGCCATTTCGATACCGTCCGGGATCTCATCTTTATCTCTTTGTCGACGCAATCTGTTCTTACGCACCGGCATCCAGTAGAGGATGTCGTCGGCAAAAAGCTCCAGCCAGGCATCCCATTGCCAGTGGTCCAGCAGCTGCGCCTCGCGGTAGAGAAACTTCTCGATCCGGCGCTGAAGGACAATATTTTCCAGTTCGGCACTCGATATAGAAGACAGGGCGTCGACGCTCATTCGGCACCCCCAGCGGTCACCGCGTGCGCGGCGACACCCGTGCGCTCATGCTCCGGGATCACCGGCCACGACTCGGTAGTCATGAATTCCAGCCAACGACGGTAGAACCCACGTTGGCCCGCTTCGCCGAAGAACGAATCGTGGTACTCACCGGGAAGTTCAGGGTGAGACCTCTCAGTGCCGAGGCCCATTTCGTAGTTCCACGCCATCTTCCGCGACTGATGCCCCTGCTCGAGGATGCCGCCTATCATGCCCCAGTTCTCGCCGTCATCGGTTTCCACGACGCCGGCCGCTCCTTCGGTGAACGATGCCGAAATCTGCTGCGCTCGCTTGGCCTCCTCCGGCGCATTCTTCTCCACCAAGGTGTAGGACCATATCTCAAACTTATTCGGCCCCTTGGGATGCCAGACGCGCAGATTGGCCGATCCCGGCAGGCCGGCAAAGTTGGGGAAGGCGTTGAAGTTTGCGACCATATCCGCACGATCTCCGACCCGCTCCCTCGCGATCTCGCGCTTACGCTGGTTGTACTGCCCCAACGGATCATCCTCGAAGCGTGTATTGCGCTCGAATAAGAAGCTCTCCCCGTGCCCTTGACGCAGCGAAACATGTGCACCATCCTTCGCCTCAAATCCAGGGCCGAAGGCCAAGAGCGACGAAAGATGGCTTGTAGCAGCATGATAGGTGTCGCCGGCGAATTGCTCGGCAGCGAGCTTCCAGTTCGCGTTGATCGTCCACTTAATGGCGCCGGGAAGCACCTCGACCCCGCCCTCGACGTGGTCCACCCAACCGTCGATGTAGTACCTGAGATCACCGAGGTACTCACCCAACGGCGGCGCCGTCGGGTCAAAGTTGCCAAAAATGAGACCTTTGTAGCTGTCCACCTGAGCAACCTGAACCAGGCCGTTGTTCTCCAGTGACAACTTGTTCTCGTACGCCTCGGCCAGGCTGGGGACACCCACCAGCTTCCCGGCGCTGTCATAGGTCCAGCCGTGGTAGGTGCACATGAACGACCGGGAATTGCCCTCCTCTGCGCGGCACACACGCATGCCGCGATGCCTGCACACATTCAAGAATGCCTTGATCGACCCGTCGGGCTGCCGCACCACGAGCACTGGATCCCCGCCCATGTAGGTCGCATAGAAATCATGTGGTTCGGGAATCATGCTGTCGTGAGCAAGGAAGAGCCAGGACCGCCCAAAGATCCTCTCTTGCTCCAACTTATAGATCTCGTCGCTCACGAAGATCTCTGGACCAATAATGCCGCTTTTCCAGTCCACCAACGATGTGAGGTAGTCAGTGTCGATTGCCATGCGAATATCCCTTCACGTCTGCCCGGACGGACCAATCAAATAGATTTCGGTCACTCACCTGTCCGGCTGTGCCACAGTCAACCAGTCGACAATGCCGCCGTCGACGGTCATGTTCTGAACCCCGGAACATTTCAATTTAGTTGTCCAACAGTAGATATATAGATCCATCGACTACCTCAACCGCGTAGGTTGCCAGCGGTTCGGTAGCCGGTGGCGCGGTAACGCGGCCCGACTTGATGCAGAATCGTGCAAAGTGCCAGCCGCACTCGATCTGACCGCCTTCGATAAAGCCCTCGTCCGCAAGCGAAGACCTGTCATGCGAGCACCAGTCGGCGGTGGCATAGAACTCTCCGTCGATGTTGTAGACAGCTACCGGCGGATTCACGTCAACCCGGGTGATGTTTCCCGGTGTCAGGTCTTCCACCGCGCAGACCCGAATGCGATTCTGCGATTTTTCGATTGCTGTCATGGCAGATTGTCCTTTCATACCCGTACATCCCCGGTGGCGGCCGCCGCGATGCACACTTGCCGCAGATCCACAGCAGGATCCGACAGCATCGCGGCATCGGGGCTCATCTGTTTGTCGATGAGGCTCATGGCCATCCGTACGTCCCGACGCTTGTTGATACCGACGGCACCAATCAGAACCCCGTCCTTGAGATGAAACGCACTGAATTCCAGGGAATCTGGGTCGCCGCGCCACACCACCCGGTCTGACCGGTGCGGGCAGCCGGCTACTTGGATATTGGTCTCGCCCTGATCCGACCAGAACCAGGGAACATCGTGATAGGGCGCACCCCGGCCGGTCATCGAGTGAGCCGCCGCGATTCCCTGATTCTGGGCGTTCTGCCAATGCTCCAGACGCACCCGTCCACCGGCAGTCCGGTTGGGATGGTTGGTGACATCCCCTGCCGCATACACATTGGGCATCGATGTGGCACAGAATTCGTCGACGACGATGCCGTTGTCCACTTCGATCCCGGATGCCTCCGCGATGTCTACCGCCGGCGTGGCTCCAATCCCGACCAGCACGAGATCCGCTTCGATGACGGAACCATCGGCCATCGTGATCCGCCGCACATGACCGTCCCCCTCGATCGCATCGATCTTCGCGTTCATGCGTATCTCGACACCGCTGCCCACGTGCATACGTGCCAACCGCTCACCGATGGTGGTAGCGAGCACACGGCGCAGCACTCCGGCGTCGCGCTCAAGCACCGTCACTGCCGCGCCACAGGCTCGCGCCGAAGCGGCCAGCTCCATACCGATTAGACCACCCCCCAAGATGACCACCGACGACTGGCTCCCCATCCGCTCTCGAATCGCGATGGCGTCATCGACGTTGCGTAAGTAGTAGATACCGTCCAGATCGATTCCCGGAATCTCCGGCCGACGCGGTGTCACCCCCGTACAAATCAAGACCTTGTCGGCGCCGACCGCGAGCCCTCCCACCAGCTCGACACGTTGGCCATGTGCGTCGATCCGCGAAGCCCGCGTCCCCAGCAGCAACTCAATCTCGTTGTCCGAATAGAACTTCGCCGGATGTATCTGTGTCTCATCCGGATTCTTCTGCCCGGTGAGCACCTCCTTGGACAGCGGAGGACGGTCGTAAGGAAGCCGGTGTTCGGCGCCGACCAACACGATGCGACCCTCGAATCCGTCCGTCCGCAGCGTCTCCACCGCACGCGCGCCCGCTAGGCTCGCACCGATCACCACATAGGTCTCAGTCACGCTTGTGTCCCCACAGGCTGGTGGCGTCGTAATTCGCCACGTGCCAGGTAGCGTCGTCGACGATCCTGCCGTCGCAACCGAATTCAACCTCCGAGCCGGACGGATTCTTGATGAAGAACGAAATGGCCAGATCGTTGGTGTGCCGACCCAACGTCTCGGTGAGTGGTACCTCTTGAGCGCTGACCACGTCGAGGGTTCTTCCTACGTCATCGATGTCGGTCACTTCGAGCATGAAATGCCCCAATGCGGGACCGATATCGTTGTTCTCAACGAATGCCAGGCTGTGGTGTCTCGGGTTGACGTGCGCAAAATGCACTTGCCGACCGTGGAATTCGATGGTGTCACTCAGGCGGAACCCCAGAGTATCCAGATAGAAGTCCTTCGCCGTCGCAAGATCGGAGACGAAGAAAAACACGTGCCCCAGCCCCAACTCGGCCGTGACGAACGTGAGTCCACGCGGCGAGACAAACGGGCTTTTCGGCAGGAGCGGTCCATAGAAAAACTCCAGCCGATGGCCGTCGGGGTCGTTGCACCAGATCAGCTTCTGCACGCCACGCACACTGGCGCAGTCGGCATCCTCACGAGCATCGATCCCCGCATCGGAAAGTCGACGTCGTAGCGACTCCAATGCCGCCGCGTTCGCGACCTGCCATCCCACGTAGGCGGCACCGCCGGTTTCGCCTTGATGAATGGCGAAACGCCAACCCCACTCATCAGCGCGAAAAAGAAGCGTGTTGGCGCCATCCCTCTCGTCATTCGAGACATCCTGTAAACCGAGGATTTTCGTCGCGTAATTGCGCCAGGCATCGAGGTCCGTCGCATAGAGCCCGAGATACCCGAGACCAATTACTTCAGTCATCTTCGCGTGTTGCCTTCCTGATCATTAGTCCGGATCTGTTGCCCGCGTTGTGGTTAGGTACGCAGCTTGGGCCACGGAGAGCTCTGTCACAACAGAGGCGATCCGCCCACCGGAACATCAGCTCAGGAACGCACGCACCACCGACGCGAACTCACGCGGCCGCTCGAACGGTGGCCAATGCCCACAGCGGTTCAGGACAACCAAGTCCGCCTGCGGTATGTGACCGAGAAGCATCAGGGCACCCTCCAGCGGCACCATGCGGTCGTGGCGCCCGTGCACTATCAGCGCCGGTGCCGTAATCGACTGCAGCGCTGTCAGATTGCTGCGGGGCACGCTGGTGGATCGCCGCCAGGTCTCGGCATGCCGTGGCTCGCGCTGCGCCCACGCATACAGCTCACCCACCAGCGCATCGGTGATCAATCCGTCGTCGAACACAATCGCGCGGAGCAGCCGTTCGATTCGCTCACACGCCGGTGGTCTCGACACACATTCGTCGAACAGTCGGCCCACCTCGGTTGGTGCGGACGCCAACAGGTAGGGATCGCCGCCGGTCGATGCACTACAGCCACCGACAACCAACCTTTCGATCCGCTGTGGATACGTCATGGCCGCGTCGAGTGCAACCGTTCCGCCGGTCGAAACCCCCAATAACGTGAAGGAGTCCACACCGGCCGCGTCCACTACCGCCATCATGTTGCGCATGTAGAGGTCGTGTACCGGTTCGTGGAACTCCCGCGGGCTACTGCGCCCAAAGTTTGGATAGTCGATCAGGATGCAGCGGTGGTCACGCGCAAGGTCGTCCAGGATCGCTCGGTACGTGAGCCATGCCGTGGTTCCCGGCAACGGCCCGAAGCTCTGATTCATGACCAGCGGAGCACCGCGCCCAACATCGTGATAATGGATGGTGTCGCCATGGATGACCAGTGAGCGGCTTGTCGATCCCTCGGAAAAGGGTGTCAACTGATCGCTCCCCCGCCCAGCCGCAGGTCGGGGCCCTCATGCCCGGCTGCAATTGAAATCGCCAGCAAGACAGCCTCTTCGATCTGATCAACAGGCATTGACGGCAGCGGAGATTCAAACTGCGCCGCGCGCGTGGGCACCGTCGGAAGATGAATAAGGCCCACCCGCGCTGCGCGTGCGTGTGACAGGTGGTGCGCTAGATAGGCGGTCTGATTACATAGGTAGGTGCCCGCGGTGTTGGACACGTATCCCGGAATCCCCGCGTCCCGCCAGCCTTGCAGGATCGCCTTGATCGGCAATGAATTGAGATAGGCGGCCGGCCCCTCGGCGTCAACGGGTTCATCGATCGGTATCCGCCCGCCGATATCCGGTATCGGGAAATCCCGCACGTTGACGGCGATACGCTCTAATGCCGGGGCGGTACGTCCCGGTGCAACGCCGGTTACCACCACAACCTCGTGGTCCTTCTCCAGTATCGCCGCAGCGAGCGCATCGCGCACCTCCACGGTGTCGACCGGCAGCAGGACGCCACAGATTTCGTGACCACCGGCCCGACGGCCGTTCAGCCGCCAGGCGATCGTCCCGCTTGGGTTCTCCGTTTCTTCCGCGTAGGCGCCAAATCCAGTAACGAGAACCTTGCTCATACCGCCGCCGGCTGCGCAGAACGCTGCTGGAACGCCAAGAACTCCGTGACAAATTGCTCGGGCCGCTCCAGCATGACCGAGGACTGCGTCAGACCGGGTGCGATGAAGAGCTCCGTATTAGGCGCCTGCTTGTGCCACACAAACGCGTCGTCGACCGGGTGAATCGCGTCGTCGAGATCTCCCCGGCAGATCAGCGTGCGGACCCCGATATCGGCCAAATGTGGCCGGACGGTGAAGTATTCCTGGAAACTGTCGGTGCTCCGGGTCTTCGCGTAAAAGTCGATAGCAGCCCGCCAGTCCTCACCGTGCAGGACACGCCATTCGCGCGCCTGCTCACTGTCCTCCGCTACAGATCCGAAATGTGAATTCAGTGAGGCGTTTCCGCTGCTGCTGAGTCCGACGATCGGTGCATCAACCGTGAGCGTGAGCACCCGGTCCGCGTTGTCCAAGGCCAGCCGGCCGGCGATACGCGATCCCAAGGAGACCCCCGCGAAATGGACCTTGTCGAGGCCGAGTGTGTCTAGCAGTCCCCAAAGGTCTTCGACCCACACCTGGGGACGGCTCAGTGGTTCAACTCGCGCACTCCGGCCCAGTCCACGCAGGTCCGGGACGATCACCCGATGTGTGCGGGCCAATCGCGATACCAAGTCGCCAAACCAAAGACCCGAGGCCGCGGCACCGTGGATCAACAGCAGTGGGTCCCCCGACCCCTGATCTTCGTAGTACAACTCGACATCGCCCATAACCACATTGCCCATCGATGAAACTCCTTTGTCGGGGCCTACGTAACGAACTCCAGACTCTCGTCAGCGAGCAGACCCGACAACGCGCCCGTTCCACAGGACGGAAACACCGGAACCGGATTGGCGCCTGATGTCGAATGTTCCGCCAACCGGACCATGACGATTTGCACACGCTGCCGGCCGTTACATGGTGGAGCTCACCCCTGTACCGCACGACACGAGGAGTAGGCATGAACGCGCAACCCACAACATCGGTTCGCAGTGTGGATTCGCCGAGATATGCGGAATCGCTTGCCGGCCAGTTATTGCAGGCCGAGGCCGACCGGATGGCCTGCGCCCCACTCACTGACGCCGACCCCCAGCTTTCGCTGGAACTCGCCTATCGCATCCAGGACGAAGCGCTGAGCCAGCGGATCGAGCGCGGCGAGACCATCACCGGCATCAAGCTCGGTCTCACCTCGCCTGCCAAACAAGCGCAGATGGGCGTTTCCGCGCCTCTCACCGCATGGCTTACCGACGCCATGGTGCTTCCGTTGGGTACGCCACTGCCACACCACCGCCTGATTCACCCACGCATAGAACCCGAGATCACCTTTGTGATGGGGCGCCGACTTGAGGGGCCCGGAGTGACTGCTGCCACGGCATTAGCTGCGGTTGATTGCGTTTATGCCAGTCTGGAAGTCATCGACAGTCGGTATCAAGACTTCCGATTCACCTTGCCCGACGTTATCGCGGACAACGCGTCCTCCGCCTATTACGTCACCGGCACAATCGGCGCCAACCCCCGCACCCTCGATCTCCGGCTCGAGGGGTGTCTGCTCCACGTCAACGGGGAGCTCGCGGCGAGCGGACTCGGTGCTGCGGTCCAAGGTCACCCGGCAGAAGCACTCGCTATGGCCGCAAACTCACTGGCGCGCCGGGGCCATGCGATCGACGCCGGGTGGGTGGTGATGACCGGCGGCATCACTGATGCCGTGACCGTAGATACCCAGGCAACGGTCAGCGCTCAGTTCACCCATCTCGGCTCTGTAGAGGTCAGCGGCTGACCGTCGCACTCAACTTAGGTAGTGAATTCGGTGATTTACCCGATGTGACCGTAGCCACATTCGGCATAGCGTTGTGACCGAGTCGGATACCGCCACTTCAAAGCCCAGTTACTGGCGGTTTTCGACCCGGACACATACCGATGCCCGACCTAATGACCTACCAACCTTGCAGATCTTGCTGCCCCCTGGTGACCGAGAGGCAACGCTCATGCCATTGTCGAGTACTACCGCGCCAATCAGAATTCACGACGGTTCCCGCATCACACTACTTGCCCCATCGGCGAATCCGGATCGTGAATCCTCTACCTCTGTAGCAAAGGCGCTCTCGCTCCTGAGCAGCTTCACTCCGCACCATCCCAGCATGGGGGTCTCGGAGATCGCACGGCGCGCACGGCTCCCCAAGTCGACGGCGCATCGGCTCCTTGCGGTGCTCGTCGACTGGGGCATGGTGACCAAGCGCGGCACCGAGTATTCGCCCGGCACCCGGCTCAATGAACTCGCCGCACTGTCGGCACGTCCCGACATGCAGGAGCTGCGCCGGATCGCCCTGCCGCATTTGCTTGATCTATACGAACGAACGCACGAGACGGTCAATCTCTGTGTACTAGCCGGTACCGACGCGCTCTATGTCGACAAGATTCATGGACATAACGGTGTCGATTCACCAGCCTGCGTGGGTTCCCGCCTCCCCGCGAGCAACACCGCGGTCGGTAAGGCACTCCTGTCGTTCAGCAGCCCCCGCGTACTGTCCAAGGCTTCCGAAAACCTGCGGCCAGCAACATCATTGAGTATCGCGTCGGCCTCTCATCTCAGTCGCGAGCTTGAGAGCATTCGCACCGCAGGCATTGCCTACGACCGGCAGGAGGCCCGGGCCGGCCTGACCTGTGTCGCCGCCCCGGTGCGCTCCTGGTCGGGCACGGTCATCGCGGCGATCTCTATTTCCGGGCCCGTACAACGATTTCGCCCGCCGAATGCGGTGTCGGTAATCCGGGCGGCGGCCGCCGGTATCGCCAAAAGTTCTCAGGAGCTCAGTTGGAAGCACCACATGTCCAGCTAGCCCATTCCGTAGTCCACGACCCATAGACAGGAAGTACATGCCCAATCTGACTTTCCAACTCCCCGATGGCCAGGAGACCACCGTCGCCGTCGACACACTCCTCAACGCGGGCTATGCCGGACGCAGCCAGGCCGATGTCGCAGCGCACGTCGCCGAGCTCGCCGAGCTCGGTGTTCCCGCGCCCACCCGTGTGCCTTGCATCTATCCGATCGCCCCCTACCTGGCGACGCAGACCGACGAGGTCCCCGTCCAGCACGACAGAACCTCTGGAGAGGCTGAATGGGCGCTGATCGTCGCGGGCAACGACCCGGATGACCTCCTCATTACGGCGGCGTGCGACCACACGGACCGACGACTCGAACAGCACGGAGTTGCGTGGAGCAAGCAAGCCGCTCCAGATGTGCTGGCCCGCAAGGCATGGCGCCTATCCCAGGTGGAATCTTACCTGGACGAGCTCACTCTTGTAGGCACTGTCACAACCGAGGACGGCCCGCGCGAGATCCAGCGTGGCACCCTCGCCGAACTACTCACGCCGATGTACTGGGCGGAGGAACTGGCGAAGATTGGGCTGTTCAATCCCGGGACCGTGTTGATGTCAGGCACCATCCCGATGGATCCCGAGGTGGACCAGTTCAGCACCGGATGGCACGTCGAGTTGGGCAACCCGCACACAGGCGACACCATCGCCCTTTCGTACGCGGTGCGCCGTATCCCGCCGCCGCTTGACTGAGCACGCCCCGCAACCCCTTCCCTCCAGGAGCAGCCTTGCCTTCATCTCCCGACCCTTGGTATCCGCTGACCATGAACTCCGGCGCTATGTTACGAAACCGGTTCATGCTCGCACCCATGACAACCAACGCGTCCGACCCCGACGGTCAGGTATCCAAGCCTGAACTCGGCTACCTTGCACGCCGTGGCGCCACCCAGTTCGGGGCGGTAGTCACCTCGTGCGCGTACGTCCATCCCGACGGCCGTGCCTGGCACGGAATCGGGGCCATGGATGACCGCCATCTGAACAGCCTGAGTGCAGTGGCGACCGCGGCCCGAGGTGCCGACGGCACCGCGATTCTGCAGATCTATGACGGCGGGCGCATCTCATTGCCGGAACTGGCGGGACCACAGGGCATTCGGGGGCCCTCACCGATTCCTTCCGCACGCCCAAACGCGCTGGTGCCTCGTGAACTGGCGGACAACGAGATACGCCAACTCATCAACGCGTTCGGCATCGCGGCCAAACTCGGCATCCGGGCAGGGTTCGACGGAATCGAGATTCACGGCGCAAACCACTACCTGATCCATCAGTTCTTCTCGCCCCGCGCCAACCAGCGCAGCGATGAGTGGGGAGGTGATCTGAACCGCCGGATGAGACTCCCACTGCAGATCGCACGCGACGTACGTGCCGCGGTCGGTCCGAGCGTGATTGTCGGGTTTCGTCTCACCCCATTCGAGTCCGAGGCACAGGGATACACCCTCGACGAATCCGCCTGCCTTGCAGAAAATCTTGTTAACGAGGGCGTCGATTACATCCACGTTTCGATGGACGACTTCAGGCGGAACTCGCCCCAACCCGAAGACCGTGACTGGACAAAGACCCGGGAGCGAGTTGAATCACGCAATCCCATAGCCACGATCTCTACCGTTGTCGACGGCAGGTGCGCTGTAGTGGCGAGCGGCGGAATCCGCACCATGGCGGACGCCCGAGATGCGCTGGCGGCCGGCGCCGACCTGCTCGCCGTAGGGCGGGCCGCACTCATCGACCCGGAATGGGTTGACAAATTGAAACTCGATGCGGAGCGGGACATTCGCACCCAACTGCCCAGCGATGAAACGGAGATCGAGGCCGGTCTCACGATCCCCGCGCGCATGGTCCGGTATCTGCTCAGCCGCCCGGGATGGATACCACGCACCACATCGAGCGGAACAAAATGAACGAGAACAAGCTCAGGGTGGCTCTGTGCCAGATCACTTCCACGGCCAGCCCGCAGCACAACCTGTCGTTGATCCGTGACTGGGCCGCGCGTGCGGCGGGCGCGGGCGCGAGAGTCGCGGTCTTCCCGGAAGCGACAATGGCGCAATTCGGCATCCCGCTCGCGCCGATCGCCGAGCCTGCGGACGGACGGTGGGCGACCGCCGTCGCGGAAATCGCCGACCGGCATCAACTCCTCATCGCCGCAGGCATGTTCACTCCGCACGAAGGCCGGGTCCGGAACACCATCCTGCTCACCGGCCTTGGGCATCACACCGTGTACCACAAGATTCATCTGTACGACGCCTTCGACTTTCGGGAATCGGACTCCGTGGCTCCGGGAGATCGGGTTGTGACCGTGACCGTCGATGAGATGACCCTAGGCGTGGCCACCTGCTACGACGTCCGATTTCCCGCGCTGTTTCAACGCCTCGCGCTATCGGGGGCGACAGCGGTTCTGCTGCCCGCCTCTTGGGGCGCCGGCGCCGGGAAGGCCGAGCAATGGGATCTGCTGGTACGAGCGCGCGCTCTTGATAGTGGGACATGGTTGGTGGCCTGCGACCAAGCCGCTCCTCCCAACCAGCAGGATTCTCCCAATAGCAAGGTGCCAAAGGGAATTGGCCATTCGATGATCTCAGCGCCATCGGGCACGGTCTTGGCTCGACTCGGCTCTGCGCCCGATCTATTGGTCGCCGACATCGATCCAGCGACTTCCATCGAAGCCCGAGAACGCACGGGAAGCATCAGAAGCCTTGTACCACGATTGTTCTGACAAACGGAACACTCGCATTGCCGCAGCAAAGTCCCGATCCGTACCGTCCCTGGTGTGCTGAAACACAACCGAGAAAACACATGATGGCGAACGACGTCCAGCAAAAAGCGGCCGAGGAGCTTCTCGCCGCGTACAACGGGCCCACCATCCCCCCTTTGACACAAAAGTATTCGGGGCTGTCTCTCAGTGACGCCTATGCCATCCAGCTCGCGCAGGTTGAACGCTGGATCGAAGGTGGCGGAATCGTCAAGGGGCACAAGGTCGGCTTGACCTCCCGGGCAATCCAGCTCCAGCTCGGAGTCGAGCAGCCCGATTACGGCCACCTATTCGATTCTATGTTCTATCTCGACGACCAAGCTATCGAGCTATCGAATTTCAAGCAGCCCAGGATCGAGCCGGAGATCGCGTTCGTCCTGGGTGCCGCACTGCAGGGCCCGGGTGTGACGGCGGCCGAGGCGGCCGCAGCGGTCAAATATGTGGTGCCTGCGCTGGAAATCATCGATTCGCGGATCACCGATTGGCAGATCACCCTGGCCGATACCGTCGCGGACAACGCATCTTCGGGCGGAGTGGTGTTGGGCAGTCATTTCCATTCGCCCACGCTGACCGATTTGCGGCACGTTGGATGCGTGTTGCGCCACAACGGCGCCATCATTGATACGGGGGCCGGCGCCGCGGTATCCGGATCGCCATTGAACTCGCTGGTATGGCTCGCCAACACCCTGGGCCCCTTGGGGGTTCGGCTAGAAGCGGGGCACGTAGTGCTGCCCGGGTCCCTTACCAAGGCGTATCCCGTGTCTCCCGGCGATGTATTCAATGCCGAGTTCGGAAACCTCGGTGGGGTCACCGCGGTCTTCGGGAAGGGAAATCAATGAGCACGGTTACCGCCGCAATCGTCGGACCCGGCAACATCGGAACCGACCTGATGGCCAAACTCTTGGAGAGCCAACGCATCACCCTGACATCGATGGTTGGGGTGGACCCCGAATCCGAAGGCCTCACGCGGGCCAGGCGACACGGGATCGAGGCATCACCAGACGGAGTCGACTGGTTGCTGTCACAGCGCGAGCTGCCCGATCTGGTTTTCGAGGCCACCTCGGCGCGGACGCATACCGCGAATGCGGTTCGCTATCGGGAGCACGGCATCACCGCCGTGGACCTCACCCCCGCCGCGGTCGGGCCATTCGTCTGCCCTCCCGTGAACCTAGGCCGAGAGTCCACCGCTGACAACATCAACATGATCACCTGCGGCGGACAGGCGACCATTCCCATCGTGTACGCGGTGTCGCGCGTCGCCGCTGTGAGCTACGCGGAGATCGTCGCCTCGATAGCGTCACGATCGGCGGGGCCCGGTACCCGCGCCAACATCGACGAGTTTACCGAAACAACCGGCGATGCCATCACGACAGTGGGCGGCGCCCAGCGCGGGAAAGCCATCATCATCCTCAATCCGGTCGATCCACCAATGATCATGCGCGACACTGTCTTCTGCGCCATAGAGCCACATGCCGACCCATGGGAAATCACCGAATCGATTCATGAAATGGTCGCCAAGGTGCAGCAGTACGTCCCCGGTTACACGCTTAAGTCCGACCCGCAGTTCGACGAGCCGCGCGAGGACTGGAACGGCAAGGCCCGGGTGGCGGTTTTCCTCGAGGTCCGCGGAAGAGGCGATTACCTGCCTCCGTGGGCCGGCAACCTCGACATCATGACCGCCGCAGCCGCATACGCCGGGGAGATGATCGCCGAACGCATGGTGTCCGATCGTCAGGAGACTTCAGCATGACCGCCGAGATCGACGTTCGCATCACCGACACCACCTTGCGCGACGGCAGTCACGCAATGCGACACCGGTTCACCGAAGACCACGTACGACGGGTGGTCACGGCACTCGACGCCGCGGGCGTGCAGGTGATCGAGGTGACCCACGGCGACGGCCTGGGCGGGTCCAGCTTCAACTACGGGTTCGCCGGTACCGACGATGTAGCGCTCGTTGCCGCAGCAGCCGAGAGTGCACACCACGCACGAATCGCCGTCCTGGTTCTCCCCGGAGTTGGGACCATCAAGGACTTGCGTCGTGCCCACGATGCGGGGGCGCGAATCGCGAGGGTTGCCACGCACTGCACTGAGGCCGACGTTTCGGTACAGCACTTTCGGGCCGCCCGCGAGCTGGGCATGGAAACCGTGGGGTTCCTCATGCTGTCCCATCGCATCGGTCCCGAGCAATTGGCCATGCAGGCCAGAATCATGGTCGACGCGGGCTGTCAATGCGTCTATGTGGTGGATTCCGCGGGCGCACTACTGCCCGATGACACCCGCGCACGGGTCGAGGCTCTCGTCGCCGAGCTGGGCGCCGACGCCGAGGTCGGGTTACACGGACACCAAAATCTCACACTGGGAGTGGCCAATTCACTTGTCGCCTACCAGGCGGGAGCCCGCCAGATCGACGGGACGCTCTGTGCTCTCGGCGCGGGAGCCGGCAACTCTCCAACTGAAGTCCTGGTCGCGGTGTTCGACAGAGTAGGCATTCGGACCGGACTTGATCGCGATGCCGTGCTCGCCGCCGCCGCTGAGGTTGCCCTCCCGTTCATCACCCGGCTGCCGTGGGCAGACCGGTCCTCGATCGTGCAGGGATATTCCGGGGTCTATTCGAGTTTTCTCCTACACGCGGAACGGGCTGCCGAGCGCTACAAGGTTCCCGCACACGAAATATTGCGCGAAGTCGGCGAACGCGGTTACGTCGGCGGCCAGGAGGACATGATCATCGATATCGCAATCGAAATGGCCGAGCGCGGATCATGACCCGATGCGCGCCAAGAGCACCGCCACCTGCGTACGGGAGTTCACATTGAGTTTGCTAAAGATGTGCTCGACGTGACTGTCGACCGTACGTGGTGCGACGGTTAATTTGCGCGCAATCTGCTTGTTTGTCATGCCCTGCACGATCATCGCGGCAACCTGCAACTCTCGGCGGGTCAACAGTCCGGTCACGCCGCCACCCGAAGGCGCCGACTCGGAACGAAAGCCATTCTCTCCCAGCGCAAAAGAAATGGCGTCACTAGTGTCCAACCGACCCCCAGCGACGGTCAGAGCGTCAAATTCGCTATTCCCCAACATTTTCTGTGTCTGGTCGGATGCCTGTTCGCTCCAACTCCCTAGTTCGAAGCCACCCGGGTAGTTACCCAGTGGATGCCAGATCCGCCGCACCGCGCCCATGAGTGTCGCGGCGCGACCCGCATCACCGTCCGCCAATGACACCCACGACAGGATCTCGATCACCACGGCGATCCCCAACGCATCCTGGAAACGCCGCTTGGCCTGCAACGCCTCATGCAACACGTCGGTCGCGCGTGTGAGATCACCACGCATCCAGTGCGCCAACCCGGTAAAGGTCAGTATCCAAGACCTTGCCCACCGATCACCATGCTCGACACAGGTAGCCAGCGCCGGACCGAAAATCTCGAGGGCGCGGTCGGGTTGCTCGCGGCGGCACCACACCCAGCCAAGCTGCTCCTGTGCCAGGACGGACAACACACTCGGGCCAAGTGCGGCCTCCAGTTCACATCCCCGCTTCAGCAGCTCGCCTCCCAGGACGGTGTTACCCAGGTTGTGCTCCGCTATCCCCCGCATATGTGTTGCGTGCGCGAAATTCACGACATCGCCGAGTTCTTCGGCCATGTCCTGACTGGATCTCAGGAACTGCAGCGAGACCACGGCCTTTCCCTCCGACTGTGCGAGGTAACCGTTGGCCCAGAGCGCGGCCGCACGTTCAGAGCTCTGCTCGGAGCAAGCAGCCAGAGCCCTGTCCAACCAGTGGCGCCCCTCGCGCTGTTGGCCGCAACAGATCCAATACCAAAACATGGCCGCAGCCATACCGAGCGCGGACCTTCCACTGGCGGAGTGACCGATCAGCCCGTCGAGCACCGCACGTAAATTGGCCTGCTCCCGGCGCATCCGCTCCACCATTTGCTCCTGTCCAGGGCCGAACCAGTCCGCATCGAACTCCCGCGCAAGACGTTGGTAATAGCGGCGGTACCGAACGAGAACCTCCGACTCGTCGGCGCCTTCCCGCAGCTTCCTGAGCCCGTACTCCCTCACCGTGTCGAGCATCCGGTAGCTGGGGCGATCGTCCGAGTCGATCCTCACCAACAACGACTTGTCCACCAGCGCGGTGATGCCGTCCAGCACCGTTTCGCGCGGAAGATCGTCACCACTGCATACGCATTCGGCAGCGCCAAGTTGAACCGCGCCAGTGAACACCGCCAGTCGGCCCCACAGCAAGCGCTCACTCGGCGAACAGAGTTCATAACTCCAGTCCAACGTGGCCCATAGGGATCGGTGCCGTGGGGCAGCAGAACGATCACCAACGCTGAGCAGCCGATGGTGATCATCCAGCAGACTCAACAAGCCTCCTGGTGACAACGAGCGCATACGTCCGGCCGCGAGCTCGATCGCCAGCGGCAGTCCATCGAGGCGGCGGCACAGCTCTTCGACGGTGTCGGCATTGTCGGCCGAGATCACGAACCCGGGGGCGGTGGCTGCGGCGCGCTCGGCGAACAACACGACCGCCTCCGACGGCCCGCTCTCGGGACAGTTCTGATGACCGGCGGTCAGTGCCACAGCAAGCGGTTGCACCTCGAACAACTGTTCGCCCGTCACGCGTAGCGGTTCCCGGCTCGTCACAAGAATTCGTAAATCAGCACAGGCCGACAAAAGATTTCGCGCCAGCACCGCACTCTCGTCGACGAGGTGCTCGCAGTTGTCCAAAACCAAAAGCAACTGACGACGGCGCAAGTAGTCGATCAGGCTGGCCACTACGTCGGCCTGGTGAGTCGGCGCGCCCACCACCTGTGCGACGGTGAGTGCCACCAATGCCGGATCGGCGACATCGGCCAGTTCCACCAGCACCGCACCGTCCAAGAATTCGTCAAACACACTGCGCGCCACTTGGATAGCCAGTCTGGTTTTTCCGACTCCGCCCAGGCCCGTCAGCGTGACCAGCCGTGTCATGCCGACGAGCCGTATCACCTCTGCAGACTCCGCCTGACGACCCACCATGCTGGTCATGTCTACTGGCAGAGGCGGAATTTCGAAGCTGTCGGCCATCACGTCACCTCGGTAGTTCACTGCTTGTGGCGTCCAACCATAGCGATCCCCATCCACTTTCGTGGCAAGAGAATCCAGTTGCTACCCCTCGTTCCGAATACCGGACCGATTCGGTTGGCACCACCGAGCGCACCTCGTACTTTCCAGGAACCAACGTCGCAACTACGAGGAGATGCCACGTGCCCAATCATCCGATCACCGCTGACGGCCCGCGAATCGTGGTGTCGAATACAGCCGAGTTCCTGCGAGCAGTCGGCAGGGAGTTAGAGGACGGGATTGTCTCGCCACGAATCTTCAACGACCCCGAACTGTATTCACGCGAACTAAGCCGGATCTTTGCCCGGTGCTGGTGCTTCGTGGGCCACGAGAGTGAGATTCCCACGCCTGGAGACTACGTCCTGCGCTACATCGGCGAAGATCAGTTCATCGTCGTCCGCGACGAGGACGGGCAGATTCGTGTGCTCTACAACAAGTGCACGCATCGTGGAAGCCCCGTATGTCGTGTCGAAAAGGGCAATAGCTCGCATTTCCGGTGCCCGTACCACTCGTGGATGTTCAAGAACAACGGCGAATGGAGTGGCGCTCCGTATCGAAAGAAGGCGTACAAGAAACTCGACGCCGCGCAATGGGGACTCGTTGCCGCGCCACACGTCGATTCGGTGCACGGACTCATCTTCGCCTCTCTCGATCCGGATGCGCCGACCCTCGATGAGTATCTCGGCGGTATGCGGTGGTACCTGGACGTACTACTTGGGCTCAACGACCAAGGGATGTCGACAATCGGCGAACCACAGCGGTGGCGGGTTCCCGCCAACTGGAAATCCGGTGCGGAGAATTTCATGGCCGACGCCTATCACGTGCCCTCGCTTCACCGTTCCGCTGAAGAGGTCGGGATGTTTCCGGGCATCGAAGGTGGCGGCGCCGGGCCGCAGGGGGTGAATCGCCACGTCTTCTTCGACGAGGGGCACGGCATGATCGTCAACGATGGGTTCTTACCCGCACCGTGGCACCGGTCCGGGTTTCCCCAAGAGGTCGCCGACACGTTCCAACTCGATCGCCTTACCGAAGACCAACGGCAATGGGTTGCAAGCCATTCAGCGTCAACATTCCTGATCTTCCCCAACTTCGGTCTGGTGCGGGTGCCAGCATCGCCGCATCCGGATGCACCACCCACGGTGTTCACCTATCTACGCCAGTGGCAGCCTTCCGGTCCCGACACGATCGTCAACTGGAACTGGACTCTGGGCTGGAACAGCGCCTCGGCCGAATTCAACGAGCAGGCCTATGTCGCCGCGCTCAGCATGCATGGTCCGGCCGGGATCCTTGAACAGGACGATACCGTCGTCTGGGGCGGCGCACCGGTGGCCGGCAGCTCGGTCTTCGCCCGAAAGAGCGGTATGCGGTTCAATTTCCAGCTCGGTCTTGACGATATGAGCGATTATGCGGAAGACCCGGACTGGAAATTTCCCGGCCGGGCCACGACCTCCGCGCTCGGCGAAGCTCCGCAGCGCGCCTTCTATCGCAGATGGCTCCGCGAAGTGTCCACACCCGATCACACCGAGCCTGATCACACCAACCAGGAGGAGAACGCCTGATGACCGTCGAGGCGACTACCAGAACCGTTCCGCGGGACATCACCGCCGAATGCGCCCAATTCCTGTACTACGAAGCCGAACTCCTCGACCATCGCCAGTTCGACCACTGGCTTGACTGCCTCTCGGAGGACTTGGTCTATCAGATGCCGGTCCGCGTGACCAGGGGACCCGAGTCGCGCGATCTCGAGTTCTCTCCCGTCAGCTTTCATATGAAGGACGTCTACGCCTCCATGAAGATGCGTGTGTCACGCCTCTATACCGAGCACGCCTACGCCGAGGACCCGCCGTCCAGGACCCAAAGAATGGTCACCAACGTTCGCGTCGGACCACACGAGGACAGAGATAAGTATCACGTGCGCAGTAACTTTCAGTGCTTCCGCGCTCAAGGCGATGGAGTGGAATCCGACATGATTGTCGGAGAGCGTTTCGATGTACTGCACGACACCGACGCCGGTTGGAAGATCTATGCGCGCACAGTACATCTGGCCCACACCACGCTAGTCACCGCGAATCTCGGAATATTCCTGTGACCGCGATTCGACTGCGGAACGAGTTCGCCGACGTGGTCCTGCGGGTAGTACCTACCGGAAACGGCGAGCGCCTTGAAATCTCGTCCCCACGCCGGGGAACGAAAATTGCATTGGACCCAGTGGAGCTCGAAGCGCTCACTTGGCAGACCACGGATGTGTTCACACGGATGCTCGAATGCTCGATCGGCCCAGCTCCCGTCTGAGAGCCGACATACAGCCCACAAGAACCGACCGTACGGAAGGATTGACATGGATGAGGGTTGGCTAGCGGGAAAAGTCGCACTGGTGACGGGCGGCGGGACGGGTATCGGCCGAGCCGTCGTGGAGCGATTCGTCGGCGAAGGTGCCTGCGTCGGAATCATCGACCGCTCAGACGATGCGGTATCCGAGCTCAATTCGTCACACCCACAGCGCGTCATCGCGACGGCCGGCGACGTGCGGAGCCTGGACGATCACAGACGCGCTGTTGCGAATGCGGTCGAGCGCTTCGGCAAAATCGACGTGCTCGTCACGGTGGCCGGTATCTTCGACTACTTCATCTCATTGGAGAGCCTGCCTGACAACCAAATTGACAGGGCATTCGAAGAGCTGTTTGACATCAACGTCAAGGGCTCCATGCTCGCGGTCAAGGCCGCTCTTCCGGCGCTCAAGGAGACCGGAGGCAATGTCGTACTAACCATCTCCAATGCTGGATACCTACCGGGTGGCGGCGGCCCGCTCTACACAGCATCGAAGTTCGCGGTCCGCGGGCTGCTCGCACAGCTTTCCTTCGAGTTGGCTCCTCGTATCCGGGTGAATGCTGTAGCACCCGGGGGCACTGTCACGCCGCTACGCGGCATCGCGGCGATCGACTTCGGCGACCAGCGTCTTGATGACATGCCCGACCTGACAACCAAGATCCGGCAGACGAATCCACTTCAGGTGGCTTCTCAGCCGGAAGACCACGCGTGGGCCTATGTATACCTTGCATCCAAAGAACGCACAGCCTCGGTAACCGGTTGTGTCATCCACTCCGATGGCGGTCTGCAGAGCCGCGGCCTCGTACCGCTCGGTGGAGAACTAATCTCCTAGCGCCCATGACCTTCTAGTGCCCACGCAGATTCTGCGTGGGCACTAGGGCTTCTCTTCCTCCTAAAGCTCATGACAGTTGGGCGCGGTCGGCAGGCCATTGAACCTATCTGCGATCCATTGCATTCCGCGCTCGCCGTCGACAAAGTATGGGAGCAGGAAGTTGATAGCCAGCTTATTCATGAAGGGCGGCTGTTCATTTGTCCAGAACTGCACATCTGCACCCTTCGCACACCAGTCCACAGCAAGCTGGCGGGCGCCCTCGTAGGGGATGAAGGGGTCATACCTGTTGGAGTCAATGAACACTGGTGTCGTCGGCTTCAGGGTGCCAATCCGCTGAGCCGCCAGAACCGATCTGATGGGCTCGGCCGCGATCAATTCCATGTAGTCGGATGTGAAGTACTGGTTGTAATGCCGGAATGCGTATCGCATCACGGTCTCTCCGACGCATTCGTTCCTGGTCTGCTCAAGCATTCTGCCGCCCTTGTCCGTCAGCGTTTCCGCCATCCCCGCCGCGAGCTCTGGGTAGGCGCCGCCGATTCCGTTGAGCAGGTATCCCAGTCCGCCGGCGAAAATACTGCCTTCGGCGAAGGGCGGTATGAGCGCCAGGTCCGCCGATGGCGCACCCGCCCAGGTCCCCACAATCCGCAAATCGGGCGCATAACTGGAGGCTAGCTCCACCGCAGCCGCGGCAGCTCCACCCCCTTGGCCATATCCCCAAAATGCAACCGCACCATGGGGATCCAGGGATGTATCCGTCAGGTGCATTGCCGCGCGTGCCGCGTCAATCAATGCGTATCCCTGCGGAAGGCGCAGAAACGGGGTTGCCGGACCGCCCGTCCCAACACCCTCATAGTCGGTCACGACGACGGCGAATCCGCGAGCGACCATGGTGGCTATGAAGGTCTCTTCGTAACCGACGGTCAGATCCGCGCCACCGCCGTAGTGGATTCCCTGATTGAAGAGCCGGGACGGGGCGCATTGGTCACCAATGCCATACATGCCCGGGGCAAAGGCGATGAGGGGCCGCGGCCCCTTACCGGGCCAAGGGTTGTCGGGTTCGAAGTAAGTGCCGGTAACGGCGGTGGGTGTATTGTGAATATCGGTACTGCGGTACATGATTCGTGTACCAGTGGCGACGTATGCACCCAGCTGCCCTGACGGTTCCAGCACGAGCCGTGACGGTTCTGAACGGATCAACTCACCGGGGCTGCCCGGCGGCAGCGGTACAGGCGGGGTATAGAACTCCTCGTACTGGCTTTCGTCGGCGAGCGCCACTGGATACGTGGGACACGCCAGTACCCCGATGAGAATCAGCGGCGCAATGAGCGCACGCAGGAACGAACAGAAATGAGCCATGCACAACCTGCCTGTCGTGTTCAGATGATTCAAAATAGATTCGGGGCCGAAAACAGCAGCAGATCAACACAATTAGCTTCGCAGCGACATCGCCGGCCATCTACCGAACTGTGATTTGTGCGTGAAATTAATTGTTCGCCATACGTTTTCGTTGTCGCCCCTTTCTTCAATTGAAACCGACGATGTCGCGGTAAAGCATGCTCACAACACGACGGCCGTATCTACCTGCCTGTTCCACTGCACAGAACGCGAATAGATCGTGAGAATTTTTCGAAATATATTGTTGTTCAACGTAATTTAGGCCCGAGAGATAACCCTCGGGCCTAAATTGTTCGATTACACTAAAGGAACTTTGGCATCTGAGCCATCCCGGATTCCTCGGGCTCGGCACCTAGCAGGGGATCAACCAGTGACTCCCCCATGTGGAATTGACCGATGGAGTGATCAAGTTGATAGGAACGGGTGGCAGAGCCCAGATAGTACATCTCGTACAGCTCGTTGCGACCGCCCAGCGCAGATCCGACAAAGTCCCATGCCGCACGGAACAGCCGGACACGCTCACGCGCGTCGAAACCATTGGCGCCCTGTAGATACTTGTCCAGCAGCGGCCGTAGCTCGGGGTTGTCGAAGGCAGCCTCCGATGGAGTCGCAAGTAAGTTGTGTGATCCGAGTAGCTTGATGATCTCGTTCACCCGTACGAACCACGTGGGCGATGTCGGGCGTAGCGCATAGAACGGTCGCTCGTCGGGGAACCACACCCCGTTGCCCCACTCATGCGCACCAGTCTCTGCCGCCACGAGGATGGCCCGCGTCATCTCCGCATATGTCCACAACTCGCCCAGCAGATGCTTGGTGCGCGGATCCGATGCGTTGATGGCCCGGCAACATCTACTGACCAATTCATACGCGAAACGTAGCTTCGCCTCGGCCCGGATTGTGGTCTGCTGCATGATGTTGGCTGTCCAGCCACTCATCATGGCTGCATTCCAAACCTCGGTATTGCCGTCAAGGAAGACCCGATTCCGAGGAATCTCCACATCGTCGAAGATCAGGAAGGCATCCTGCTCATCGAAACGACTCGAGAACGGCATGTCGTACCTGCCCGCGGATGACGAAAAGCTGTCACGACAAATAATTTTTAGGCCGGGGGTAGCCATCGGTATCGAGAAGGACACCGCGAACTTTCCCGCGTCTTTAGGGAGCGGCCCGCCCGGATAGACGGCAAGCTCATCCGAGAAGGGCGCCAACGTGCTCAAGACCATGGCACCGCGCACAAGGATCCCATTCTCGGTGTCGGCGACCTTGTGCAGCGCCGCCTCGCCGCCGACCGCAGCCAGGTCGCCAAGACCCTTATCGACTGTCGGCCGGACGATGGTGTGCGTGAGCGCCCAATCATTGCGTGCAAGGTCGTCTTGGTACCGCACCAGGTTCTCGCCGTACTCCTCATTGCCATTGCTTCCCCATACGTCTGACCGGCCAGCATGGCCCGCGAAGCAGGCATTGAGATAATCGGGCGACCGCCCCAGCAAGCCAACCGAATACTCTGCCGCGTGCTTCATGGCTGCATGGCGCCGATCGAGGTCGATACGCGAACGCGGTATGAGATGACTGGCGTTGATCAGTTCTCCCGTGTCCGGGTGTTCGCATAAACACTCATCGGACCGTTCGTGCTGTAGGTCAAAAAGACCCGCCATCGCCTCAACGGTGCCGGTGAACCCCGGAAAATCGGTGACATCGGTAACCCGCTCACCACCAACCCAAATCTCGCGGTCGTCTCGCAACCCCGCAACATACTCCTTACCCGTACGTGCACCCATATATCGATCCTCATCAATCTGATTGTGCCCAAATGCCTTGGTGTACTTGCGATTTACCGAATCGTATCCATGTGATGACCGTGCGCCCAGGTAATCGTTCCAACAGATGAAACGGTGCGATGGCGGTTCTGCTCGGTACGCACGCACTCTGCTTGTGACCATTGAGAGGAGAAGCGATGCCGCTCTCAGGAGAGTACGTGCCGAGTGCCGACCACGAAGTCCGCGAACACGTCGAGCGTTACCTGGCGTCGGGCGGAGCCGAGGGGGCCAAGTCTCACGACGACAAGCCCGTGGTCCTTCTGACAACGATCGGCGCCAAGACGGGGAGAATCCGAAAGATCCCGCTGATGCGGATCGAGCACCAGGGCCAGTATGCGGTTGTCGCTTCTTTCCGGGGTGCATCGAGAAACCCTTTCTGGTACTACAACATCAAGAAGCACCCACGCATCGAGCTGCAAGACGGCACCACGATTGGTGACTTCGACGCGCGGGAGGTCTTCGGCAACGAGAAAGCCGCCTGGTGGCAGCGTGCGGTGGCGGCACTCCCCGAATATTCGGACTATCAGTTCAAGACCGACCGTGAGATCCCAGTCTTTGTCTTGACCCCGGCACGCTGACCGGTCACTCCGCGCGCATCATGCCCGCGGCCTTCTCGCCGATCATGATTGCGGGGGCATTTGTATTGCCACTCGTCACATAGGGCATCACCGATGCGTCAGCTACTCGGAGGCCAGACACTCCGCGGACGCGCAGATCCGGGCCAACCACCGCCATCGGGTCAGAATCAGGTCCCATCTTGCAAGTACCGCTCGCATGGTAGATGCCGAACGCAGATTCCTTAATGTACCCAGACCAGTCACTGAACGACGTCACCTCGGGCCCCGGCCTCATCTCACGCACAACGTGATTGGCGATCGGGCTGGTGCTGAAGATATCTCGTGTGCGCTGCGCCCCGTCCGCCGCATCCCGAAGGTCGGCCTCAGATTCCCACATCCGATGAAAAATCCGTGGGGGTGCATCGGGGTCCGCGGAGCGCAGCTCCACTCTGCCGCGGGCCCTCGGATGCAGAAGGGTGGCCAGCGCCGTCACCATCGGCTCTTTTGCGAGCTTCTGTACGTGAATGTCATGGGTGTCGGGACCGTCCACCGCAGGTACCGTCGCGAACGCCCCGAAGATGATCTCCAGGTCCGGAAGCGCCTGCATGTCATCCTTTTTCGAGAATACCGTCGCGTGCGCCAGAGACGAGGTCACCGCACCGCGCCGCCGGAACAAGAAGTCGATGCCGTGTTTCGTCGCCCGTAGCGGCGTGACGTCTTGGTTGATCGTCCGTTCGGTCACGAGGTAGTTGAGCGGAACCACAGGTTGTTCCTGCAGGTTCCGGCCGACGCCGGGAAGATCCACTTTAGGTGTCACCCCGACCTGCCGGAGCAGCTCCCCTGGCCCGATACCGGACAGCATCAGAATCTTCGGCGTGGCAATCGCACCGGCACTGAGTACCACTTCTCGTTCTGCCCGCGCGACACACACTTTGCCCTGCTGCCGGTACCACACTCCCGCGCATCGGCTTCCCGAGACGATCAGGCGTGAGACCTGCGCACGTGTCCGCACCGTCAGATTGGGGCGTCTTCGCACTGGGCGCAAGAAGGACGTCGCACTGCTGGCGCGCAGTCCGTTTCGTTGCGACGCCTGGCCATACCCCACCCCGACGGCCGCCCCACCGTTGTAGTCCTCTGTCTTGGGATGACCGGCATTCACCGCCGACTCAATGAAGCTGTCGATCAGCGGATTCGAGACCCTGCTCCAACTCACCGCCTGCGGCCCGCTCCCGCCACGGAACTGGTCCGCACCACCCTCAAACGTCTCGGCGCTCTTGAAATAGGGCAAAACCTCCTCATAATCCCATCCGGTGCAGCCTTCGGCAGCCCACCGTTCGAAGTCGCCTGGATGCCCGCGGACCCACTGCATGGCGTTGACCGAACTACCACCTCCGAGGCCTTTTCCCGATGACCACACGACATGAGCGTGGTTGCGGGTGTCGTCAGGCTCGGCCACATAACGCCAGTCGTACTCAACTCCCAGCCCCATCATCAAGGCCGGTACGCGCATCGCCATCGGCTGCCTGCCGGAGCCCGCCTCAAGTAACAACACACGGACCGCGGGATCCGCTGACAGCCTGTTGGCCAGGACGCATCCGGCCGATCCGCCCCCGACAACGATGTAATCCCATACGTTTTCGCTCATACTTGCTGACCTTCTCGTGGGTGGACGGCAAGCTCTAGCGCCATGTTCCGATGGCCGGAACACCTGGCACGACTTAGCCAAGTCTCACGAACTACCGTCCGGCTGATGGGTGAGAACAGGTTTATTTACATTGACGGGCAATGGATCTCGTCTAGCGGTCGCGACGAGATCAACGTCGTATCGCCGCACACCGAAGAGGTCATCGCCACCGTGGTCAATGGCACCACCGCTGATATCGACATAGCTGTCGCAGCAGCACGCAGCGCATTCGATCACGGCCCCTGGCCCCGGATGGAAGTCTCAGAAAGGCTTGCGCTGCTTGAACGACTGGCCAAACTGTACGAGGAGCATCTCGACGAGTTCGCCGAAACCATCACCGCACAGATGGGCGCCCCAATCACGCTGTCTCGGGCACGCCAGGCACCGGGAGGCCTCGCGTGCCTGCGTGCAACCATTGAGTTCGCCCGCGAGTATGAGTGGGAACAGATGCGAGCCACCTCCGAGGGCGCGCGCGCCGTGGTGCGGCGGCTCCCCGTCGGAGTGGTCGGCGCGATCGCTCCGTTCAACTTTCCTCAGATGCTGATTATGGCCAAGCTGGCCCCCGCGCTCGCCGCGGGATGCACGGTGGTGGTGAAACCTGCACCGGAGTGCCCGCTCGACGCGCTGCTACTCGCCCAGTTGATCGACCAAACCGGGCTGCCACATGGTGTCGTGAATGTGGTCACTGCCAACAAAGCCGCCTCCGAACATCTCGTGTCCCATCCGCGAGTAGACAAGATCGCATTCACCGGGTCGACGGCTACAGGTAGGGAGATAGCGTCCGTCTGCGGACGAGATATGCGGCGCTGCACCGTGGAGCTCGGCGGTAAGTCGGCGGCGATTGTTCTGGATGACGCCGATCCGCACACGACTGCCGAGGCCCTGAAGTTTGCATCGTTCGCCAATAGCGGTCAAGGTTGCGTGAGCCAGACCCGCATCCTGGTTCCGCGGGCACATCGAGATCGCTACCTCGATGCCCTTGCCGCTATGACCCAGTCGCTCAAGGTGGGAGACCCATCCGATCCCACGGTCGACGTCGGCCCGATGGTGACTCGGGCACAACAAAGGCGGGTGGCTCAGTACATCGAACTAGGGATCCAGGAAGGCGCCCAAGCAGTCGTGGGGGGACCCGGCGTCCCGTCGCACCTGTCTCGGGGCTGGTATGTCAGGCCAACGCTCTTCTCGAATGTCGACAATCACATGCGAATTGCGCGAGAAGAGATCTTTGGCCCCGTGATATGCGTGATCGACTACGACGATCTCGATGACGCGGTGCGCATCGCACAGGACTCGCCGTACGGGCTTGGTGGATCCGTATGGACCAACGATCGCTCTCGCGGCATGTCAGTGGCCAACCGGATGCGCACTGGGATGTTTGGCGTCAACACCTTCTCAATAGATTTCGGCAGCCCATTCGGCGGATTCAAGGCCAGCGGTATCGGACGGGAGTTCGGACCGGAGAGCATCGACGACTACACGGAACTACAAACGCTCTACCTGGACCCGGCGTTCGTATAGGCCACTCATTGCGGACAAGACAACGCCGCCTCCCGAATGGCGACGGCCGACCGCTCGTCAATCGAAAGGTGATATCCGCGGACCACTTCCGCGAACTGCATGGAGTACTGACACCAAAACGCCTTGTTCGGCGGCATCCAGCTCGCGGGCGCCTGATCGCCCTTGTCCTTGTTGGCCTGTCCTTGTACCGCAATGAGATTGGCGGGATCGTTGGCAAAGCGCCAGCGCATCGAAGGTTGCCAGTCGCGTGCACCCATATCCCATGCATAGGCCAACGGCACGATGTGGTCGATCTGCACGGCTTCACCGCTTTTCGGCCCACGCGTAAATGCCACGTACACTCCCGTGTACGGATCGAGCAGGGTGCCGGTACGCACCGCATGGGGGCATCTGCGCGTGTACACAAAACTCTTGTCACCCAAGTCGCGATTCAGAATGTCGTTACGGGTGTCGCAACCGTTGTGCCCGCCCGGTGCGTCGGTGTCATCGGACCAGGCATCACCGAATTCGCTACGCTGGTAATCCTTGCCCCGCAGCCGCTTGGGCACCACGGCCACACCTGTCAGCGGATCCCGGCCAGGGGCGAGCGTCGGCATGTTGGACTGTCCGGCAATGGCGCTGGCACGTTGCAACCGATATCGAGCCGATACCTGATATGCCACCACCATCGCGATCGCCGCGGCGATGGCGACGATGAGAATGGTGCGATTCTTCACGACTTGTCCAGGTACTCGATCTGATCGGTGACCAGGAAACGGCGCGCCATCGCGGCCAGCGCCGGTTGCTTCGTCAGCGTTGGATCGTCGGCACAGGCCCGCGCTGCCATGTCCCGAGCAGTCTCGATCATGTCGCGGTGATCAATAAGTGACAGCAGCCGCAAATTGACCGCGCGGCCGGACTGGTCACGCCCCAGCACATCACCCTCGCGCCGCTCCTGCAGGTCCAACTCGGCCAAGGTGAACCCATCCAGAGTGTCCTGCACCGCCCGCAGTCGGCGCCCCGCCGAACCAGCCGGGCTGCAGGGACCTACCAGCAGGCACAGGCCCTTGTTGCCGCCACGACCCACGCGACCGCGCAACTGGTGCAACTGGCTGATGCCGAACCGATCGGCATCCATGATCAACATCACGGTGGCGTTCGGAACGTCCACACCGACCTCAATCACGGTGGTACACACCAGAACATCGATCTCACCCGCGTTGAACGCCGTCATCACGGCATCCTTCTGCTCCGATAGCAGCCGTCCATGCAGCAGCCCGATCCGCAGCCCCGGCAGCAGGGAGCCGCGAATGGTCTCGTACAACTCGGTGACGGGGACCGGCGGCGGGCGCTTCTCCTCCGCCTCCTCCGGACCACCATCTTTGTCGTCGGCGTCGATCCGGGATGCCACCACATAGGCCTGCCTGCCCGCGGCCACCTCCTCGGCGATCCGCTCCCAGCCCCGGGCAAGCCAGCCCGGTTTCTCGCGGGTGAACACTGCGGTCGTGGTGATGGGCTGACGCCCCCGGGGCAGCTCCCGCAGCGTCGAGGTTTCCAGGTCGCCGAACACCGTGAGCGCGACTGTGCGCGGGATCGGAGTAGCCGTCATCACCAACAGGTGCGGCACGACGCCTTCCGGAGCCTTGGCCCGCAACCTATCTCGTTGCTCGACACCGAAGCGGTGCTGCTCATCCACGACCACCAGGCCCAGCTTGTGGAAGTCCACCGAGTCCTGCAGCAAGGCATGGGTACCGATGACGATGCCCGCCAGCCCGGTCGCCACATCGGCCTTGATCTGTTTCTTGACCGCCGGCGACATCGAACCGGTGAGCAGCGCGATGCTGGTCGCATCGTCGGGAGCACCCAATTCGCCTGCGGTGGCCAAAGATCCGAGCATCGACCGCAGCGATCGGGCATGCTGAACTGCGAGCACCTCGGTGGGAGCCAGCAGAGCACACTGATATCCGGCATCGATCGCCTGCATCATCGCCAGCAGCGCCACGATCGTCTTACCCGAGCCCACCTCACCCTGCAGCAGCCGGTTCATCGGCTTGACCCCGGAAAGGTCGTCACCGATCTCGGCAACAACCTGGTGCTGCCCCTCGGTGAGCTCGAAGGGCAGCTGACCGAGCAGATCCGCGCGCAGCCCCGCGTCGGTGATCGGCATTGGCGGACCAGCGGAGGCGATATCGCTGCCGCGCCGCATGGCCAACGCCAGTTGCAGACCCAGCGCCTCCTCGAATGCCAGACGCCTGCGTGCCCGCTTTTGTTCGGACACATCCTCCGACGTGTGGATCTTGCGCAGCGCCTCGTCGAGGGACATCAGGTTGTGCTCTTCCAGCACGGCTTCCGGCAGCGCCTCGGGCACCGGGTCCAGCTGAGCGAGTACCTGGTCGATACAACGGTAGATATCCCAGCTTTCCAGGTTCTTGGTTGCAGGGTAGATCGGAAACACATTGCGCTGGAAGGCCGAAATGGCGGCGGACGCGTCGTGTGCCCCACCGGCGATACCGCGTAGCGCGGTGCTGCCTCGCGTTTCGGTGCTCTCCCCCAGCGCCGTTTCGAGCACCAGATAGTCGGGATGGGTCAACTGGGGCTTACCCCGGAACTCCCCGACCGCACCCGAAAGCATCACCCGATTGCCCACCTCCAGGTCGCGTTTCACCTTGTGCGGGTGAAAGAACGTGGCCTGCACGGCATGTGGCGCGCTGCCCAACATGACGGAGAGGAACTGCCCCTTGCGATTACGCATGCTCTTCAGTTCCGCCGAGGTGATGAAACCCACCAGCGTGGTGTGCTCCCCGGGCTTGGCGCGTTCCCCGTCCTGCTCGTCACGCAGGCTGAAGTCAGTGCTGTATCGGCGCGGGTAATGGTGAAGGAGGTCTTCGACCGTCAGCAGACCGAATTCGGCATCGAGGACGTCGGAGGCCTTGTGGCCCAACACATGATCCAGGCGGTCGGAAAGATTTACCACTGTGCCCCGTCACTCAACACCGATGTGGACAATGTCGGTGTGCTGCCCGGTGCGATAGATCATCACCTCGACGCCGCCGTGGTGCGATCGGGTGTGCTCGATCAATGACTCGGCAAGGGACTCATCCACCTTGTCCGACAGCAGTACCGTCACCAGCTCACCGCCGGAGGACAGCATGATGCTCACCAAAGCCTTTGTGGCATTGGCGACGTCATGGTTGAGCACCAGCACCTCGTCGCCGATGATGCCCATCGCGTCACCCGGCTCACAGGTGCCGGACCAGGTGAGAGCCCGCTCGGTAGCGACCCGCACCAACCCGAATCGGGTGGCACCCGCGGCGCGCGCCATGGTGTAACTGTCGTCGACCGCCATCCGTTCCGGGTCGTGCACCGCCAACGCCGCCAGCCCCTGCGCCATGGACGCCGACGGCAGCGGGATCACCGTGATTCCCCAGCCGCGCGCCGCCGCACAGACCGCCACCAATTCCTCGGCTGCCATCAACCCGTTGGGCAACACCATGATCTGGTGTGCCCCACTGTCAACCACCGCATCCAGCAGACGTTTCGCACTCGCCGGAGGTTCATCGACGCGCAACACCTGGGCACCCTCACTGGAGAAGAGCGTGGCTGCGCCGTCACCCTCCGCCAGCGCCAGCACCCGGCGGTGCCGATGCCGCCCATCGTGATGTCCCCCGCCGGGGACATCCAAGCCACCGCGCAACGAGGAGATCTGGATCGACTGCGGAACGCCGAATTTCATCCCGGCCTCGATGGCCGCCCCGGCGTCATTAACGTGCGCATGTACGGAGTACCCCATCGAGCCGTCGCCGGCGATGGCAATGGAATCCCCCATCGCGTCCAGCTGCGTGCGCAGATCGGCGATCTGCAGCTCGTCACATCCGCACAGCAAGTACATGACTTCGAACTCGGGTGGCAGTTCACGCGGCGGATCCAGGTTCAGGCCACCCGAACCGCGCGCCGGCCCGGCCGCCCACACCTGTGAGGGTGCGCTCTTCGGAGGTGACGGGCTGTACTCGCGGCGGGTCGGTAACTCCCCCGCCACCACCGACACCAGGGCGTCAAGGATGACGACGAGACCTCGCGCCCCGGCATCGACCACACCGTTGTCGGCAAGCACATCGAGCTGCTTGGGCGTCTTCTCCAGCGCGGATACCGCGGCATCGGCGGCGATGGTGACGAGCGCGGGCAGATCTTCCGCCTGGGCGCCATCGACCCGGTCAGCCGCCTCGGCGGCAGCGGCGAGCACCGACACGATGGTGCCCTCGACGGGGGTGCTCATCGAGGCGATGACGAACTGCGACGCCTGACGCAGCGCGCGGCGCACCACCTCGGCCCCGATGAAGTCCTGATCGTCGGCGGCGTCGGCGATCCCGCGCACGATCTGCGACAGGATTACCCCGGAGTTGCCGCGGGCGCCATGAACTGCGCCTCGGGCCAGCGCCGCGGCGACCTGCGCGACCGTGGCGCCCTCGCCCAGCGCCTCGGCGGCGTTGACCGCCGAGCGCATGGTGAACAGCATGTTCGTGCCGGTATCGGCATCGGCGACCGGAAACACATTCAGTCGGTTGATCTCGTCGCTGCGAGAGATCAGTCCCTCGACAGAGGCGCGCGCCCAATCGAGCAGCGCGGCGCTATCCAATACCGAGAGCCGCATGTGGGAAAGCCTATCTACCGGAGCTGACAGAGTTGAATGGTCTCGACGAAGCTGGGGATCCGCCCTCCGCCGGAGGCCTCATCTATACCCACATCGCCTTCGCCTCAGCTGCTCCTCTACACCCATTTTGGTGTTCACGGGCCGGTCAAGCTATCCTTGCAGGGTTGTGGGCCACCCTGACTGAACAGGTCGTTGGCCGGAATCGCGAGTTTGAGGAGTTTCACTATGGCTGCCGTCTGCGACGTGTGCGGCAAGGGACCCGGCTTCGGCAAGTCGGTTTCGCACTCGCATCGGCGTACCAACCGTCGCTGGAACCCGAACATCCAGACGGTTCACGCCGTCACCTCCCCCGGTGGCAACAAGCAGCGCGTCAACGCCTGCACCTCCTGCATCAAGGCCGGCAAGGTCGTCCGCGGCGCGTAAGCGGCGTGAACCACTGTGTCTTCGCAGTCTGCTGATTACGTCGCCGTTCACAACGGCGTTCTGCACATCACCGTCGCCACTGCGGCCGCTGGCACGTCGCTGGACTTCGCCGGTGTAGATGCGGCAGTACCACTGCTGCGCGATCTGCCTGCCGAGGTCGGTGCGATCCTGCTGAACAGCAGTGGAGCCAACTTCTGCGCGGGCGGCAATGTACGCGACTTCGCGTCTGCCGAAGATCGGGCAGCCAAGCTCGACGACCTCGCCGGTCGACTGCATGACTTCGTCCGCGCGGTGGATGCCGCCGATCGCCCGGTGGTGGCCTCCGTGCACGGATGGGCAGCCGGAGGCGGGTTGAGCCTGCTACTGCTCGCCGATATCGCGATCGGTGGCGAATCAACCAAGTTGCGCGCCGCCTACCCGGGAATCGGGTACTCCTCTGACGGTGGCATGTCCTGGGCGCTGCCCCGAGTCGTCGGCAAGGCCCGCGCCGCCGACATTCTGCTCACAAACCGGGTTGTCGAGGCTTCCGAGGCACTGTCCATCGGGCTGCTGAGCCGCGTGGTAGCCGACGATGACGTTCAGGCCACCGCTGTGGCCACCGCCGAGAAGCTGGCGGCCGGTCCCCGCGAGGCGCAGAACCGTATCCGTCGGCTGCTGCGTCTGAGCGCCAACAACACCCTCGACGCACAACTGGACCTGGAGCAGGCCAGCATCGCCGAGGCATCGATCAGCCCGACGGGTATCGAGGGCGTCGACGCCTTCGTCGGCAAACGCAAGCCCGTCTGGCCCTGATCTAGCAGACTGGGACGGTCTTCACGCAAGCGCTCATCCCCCTTGGACGGTCTTCGCGCAAGCGCTCATCCCCGCAGCTTCTTGCGAATCCAGTTCACGACCCACGGGATCGCGACCATATCCGCGGTGACATGCTCGCCGGGCAGCGCCCAATAGTCGACCTCAGCGCCGTTGGCGCGCCACGTATCGCGCAACGCCAAGGCTCCCTCCTCGGGAATGAACAAATCGCCGATCGCCTTGCTGCGTGAGCCGTGATACAGCAGCACCGGCATGGTCGGTGTGAGGGCACCCGGCCGATTGGCGGAAATAACGTGCTGCCCCAGCTCCGATTCGAACGGCTTCGTTATCGCCGAAAGCAGGTCCAGGTCGAACCGCAGTAGACCCGCCGCGGCCAATGGAGGCTGCGGCATGTCCCTGGCCAGGATTGCGCAGTAGAGCGCGAAGTCGCCGAAAATCTGCACCAATTCCGGGAACTCGCGGGCCTGACCGATGGTGGCGGCAGCGAAAAGCCCCGCCCCCAAACCTCGGTTCATGCTGCCGTACAGCAGGGCGTAATCGGTAGGCGTTCCTCCGGCGGCTGCGGCAGCGATGCGTAGCTCCGGTGCGTACGTCGGCTGCAACTGCGCCGCCCACGCGGTGGCGATTGCTCCACCGCTGTATCCATGCATGACGATCGGCGAGTCCGCGAGATCTGGTCTTTCGGAAAGCATTCCGCGTACCGAGTCCAGTACCGCGTGGCCTGCCATCTTCCCGGCCGCATACGACATTCGCGGACCTTCGTGATCTGGGAACAGCACGGCGTAGTTCTGTGCCGACAGAAACGGAAACATCGGCGGGTTGTCGCGGTACCACAGGTGCGTCAAGCGATAGGACGGCGTGAACTTCAGTCCCAGAGAGTTGATCGCCTGATTGCGCACCACCACCGGACGCGAACCCGGACCATGCCACGGACGCTCGGGCTCGATCAGCGCCGCGGTCACGGGCACGGCATTACCCGCGGTATCGGTGGAGCGCACCATGATCCGCTGCATGGTCGCCCTGCGTAGCGGAAGACGCGGCGACACCTGGTCCGTACGGATGACCTCCCCCGGCTGCCGCAGACTCAGATCACCTGGATCACTGTAGAACTCGTCGCCGGTGATCGGTGTCGGAAGAATCGCCGAGTAGGGGTCGGCGAGTTGTTCGGCTGAGAGCCGACGCGCGGCCCAGTCGTTGAGCCGATCCACCACCGCCGGGCTGCGCAGCGCGGTACCGCCAGTCGCCAGGGCAGCCGTCGCACCGCCTAGCGCCGCCAATACTCCTGTCGACCAACGCATTACGGCAACCGCCAATCGATCGGCTGGGCACCCAACCCGACGAGCAGTTCGTTGGCCCGGCTGAAGGGCTTGGAGCCGAAGAATCCGCGTGAGGCCGACAATGGCGACGGATGCACCGATTCGATCGTGGGCACCCCCGGCCCCAGCATCGGCTTGAGCGTGGCCGCATCGCGTCCCCACAGAATGGCGACCAACGGCGTGCCCCGCTCGACGAGCGCCCGGATGGCACATTCGGTCACCATCTCCCAGCCCTTGCCACGGTGCGAGGCCGGGCTGCTTGGTTGCACCGTCAGCACCCTGTTCAACAGCATCACCCCCTGCTGCGACCACGGCGTGAGGTCGCCGTTGGCGGGCTTGGGCAGACCAAGATCGCTCTGGTACTCGTCGAAGATGTTGGCCAGGCTGCGCGGCACCGGCCGCACATCGGCCGCCACCGAGAAACTCAGCCCCATGGCGTGCCCGGGCGTCGGATAGGGATCTTGCCCGACGATGAGCACCCGAACGTCTGCCAACGGATAGGCGAAGGCGCGCAGCACGTTTGCCCCGGTGGGTAGATATCCCCGGCCGGAGGAATTCTCCTCGCGGAGGAACTCTCCCATCTTGGTCACCTGATCGGCTACGGGGCGCAGCGCGTCGGCCCAGCCCGGATCAATCAGCTCGGCGAGAGGTCGGGCGGTCACGAAGAGTCAACTTAGCTCACGGATGAACCGCATGCGCGAAGACATCAAGCGAACGAGTCCCACCCGGTTGCGCGAGTCCACGCGGCACCGTCGACCGTCACACCCACATCACCCGCCGTCACCCGGCCGATGGCAACCCAGCCCGCTGGGACGGGCCCCGGAAACGTCGCGACAAGGGCGTGGTCCTCTCCGCCGGTCAAGATCCATTCCCAGGGATCGGCGCCGAGTAGCCCCGCGGCACCGGCCAACGGCGCCAAATACGGCTTCATGCGCGTCGAGCTCAGGTCGATATGGACCGCGCTCAACTCCGCGATATGTGCCAGATCCGCCAACAGACCGTCGGAGACATCCGTCATCGCCGTCGCTCCGGCCAGCGCGGCGGCCGGCCCCTGCCCATACGGCGGCTCAGGCACCAGATGCACCCGCCGCAGCTCAGGGAACTCGTCAATCCCGTCCTGCCACAACCGGAATCCGGCTGCCGAGGTGCCCAGCACACCACAGACCGCAGCGGTATCCCCTACCGTGGCTCCGCTGCGCGTCACCGGTGCGCGCCCCTGAAGGTCGCCGAGCACCGTCACCGAGACCACCAGTTCACGCGAGCTCACCAAATCTCCGCCCGCGATCGATGCCCCCAACCGGGTCGCCTCGGCCCAGACTCCCTCATTGAGCTGGTCAAGGAACTCGATATCGGTCTGGGCGGGTGCACCCACCGCGACCACGAAGGCCGTGACCCGCCCGCCCATCGCCTCGATATCCGCGGCGTTCTGCGCCACCGCTTTTCGGCCGATATCCGAAGGGGACGACCATTCGAGCCGAAAATGCCTGTCCTGCACCAACATATCTGTGGAAACCACCACTCGACCGTCGGGCGCGGCAACCACCGCGGCGTCGTCCCCCGGGCCGAGTAACACGTCGACACCGGGATCACGACCCGCGGTGAGACGGCTGATCACGCCGAACTCGCCGGTATCGCCCAGATTTGGCACTCGGTTAGTGTAGGCCCGTGCAATCCGACGACGGCCCACCACGCAAGCTCCTCATCGGCATCGCGGTGTTCGGCGCCGTCGCGGCCCTGGCCGTGCTCTTCGGTGTGCTGAAGTTCGCACAGTTCCAGGACGACAAGAAACCCCTGGCGGTCACCAACATCCCGGCACCACAAGCCAATTCACCGCTCTGTAGCGACATGACCAAGGCATACCCCGGCAACATGGCGGGAGATTGGAAGCGGGCGCAGATCCTCGAACCCAAGCCGCCGGCCACGGCCGCATGGCGCCGGGGCAAAGATTCCCTAGTCGCACGCTGCGGCGTCGACCGGCCTGCCGAGTTCGCCGTCGGCACCTCTGTAGAGCAGGTCAACTCCGTGCAGTGGTTTCGAGTCACCGATGCCGCGATCGCAACCACGACCTGGTTCGCCGTGGACCGCGGTGTCTATATCGCGCTGACCATGCCCGATGGTTCGGGTTCGGAGCCGGTGGTCGAGATGTCCGATGCCATCGCCAAAGCGCTGCCCGCCGTCAAACCCGACCCGAATCCCCTGCCTCGCTGAATCAGGCGTGGCACCCCACCGCGAACATGCCCAAATATCCGGCAATCGGACCATTCCACGCACTTTTGAGCATGCTCACGGGGTGAGTTAACGCAAGCCGGTGCCGCGCGCCAGCGCGGTGCGCACCATCGCATCCAGCAGTGTCGGATAGTCCACGCCGGTGGCCGCCCACATCCGGGGATACATAGAGATGGTGGTGAATCCGGGCATGGTGTTGATCTCATTGATCAACGGGCCGTCCTCGGTGAGGAAGAAGTCCACCCGGGCCAACCCCTGGCAGTCAATCGCGCGGAACGCCGCCACCGCCAGCTCACGGATCTGATCACTCACGTCGTCGTCGACCTTGGCCGGCACATCCAATTCTGCGGTGTCATCCAGGTACTTGGTTTCAAAGTCGTAAAAGGCGCCGGCAGCCGTCTCATCCTGATGCGCGCCCTCGACCCGAATCTCACCGAGCACGCTGGCCCGAATGTCGCCGTCGGGGAACTCCAGCACCCCGCACTCCAGTTCTCTACCGATGATGGCGGCCTCGACGATCACCTTCGGATCGAACTGACGCGCGTGTGCAATCGCGGCGGGCAGTTCCTCCCAGGTGCTCACCCGAGAAACACCGAACGACGAGCCCGCCCGAGCGGGCTTGACGAACACCGGCAGCCCCAGGTCCTCCCGCTGATCCAGGCTCAGGGTGGTGTCACGCGGCCGGATCACGATGTACTTGCCAATGGGAAGTCCCTCGGCGGCCAGCAGTTTCTTGGTGAACTCTTTGTCCATACCAGCCGCACTCGCGAGCACACCCGCGCCCACATAGGGCACTCCGGCCAGCTCCAACAGTCCCTGAAGGGTGCCGTCCTCGCCATAGGGACCGTGCAGGACCGGGAACACCACATCCACGGAGGCCAGCACCTGGCCGGCGGCACTCGAATCGACGTTGACCAACTGACCCGCACGACGGGGATCGGTGGCGAGCACCAGCTCGGTACCGGATGCATCGGTGACCTGAGGCAGCGTGCGATCGCTGATCGCCAACTGTGACGGGTCTCCATCGGTCAGCACCCAGCCGCCCTCGGGCGTAACCCCCACCGCGACCACCTCGTAGGCGAGCTGGTCCAGATTGCGCAGGATGCTGCCAGCGGACACGCACGAAATCGCGTGCTCACTGCTGCGCCCGCCAAAGACGAGCGCGACCTTGATCCGCTGCTGTTGGTCTTCGCGCGCGCGGCTCCCCGAGGAATTCACAGTGTCAGACCGTACCGGCTGTGAGCGCAGACTCAATGTCGGCCAGCAGATCGTCGGTGTCCTCGATGCCCAGGGAGATCCGCGCGAACCCCTCCGGAACCGCGTCCCCCCAGCGCGCCCGGCGATCGACCGAGGTGTGTACACCGCCGAAACTCGTCGACGACGCCAGCAGCTCGCTGCGCTGGATCAGCGTGTGCACCGCCTCGGCGTTGGCCAGTTCAATCGAGACCAGTGAACCGAACCGGCTCATCTGCGCGGACGCCACAGGATGTGATGGGTCGCTCGCGAGACCCGGGTACCGCACCGAGGCCACCACGGGGTGTTCACGCAGCATCGTCGCCAGCGCGAGCGCATTCTGGCATTGGCGCTCGAATCGCAACCCGGCGGTGGCGAGGCTGCGCGCACCCAGCCAGGCTTCGAACGGACCCAGGATGGCACCGGCCCGGGATCGCTCCTGCGCGACGGCCGATACCAAATCCTCACGCGATCCCGCGACATATCCGGCGATGAGGTCGCTGTGCCCGGAGAGTGCCTTCGTCGCGCTGGCGACCACCAGATCGGCACCCAATTCGAGCGGCCGCTGACCCATCGGGGTTGCCGTGGTGTTGTCGACCACCAGCACCCCACCGCGCGCATGGGTCTGGCGGGCCAGCAGTGCCAAGTCGACGACATCGAGCCGAGGGTTCGAGGGTGTCTCCGCCACCACCACATCGGCCTGTGCGGCCGCGGCCACCATCTGATCCGAACGTGCCGCGATCACGTTGATCCCCAACGCAGCAAGGTTTTCCGTGGCGTATCGCCGGGTTTGGTAGTAGCCGTCCTCCGGGACCACCAGGGTCTGCCCGGGACGGACCAACGCGCGCAATGTCGAGGCGATCGCGCCCATTCCGGAGCCGAACACCAGCGCATTGTCCGCACGCTCGAGTGCCGCCAGACCCGATTCCCATTGTCTCCACGAGGGATTCGATGCGCGCCCATAGGTATCCAAGGAGTCATCCTCGGGCACCGGCAGGTGATAAGCAGAGGCGAATACCGGCCCCGCAAGGAAAGGTTGTCCGGCAACGGGTTCAGCGGTGGCGGCCACTACGGCCCGGGTAGATATCCCTGGCTCTGGCATGTTCTTACTCCGGTTTGGTACTGCGCCCCAGCAGCTGGGCGACGGCATCGGTGACGCTCAGTCCGCGATGACAGACGCCATGAACAGCCTCAGTGAGCGGCATCTCGACGTCATAGCTCGATGCCAGCGCCAAGATGGACTCACACGAGGTAACTCCCTCCGCGACCCTACCGCCGGCCGCGTTGCGCGCCTCCTGCAACGTCTCACCATTGCCTAGCCGCATACCGAAAGTCCGGTTCCTGGAATGTACCGAGGTGCACGTGGCCACCAGATCTCCGACACCCGCCAGCCCCGCCAGGGTGGTGTGGCTGGCTCCCAGTGCCAGTCCCAGCCGTGTGATTTCAGCCAATCCCCGGGTGATGATGGTGGCTATCGTGTTCTCCCCCAGGCCAACTCCAGCGGCCATGCCGCAGCTGAGGGCGATCACGTTCTTGCACGCGCCGCCCACCTCGCAGCCCACGACATCGGAATTGGTGTAGGGACGGAAGTATCGCGTGGAGAACGCGCGCTGCAGGGCGACGGCCCGCGTCGAATCGGTGCACCCGATGACGGTGGCAGCGGGCTGGCCCGCGGCGATCTCACTGGCCAGATTCGGACCGGTCAGCACCGCGACCCTGCTGGGGTCGGTACCCAGCACCTGTGTCACGACCTGGCTCATCCGCATGAGCGTGCCCACCTCGATGCCCTTGGCCAGGCTCACCACCGAGGACCCGGGCTCGATGAGGTCGGCCCACGGGGTCAGATTCGCGCGCAGCGACTGCGACGGCACCGCCAGCAGCACCAGCTCGGCACCCTGCAGAGCCTGTTCGGCTACCCCGGTGGCCACTATCGAGGGCGGCAGATCCACATCACTGAGGTACACCGAGTTCCGATGCGTCGCATTGATCTCATCGGCCAATTCGGATCGGCGTGCCCATAAACGGACATCGTGGCCCGCGTCGGCAAGCACCTTGCCTAACGCGGTCCCCCAGGAACCAGCACCCATCACCGCAGCTTTGACTGATCGTCTTCCCGCAAGCGGCTCATCCGTGGCCATGGCAGACACCCTAGCCGGGGCTGGCACCATGGAGTACGTGGGCAGACAGGCTGACGCGGACTTCGGCGTGATCATCGCGGTCAAGAACCTGGCCACCGCGAAGAGCCGGCTGGCCCGGTCCGTGGCCGGACCCGAGCGAGAGCGGTTGGTGCTGCGCATGCTGACGCACGCCATCTCCGTGGCGTTCAGCGCCGCCGGCACCGTCGCAGTCATCAGCCCCGATCCTGCCGCCAAGACGGCTGCGGGCAGAGCCGGAGCTCGGTTCATCTTCGATGACACTCCCGAGGGCCACCCTGATCCGCTGAACAACGCGTTACGCAGCGCGGCGGCGCAGCTACGTGCATCGTCACCGAATCTTGTTGTGTTGCAAGCCGACCTTCCGGTGGTGACGAACGAAGAATTCGCGGCGGCCATGGCCTCCGCACGCGGATACTCACGCAGTTTCGTCGCCGATCGGCACGGCACCGGCACCGCGGCACTTTTCAGCACGGACGGCGACCTGAACCCGCTGTTCGGAATCGATTCAGCACGGCGCCACCGGGATTCGGGGGCCGTGGAGCTCATCGGAGACTGGCCGGGATTGCGCTGCGATGTGGACACCCCGGAAGATCTGGCCGTGGCGCGCGAGCTGGGCGCCGCACTGCCACTCTGAGCCTGTCCGATAACTCTATGATCACAAGGGTGACCACACCGAGTATCCCCCCGGCCGCAACTACGATCACCTCCGGTGAGAAGCTGCCCGAAGACCGGTATCTCAATCGGGAACTCTCGTGGCTGGATTTCAACGCGCGCGTGCTCGCACTTGCCGCAGATGAATCACTGCCCATCCTGGAACGCGCCAAATTCCTGGCGATCTTCGCGTCCAACCTGGACGAGTTCTACATGGTTCGCGTTGCCGGCCTGAAACGTCGCGACGAGACGGGGCTGTCGGTGCGTTCGGCCGATGGCCTGTCGCCGCGCGAGCAGTTGAAGCTGCTCGGCGAGCGCACGCAGGAGATCTCGATCCAGCACGCGCGGGTGTTCAGTGACTCGGTCCGCCCCGAGCTTGCCGAGAACGGCATCTTCGTCGTCACCTGGGCCGACCTGTCCGAGGACGAGCGGAGCTATCTCTCCTCGTACTTCACCGACCAGGTCTTCCCCGTGCTGACCCCGCTGGCCGTGGACCCCGCGCATCCGTTCCCCTATATATCCGGTCTGAGCCTGAATCTGGCGATCACCGTTCAGGTCCCCGAGACGGGCGGTCAGCACTTCGCCCGAATCAAGGTGCCTGACAACGTGGATCGTTTCGTCCGGCTGCGCAGCCCCGACGGAACCGGGACCACCCAGACTGCGCGCTTCCTGCCCATGGAAGAGCTCATCTCCGCGCACCTCTCGGCGCTGTTCCCCGGCCTGGTCATCATCGAGCACCACGCGTTTCGCATCACCCGGAACGCCGATTTCGAGGTCGAAGAAGATCGGGACGAGGACCTTCTCCAGGCACTCGAACGGGAATTGGCCCGACGACGGTTCGGCTCGCCAGTACGCCTCGAGGTCGCCGACGACATGACCGAGCACATGTTGGAACTGCTGCTACGCGAGCTGGATGTGGATCCTGGTGACGTGGTGCAGGTTCCGGGGCTGCTGGACCTGTCGTGCCTGTGGCAGGTCTACGGGGTGGACCGCCCCGCACTCAAGGATCCGACATTCGTGCCGGCGACCCATCCGGCGTTCGGACAGGGCGAGACCCCGAAGAGCATCTTCTCGACGCTCCGGGACGGAGACGTACTCGTCCATCACCCTTACGACTCGTTCTCCACCAGTGTGCAGCGGTTTATCGAGCAGGCCGCCGCCGATCCGCAGGTGCTGGCCATCAAACAAACGCTGTATCGCACCTCCGGCGACTCCCCCATCGTGAACTCGCTCATCGATGCCGCCGAGGCCGGTAAGCAGGTGGTCGCCCTGGTGGAGATCAAGGCCCGCTTCGACGAACAGGCCAATATCAAGTGGGCACGCGCACTGGAAGATGCCGGCGTGCACGTGGTCTACGGCTTGATCGGCCTCAAGACACATTGCAAGACCGCCCTGGTGGTGCGCCGCGAGGGATCTGCCATCCGCCGGTACTGCCACATCGGCACCGGGAACTACAACCCGAAGACCGCTCGGCTCTACGAAGATGTCGGCCTGCTGACCAGCGCACCAGAAATCGGTGCGGACCTCACCGACCTGTTCAACTCCCTGACCGGGTACTCGCGAAAGGTCTCCTACCGCAACCTGTTAGTGGCGCCGCACGGGATACGCGCCGGGATCGTCGACCGCATCGACCGCGAGATCGCCGCGCACCGAGCCGGCCAGGACGCCCGAATTCGGCTGAAAATGAACGCGTTGGTCGACGAGCAGGTGATCGATGCGCTCTACCGAGCCTCCCAGGCCGGAGTCCCTATCGAGGTGGTGGTGCGTGGAATCTGCGCACTGCGACCAGGGGTTCCCGAGTACTCCGGCAGCATCACCGTACGATCCATTCTCGGCCGGTTCCTTGAACATTCGCGCATCATTCACTTCAACGCCATCAACGAATTCTGGATCGGCAGCGCCGACATGATGCATCGTAATCTGGACAGACGGGTCGAGGTCCTCGCACGCGTCACCGACCCGAAGCTCACCGCACAGCTCGACGATATGTTCACCTCCGCGTTGGACTCCCGGACCCGCTGCTGGGAGCTGCAGCCCGATGGCCAGTGGTTGGCCTCGCCTGCGGACGGCGAGGAGGTGCGCGACCATCAGGTCGAAATGATGAAACGGCACCGCTCACAAAACGTGACATAACCCAGGTTCTCCCGGCTGAACAACTCTCCCCCGAAGGAGCTTTCGTGCCCGATCCGACCACGCGGACCGGTGCAGCGGTCCTTGCCGCCGGAGCCGCGCTCTGGCGGTACCAGGAAAGCCCTGGCCAGGAGGACACTGCCGGCGCCATCGAAGTGGCCCTGGTACACCGACCACGATACGACGATTGGTCACTACCCAAAGGGAAACTCGACCCCGGTGAGACGGCGGCGATCGCGGCGGTCCGGGAGATCGCCGAGGAGACCGGATTTACCGCCCGACTCGGCCGCCGACTGCCGTCCGTGAGTTATCCGGTGAGCCAGGGAACCAAGCGCGTCAGGTATTGGGCGGCACAGGTCGTAGACGGCAAGTTCGAGGCCAATAACGAAGTCGACGAGATCAAGTGGCTTCCCGTGGCAACTGCGATCAAAACGGTCAGCTATGCGGTAGACCGGAAAGTACTGCGAAACTTCGCAAAGCATGAAATTGACACTCGGACATTGATTATCGTGCGCCACGCAAAGGCGGGGCGAAAAGAACGCTATTCGGGGGACGACACCCTGCGGCCACTGGATAAAAAAGGCCGCGCCCAAGCCGAGGCGCTTACCGGTCAATTACTTGCATTCGGGGCCAGCGCGATTCATGCCGCCGATCGACTGCGCTGCCGCCAGACCGTGGAACCGCTTGCCGAGGAGCTGAACACGGTGATCTTCAGCGAGCCGGCGCTCAGTGAAGAGGCCTATTGGGCAGACCGCAAGCGGGCGCATCGCAGAATTCTCGAAATCGCGGGATTGGACGGTGTGCGGGTGCTATGCACACAAGGCCAGGTCATCCCGGACCTCATCGAGTGGTGGGCGCAGCGCGACGGTGTCCGCCCCGATAAGTCGCGTAACCGCAAGGGCAGCATGTGGGTGCTGTCGATCTGCGGCCAGAAGCTGCTAGCCGCAGACCATCTGGATAGCCCGCTGCCCGCCGGCGGCCGGCAGCAACACTAGCCCACAAAGCAACATCGGGCCCCACCTACACGGTGGGACCCGATGTTGTCTTTGAAACTACTTGCGGCCCTTCTTGGCCGGAGCCTTCTTGGCCGGAGCCTTCTTGGCCGGAGCCTTGGCCACGACCTTCTTGGCGGGAGCCTTGGCCACGACCTTCTTGGCGGGAGCCTTGGCCACGACCTTCTTGACCGGAGCCTTCTTCGCGGGAGCAGCCTTCTTGACGACCGCCTTCTTGACCGGAGCAGCAGCCTTCTTGACGACTGCCTTCTTGACCGGAGCAGCCTTCTTGGCAGGCGCGGCCTTCTTGACGACTGCCTTCTTGGCCGGGGCGGCCTTCTTGGCGGCGGCACGCTTAGCCGGGGCGGCGGTGGAACCACGCTTCACAGCGGGACCATCGGCCGGAAGCTTCTGCGAGCCAGAGACAACCGCCTTGAACTGTGCACCGGGACGGAACGTCGGTACCGACGTCGGCTTCACCTTGACAGTCTCACCGGTACGCGGGTTGCGGGCGACACGAGCGGCGCGGCGGCGCTGCTCGAAAACGCCAAAACCGGTGATTGTCACGCTCTCACCCTTGTGCACGGTGCGAACGATGGTGTCGACGACGTGCTCCACCGCAGCGGTGGCTTGCCGGCGATCCGAGCCCAACTTCTGTGTCAGAACGTCGATGAGCTCTGCTTTGTTCATGTAAAACCCTCCGAAGCCAGTGGTCCACTTTGAACCGACTTCGAACACGGTAAACCCAACTGCACGTGATTTCCAAGTGCCACGCGTAATTTCGGCAAAATTCTCTGAGCTCTTTTCGGAGCCATTCGCCGACCAAAAGCAATGCCCTTGCCCCCCAAGGGCGCCCAATCAGCTACTCAGAAGGCTCCAAAGTGCGGGGTTTGAACTCCGGTCGCGAGGCCTCAAAAGTCGCAATTTCATCGACTTTTCGCAGCGTAAGGCCTATATCGTCCAATCCCTCGAGTAGCCGCCACCGGGTGTAGTCGTCAATCTCAAACGGCACCACCACCGTTCCGCCGGTCACTGTCCGATCCTCAAGATTCACAGTGAGTTCCAAACCTGGATTCTGCTCGATCAGTTTCCACAGCAGCTCGATGTTGGACTGATCCACCAGTCCCGCAACCAGACCGGCCTTGCCGGCATTGCCCCGGAAGATGTCTCCGAAACGGGACGACAGTACTACTCGAAATCCGTAGTCCATCAAGGCCCACACGGCGTGCTCACGGGATGATCCGGTGCCGAAATCGGGCCCCGCGACCAGCACGCTGCCCCGGTTGAACGGTTCCAGATTGAGAATGAACGAGGGATCGGTACGCCAGCCGGCGAAGAGTCCGTCCTCGAAACCCGTTCGGGTGACACGCTTGAGGTACACCGCCGGGATGATCTGATCGGTATCGACGTTGGAACGACGCAGCGGCACACCAATTCCGGTGTGAGTGTCGAATGCCTCCACTATTTCCTCTCCCTGCTGGTCTAGAGCGCGGATTTTGCCAAATCAGCTGGCGATGAGAGCTTTCCCCGCACCGCCGTGGCCGCGGCGACGGCCGGTGACACCAAGTGAGTCCGGCCGCCCTTGCCCTGGCGCCCTTCGAAGTTTCGGTTCGATGTCGAGGCGCACCGTTGCCCTGGTGAGAGCTGATCGGGATTCATGCCCAGACACATCGAGCAGCCCGCCTGGCGCCATTGAGCGCCCGCGGCGGTGAAAATCTCACCCAGCCCCTCGGATTCGGCCTGCGCGCGCACCCGCATCGAGCCGGGAACGATGAGCATGGTGACCCCATCGGCCACCTTCCGCTCTCGTAGCACGTCCGCCACCGCCCGCAGGTCCTCGATCCGCCCGTTGGTGCAGGACCCGACGAACACGGTGTCCACCGGGATCTCACGCATCGGGGTGCCCGGGGTGAGATCCATATAGGTCAGCGCCTTCTCGGCCGCCGACCGCTCCTCTTCGTCGGCCATCTGCTCCGGATCGGGCACCTCGGCACTCAGAGGCACCCCCTGACCCGGATTGGTGCCCCAGGTGACAAAGGGCGTCAAAGTACTGGCATCGATGTGCACTTCGGCGTCGAACTGAGCGCCCTCGTCGGTGCGCAGCGAGTCCCATTCGGCCACAGCGGCATCCCACAGCTCACCCTTGGGCGCGTGCGAACGGTCCTTCAGATAGGCATATGTCGTCTCGTCGGGAGCGACCATCCCCGCCCGCGCGCCCGCCTCAATAGACATATTGCACATGGTCATTCGGGCCTCCATCGACATCTCCTCGACGGCCTGCCCTCGGTACTCCAGGACGTATCCCTGACCGCCACCGGTGCCGATCTTTGCGATGACCGCCAAAATGACATCCTTGCTGGTGACACCGACCGGCAGGGGGCCATCGATGTTGATGGCCATGGTCCGAAATGGCCTCAGCGGCAAGGTCTGCGTGGCCAGCACGTGTTCGACCTCGGAAGTCCCGATGCCCATCGCCAGCGCTCCGAAGGCTCCGTGCGTGGAGGTGTGACTGTCACCGCATACGACCGTGGTACCCGGCTGAGTCAAACCCAGCTGCGGCCCGACCACGTGCACGATGCCCTGTTCCGCGTCTCCCATTGGGTGCAGGCGGATACCGAATTCTTTACAGTTCTTCCGGAGGGTCTCGACCTGAGTACGGGACACCGGATCGGCGATCGGCTTGTCGATATCGATCGTCGGCACATTGTGATCCTCGGTCGCGATCGTCAGATCCGGCCGGCGCACCGGGCGCCCGGCAAGACGCAGACCGTCGAACGCCTGCGGACTGGTCACTTCGTGGACCAAGTGCAGGTCGATATAGATGAGGTCGGGCTCACGCGCCTCGCCCTCACCGGTTCCGCGTACCACTACGTGGGAGTCCCAGACCTTCTCTGCCAGGGTCCTGGGCTGTTGGACACTAGTCATCATTGGCTCCGTGCTGATTGCGTCTCAATATTTGGAACGTTAGTATCGTTCTGTGAGACAGCATAGCGGGATCGGCGTCCTTGACAAAGCGGTGCAGGTCCTGACCGCCATAGGCGACTCGCCCTGCGGGCTCGCCGAATTGTGCGACCGCACGGGACTGCCCCGCGCCACCGCCCACCGACTCGCTGCGGGGCTGGAAGTGCACCGACTCCTGTCCCGCGACGGCGACGGACAGTGGCAGCTCGGCGCCGGACTGACCGAACTCGCGGCCCATGTCAACGATCCGCTGCTGAGCGCCAGCACCCAAGTGCTGCCCAAGCTGCGCGAAATCACCGGCGAGAGCGTGCAACTGTACCGGCGAGAAGGCACCGTACGTATCTGCGTGGCGGCACTCGAACCACCAGCGGGGCTTCGCGATACCGTCCCGGTCGGTTCGCGGCTACCCATGTCCGCAGGGTCGGGCGCCAAAGTGTTGCTTGCCCACAGTGATCCGGCCACGCAGGCGGCGGTGCTCCCCGGTGCGACGTTCACCGAACGCGCGCTTGCCGATGTGCGCAAGCGGGGTTGGGCCCAGAGCGCGGCCGAACGCGAGGCCGGAGTCGCCAGCGTATCGGCGCCCGTTCGCGATCGACACGGCAATGTCATTGCAGCGATATCGGTTTCCGGTCCGATCGATCGGATGGGCCGGCGGCCGGGGGCACGCTGGGCCGCCGATCTCATTGCCGCCTCCGAGGCGATAACGGCCCGGCTTTAAGCTCCGAATATGGGAAGCAATCAACGCTCGCAGATCGTCATGTCCGACGAAGAGATCACCGAGTTCATCAACAACTCACGCACCACGACCATGGCCACCGTCGGCGCCGACGGGCAGCCGCATTTGGTCGCCATGTGGTACGCGGTGCTCAACGGCGAGGTGTGGTTCGAAACCAAGGCCAAGTCGCAGAAGGTGGTCAACCTCAAGCGCAACCCCACCATCACCTGCCTCATCGAAGATGGCCTCACCTACGACACCCTGCGCGGGGTCTCCATCGAGGGCCAGGCCGAGATCGTCGAGGATCCGGACGTGCTGTTCCAGGTAGGCATCAGCGTCTTCGAGCGCTACACCGCGCCGTACACCGAAGAGATGAAGCCCATCGTCGAGACGATGCTCAACAAGCGCATCGCGGTCCGGGTCCGCCCCGCCCGCATCCGGTCCTGGGATCACCGCAAGCTCGGTCTGCCCGCGATGCCTCTCGGCGGCTCCACGGCCCCGCAGCAGTAGGTGCGACGGTGGGCCAGCTTGCGCGCGACGCGTTCGACTCCTTCCGCGAGGGTCTGCGGCATAAGAAGATCAAACGGCCATTGAGCGACGCGCTGGTCCACCACCTGGGCACCGGTGAGGCGGCCGGACAATATGACGACCGGGTCCGCGAGCTGTGCGCCGAGTCCCTCGACATCGACGTAGATGTCCAGAAGGCCGGCGCGAATCAAGCGCGCAAGTTTGTGATCTGGACCCTGCGCGAGCGTCATCCCGAATTGACCGAGGAAGCGCTGCGCGCATTGGGTGATTACCGAGCCAAGAGCTGGCTATAGGTTCCGCGTGAAGAGCTGGTACCCCCGATGGGATTCGAACCCACGCTACCGCCGTGAGAGGGCGGCGTCCTAGGCCGCTAGACGACGGGGGCTAGAACATTCCGTGCAATGCGCATGGCGCGCAGACTTGACAGTCTAGCCCACCGGGACACATCCACCAAATCACTTGTCGTGCAAATGATTTGCGCTGGGGTACCAGGACTCGAACCTAGAATGGCGGTACCAGAAACCGCTGTGTTGCCAATTACACCATACCCCAATGGCTTCGCAGAACCGCAGGTCAGCGCGCTGACAGCGGACTTTGGAGCCGACGAGCAGACTACCAAACCAAGGGCCATTAACCCGAATCGGCTTGGCCCTCACCCTCATTTTCCCAGGTCCGAGCGTTTCTCAGCCGCGCCAAGGTCCGCTCGGGGCCCAACAGTTCCATCGATTCGAACAGTGGCGGGCTCACCGTCGCACCGGTAACCGCGACACGCAGCGGCCCGAATGCCTTCCGGGGTTTGAGCTCGAGCCCCTCGATGAGTGCGCCCTTGAGCGCCTCCTCGATGGCCGCGGTAGTCCACTCCTGAAGCGACTCCAGCGCACCGATAGCCGCGTCCAGAACGGGCAGCGAGGCCTCCCCCAATTCCTTGCGGGCCGATCCCGGGTCGATCGCGTACACGTCGTCATTGAGGAACTTCAGCAGGCCCCAGGCGTCTCCCAGCACCACGACTCGCGTCTGCACCAGATCCGCAGCCACCGCGAAGGCGGTGTCGTGCAGTCCGAGCTCGTATTCGTGCGCGGCGAAGAAGCTGCGCAGCCGCGCCACAAATTCCTCCGGGGCCAATAGCCGGATGTGCTCGGCGTTGATGGCATCGGCCTTCTTCTGATCGAACCGCGCCGGATTCGAGTTCACATCGGTGACATCGAACGCGGCGACCATCTCGGCAAGCGAGAAGATGTCGTGGTCGTCGGCGATCGACCACCCCAACAGGGCAAGGTAATTCAGCAGCCCCTCGGGAATGAACCCTCGATCGCGATGCAGGAACAGGTTGGACTGGGGATCACGCTTGGAGAGCTTCTTGGTGCCCTCACCCAGCACCGACGGCAGGTGAGCGAACGTTGGTATCGAATCTGCCACCCCGATGCGGATCATGGCTTCATACAAGGCGATCTGGCGCGGCGTCGAAGGCAGCAGATCCTCGCCGCGCAGCACGTGCGTGATCTTCATCAACGCATCGTCGACCGGGTTCACCAAGGTGTACAACGGATCTCCGTTGCCACGGGTCAGCGCGAAATCGGGCACCACACCCGCCGCGAACGTGGTCTCCCCCCGCACCAGGTCGTTCCAGGTGATGTCGTGATCGGGCATCCGCAGGCGGACGACGGGATCGCGCCCGTCGGCCCGGAACGCTGCGCGCTGCTCATCGGTGAGATCACGGTCGTAGTTGTCGTACCCCAGTTTGGGATTGCGCCCCGCAGCGAGGTGCCGGGCCTCTACTTCTTCCGCCGTGGAAAACGCCTCATAGGCCTCCCCCGCCTCCAGCAGCTTGCGCACCACATCAAGGTGCAGCTCCTTGCGCTGCGACTGCCGGTACGGCGCGTACGGACCGCCGATTTCGGGACCCTCATCCCAGTCCAGGCCCAGCCACCGCAGCGCGTCCAGGATCGCCAGATAGCTTTCCTCGCTGTCACGCCCGGCATCGGTGTCCTCGATACGGAATACGAAGTCGCCCCCGCAGTGTCGCGCGTACGCCCAGTTGAACAGTGCGGTGCGAATCAAACCGACATGCGGGGTGCCCGTCGGCGAAGGACAGAAACGAACCCGGACCTTGTTGGATCCAGTGGTGTCACTCATTGTTACTTCGCCTTCCGCACAACGGGATTGGACAGAGTTCCGATGCCTTCGATGGTCACGCTCACCGTATCGCCGTCGACGATGGGCCCGACGCCCTCGGGGGTTCCGGTGAGGATCACGTCGCCCGGCAGCAGGGTCATCACGGCGGACACCCACTCGACGATCGCTCCGACATCGTGCAACAGCAACGAGGTTCGGCTGCTCTGCCTCACCTGGCCGTTCACCTCGGTGCGGATGGCGAGATCCGAGGGGTCGAGATCCGTCACGATCCACGGCCCCAGCGGGCAGAAGGTGTCGTGCCCCTTGGCTCGTGTCCACTGACCATCGGCTCGCTGGTGATCACGCGCGGACACGTCGTTGCCAATCGTGTATCCCAGGATGTTCTCGGCCGCCCGGGAAGCCGGGACGTCCTTGCACGGCCGGCCGATCACGATGGCCAACTCACCCTCGTGGTGCACCTCGGATGCGCTGGGTGGCAATTGGATCGGCAGACCCGGTCCGATGATCGACGTGTTGGGTTTGATGAAGATCACCGGCGACTCCGGCGGGGCACTACCCATTTCGGCGGCATGGGCGGCGTAGTTCTTGCCCATGCACACCACCTTGCTTGCCAGGATCGGTGCCAGCAGCCTGACATCGGCGAGCGGCCACTGCCGCCCCGTAAAGGTGGGGGTCCCGAAGGGGTGCTCGGCGATCTCCCGGGCGGTCTCGGTGCCGTCTTCTCCTTCGATACTGACGAAGGCGACACCGTCTGGGCTGGCAATACGTCCTAGGCGCATTTACATGAGCCTAGTTGCCAGGCTTTGCGGCTTCCGCTGTGTCCTTCTTAGCGTCCTCCGCCGGTGTGTCACCCCGGATGTTGGCGCGGGTGACCAACGCCACGAGAAAATCCTCCAACCGGTCGCGGGTGATGTCGAGCTCATGGCGAAACCAGGTGGTGACCAGATCCAGCCCGCCGGAAACCAGCGTGAACGTGGCCAGGTCCAGGTCGGGATCCAAGGCATCATCGGCGGGAAGCAGCACACGCCCTTGGTCGGCCATTACCTGGGCCAGAGCCTTGACCAGATCGCGTCTGCGCGCGGCTAGCCCCTCGGTGGCCTGCGATTCGACCAACAGCCTTCCCCGGCGCGGGTCGGCGGTAAGGAACCTGAGGCCGGTGCCGACCGCGGCACGCGTGCGCACCACCGGATCTTTGGATGTCGAGCTCTTGGCGATGGCCTCGACGATGGCGGCCGATCCCGCGAGCATCTGCTCGTCGAGCATCGCGAGCACCAGCTCGTCGGTGCTGCGAAAGCTCTCGTAGAAATACCGATCGTTGAGTCGAGCCTCGGCGCATACGCCGCGCACCGTCAGACCCTTCACGCCGCTGCCGGCGACCAGGTCCAGCGCGGCATCCAGCAGCGCCGCGCGTCGTCGTGCGCGTCGTTCACCGGATGTGGCACCGCCATAGGTCCGCGATGGCATCCGCCGATTGTCGCACTGCGGTTCTTGACCTCACAGGTTTTTGTGGTGATGATTCTCACCAGATGGTGAGTCCCGTCACCAGATGGTCGCTTTCAACGAGGAAAGGACGCCCTGATGGGGTCAAAGATGGCTTCGAGCAGAGAGAAGCTGCCCAATCCACCGCAGCTTCGCGAGTTCCCGTTCAACGTGTTCGCGCGCTTTCTGCCCGGGCGCGATATCCGCGCAACCGCTGAACAGCGGGAGTCATTCCGGCACTTCTCGCATGCCGGTGACCCGCTCGCCGACGCCGTGGTCGCGATGTTCGCCCGCTTCCCCGCCGGACAGGGGCGTCGCATGTTCGAAACCGCAGTCGATGAGGGCATCGACGCGGTCGAGAACCCACCCGAAGAGCTCATCGCCTTCTTCGAACAGATCGACGCCCGGCCGTACTGGCTCGATGACAAGAAACTCGAACTGGCCGCACGGGTCAGCATGCGCACCGGCGTGGTGGGACTTGGCCTGGCCCTACCCGGCCTGGCACTGACCGGCGGCTATCTGTCGTCTCGTGCCGACAAACCCCTCGTCGGCACGGGCAATCTGCAGGCGATGGCCCCGCGGAGGCTCAACGAGACCGCGCAATGGCTCATCGATGTCACCTCGCCCAGCGGACTGGATCGATTCTCGGCCGGGTTCAAGGGAATTCCACGCGTGCGGCTCATGCACGCGCTGGTGCGCGCCGCCATGAATCGGCGTGACGACTGGGACTTCGAGGCCTGGGACGCCCCCGTCAACCAGATTCAGCTCGCCGGCACACTCATGCTCTTCTCACTGGCCAATCTCGCCGGCTGCCAGGCCATGGGCATGAGCTTCTCCGCCACCGAGCGCGAGTCTGTGTTTCATTTCTGGCGATACGTGGGGCTGCTCATGGGAATTCACCCCGAGCTCGTACCCACCAGCGAGGAAGACACCTGGCGCCTGTTCTGGCTGGAGGCCGATACCGAATTTCTTCCCGACGACGATTCGTATGCGCTCACGCAGGCATTGCACGCCTCACTGCCCGGCGAGCCGGTTTTCATGCGACTCTCCCGCACCTACCTGTCGTCGTACAGCAGGCTCATCCTGGGCAAGACCAATGCCGATCGGCTGGGCCTGCCCGACAACAAACCGATGCAGGCGGCTGTCGTGGGCACCTCGGTCGTGAACTGGTTCTTCGAGCGCCGCAATGTACTGCCCGGAATGACCCGCATCAGCGAGGAGATCGGCCAGTTCGCACGACGTCAGATCGTCTCGCAGGGCATGTCGCAATCGGGCGGGGATCGCACGTACCGGCGACACGACAGACTCGCCACGGCGAGCTAATGCTTCTCATATATTGAGACATCCATTCAACAATTTGGGATGGATATGAAACCATGGTGGCCATGGTTCACGTCGATGGGGTTGGCACAGCACGCCGTTGGGCGATGCTGGCCATTGCCCTGGGGTCCACGGCCGGTGCGAACGTTTTCATCAACGGTGTGGCATTCCTCATACCGGCCCTGCACACCGAGCGTGGGCTCAACCTCGCCAATGCGGGTCTGCTGTCCGCCATGCCCAGCTTTGGGATGGTGTTGACGCTCATCGCCTGGGGCGCACTCATCGACCGGTTCGGTGAGCGGATCGCGTTGGTGAGCGGGCTGGCGCTGACGGCGCTGGCCGCATTCGCCGCGGCCGAGGCACCGTCGTTGGTGATCACCGGTGTCTTCCTGCTGTTGGGCGGAGCGGCTGCCGCGGCATGTAATTCGGCCAGCGGCCGCGTAGTGGTGGGATGGTTCCCACCTCACCAGCGCGGGACCGTCATGGGCATACGCCAAATGGCCCAGCCCCTCGGCGTCGCGTTGGGCGCGCTGGTCATTCCCCGCATCGCCGAGGGCCACGGGGTCGCCACGGCATTGCTCTTTCCGGCGGTCGTGTGCGCGGTGTCCTCGGTCGTGTGCCTGGTTGGCATCATCGACCCACCGCGACCGCCCCGTTCGGAAGCACCCCAGGAGCATCTGGCCAATCCCTATCGCGGGTCACGCATGCTGTGGCTGATCCACGCGGTCTCGGTGCTGCTGGTGGTTCCCCAGGTGATCGTGTGGACTTTCACGCTGGTGTGGCTGGTGACCGACAGGGGTTGGAGCATCGGGGCGGCGAGCGTCATGGTGACTGTGGCCCAGCTGGTCGGCGCCGTAGGCCGGGTAGCGGCCGGAATGTGGTCCGACCGTTGGGGTTCACGCATGAGGCCGATCCGGACCATCGCCGCGGCAGCGTCGGCCACCATGGCACTGCTGGCCATCACCAACCAGCTCGACTGGTCCATCAGCGTTGTCGTCATGCTGGCCGCGTCGGTGATTACCGTGTCGGACAACGGCCTTGCGTATACCTCCATCGCCGAGATCGCCGGACCCTTTTGGAGTGGCCGGGCCCTGGGTGCGCAGAACACCGGTCAACTGCTCACGGCCGCTGTCGCTCCCCCGGTCTTCGGAGCACTTGCGTCGGTGGCGGGATTCTCGGCGGTATTCGCGGTGTGCGCGCTGTTCCCCTTGGCGGCAGTCGGTTTGGTGCCGGTGAAGCTGGAGCGTCCGGCCCACTAACGCCGAATGCGAGCCTGACGCGGATTTCCGACTGGATTTCCGCGTCAGGCTCGCACTCGATCAGGACTACAGGAAGCTGGCGATCCGATCACCGGTCGCCGAGGTGGAAAGCTTCTCCTCGCCCCGGGTGGCCAGGTGCTGCTCGACGGCCTTTTCGACGCGAGCAGCGGCCTCGGTCTCGCCGAGGTGGTCCAGCAGCAGCGAGACCGACACCACGGCGGCGGTGGGATCGGCGATCCCCTGGCCCGCGATATCGGGCGCACTGCCGTGCACGGGTTCGAACATCGATGGGTTCTTGCCTGAACCATCGATGTTTCCGCTTGCGGCCAAACCGATTCCACCAGTGACGGCGGCGGTCAGATCGGTGATGATGTCGCCGAACAGGTTGTCGGTGACGATGACGTCGAAGCGGCCCGGATCGGTCACCATGTGGATGGTGGCGGCATCGATGTGCTGGTAGGACACCTCTACATCGGGGTGCTCGGCGGCGATTTCGTTCACCGTCCGCGTCCACAGGGATCCGGCGTACTTGAGCACATTGTTCTTGTGCACCAACGTCAGGTTCTTGCTGCGGGCCTCGGCGCGCTGGAAGGCGTTGCGTACCACGCGCTCCACCCCGAACCGGGTGTTGAGGCTGACCTCGGTGGCCACCTCGTGCGGGGTCTCCACACGGATCGCACCGCCATTACCGGTGTACGGCCCCTCGGTGCCCTCACGGACCACGACCAGGTCGATGGCCGGGTTGCCGGCCAGCGGCCCAGTAACGCCCGGGTACAACTTGGCCGGCCGCAGGTTGATGTGGTGATCCAGCGCAAAACGTGTGTGCAGCAGCAGACCGCGCTCCAGCACTCCACTCTGCACCGATGGATCACCAATGGCGCCAAGCAGAATGGCGTCATGACCGCGTAGCTCGTCGAGCACCGAATCGGGCATCAGCTCGCCGGTGGCCAGGTAACGCTTGGCACCCAAGTCGTACTCGGTCTTCTCGACACCGGGCAGGACTGCGTCGAGAATCTTGACGGCCTCGCCGATGACCTCGGGACCGATGCCGTCACCGGCGATGATCGCGAGTTTGGTCATGAAAGATCCACCAGCTCAAGGGTTGTCGCGCCGACGGCGGCGCGGATCTCGTCCAGCACGGCATCCGGAGCGCTGCGGTCGATACGCAGGATGATGGTGGCCGCCTCGCCGGAAGCATCCTGGCTCAGCTGCGCGGCCTGGATGTTGACGTCGGCAGAACCCAGCACGGTTCCGATCTTGCCGAGGGCACCGGGCACGTCGGCGTAGTTGATGACGAGGTTTTCGCCCTCGGCGCGCAGATCGAAGTTGCGCCCGTTGATCTGGACGATCTTCTGCACTTGCTGCGGGCCGGACAGGGTGCCCGCCACGTTGATCACCGAACCATCGGCGTACACAGCGCGCACGTCGACGACACTGCGGTGGTTCGGGCTTTCGCTGGCCGTGCTGATCTCCGCACTCACACCACGCTCCTCAGCGATCGACGGAGCGTTGACGAAGGTCACCTGGTCCTCGATCACCGAGGAGAAGAGTCCACGCAGCGCGGAAAGTTTCAGCACCGCAACATCTTCGGAGGCAAGCTCACCGCGTACGTCGACCGACAACGAGGTGGGCAGCTGCTCGGAGACGGCTCCGATGAGCACACCGAGCTTGCGCACGACCTCAAGCCACGGCGCGACCTCTTCGCTGACAACTCCCCCGCCGACGTTGACGGCGTCCGGTACGAACTCGCCGGCCAGCGCCAGCTTCACGCTGGCGGCCACATCGGTGCCCGCGCGATCCTGCGCCTCGCTGGTGGAGGCGCCCAGGTGCGGGGTCACCACGACCTGGTCGAGCTCGAAGAGCGGGCTGTCGGTGCACGGCTCGGTCGAGAACACGTCGAGCCCGGCGCCGCGGACATGTCCGCTACGGATGGCGTCGGCCAGGGCCGCCTCGTCGATGAGCCCACCGCGTGCGGCGTTGACGATGATGACGCCCGGCTTGGTCTTGGCCAACGCCTCCTTGCCGATGAGGCCCGCTGTCTCCGGGGTCTTGGGCAGGTGCACCGAGATGAAATCTGCCCGACCCAAAAGTTCGTCGAGGGCCAGCAGCTCGATGCCCAGCTGGGCGGCGCGAGCGGCCGACACGTAGGGGTCGTACGCGACGATGTGTGTGCCGAACGCGGCGAGCCGCTGCGCGAACAGCTGCCCGATGCGGCCCAGGCCCACGACACCGACGGTCTTGCCGAAGATCTCGGTGCCGTTGAACGACGAGCGCTTCCAGGTGTGCGCCTTGAGCGAGGCGTCAGCGGCCGGGATCTGCCGCGCGGTGGACAGCAGCAGGGTGACGGCGTGCTCGGCGGCGCTGTGAATGTTGGAGGTGGGCGCATTGACCACCAGGACACCACGGGCGGTAGCGGCCTTGACGTCGACATTGTCGAGTCCAACGCCGGCGCGTGCGACGATCTTGAGCTTGGTTCCGGCGGCCAACACCTCGGCGTCAACCGTGGTGGCCGAGCGCACCAAGAGTGCATCAGCATCGGGTACCGCGGCCAGCAGCGCGGGGCGGTCGGGGCCATCGACCCAGCGCACCTCCACACCATCACCAAGTGCTTCGACGGTCGACTGGGCAAGTTTGTCGGCAATCAGCACGACTGGACGTTCGCTCACGTCGTCACAGCTTAGTGCCGTGTGCGACGAGGCTCACGTCACACCTGGTCTAGTACCCGATCCGCGTGGCCTCGGCGCGCAGCGCCCCGACGTCAGGATTGGGGTGAAATGCGCGAACAAGCTCGTCAGTCAGTGCCGCCTGGTCCATAACCCGCTGTACAGCGGACTTGGGTATGACGTGGCCCTGCGCGGGGTACAGCCAGTCCAGCTCCCGGGACGCCCGCCATGCGACAAGCGGCTCGAACAGGTCCTCACCGCCGTTCCCGTAGTAGCCCCGCTGCGTCGGCTTCGGGCTTCCCTGGCGCCATGCGATATCCGCCGGGCTGCGCCACACAGACGGTCATTTGTGGGGCGCCGTCGTAGTAGTCATACAAGTCGGGGTTCTTCAGATCCGACGTGAACGGCCCCGGCAGATCACCGACGAGGCCCGGCCAGTAGTCGTCTTCGTTGTAGGTACTCAACTCCGATTCGTGATCAAAGCCGCGAATGAAGACACCCTCCTTGGCCGAGAAGACGATCGACCACTCGTTACCTCCCCCGTCCGCGTACTTCACGAGATCGTCGCCGGGGCGCCAATTCGGTTGGTAGACAGTGCCGGTATCGCCGTTACCAAGCACTCGGCCCTCGACCAAAGCATCGAGCATCGCGATCACGCGGCATCGCCTGCGCAGTTCCGCCGGATCTGGAAGCCTCCCAGCGAACTCCACTACGCTGCTCCCCCGTGTGGCTTTGCGTAGGGCCTTCGGAGTCGAGCACGCAGGGATAATTAAACCCGACAAGACAACTGCACCCGTAGTGAGAAATCCCCGACGGCTTGTGATCCTGCCCACGCGCACAGCCTATTCGCACCTGGGCAAATATCAATCAGTCCGTACCGAGTGTCGATAACTCGGCGTGATTGCGGAAGCCAGTGGCTACCTCACCGATATCGCGTTGTGGTGGGGGTATCCATTCGGTGGTGCCGTCTTTGCGTTTTCGGGTGGTCCAGCCGTGGTTGAGCAGGCGGTGGTGTGGTCGGCAGGCGAAGGTGAGGTTGTCGATGTCGGTGGGTCCGCCCTCGGCCCATTCGGTGAGGTGGTGGACCTCGCAGAGATATCCGGGCACGCTGCAGCCGGGGTGGGTGCAGCCACGATCCTGCGCGTGTAACACGATCCGTTGATCGGGTGACGCGATGCGTTTGGTGCGTCCCAGATATAGGGGTCTGCCGTCGTCGTCGAAGATCGACAGGTAGTGGTGAGCATGCGATGCCGCGCGGATCAGCTCTCGCATAGGCAGGCGGGTGCCGGCGCCGGTAGTGGCGATACCGGCCGCGTCTTCCAACTCTCGCAAGGTGGTGGACACGATGACGGTCACCGGTAGGCCATGATGCGAACCGAGTTCACCAGAGGTGAGAGTGGATCGTAGGCAAGCCCTCAGGGCGTCGTGGTTGCGTTGCGCGCTGCTGCGGGTGTCGTGTTCGGCGGATTCGGGTGACGGCTCACCATCCACTTGTGGGCTTTGATCGGCCGGGTTACACATGCCGGGGGCGGCCAGTTTCGTAAACACCGCATCCAGATAGGCCCGGGTCTCCGGATCCAACAAACCCGAGATCGGGGACATGCCATCGAAACCTTGCTGCCCGATGCTCACCGCGCGGCGCCGCGCCCGATCCACATCGCAGAATTCCCCGTCCGGATTCAACAACGCCATCATGCGTTCGGCGCCGGTGCGTAGTTGTTCGGGCCTGAATTGCGCGGCCATCACCGCCAACTGTGCCTCGGCCGCCTCGCGAGTCGGGGCATCGACCACCGCCGGCAGGCGGTCAAAGAACTGCCGAACGATCCGCACATGTTCCTCACCGATATCGCCGCGCCCCAACGCCTCGGCAGTCCGGGGCAGTACAGGCGCCAACACCT
>Ga0265327_10000409_pt1 | contig 79035 bp, 62 predicted proteins | sample 41621metaG_FD_202089 | JGI IMG/M metagenome (GOLD analysis project Ga0265327, IMG submission 202089) | Rhizosphere microbial communities from Carex aquatilis grown in University of Washington, Seatle, WA, United States - 4-16-21 metaG | ecosystem: Host-associated > Plants > Roots > Rhizosphere...
AGACCAAAACTTCGCCGGTTTTTTACCTCTAACGCGGGGTGGAGCAGCCCGGTAGCTCGTCAGGCTCATAACCTGAAGGTCGCAGGTTCAAATCCTGCCCCCGCAACCACAAAAAATGCCGCTAGATCAATCGTCTAGCGGCTTTTTGTTGCCCGAAACGCAATCCGCAACGACTGCGGGAAGCGCAGGGTAAGCAGCAGGAAGCCTGAGAAAAGCCCTCAGGCCGCGCTTACTTGACGATCCGCCACGTCCGGCTGACCAATCCCCACATCTTCTCGTAATCCTCGGGCGCGAAAACCACGGTCGAGATGCCGTCGGCGGCGCGCAGGATGGTGCCGGAAACCTCGATCCGCTGGTCCGTCCGCAGGGTATCGTTGATCATTGGAACCAGGCCGACGATCAGCGCGCCGGGGGTGGGCAATTCGGCTTTCACCGTCATCCCGTTAACCGAGATGTCGACGACATCGAGACGCCGGCCGGCGATCTCCGCCTTCAAGCCATTTCCGGGAAAGCGCGGAAATCTGCGGCGTTCCGGGGCCCGCAGCCGCTCTCGGATGTGGCTGTCGTGGTTGAACAGGGCAATGACGATATCAAGGACAAGGCGCGTCACGTCACGGACCGTCCGCTCGTCATTCCTCCCGTCGGCGACCCGCCGTCGCAGATCGCCGATGTGCGCTTCGGCGTCGCGGCGGGCGGCGACGTGGCGGATGCTGGCGTAGATGTCGCCTTCGGCGGCAAGCCGCTTCTCGGCGGCAAAATGCAAGTTGGTCAGTTCCTCGACTTCCAGGATGGCGATCTCGGCGGCCTCGAATTGGCCGGCCTCGAATGCCCGGTGAAAGCCGTCGAGAAGCCGCAGCAACTGACGATGCTGTCCGTCGAGAACCGTGTCGCCGATGGACATGGATGTGCGCCATTCCAGCCGCATGGCTATTCCCCCTTCTTGGTTTGCCGCGGATCATCCGGCGGCGGCGGCTCGTTCCGTTCGGCGGTCTTCGGCGACCAGGTCAGGGTGGCGCCCATTTCCCGTTCATGGCACAGGTCGGACAATTGGGCCGGCGTCACCCGCTGAGGGGTGGTGTCATCGATCGCGACCACGCCTTTGCGGATCAGCAGCCAACTTGCCGAGACGCAGATGTCGGCGGGAACCCTGTCGGCGACAACCGAGAGCGTGTTTCCGTCCTTCGTCAGTGTAAGCGTCCCGCCAAAAACGTGGGTCGAGGGGCCGTTTCCATGCGCGGCGTCGTCCATCTGACGGACCAACTCCGCCGCGGTATGGCGAGGATTGCTTTCCTGAAGGAACAGCCAGGTGCCGGTCGCGGCGGCGACGGCGACCAGGGCAAGGCCCACGCCCCGTTTCCAGCCGGTCGCCCGCTTGGCTTTGGCGTCGTGGTGATGGTGTTCCGCCGGAGCGGCGAGGGGAGGCGAGGGCGGTGTGTGCACCGCGTCCCGTGGTTTCCGTTCCCGCCGCCCCTTCTCGAGAATGTTGAAGCAACGCAAGGCGGCCTGACCCAACTGGTGCTGTCCGTCCACCGGCGCCCCTTCCTCGCCGACGCCGAAGATCGCCATGTCGATCTGGCATTTGAGGGCGGCGATCAGGTCCTCGTCCCCGGTACGGCGCAGGATCAACTGGAGGGCCGCGACCGTCGCTTCTTCCAACTGGTGGCGATCCTTCGAGGTGGGGATCTTGTGGAGTAACAGGTCTAACAGATCGTCCCGCTGCCGCTGGTCGGAGTCGGGCCGCGCGGACTGGGTGGAATCACTCGACATCGTATTCTATCCGATCTGCCAGCCTCGGCCATGCACACGGGCCGTTGCTCCCATATGGGGCACCATAGGGCGGGGGGCAAACGGCCAGATATCCCCAACTAAGGACATAGCCGATGGAAGGGCGGAGGCGCGGATCGGGTTGAAATGGAGCTCGAGCGGCCAAGGGCGCGGACGCGCCCGTCCGGCGACGGCGGAAACACGGAGTTGGATGGGGGCGGCGCACTTCATCGCCACGCCGCATGGCGGGTTAAGTGCCGTGGTCTGGTTGGGGCGGTGGACCGGCCCTCCCCCTCAGCCTCCATCCAGGAACAGCTGCACCTCGCGGAACATCTGCAGGCGGTTCTTTTCCATGATGATGGTGTGGGTGCCCTCGCCGATTTCGACGAAGCGCTTGAACGGCGCGTTGGTCAGGCGGGCGAAATAGCCGCGGGCCAGCGGGCTGGGCAGGTCGGAATCCCATTCGGCGTGGACGATCATCACCGGCACGGTGATGTCGGCGGGGTCGTACAGCATCTTGCCGGCCGACCAGAATTCGCGGCTGTCCTGGACGATGCCATTGGGGGCGCGGAGCTTTTTCGGCGTCTGTTGGGTGCCCCAGGGATCGGTGGCGAAGGTGGCGTCGGCCCAGGCCTCGAACCAGCCGGGAGGAATCAGATCGGCCTGTTTGGCGGCGGGAACGCCGGTCAGCCAGCGGGCCCTGGCGTCGGCGATCGAGGCCTCGCGATAGGCGCCCAGCGGCTTGCCGCTATCGGTCAGCGACGGGGTGTCGCGCACCCATTGCGGGGCGTACAGCACCAGCTTGGCGACCTTGTCGTTATGCTGGGCGGTATACCAGCCCATGGTCGAGGTGCCCCACGACCAGCCCAGCAGGTCGAGCTTGTGAATGGCGCGGCGCTTGAGGATGAAATCGACGGCGGCGCCAACGTCGCGCACCGCGGTTTCGGTGCGGACGATGGGTGGATGGGCGGCGGCGGGCTGGTCCATCTCTGGCGGGCTGGTCGAGCGGCCATAGCCGCGCACGTCGACCAGATAGACGTCGTAACCCCAGGTGGCGATGTAATCCATCCACGACATGCCGTCGAGCGGCAGGTCGAAGGCGGTTTCGGCCGGATAGGTGGCGCCGTGGACGAACAGCAGCGTCCGCTCGGGGCGGAACGTGGCCAGGTCCTGGGGGTGCTTGTTGCGGACGTAAAGCTCGATGCCGGGCGTGTCGCTCGGGATCATGAACTCCTCGGTCGCCAGCGGCGTCATCGCCGTCTTGTGCGGCGTGGCGCAGGCGGCGGGCAGCAGCAGGCAGACCGCCAGCAGGACGCGTCTCAACATGGTCGATTCCCCCTCCGGAAACGGTGCCCCATGGTGGCACCGCCGGGCGGAGAATTCCAGGGGGCCGAGCGCCAAATCTGGCGCGCGGTGCGATCAGCCGCCGCTGAGGCGGCGGCCAAGCTGGCGGAGCCAGCGCCCGGCGAGGGCGAATTTTATAGAGCTAGCCCCCGAGCCGCGCCAATCCCCGCTCGATGTCGTCCCGGAGGTCGTCGGAATCCTCAAGCCCGGCGTGGAAGCGCAGGGACGGGCCCTCGGGTGCCCAGGTGGTGGCGGTGCGGACCACCGAATGGCCGCCGGTGGGAATCACCAGGCTTTCGAAGCCGCCCCAGGAAAAGCCCAGCTTGAAATGGGTGAAGCCGTCGAGCATGGCGTCGATTCCGCGCTTCGCCGCCGGCTTCAGGATCACCCCGAACAGGCCGCAAGCGCCGGTGAAGTCGCGCTTCCACAGGGCATGGCCGGGATCGGAGGGCAGCGGCGGGTATAGCACGCGCGCCACCTCGGGCCGCGTCTCCAGCCAATCGGCCAGGGCCAGCGCCGTTGTCGCCTGGTGCTTCAGGCGCACCGCCAGGGTGCGGGCGCCCCGCAGGCCGAGATAAAGCTCCTCGGCGCCGGGCGAGTGGCCGAAGGCGGAAACCGAGGTCTTGACCTTGTGCCACAGATCCTCGCGCACGGTGATCGAGCCCAGCATGGCGTCGGCGTGGCCGACCACGTATTTGGTACAGGCCTGGATCGAGACGTCGACGCCGTGGGCGAAGGGCTGGAAGGTCAACACCCCCCAGGTGTTGTCCATCAGCACCAACGCGCCCCGCTCGTGGGCGGCGGCGGCGATGGCCGGCAGGTCCTGGACCTCGAAGGTCAGCGAGCCGGGGCTTTCGGTGAACACCACCCGGGTATTGGACCGCATCAGCTCGGCGATGCCGCCGCCGATCAGCGGGTCGTAATAGGTGGTCTCGATACCGAGCCCGGCCAGCACGGTGTCGCAGAACTTCCGCGTCGGGAAATAGACGCTGTCGACCATCAGCAAGTGGTCGCCGGTCTTCAGGACGGCCATCAGCGCCCCGGTGATCGCCGCCAGTCCGGACGAGGTGGCGACGGCGCGGCCGCCGCCTTCGATCTCGGCCATCGCCTCTTCGAAGGCGAAGGTGGTGGGGGTGCCGTAGCGGCCGTAGCGGACGCCCTCGAACGGTTGCTTGCCGCTGGCCTCCATGGCGGCGACCGACGGGTGCAGGATGGTCGAGGCGTGGAACACCGGCGGGTTGACCGCTCCCTGGAACAGTTCCGGGTGGCGGCCGGCGTGGACGATGCGGCTATGCTTCTTCATGGCTTTCCGGCGAACGGACGAATGGGCGGCGATGGTGACACCGCCGCCCGCCGGTTGCCAGGGGTTTCCTGCGCCGAAGCTTGCCCTTCGGCGGCGGAGCGGCTACACCCTTGGGCCTTGGTCATGGGAGGAGGGGCCCCCTTTGCAGGACGACGCTCCGGGGTTTTACGGGACCTACGCCAGCTACAAGAATTACCGGACCCCCGAGCTGGGAGCCAAGCAAAAGCGGCGCTTCGATGCCGAGATCTGGGGGGCGGCCGCCTGCGCGCCGTCGATGCGGTTTCTTGAAATCGGCTGTGGCACCGGCGCCTTCCTCGCCTACCTGGCGGCGAAGGGGGTGTCGGATTTCCTCGGCATCGACCACGACCCCGCCCTGGCCGAGGTGGTGCCCGCCGCCGTTCGCGACCACTTCGTCTGCGGCGACCTGTGGCGGGCGCTGGAGACTGGCGCGCCCTTCGACCGCATCGTCGCCCTCGACGTGCTCGAGCATTTCACCGCCGAGGAGGCGTTGCGCCTGCTGGTTGCCGCCCGCGACCGCCTGAATCGCGGAGGCCGCGTCGTACTCAAGGTGCCCAACGCCGCTTGTCCCTGGGGCCTGCAATATCAATTCGGCGACCTCACCCATCGTAGCGCCTTCACGCCGCTGTCGTTGCGCCAACTGGCCGACGCCGCCGGGCTCGGCGTGGTTTCCGTTTTCGGTCAGCGCCAGGGGTCGAGACGCCGCATGGTCACCGATGCGCTGGTGCACCGCTTTCTCTCGTGGGCGCTGTTGACGCCGCCCGAGATCTGGAGCGCCAACCTCTACGCCGTGTTGGAGAAACGATCATGAGTCGCCGCGACCGTGCCCTGCTGTGGCTGCTCCCGCTTGTCTTCGTGGCCGGCCTGTTCGCGCTCCGCGCCGTCGGCATGCCGTTCTGGCAGGCCTTCAACCTCGATCCCGACTACTACTACCTGCTGAACGGCCTCCGCCTCGCCGAGGGTCTGGCGCCCACCGACGTCAGCCATCCCGGCACGCCGGTGCAGGTGGTGATCGCCCTGGTGCTGCGGGCGATGCACCCGACCGCCTCCACCGCCGAGGTGGTTGCCGCCGTGCTCGGCGACCCCGAGGGGCATCTGGTCGCCGCCACCTCGGTGATCTATGTGCTGGTCGGGGGGGCGCTGTGGGTGCTGGGTCGCGCCGCCTATGGCTGGGGGGGGCTGTGGCCCGCGCTTCTTGCGCAGTCCGCGCCATTCCTCGGCCGCATCATTCCCAAGATGGCCTTCCACCCCAAACCCGAGCCGTTCCTGGTGATCGCCGTCGCCCTGCTGGCGGCGATCTGCCTGGATATCGCCCGGAAGGGGCGGGCCGACGACCGTCAGGCGGTTTGGGCCGGGGCGGTGATGGGCTTCGGCATCGCCTGCAAGATCCATTTCGTCGCGCTGGGGCTGGTGCCGCTGCTGCTGCTCGACCGCCGCCGCCTCGTCATCTATGCCGGCGCCACCGTCGCCGCTTTCGTCGTCTTCTGCGGTCCGGCAATTCCCTCGTTCGACATCTGGATCGGCTGGATGAAACGGGTGGTGATGGGTTCGGGGGCCTATGGCGAAGGTCCGCGGACGGTGGTCGACACCGGCCGCTATCCCCGCGCGGTGTTGCGGCTGTTCTCGGCCAAATGGTTCTTCACCGGCGCTTTCGTCGCCTCGATCGCGATGCTGGCCGCCTATGCCCGCCTGCGCCGTCGCGGGCTGCTGGCGGCCGATCCGCTGGCGCGGCTGTTGGCCGGCATCCTGATGGGCCAGTTCGTCACCATCCTGCTGACCGCCAAGCAGCCGGCGCCCCACTACATGGTGCCGGCGATGATGCTGACCGGCCCGGCGATGGCGGTGTTGTGGGCGATGAGCGCCAAGGTGCTGCCGCCGGTCGGCTGGCGTCGCCTGTGGGCGGCGGTCGCCGTGGCGACGGTGATCGCCCCCTCGATCGGCATGGTCCAGCAGTTGCGCGAATTGCGCACCTGGACGCGCGACACCCAGGCGCTGCCGATGGAGCGCTTCGCCGCCTGCGCCAAGGTCTATTTCGACGCCGCCTCGGCCAAGTCCTACGCCTTCCAGCGCGGCGACCTCAACGCGCTCGGCCGCTATTCCCCGCAACTGGCCAAGTTGTTGCCCGGCGACGAATATTCCTGGTTCATCTTCGACCATACCTGGTGGAAGCAAAGTCTGATGCAATGGAACCGGCCGGTGGCGCTCGACGATATTCTCGGCCGCTATCCTTGCGTGGTGTTCCGCGGCAACCAGTATTCCCGCTTCGGCGAGGTCGCCGCCGGATTGCATTACGACGACCGTTGCGCCGTCGGCGAGGAGGAACTATTCACCCGTGGCGTCACCTGCGAGGGCAAGCCCGTTGCGGCCCTTGCAAAATGACCAAGAGCGATTAGCCTTCCCGCTGGGGACGGACAAAGGGAGACGGGGGCCATGAACTACCTCTACGGCACGATCATCGGCCTGCATCTGCTGGGTGCCGTTCTCTGGGTCGGCGGCATGTTCTTCGCCGTCGCGGTGCTGCGTCCGTCGCTGGCCGGGCAATCGCCGGCCGAGCGGATGGCGGTGTGGCGCCTGGTGCTGCCCAGGTTCTTCCGCTGGGTGGCGGCGGCCATCGTCCTGCTGGTGGTTACCGGCTTGGGGGCCCTGCACCTGTATCACGGCGGCCTGTTCGGCGCCGGCCTGCACGTCGACGTCATGATGCTGTTCGCGCTGGTGATGGTGGCGTTCTACCTGTTCGCCGTGGCGCTGCCCTGGCGCGCCTTCCGCAAGGCGCTGGACGGTGGCGACCTCGCCGCCGCCGCCCATCATCTCGACCACGTCAAGGCCGTGGTTTCGGTCAATCTCGGCCTGGGCCTGGTGACCGCGTTCATCGGCGCCGCCGGCACCTTCATCGGGCATTAGGAGGATTGCTTGCAGAAATTCGGCAAGGACGATGTCGTCATCGTCACCGAGCAGACCGTCTACCAGGGCTATTTTCGCCTTGATCGCTACTCGCTGAAGCACCGCGCCTTTGGCGGCGGCTGGACCGAGCCGATGGGCCGCGAGGTGTTCGAGCGCGGCCACGCCGTCTCGGTGCTGCTTTACGATCCGCTGCGCGACGAGGTGGCGCTGATCGAGCAATTCCGCGCCGGGGCCATGGCGGCCGGTTGGAATCCCTGGCTGATCGAGGTGGTGGCCGGCATCATCGACGAGGGTGAGAGCACGGACGAGGTGGCCCGGCGCGAGGTGCGCGAGGAGGCCGGCTGCGAGGTCCTCGACCTGATCAAGATCGCCGACGTCATCATCTCGCCCGGCGCCTCGTCGGAAACCGTGCGGATGTATTGCGCCCGGGTCGATTGCGGCAAACTGGGCGGGCTGCACGGCCTGGCCCACGAGGGCGAGGACATCCGTGTTTTCACCGTACCGGCCGACGAGGCGATCGCCATGGTCAAGGACGGCCGCGTCAACAACTCGGCGGCGGTGATGAGCCTGCAATGGCTGGCGCTCGAAAGGGACGCCCTGCGCCAGACCTGGGCCTGAGCCTCAGGCGGCCGGAAGATCGGTCCTGGCGAAATCCTGGCCGACATACAGCAATGGACAGCCGCGACTTTTCGCCAGGGCGTAGGCGAAGCAGTCGCCCAGGTTCAGGCCGGCGGGATGCATCCCCTTGCCCCAGCGCTCGTAGGCGTCGGCGATCAGGGGCGCATCCGCCGCCGACAGACCGACCACCTCGGCCCCCAGTCGGGCCAGCAGCCGTTCCATCGCCGGGCGGCATTTCCGGTGGCCGGCAACCACCAGCGCCTCGGCCATGGTCGCCGACGAAACCAGCAAGGTCTTGCCGGCGCTCAGGACGTCGACGCAGCGCCCGGCGCTTTCCTCGCCCAGCAGAATGGCCATCAGCGCCGAGGTGTCGACGACGATCGTGGTCATGTCGGCATGCCGCGCTGGTCGTAGAGAAAGTCCTGGCTGCGCGCGGCGTCCGATCCCGGCTTGTCGGCGGCGGCGCCCACCATCTCTTCCAACAGCGCCCGGCGCTCGGCGGCATCCGGTCGCTTGCCGACCGCGACCAGCCGCACCACCTGGGTGCCGTGGCGGGTAAGGATCACCTCTTCGCCGGCTTCCGCCCGCCGCACAAGATCAAGCAATTGGCCTTTCGCCTCGGTGACGTTCACCTGCATTCAAGCCTCCCACGCCACGATTTGATCAGAGTGGTCCGTTGATATGGTCCATGTCAAGGCGCCGAATATACGCAGCGTGACTGTGTATCCCCATCGGTAAAATACACCCAAGATGGCTTGAATACGCTTCGTGTCGCCGTTAATCTAATATGAGTGTGTGAATTATCGGAAAGCGTGACATGGACGTTCGGGACGGCTTCATCGCCAGCATCGGCAACACCCCCTTGATCCGCCTGCGTCTGGCGTCCGAGGCCACCGGCTGCGAGATTCTGGCCAAGGCGGAATTCCTCAATCCCGGCGGTTCGGTCAAGGATCGCGCCGCTTTGGCCATCGTCCGCGACGCCGAGGAGCGCGGCGCGCTGAAGCCGGGCGGCGTCATCGTCGAAGGCACCGCCGGCAATACCGGCATCGGGTTGTGCCTGGTCGGCAACGCGTTGGGCTACCGTACCGTCATCGTCATGCCCGAGACCCAAAGCCAGGAAAAGAAGGACATGCTGCGCCTGATCGGCGCCGATCTCCGGCTGGTCCCGGCGGTGCCCTACGCCGATCCCGGCAATTACGTCCGCTATTCCGAGACGCTGGCCAACGAACTGGCGGCGACCGAGCCCAAGGGCGTGCTGTGGGCCAACCAGTTCGACAACGTCGCCAATCGCCTGGGCCATTACCGCACCACCGGCGCCGAGATCTGGGACCAGACCGACGGCAAGGTCGACGCCTTCACCTGCGCCGTCGGCACCGGCGGCACGCTGGCCGGGGTGGCGCTGGCGCTGAAGGAGCGCAACCCGAACATTCGCATCGTGCTGGCCGACCCGATGGGCTCGGCGCTCTACAATTACTACGCCAACGGCGAATTGAAGGCCGAGGGCACCTCGATCACCGAGGGCATCGGCCAGGGCCGCATCACCAGGAACCTCGACGGCGCCCCCATCGACGGCCAGGTCCGCGTCACCGACGACGAGGCGCTGCCGGCGATCTTCGATCTGGTGCGCAAGGAAGGGCTGGTGGTCGGCGGATCGTCGGGCATCAACGTGGTGGCGGCGATCAAGGTGGCCCGCGAATTGGGGCCGGGCCATACGGTGGTGACAGTGCTGTGCGATTATGGTACCCGCTACCAAAGCAAGCTGTTCAACCCGGCCTTCCTGGCGGAGCGGAAACTACCCATCCCCGATTGGCTGGTCTGACGGCGAAAGACGAAAAAGAACATCGCCCGGGGAGTAACGTGGTGGAATTCACCAATCCGGAGGCATTGGTCAGCACCGACTGGCTGGCCGCCCACTTGAACGCGCCCGACGTCCGCGTCATCGACGCCAGTTTCTTCCTGCCCAACCAGAACCGCGACGCGCGGCGCGAATACGATGCCGAGCATATTCCCGGCGCGGTCTTTTTCGACGTCAACGAGATCGCCGATCCCGCCACCGATCTGCCGCACATGCTGCCGTCGCCCGAGCTGTTCGCCAGCAAGGTGCGCAAGCTGGGGCTGGGCAACGGCAACAAGGTGATCGCCTACGACGCCGGCGGCTTTTGCAGCGCCGCCGCCCGGGCCTGGTGGATGTTCCGCGCCTTCGGGCACCGTGACGTCGCCGTGCTCGATGGCGGCCTGCCGAAGTGGAAAAGCGAGGGCCGGCCGGTCGAGGACCTGCCGCCGATTCCGCGCGACCGCCATTTCATCCCCCATGTCGACCACACGCTGGTGCGCGGTTTCGATCAGGTGAAGGCCAACATCGCCTCGGGCCGCGAACTGGTGCTCGACGCCCGTTCGGCCGGCCGCTTCAAGGGCACCGAGCCCGAGCCGCGCGCCGGCCTCAGGGGTGGCCACATTCCCGGTTCGGCCAGTGTGCCCTTCCTTGACCTGATCGACCCCGAGACCCGTTGCATGCGCCCCGCCGCCGAGGTGGCCGCCCGCTTCGCCGCCGCCGGCGTCACCCCCGGCCGCCCGGTGGTGGCCAGCTGCGGCTCGGGCGTCACCGCCTGCGTTTTGGTGCTGGGCCTGTACCTGCTCGGCCGCGATGACGTGGCGGTCTATGACGGTTCGTGGGCCGAATGGGGCGGCCGCGCCGACGCGCCGGTCGAGGTCTGACGGGATTGCCGATGCCGTCGGGCGTGGTGCATGAAGATCCTCGTCGCTACGCTCTACTACGCCGAGGAATCTTTCACGCACGGCGGCGGGAGCCTTTCCGTCACTGAAAATCCCGCGAGCGGCTGACCAGCGGGTCGGCGTCCGGCAGCAGGCGGGCGAGGCGGGGGGAGAGGTCGGCCAGGCGGTCGGCCACCACATGGATGACCAGCCCGTCGCGTTGCAGCCGGCCCTCGACGCCGATCAGGCTGCCCCGCAGCACGATCGGGCGATAGGCGTCGAAGGTTTCCGGGCGGACGATCAAATTGACCACGCCGCTTTCGTCCTCGATCGTGATGAAGACGATGCCCTTGGCCGAGCCGGGGCGCTGGCGGGTGATGGCCAGGCCGGCCAGCTTGACCCGGCCGCCATCGGCGGCGGTGGCCAGTTGGCGGGCGGTAAGGCGGCCCTCGCGGCGCAGTTCGTCGCGCAGGAAGGCCAGCGGATGGCGACGGAGCGACAGTTTCAGCGCGGCGTAATCGTCGATCACCTGTTCGCCTTCCAGGGCGCGCGGCAGGGCGACCGCCGGTTCGGGGCCAGGGCCGTCGAACAGCGGCAGCGGGCGCTCCTTCAGGCCCTTCACCGCCCATAGCGCCTCGCGCCGCGCCAGACCCATCGCGGCGAAGGCGTCGGCCCGGGCCAGGGCCTCCAGCGCCCTGGCCGACAGTTCGGCGCGGCGCCAAAGTTCGCGCGGGTCGCCGTAGCCCGACCGCCGCCGTGCCACCAGCCGCGTCGCCTCGGCTTCGGCCAGCCCGCCGACCTGACGGAACCCCAGCCGAAGCGCGAAGCCGCGTCCGGCCGCCTCCAGGGTGCAGTCCCATTCGCTGGCGTTGACGTCGACCGGCCGCACCTCGACGCCGTGGGCGCGGGCGTCGCCGACGATCTGGGCCGGGGCGTAGAAGCCCATCGGCTGGGCGTTCAGCAGGGCGCAGGCGAAGGCGGCGGGGTAATGGCATTTCAGCCAGGCCGAGGCGTAGACCAGCAGGGCGAACGAGGCGGCGTGGCTTTCCGGGAAGCCGTATTCGCCGAAGCCCTCGATCTGGCGGAAGCAGGCGGCGGCGAAGGCGGCGTCGTAGCCGTTGGCTTCCATGCCGGCGAGGAACTTGTCGCGAAAGGCGGCGACCTTGCCCGAAACCTTGAAGGTCGCCATGGCGCGGCGCAATTGATCGGCCTCGGCCGGGGTGAAGCCGGCGGCGACGATGGCGATGCGCATGGCCTGTTCCTGGAACAGCGGTACCCCCAGGGTCTTTTCCAGCACCTGGCACAGCGCCGGCGAGGGATAGGACACCTTCTCGGCGCCGGAGCGGCGGCGCAGATAGGGATGCACCATGTCGCCCTGGATGGGGCCGGGGCGCACGATCGCCACCTGGATCACCAGATCGTAGAAGCGGCGGGGCCGAAGGCGCGGCAACATCGCCATCTGGGCCCGGCTTTCCACCTGGAAGATGCCGACCGAATCGCCCCGGCCCAGCATGTCGTAGACCGCCGGGTCCTCGGCCGGCACGGTGGCGAGATCGAGCGATCTTCCGTAATGGGCCGCCAGCAGTTCGAAGCCCTTCCGGAGGCAGCTCAGCATGCCGAGCGCCAGCACGTCGATCTTGAGGATGCCGAGCGCGTCGAGGTCGTCCTTGTCCCATTCGACCACGGTGCGGTCCGCCATGCGGGCGTTGGCGATCGGCACCACCCGGTCGAGCGGCCCCTTGGTGATGACGAAGCCGCCGACATGCTGGGACAGGTGGCGGGGAAAACGCTTCAACTGCTCGGCCAAATCAAGCGTCAGCGCCAGATGCGGGTCGGTGGGATCGAGCCCGGCCTCGCGCACCTGGGCGTCGCGGAAGCCGTCGCGTGACGAGCCCCACACCGTCTTGGTCAGCGCGGCGATGCGGTCTTCCGACAGGCCCATGGCCTTGCCGACGTCGCGGATGGCCGAGCGGGTGCGGTAGGAGATCACCGTCGCGGCCAGCGCGGCGCGGTCGCGGCCGTATTTGCGATAGATGTACTGGATCACCTCCTCGCGCCGCTCGTGCTCGAAATCGACGTCGATGTCGGGTGGCTCGGCCCGTTCCGCCGAGATGAAGCGCTCGAACAGGAGGTCGGCGATGGCGGGGTCGACCGAGGTGATGCCAAGGCAGAAGCACACCGCCGAATTGGCCGCCGAGCCGCGGCCCTGGCAAAGGATGCCCTGGTGGCGGGCGAAGGCGACGATGTCGTGGACGGTGAGAAAATAGGGGGCGTAGCCCAGTTGGCCGATCAGCGCGAATTCGTGCGCCAATTGGGCCTGGACCCGTTCCGGCACGCCGTCGGGATAGCGGCGGGCGGCGCCCTCGCCGGTCAGCCTTTCCAGCCAGCTTTGCGGCGTCTCGCCGTCCGGCACCGGGTCGACGGCGTATTCGTAGCGCAGTTCGTCGAGCGAGAAGCGGCAGCGTTCGGCGATCTCCACCGTGCGGGCCAGCGCCTCGGGCCAACGGCGGAACAGGCTTGCCATTTCGGCCGGCGATTTCAGTCGGCGCTCGGCGTTGGCGAACAGCCGCGATCCCGCCGCCCGCTCGATGGTGGTGCCCAGTCGGATGCAGGTCATCACGTCCTGCAAGGGGCGGCGGTCGGCGGCGTGGTAGTGGACGTCGTTGGTGGCGACCAGCGGCACCCCCAGCGCCGCCAGCCTTTCGATCCGCGCCGCGTCGTCGCCCTCCAGGTGGTGGTGGGCGGCGAGATAGACGTCGCCCGGCCGGGCGGCGGCCAGGGCCAGCACCGTCGCCGCGTCCATGCCGTCCTCGGGCACCACGATCAGTACCTGGCCCTCGGCATGCTCGGCCAGGTCGGCGGTGACCAGATGGCATTCGCCCTTGGGCGCCCGCCGTTTGCCCAGTGTCAGCAACCGGCACAGGCGGCCATAGGCGGCGCGGTCGGTGGGCAGGCACAGCAGCGAGGGATGGCCGTCGGCGAAATCCAGCCGCGCCCCCACCACCAGACGGATGCCGATCTCCTTGGCGGCGACATGGGCGCGCACCACTCCGGCCAGCGAGTTGCGGTCGGTCACGGCGATGGCGGCCAGCCCCAGGGCGGCGGCGGCGGTCGCCAGCTCGGCCGGGTGAGAGGCGCCGCGCAGAAAGGAATAGCCGCTGGTGACCTGAAGCTCGGCATAGGCGGTCATGGGAATTCCCCATGGCGGAACCAGTCGCCCGTTTCATCCCGGAACAGCCAGAAGCGGCGGCCGCTCTCATCCTCGATCCGCCAGTAGTCGCGATGGCCCCGCTTGCCCCGCCACCATTCGGCGGCGAGGCGCTCCGGCCCCTCGGCGCGGCCGGACGGCACGCCATCGGATTCGCTCACCACCACCGGGCGGGGAGGGGACAGGCGCGGCGGTCGCCCGGCCGGGGGCCACCCGGCCGCCGGTGCCGGGGCCAGCGGCGGCGCTCGTCCCGAGCGGCGCTCCGGCCAATGGCTGGCGAGCGGCCGGGGCCGGAACACCGCGCCCTCACCCAGGCGGCGGGTCAGTCGGTCGAGCAGCAGCGGCAGGGTGGTGCCGCGCGGCCGCGTCTCGATGTCGCCCTGTTCGCCCACCAGCGGGTCGGCCGAATCGGCCGCCAGCGTCATCGCCTCGATGCCGAAACCGGCGTCGAGACCGGCGCGTCCCTCGGCGAACAGGCGGGCGAGGTGGGCGGGGTCGCGCACCGGCCGGCTGGTGCCGACGCTTTGGCCCAGAACGGTGCCGTCGACGCGGAACACCTTCAAGGTCAACCGGCGGGCGCCAAGGCCGCGCCGCTCCATCTGGCCGGCAAGGTCGGCAAGCAGCGCCAGGGTGGCGGCGGCGACGTCGGCGTCGCGGCCGATCGGCTCGGCGAAGGCCAGGCGGGCCAGCGGCTTCTCCGCGGGCGGGCGCGGCGACAGCGGCTCGGGCCGGCGGCCGAGCAACTGGTCGAGACGCTGGGCCACCAATGGCCCGAAACGGGCGGCCAGCGGCGCGCGGGGCAGTCCCAGCAGATCGGCGATGCGCCGCAGGCCCAACCGGCGCAGCGTTTCCACCATGGCGGGGGGCAGGCGCAGCGCCGCCACCGGGAAGGCGCCGAGCAACTGGCGGGCGGCGCCCTCGGGCAGCAGGCCGGTTCGTTCGGCGCCGAAGCGGGCCAGCGCCCAGGCGGCGCCCGGCGTGTCGGCCAACCCGGCGCGCAGGGTGAAGCCCAATCCCCCCAGCCGCGCCGCCATGTCGTCGAGCAGGGCGCGCTCGCCGCCGAACAGATGGGCCGAGCCCGCCACCTCGATCCAGACGCCGTGGTCGCCCTCCAATCCGGTGACCGCCGGCGCCGTCCACGGGCTCCAGCGCTGGCACCATTCGGCCAGGGCGGCCAGCGCCGCCACCTCGGCCTCGGGCTCGGCCGCGACGCCCTTGAGGCCGGGGCACAGCGCGGTGGCGTCGGCCGCCGGCAGGCCCGGCACCACTCCGGCGCCGCGCGCCGGGGCGTTGGCCGCCACCACCCGCAGGGCGCCGCCATCGCGGCCGAAGGTGGCCAGCGGCTGGTCGCGCCAGTCGGCCAGCGCCTTGCCCGGCCGGGTCAGGCGGTCGGTGGCGAAGAGCGGCAGCCACAGGGCGACGATGCGGGTCATGTGTCATGTGGGCTTCGCCCACTCCTCGCCGGGCGCTCGCTCCGCGAGCTTGGCCGCCGCCTCAATGGCGGCAATAAAGACGACTTCTTGTCCGTCCTCGTCATGGTCGCACCTCCCAATCGCCGGGCATGCCGCCGCGGCAGCGTTCCAGCGTCAGCCGCCAGAGTCCGCCGGGGCGGGCGGCGACCCGCCAGCGGGTGGTGCCGGCGTTGGCGGCGGTCGAACGTTGGGGGTGCAGCGCCAGGCCGGTGACGCCGCCGGCCTCGGCCGCCAGTTGCAGTCGCCGGCCGGCGATGAGGTCGAGGCCGGCAAGTTCGCCGACCACGCAGGCGAGGTCGGGGCAGCGCAGCGCCTCCTCCATCGCCCACAGGCGATCGGCCTGGCCGGCGGTTTCGGCGATCAGCAGACGGCGGGGCGGCAGGCCCCATTCCGCCAGTCCGGGCGGATACAGGTCCTTGGCCGCCGGCAGCCACAACGCCGGGCGCTCCAGCCGCGCCGCCAGCCGTCCGGCGATCAGCGCCGCCAAGCCGGTGGCGGCGGCGTCGGCGCCGATCAACTGGTGCAGGCAACCAAGCGCCAAGCCGCCGCCCGGCAGCGCCGCGTCGATTTCGGCGAACAGCGGCAGCGCGGGGACGGCCGAGGCATGGGGGCGCTCCAGTGCCCGCAGGCGGGCGCGCAGGGCGGCGAGCGGAAGTGGGGCGGGTGATGCCATGGTTCGATCTATAAATGTTCTCTATAAGTTCTAGTATGCCCCAGCGCCAGGGTCAACGGTGGTCGGGTTCGTCCCCCTTTCTTTTTCGCCGCCCATCGATCCGCGACCCTGCCGGCCTTGCCTCGGGCCCGCCCGTATTGCAGAATTCAGGTCTTGTTCTTTAGGAGGTGAATTTTGCCCGGTCCGTGGCGGGGGCCTTTTCCCTGGCTGACCATAGCCTTCGGCCTGGACGTGGCGATCACCATCGCGGCGGCCTACGCCCTGTCGCAAGGCACCATCGACCAGCAGGCGCTGACCGGTCTCACCCTGATATCGCTTTCGGGTGCGGCCATCATGTTCGCGCTGTCGTGGAAGATCGTCGATTTCGTGATGGTGCGGCTGGTGATGAAGCTGGCCGCCGAGACCCGCGCCATCGCCCATGGCGGCGCCAGGATCGAAATCGATCCTCTGCGCTACAGGCTGCTGCGGCCGTTGCCCGAGGCCATCTCGGAACTGTCGCGGCGCCTTAGCCTGGTCCGCACCGAATTGACCGAGGGCGTCCAGGGCGCCACCGCCAAGGCCGAGGAGACCGCCGCCCGTCTGGCCGCCATCCTCAACGACCTGCACGAGGGCGTGGTGGTGTGCAACCTCCGCCATCAGGTGGTGCTCTACAATCAGGTGGCGATGGACATGCTGGCCGAATCGGGCCAGCTGGGCCTGGGGCGTTCGCTGTTCGAGACGGTGGCCCGCGCCCCGGTCACCCACATGATGACCATGCTGACCAATCGCCCCGAATTGCAGGGCCAGGCCACCCCCTTCCTGGCCGGCAGCGCCCATGGCGACATGTTGTTGCAGGCCCGTATGACGCTGATCCGCGACCATGACGGCGGTGTCACCGGCTATGTCGTCACCCTGGTCGACGCCCGGCCCCAGGTGGCGGCGCTGACCCGGCGCGACGCGCTGCTGCGCCAGGTGACCCAGGGGGTCGAGGCGCCGCTGGCCTGCCTGCGCTGGGCCGCTGGCAATCCGGCGATTGTCGAGCGCGAGATCGCCAACATCGAGAAGGCGATCAAGAACGTCACCGAGGGCTATCAGAGCGTGCTGGCCGAGTGGTGGCCGATGTCGGATCTGCTGTCCACCGATCTGTGCGCCTTCATCGCCGGCCAGTTCGAGCATTCCCCGCCGAAAATCACCATCACCGGCCTGCCGGTGTGGCTGCACGGCGATTCCCATTCGCTGGTGCTGGCGCTGGGGACGCTGATCCGTCAGCTGGCCGCCACCACTCAAGCGGCCGAGGTCGACATCGCCGCCGAGTATTACGGCGAGGAATTCTGGCTGAGCCTGGTTTGGGACGGCGGGCGGCTGGACGAGGCCGAGATCGTTCGCTGGATGGACCTGGGATTGCCGACGCTGGGCGGCATGACCGTCAAGGATGTGCTCGAACACCATGCCGGCTCGGCCGTCAGTCACGGCGGAAAGGATGGCCGCGCCTGGCTGCACCTGCCGATGCTGAAGGGTGTCGAGGTGCATTTCGGCGAGGTCCGCGCCCATCCGGCTCGGCCCGAATTCTACGATCTGTCGCTGCTGGCCCAGGCCAAGGAGACCGGCGCCCTCGGCAGTCAGCCGCTACGCTCGCTGACCTATGTGGTGTTCGATACCGAGACCACCGGCCTGGCGCCCGCCGCCGGCGACCAGATCGTCCAGATCGGCGCCGTGCGCGTCGTCAACGGCCGCATCCTGTCGGGCGAGGTGTTCAACCGCATCGTCAATCCCGGCCGACCCATCCCGCCGGAATCGATCCGCTTCCACGGTCTGACCGACGAAATGGTGGCCGACAAGCCGCCGCTCGAGGTGGTGCTGCCGCAGTTCAAGTCCTTTGCCGCCGACGCCGTGCTGGTCGCCCACAACGCCGCCTTCGACCTCAAATTCATCCGCATGCGCGAGCGGGAATGCGGGGTGGTGTTCGACAATCCCATCCTCGACACCATGATCCTGTCGAACTACCTGGAAGGCCTCGAGGCCGGCAATTCGCTGGACGACGTCTGTGCCCGGCTAGGCCTCGGCATCAACGATCGCCATACCGCGCTCGGCGATTCGATGGTGACGGCGGCGGTGCTGCTGCACCAGATCGCGGCGTTGGAGATGCGCGGCATCACCACGCTGGACCAGGCGGTCGACGCCCTCGACCTCGCCAGCGTCATCCACCAGCGTCAGCAGGCCCTCGACAGCCAGAGCCAGCCGCGACAAAACCAGCATCATCCGTCGTTTTAGAGAAGCCCTCGCCGGGCGCAAACCTCCGGTTTGCTAGAAAGCCTTTGCCGCCGTTTGATCTAATTTCTCGTGTCATCCCGAGCGAAGTCGAGGGATCTTTCACGCGCCGACGGTTGCCGCTTTCGTGCGAAAGATTCCTCGTCGCTTCGCTCGGTCGGAATGACAGGTTGGGCGTCCGGTTCTACCGCCCGACGCCGCAGACGTACTTGAGCGCGTGCAGGCGGTGGAAGGCCCAGCGCAGGCGCGAGCGGGTGCGCTTGTCGAAGCCGCTGGGGTCGATGCGGGCCGAGGGCGGGATGCGGCCGGCGATGTCGGATATCTGCTGCTCCAGCATGGCGCGGAACATCAGTTCGCGAATCTCGACGAAGTCGCGGAGATCGTCGTCGTGCAGCAGGCCCTGCGAGCGCAATTCGGCATAGCGCTCGTCGGTGGCGGTGGCGGTGATGTGGGCGCGGATGGCGCGGAAGCGCGCCGCGGCGATCAGCGGCAACAGGCCGAACTTCTTGGCGTTGAGGCGGCCAAGCTTGGTCTTGAACTGGCCGAACAGGCCGACCGCCGTTTCCATCTGGGCGACGTGCTGGGCCAGGTATTGCAGGAAGAATGCCGATTGCGAGGCCTTGTCGATCGAATACTCGCGCAATTCCTCGGCCAGGGCCCGGTCGCCCCAGACCGGCTGGAAGTCGAAGAAGATGTCGCAGTACATCACCGTCTGGGGATCGAGCGAGAACACCCAGCTGTGCACCTCGGCCTTCCAGTCCTCCAGGCTCTTGCGCCATTTGGCCTCGCGGGCCATGACGCCGCCGTCGCAGAAGGGGATGCCCGCCCCGTTCAGCATGTCGTTGAGGCGCTTGCCCAGTTCGGCGAACCAGCGGTCCTCGCCCTCGCCGCCCTCGTAGACGATGGCGTTGTCCTGATCGAAGGTCAGCAGGCTTTCGCCGCGCCCGGCCGAACCCAGGATCAGCACCGCGTAGCGGCAGGGCGCCGGGCCCCAGCCGTCGGCGATTAGCGACTGTTCGGACAACTGGGCGGCGCGGGCGGTCAGGTCGCGCACGGTCATGGCGATCACCGACGCGATGACGCGGGCCGACAGGCCTTCGGCCAGCAGGCTTTTGGCCAGGCGCGGCAGGCCGGCCATCACCTGCTTCATGTCCTCGGAACCCTGCGCCTCTTCGATGCTGACGCCAAGCGCCAGGGCGTCGGCGGCGCGCACCCGCAGCAGCGAGCGGGCGGTGGTGACGCCGATCGGCCGCTTGTCGCCATCCACCACCACCAGGTGGCGAAAGCCGAATTTCGACATCTTGGCCAGCGCCAGGTAGATGAAGGCGTCGGCGTCGACGGTGGCGACCGGGCTGGCCATCACCGCGCCCAGATTCGTTTCCAGCGCCGCCGGGCCGTCGGTGGCCAACAGGCGCAGCAGGTCGCGCTCGGTGAAAATTCCGGCGGCGCGGCCCTCGTCGTCGAGCGCGATGATCGACGACACCCGGGCCTCGTGCATCTTGGCGACGGCGCCGCCGACGTCCATGCCGGGGTCGCAGGTCAGGAGGCCCGTGCTCATCACCTCGCGCAGGCGGTGGGCGTAGGGGAAACTATCGATGCGGGAAAGGGCGGTCAAATCGTCCATAGGCTATTCACCGTAGTGAGCCGGCGGCGATGGCGGCGGCTTATACATCGAGACAAAAATAACTTGGCACAAAAACGCCTACCCGTAAGTGTCGGCTGAGAACACCTCAAGGCGGATATTTCGGCTAAGCGTTGAGAATTCTACTAAAGAAGCTGGGTAAAGCCCAAAGCCAACTGGCTCGAATCTGTGGCTAATGTCTGCGACATACTTTGCTTATTTAGATGCCACCCCTTAAAGGTGGGGTGATTCGACGCAGTATGACATACAGATTAATGACTTTCCACTCGTATAGAGTTGACGCCTCCGCCCGGCGATGATAATTACGCAGGCAGCATCAGGCAAGATGGCCGGTTATGCCGACAACGCATAGGTGTCCCGCGAGCCTGAAACCGACGATGGATCCGGCGCCAAGACCGGACCTAACAAAAACGGGGCCCGCCGCAAGGCGTGTGCGATCAAATAGTGGAGGGTCAAATTGAGCAATCAAATCGCAAGCGGTAAGATCGCGAACAATCCGAAGTTCCACGAGCTTGTTCACAAGCGCGCGGTGTTCGCCTGGACGCTGACCGCGATCATTTTCGTTATGTATTTCGGCTTCATCTTCCTCATCGCGTACGGGAAGGCGTTCCTCGGCACGCCCCTGTTTGCGGGGAGCGTCACCACCATCGGTTTCCCGATCGGCGTCGCCACCATCCTGGTGTCTATCGTGACGACCGGCATCTACGTGCGCCGGGCCAATGGCGAGTTCGACGACCTCAACCGTCAGATCATCGAGGAATCGCGCTGATGAAGACGATCAAGAACGCTTTCGCGAGCCTGCTGGGCACCGCCCCGCTGCTGCTCGCCAACGCCGCTTTCGCCGCCGGCGCCGATCTGGGCGGGGCGGAAAAGCAGGCGACCAACTGGCACGCCATCATCATGTTCGTGCTGTTCGTCTCGGTGACGCTCGGCATCACCTACTGGGCGTCGAAGCGCACCAAGACCGCCAGCGACTTCTACACCGCCGGCGGCGGCATCACCGGCTTCCAGAACGGTCTGGCGATCGCCGGCGACTACATGTCGGCGGCGTCGTTCCTGGGTATTTCGGCCCTGGTTTACGCCTCGGGCTATGACGGCCTGATCTTCTCGGTGGGTTGGCTGGTCGGTTGGCCGGTCATCCTGTTCCTGTTGGCCGAGCGTCTCAGGAATCTGGGCAAGTTCACCTTCGCCGACGTGGCGTCCTATCGCCTCGCCCAGGGGCCGGTGCGCACCTTCGCCGCCACGGCCGCGCTGATCGTGGTCATCTTCTACCTGATCGGCCAGATGGTCGGTGCCGGCCAGCTGATCAAGCTGCTGTTCGGTCTCGACTTCATCTACGCGGTCATCATCGTCGGCGCGCTGATGATGGTCTACGTCACCTTCGGCGGCATGACCGCCACCACTTGGGTGCAGATCATCAAGGCCGGCCTGCTGTTGGGCGGCGCCACCTTCATGGCGCTCGGCGTGATGGCTCACTTCGGCTTCTCGTTCGAGGCGCTGTTCGCCAAGGCGGTCGAAATCCATCCCAAGCACGGCGCCATCATGGCTCCCGGTGCGCTGGTGTCCGATCCGGTCGACGCCATCTCGCTGGGTCTGACCCTGATGTTCGGCACCGCCGGTCTGCCGCACATCCTGATGCGCTTCTTCACCGTTCCGGATGCGAAGGAAGCTCGTAAGTCGGTGTTCTTCGCCACCGGGTTCATCGGCTACTTCTACATCCTGACCTTCATCATCGGCTTCGGCGCCATCACCATGGTTTCGGTCAACCCCGAATACCTTGACGTGGCCAAGGGCGCGATGGCTCTGAAGGGCGGCAACAACATGGCCGCGGTGCTGCTGGCTCACGCCATCGGCGGCGACCTGTTCCTCGGCTTCATCTCGGCCGTGGCCTTCGCCACCATCCTGGCGGTGGTGTCGGGTCTGACCCTGGCCGGCGCTTCGGCGATCTCGCACGACCTTTATGCCAGCGTCATCGCCCGTGGGCGGTCGACCGAAGGCAGCGAGGTCATGGTGTCGCGCGTCGCGTCGATCTTCCTGGGCATCATCGCCGTCATCCTCGGCATCGTCTTCGAGAAGCAGAACGTGGCGTTCATCGTCGCGTTGACCTTCTCGGTCGCCGCCTCCGGGCCGTTCCCGGTGCTGGTGATGTCGATGTTCTGGAAGGGTCTGACCACTCGGGGCGCCGTCATGGGCGGCCTGATCGGTCTGATCATGTCGGTGGGCCTGGTGATCGTGTCGAAGACGGTGTGGGTGCTCAGCTTCCACAACGCCGCGGCGCTGTTCCCCTGGAACTACCCGACCCTGTTCTCGATGCCGGCCGCCTTCTTCGGTTGCTGGATTTTCTCGATCCTCGACAACAGCCCGCGGGCTGCCGCCGAAAGGGCCGCGTACGAGAGCCAGGCGATCCGTTCCGAGACCGGTCTCGGCGCGGAAGGAGCCGCTTCGCACTGATCGATCGCCGCCAAGCGGCAACGGTCGAAACTACGAGGGCCGCCGGGTATCCGGCGGCCCTTTTTCTTGCTCGCGAACACGGATTTTCGCCGGCGCTAATCATTTATTTACTTTTACTTGCCGCCGTGACATGATGCCAAGGTCGCAAAGGAGCGCTCATGGCCATCTCCGCCGTCGCCGCCGTCCCCGTCTATCAGCCGCCGCCGCAGCGTACCGCTCCGACGTCCGCCGATACCGCCGCTTCGACGGCCTCGCAGCCGTCACAGGCGACCCAGCAGCAGGGCCGCGACGCCAGTGCCGCCGCCCAGTCCGTGGCCTCCACTCCGGTGGCCGCCGTCGTGCCGGCGTCGGACCTTACCGGCCCCGCCGGCGTTCAGGATGCGCTCAGCTTGGCCTCCAGCACCCAGGGTTCGGTGGATGCGGCGGTGCAAGCGACCCAGTTGCAGTCGCAGGAAGCCAGCACCAACGCCAGCCCGTTGACCGGCGCCGCCGCCGCCAGCGCCGATACCGCCGCCCGTAGCGCCGGTTTCGTCGCCTACAGCGCCGTCGCCGCGACCCAGGATTACGGCAGCGGATTGCCGCGCGGTAATTCCTTCAACGCCGTCGCCTGAAAATCCTCTTCGGTTGCCTTGAGCGGTCGGGCGGGGCATGCTCGCCGGCATGCTGAAGCTTGTCGATCTCAGCCGCCCCGGATTGCAGCCGGTCAGCCTGACGCTGGCCGACGGCGAATGCGTGGTGGTGACCGGTCCATCCGGATCGGGCAAAAGCCTGTTGTTGCGCGCCATTGCCGACCTCGATCCCAGCGATGGTCGGGTCAGCCTTGATGGCGTTGATCGCGAGGCGATGCCGGCCCCGATCTGGCGGTCCCGGATTTGCTATCTGGCCGCCGAACCCGGCTGGTGGGCCGAGACCATCGCCGAGCATTTCCCCGACTGGGCGGCCGCCCTGCCGCTGATCGAGCGTCTGCTGTTGCCGTCAGCGATCGGCGCGGCGGCGACGATGCGCTGTTCGACCGGCGAGCGCCAGCGGCTGGCCTTGGCGCGGGCGCTGGTTCGACGGCCCAGGGTGCTGCTGCTTGATGAGCCCACCGCCGCGCTGGACGCCGCCACCCGCGATGTGGTCGAGGCGCTGCTGGCCGAGTATCGGGCGGAGGGAATGGCGATGCTGTGGGTCAGCCACGATGCCGACCAGGCGCGCCGGGTGGCGATCCGGCGCCTTTCGGTCGAGGGCGGCCTGGTCACGGAGGTGGCGGCGTGAATTACATCTCCCTCGACTTGTCCGACGTCGCCATCGCCGGCGTGCTGGTGCTGATCAATGGCGCCTTGTCGTTGGCTCTGGGGCTGGGGATCGAGCGACGGATGCTGTTCGCCGCCGGCCGCATGGTGGTTCAGTTGCTGCTGGTCGGGCTGGTGCTCGAGACGCTGTTCGCCGCCGTTTCGGTATGGGCGACGGCGGGCGTGGCGTTGGCCATGGTGGCGTTCGCCGGCCGCGAGGCCACCGCGCGGCAGGAGCGACGGCTGGCCGGCTGGTGGTCCTATGGGCTGGGGACCGGGGCGATGCTGCTGGCCGCCGGAGTGGTGACGGCCTTCGGGCTGACCACCCAGCTGCGTCCCGACCCCTGGTATGATCCGCGCTACGCCATTCCGCTGTTGGGCATGGTGCTGGGCAATACCATGACCGGCATCAGCCTGGGGCTCAACACGCTGACCGGCGATCTTGCCGCCAATCGCGCCGCGGTCGAGGCCCGCCTGTCCCTTGGCGCCGACCGTATCCAGGCGACCTTGCCCCTGGTGCGCAAATCCCTGCGCGCCGCCCTGATGCCGATCGTCAACGGTATGGCGGCCACCGGCCTGGTGTCGCTTCCCGGCATGATGACCGGCCAGATTCTCGGCGGTGTCGCCCCGGTCGAGGCGGTCAAATATCAGATCCTGGTGATGTTCCTGATCGCCGGCGGCACCGGGCTGGGGGCGGTGGCGGCGGTGATGGGCGGCGTCCGCCGCCTCACCGACAATCGCCACCGCGTCCGGTTGGACCGGCTGGCGCCTAAGCGGCCTTGATCTGATCCAGGAACCGCTGCACGCACTGCCTCAGATCCTCGGCTTCCGCCGACAGCGTGTTGGAGGCGTCGGAAACCTCGGACGCCGCCTCGCCGGTGCGGGCCGCCGCCTGATTGACGTCGCCGGCGGTTCCCGAAACATCGGCGGTGGCCATCGCCGCCCGTTCGGCGTTGCGGGCGATTTCCTGGGTGGCGATGCCCTGCTGCTCGACCGCGTCGGCGATGTTGGCGGAAATGTCGCTGATATGGGTAATGATCTGCTGGATCGACAGGATGGCGCCGACCGCGTGTTCGGTGGCCGCCTGGACCCCCTGAACCTGCTGGGCGATATCGGCGGTGGCGCGGCCGGTCTGCGAGGCCAGATTCTTCACCTCGTTGGCGACCACGGCGAAGCCCTTGCCGGCTTCCCCCGCCCGTGCCGCCTCGATGGTGGCGTTGAGGGCCAAAAGGTTGGTCTGGCCGGCGATATCGTTGATCAGGGTGACGACCTCGCCGATCCGCTCGGCCGCCGAGGTCAGGCCGTTGACGATGTCGTTGGCGGTTTCCGCCTGCTTGACGGCGGTGACCGCCACATCGGTGGCGTCACCCACCTGCCGGACGATTTCGCCGATCGAGGCGGAAAGCTCCTCGGCGGCCGAAGCCACCGCCTGGACGCTGGTCGAAGTCTGTTCCGCCGCCATCGCCACGTCGTTGGCGCGGGCACCGGCATCGCGGGCGGTGTCCGACATGCCGCCCGAGGTGCCGAGCAGGCGCGCGGCGGCGGAGCCGACGGCCTCGAGGGTGCCGTCGATTTCGGTCTCGAACGCCGCCGCCAGGTCCTGCATGTGCCGGGCCCTGGCCATCCGCCGCTCCTGTTCGGTTCGGGCCGCTTCGGCCAGGTGGTCGGCCTCGATCAGCCCCTCTTTGAAGACACGCAGCGAGGTGGCCATCTTGCCGACCTCGTCACGGCGGTCGGAATGGGGAATCTCGATGCCCCTGTCGCCGCCGGCTAGGCGCATCATCGCCGCGTCCAGCGCCCGCAGCGGCCGGCTGACCGAACGGCTGATGCCGAAAGCGAGGGCGAGGGCGGCCAACACCACCGCCAAGGCGGCGGCCAGATTGCCGGCAAGGGTGGCGCGGAGCCCGGCGATGCGGGCGGCCAGCAGGCGGTCGAGCTCGACCAAAGCCGCCTGCCAGAAGACGTCGGCGGCGTTCATCGCCGTTTGCTGTGCCGCGTTCAAGGCGGCGGCATCGGGGTGTCGGGCGGCGGTGGCGCCGGGGGCCAGCGCCTGTAACGTCTCGGCATAGGCCTGGGCCGCGGCCTTGTAGGATTTGAACGGGGCGTCCAGCGCCGCCTTCAGCGAATTGTCGGCGTTGCCCCGGTAACCGGCCTCAAGCGACGCCTCGGCGCCATCGAGCGCGGCGCCGTAGGCGCCAATACGGGTCAACAACTCGGCCGCGTCCGCAAGCGGCACGGAATCACCTTGGCTGGCGACCCGTCGCGCGGTTTCCAGCACCTTGGCGGAACTGTCAGCGAAGTCGGGCAGTTTGCCGACGACAACGTCCATGGTGTAGTAGGAATCGAGGTCGGGATCGAGGATCAGGTTCGAGCCGTCGCCGATCCGGGCGATCAGCGCGCGAGTGGCGGCAATGGCATCGCCGGTGCCGGCCAGGGCCTGGCCGAGTTGGGCGTGGACCTCGGTCGAGCCCATGGCGGTGCCGAAGCGCCCCTCCAACGCCGCGACCGTGGCGCCGGCGGCCTGTTGCCGCTGGTGGTCGGCGCCGGTGGTCAGTTCGACCAACAAGGCGCGCAGGCCACCCATGTAGAGGTTGCCGTCGCGTTCCTTGGCGGCGAAGTCGATATCCTTGCCGCTTTGGACGATCAACAGCCAGGCGAGAAAGGCGGCAGGCACCACGTAGACGAAAGACAGCAAGCCCAGCTTGCGGCCGATCGAGATGTTGTTGAGCATTACGGGTTCCCTATCGAAGTCGACACGGCGGTGCCCGAAAAATATGCATTTTGACCCCCGCCGCCGGCGAAATGCATAGAAAATCACCATATTGGGCTTTTGTGTCCGCGGCAATGCCGATGAGCGTCTGGAGTGACCAAAGGAGCGCAAAGTTCGTCCTGGCGGCGCCTTGACGCGGTGCCGGCGGCGGCGCATCTTCGGCGACCTCCGCGACATAGCGACGACCATGAGCGATTTCCTGATTGCCGCCAGTGATTGGCTGGAAATTCACGTCGGCCTTGCCGCCTGGGCCCAGGCGGCGGGGACGACCGCCGGCATGGCTGTCGCCGTGCTGCTACCGTGGCGCCTGCGTATGCAAGAGCGGGCGTTGCAGCGCCAGGCCCTGGCGGCGGCGGTCATCGGCGAACTGACCGAACTGGGCGAACGGGCGCGGCGGGCGGCGGTAATCCTGGACGAGGCGATCGCCACCATTTCGCCGACGGCGCCCAGGGTGGTGGCCGAACCGGACGGCGTCCTGGTCGCCGATCTGTCGTTGCCGGCGCTGCCGGTGACGGCGGCCAGTCCCCACCAGATGCATTTGCTGGGGCGGGCCGGCGCGGATGTGCAGGCGGCCCAATGGGGTGCGCACCGCTTCACGGCGGCGGTGCGCGAGGAGGCCGGCCGTTGGGGCTCCCTCGACCCGTATGAATTCGCCGACCGTCTGGCGGCGGTGGAGCGGCTGATCGAAAAGGCGTGGACGCGAGTCGACCACGTCCGCCAGGGACGAATCCTGTAAGGGGGCCGCCCTCAGGCGGCCTTGACCCCGGACAGGAACCGCTCGACGATCTCCCTTAACCGCACCGTCTCCTGTGCCAGCGAGCGGGCTGAGGTCAGCACTTCGCCGGCGGCACTGCCGGTTTCCCCGGCGGTGCGGGTGACGACGACGATGGTGCTGGAAACCTCCTCCGCGCCCGCCGCCGCCTGCTGGACGTTGCGGGCGATTTCGGCGGTGGCGGCACCCTGTTGTTCGACGGCGGCGGCGATGGCTCCGGCGATCTGGTTGATCTCTTCGATCCGCAGGACGATGCCGCCGATGGAATCGACGACGTTCTTGGTCGCGCCCTGGATCGCCCCGATCTGGGCGCTGATCTCCTCGGTCGCCTTGGCCGTCTGGTTGGCTAGGCTCTTGACCTCGTTGGCGACGACGGCGAAGCCCTTGCCCGCCTCACCGGCCCGCGCCGCCTCGATGGTGGCGTTCAGCGCCAGCAGATTGGTCTGGCTGGCGATGTCGTTGATCAGGTTCACCACCTCGCCGATCTTGGCCGAATCGGCGGCCAGTTCCTTGACGGTTTCGTTGGTGCGCGTGGCTGCCTCGGCGGCTTCTTTCGAAGTCCGCGACGACTGCTCGACCTGACGGCCGATTTCGCCGATCGAGGCTGCCAATTCCTCGGCGGCGCTCGCCACCGCCTGGGAACTGTTGGCGGCCTGCTCGGCGGCCGCCGCCACGGTCGCGGATTGCTGCGACGTCTGCTCGGCATTGGCGGTCATCGCCCGGGCCGTCGCCTCCATCTGGCCGGCGGCGCTGGACACGGTGCTGACGGCGTGGGCCACGCCCTTATCGAATTCTGTGGTCAGCGTCTCCATGGTGCGCGCCCGCCGCTCGCCACGTTCCGCTGCCTCGTGGTCGGCGATCGCGCGGCGCTCGGCGTCGATCAGGCTGGCGCGCCATTGCTCCAGCGCCTTGGCCAACGGGCCGAACTCATCGTTGCGCTTGACGCCGGGAACCTCTTGGTCGGTCTCACCACGGCCCAGGCGCTGGACCGAACCGGTGATCGCGCCCAACGGCGTGTTGATCGAGCGCGATATCACGATGGCGGCGGCCAGCCCCGCCACTATCGCGACGACGGTGAGAACGATGGCGAACAGGATGTCCTCGTCGGAATCCTTTTGGGCTTCGACCTCCAACTGAGCGGCGCGGGCAAGGTATTCCTCGGCCAGCTTCGTTCCGGGCTCGTTCAATGCGCCGAATCCGCCAAACACCTCCAACGCCTCGGCGTGCCCCTCGGGGGTGTCGAACGCAGGGCGGGTATCGACCATATGCCCGATCTTGGCTTCGTAGGCGACGAGCAGGCGGTTGATCTCGGCCACCGCGGCCTTGCGCGCCGGATCGCGCGTGCTCTGCTCAAGATCACCGAGGCGCGCATGGGCCTTGGCGAAGGAATCCTTCATCTTGGGGATGAAGCTGGGGTCGCCGATGGCGGCGTACGTCCAGCCATGGCCGCGCGCAAAGGCGATGTCCTTGAGGGCGCGCTGGAGGGTGATCGACTGGTTGGTCACGCGGGTCTGCTCGGCGTGACTCTCGGCATTGTTCTTGAGGGTGACGACTCCCGAAACACCGAGGCTGGCGGTCAGTAGCAGCAGAACCGCAAAGCCGCCGATGAGTCGCACCGATATTTTGAAATTATCAAACATGGATGCAGCCCCCCAACCCATTCAAACTTTCGGAGGAGGATAGCCCAAATAGATGGAGGGTGAAAGATCGTAGCGTAAAAGTCCCAACGCGAACGCGCGTTAAAGATGTATCTTTTCGCCGCACCTTGCCATTCGGCTGAGGCGGGGGTGGGCGCCGGCAAGAGTTACTTACCGTCGACCGTGTTCGCCTTCACCAATACGTGGCGTTTCTTTCCCGCTGATAATTTTACCGCGCCGTCCCTGAGGTCGGCTTCGCCCACCTTGCGGAATTCGTCGTCCACCGCCCCGTCGTTCAGTCGCGCCCCACCGCCCTTGACCAGCCGCCGCGCCTCGCCGTTGGAGGCGGCCAAGCCGGCCTGCACCAGCAACTGGAAGAACGGAATGCCGGCCGCCAACTCAGCCGCTGGAACGGTGATGGTCGGCAGAGTTTCGGCGGCGGCGCCCTCCTCGAAGGTGCGGCGCGCCGTCTCGCCCGCCTGGAGGGCGGCGTCGCGGCCATGGGCCAAGGCGGTGACCTCGGTGGCCAGGATCTTCTTGGCCTCGTTGATCTCGGCGCCGCCCAGGGCCTCGAGCCGAGCGATTTCATCAAGCGGCAGTTCGGTGAACAGGCGCAGGAAGCGGCCGACATCGCCGTCCTCGGTGTTGCGCCAATACTGCCAGAAATCGTAGGCGGACAGCCGCTCGGCGTTCAGCCACACGGCGCCCTGGGCGGTCTTGCCCATCTTGGCGCCCGACGAGGTGGTGAGCAGCGGCGTGGTCAGGCCGAAGACCTCGGCCGCATCGACCCGCCGCGTCAGTTCGACGCCGTTGACGATGTTGCCCCATTGGTCCGAGCCGCCCATCTGCAGGATGCACTTGTTCCGGCGCGCCAATTCGAGGAAGTCGTAAGCCTGCAGGATCATGTAATTGAATTCGAGGAAGGTCAGCGGTTGCTCGCGCTCGAGGCGCAGCTTGACCGACTCGAAGGTCAGCATGCGGTTGACGGTGAAGTGGCGGCCGAAATCGCGCAGGAATTCGATGTAATTGAGCTTGTCCAGCCAATCGGCGTTGTTGACCATCACCGCGCCGGTGGCTTCGGCGCCGAACGACAGGTATTTGCCGAACACGCCCTTGATGCCGGCGAGGTTGCGGTTGATGTCGTCGTCGGACAGCAGCTTGCGCGATTCGTCCTTGCCGGACGGATCGCCGATGCGGGTGGTGCCGCCGCCCATCAAGACGATCGGGCGGTTGCCGGTCTTCTGCCACCAGCGCAGCAGCATGATGGGGAGCAGCGAGCCGACATGGAGCGAATCGGCGGTACAGTCGAAGCCGATGTAGCAAACCTGCGGCCCCTCGGTCAGGCGCTTGTCGAGCGCCGCGAGGTCGGTGCACTGGTGCATGTAGCCGCGCTCGGTGACGACGCGTAGGAAGTCGGAGCGAAAGGTTGTCATCGGGACTGTCTGCCTGCTTGCGGGAAGGCCGCAGGATTTAGCACAATCCCGCACGCGTCACAATCCGGGTGCCCCGCCGATGACCATGCTCGCCGTTGGACTGATGAGCGGTACTTCGCTCGACGGAGTGGACGCGGCTGTCCTGGTCACCGACGGCGTCGCCGTCGAACGCCTGGGGCCGGCGCTGACGGTGCCCTACGACGCCGAACTGCGCGAGCGGCTGCGCGCGGTGCTGGGCGGCATCGGTGCCATCCAGGCGGTCGAGCGCGCCGTCACCCTGTTCCATGTCGCGGTGGTGCGCCAATTGCTGGCGGATAACGGTCTGTCGGCCGCCGAGATCGACGTCGTCGGATTTCACGGCCACACCATCCTGCACCGCCCGGCCGAACGGCGGACCTGGCAGATCGGCGACGGCGCCTTGCTGGCGCGGCAATTGCGCATTCCGGTGGTCTGCGATTTCCGTTCGGCCGACGTCGCCGCCGGCGGGCAAGGGGCGCCGCTGGTGCCGGTCTTCCATCGCGCCTTGGCGACGGGCATCGAGCGGCCGCTGGCGGTGCTCAATCTGGGCGGCGTCGGCAACGTCACCTGGATCGGCGAGGACGACCAATTGCTGGCTTTCGACACGGGGCCCGGTAACGCCCTGATCGACGATTGGGCGATGGCCCATGTCGGTCGGCCGGTGGATGTCGGCGGCAAGCTGGCGCACCTGGGAAAGGCCGATTTCGCCGCCTTGGCGAAATTCGAGCGACACGACTATTTTCGCCAAGTTCCGCCAAAATCCCTTGATCGCGACGACTTTCGCGACTTTGCCGCCCGGCTCGTCGCCGGAAAGGCGGCGGCGGACGGGGCCGCGACGCTGACGGCCTTCACGGCGCGGGCCGCCGGTCTGGCGCGGGTTCATTTCCCCCAGCCGGTGACGCGCTGGCTGGTCTGCGGCGGCGGACGCCATAATCCCGCCATCATGGCGGCGCTGAAATCCGAGTTGAACGTGCCGGTCGATCCGGTCGAGACGGTGGGCTGGGACGGCGACGCGCTCGAGGCCCAGGCGTTCGCCTATCTGGCGGTGCGGTCGCTGCGCGGCCTGCCGTTGACTTTTCCCGAGACCACCGGCGGGCCGGCCCCGTCGCCGGGCGGGCGCCTTTTTCGTCCCGAGGAGGATTGAGCATGCGTTTGGCGATTTGGATACTGGCGGCGATGCTGGCCGCGGTTCCGGCCCTGGCCGACCAGCTGTCGGCGGTCAACGCGGTGAAGGGCATGCCCAAGGTGCTCGACGCGGTGCCCGACAACGCCGGCAATCTGTGGGTGTCGGTGGTTCCCGATCCCAAGATTCAGTGGAATGACTACGCCGGGATCGTCTGCAAGGTGGTCGCCCCCCACAGGGCCCGCATCTTCCTGGTCAAGATGGTCGACAATTCCAGTGTCCACGGCAAGCGTCCGCAGGACTGGCGGCTGATCGGCGGCGCCAATTGCGGGCTATAATTCTTGCGGGTCGTGGGGTGCCGCGGTTAGCATGCCGGCCATGAGCAAAGGCGGCGGCGACAAGAAATTCAGTGGCCTGGAACTGTTGCGGTTCCTGTGCGCCGTCACCATCGTCGCCTGGCATTACCAGAATTTCTTCTGGCTGAGCGGCACCGCCAACGTCGCCGGTTATGTCCGCGAGGCCCAGCCGCTCTACCTGCCGCTGTACGTCGCCTATAACTGGGGCAATTACGCGGTCGAGGTGTTCTGGACCATCTCGGGCTTCATCTTCTTCTGGAAATACGCCGAGGCCGTCCGTTCCGGGCGCACCGACGCCCGCGAATTCTTCGTGCTGCGCTTTTCGCGCCTGTACCCGTTGCATTTCCTCACCTTCCTGGCGGTGGCGGTGATGCAGTGGGTTTACACCGCCGGCCACGAGGCCCCCTTCATCTTCGGCTTCAACGATTTGCGGCACTTCGCGCTGAATCTGTTCCTCGCCTCGGATTGGGGCTTCCACAAGGGCCTGTCCTTCAACGGCCCGGTGTGGAGTATCTCGGTCGAGATCCTGGCCTACACCACCTTCTTCCTGGTGGCGCGCCGCTGGCGGATCGGCCCGCGCATGCTGGGCGGCATCATCGTCGCCCTGGTCCTGGCCAAGATGGCGCCGGTCATCAAGGACATCACCCTTTGCCACCTCTACTTCTTCGTCGGCGGCGCCGTTCACATGGCCGTGGCCCGGCCGGGGGCGCGGCCCGGTCGCGCCGCCCTGCTGTGGACTGTGGCGGCGGCGGTGCTGATCGCCATCAACTGGCGGACCGACGGCAAGGTTCACACCTTCGCGCTGCTCGCCGTCTCGCTGGCGCTGCTGTTCGCCTTCCTGGCGCTGGGCAATGTGGTGCGCGGTGAAAAGGTCCGTCACGCCTTCGGGGTGCTCGGCAACCTGACCTACTCCTCGTACCTGCTGCATTTTCCGCTGCAACTGGGCACCGTCATCGTCATGGACCGGCTGGGGCTGGATCGGGCGATCTTCTTCAGCCCCTGGGGGCTGGCGGCCTTCATGGTCGGTGTCTTCGTCGTCGGCCAGATATCCTTCTCGCTGTTCGAGCACCCCGCCCAGGAATGGCTGCGGGCGCGGATGCGCCGCCCACGGCTGGCGGTCGAGGCTCAGGCCAGCGCCCTGGTCAGCGCCTCGAACGGCAGCAGCACGCAGGCGTGACGGTTGCGGTGGGGCCGCGCCGGCAGGAACGCCTCCATCAACGGATCGGGCGGCGGCGCCCCGGCCAGCATGGCGGCGGCTTTGACCGCCAGTTCCCCGACTTCGGCCGGACGGCGTCCCTCGGCCAATCGCGCCATCGCGGCGGCGGCGGCCCGACAGGGCAGGCAGCCCTTGACCTCGTGGCCGATGGTGGCGATGCGGCCATCGACCAGGGCGATGTCGACCGTCACCCGGTCGCCGCACAGCGGATTGTCCAGCACCGCCGAGGCGGTGGGGGCCTCCAGCCGGCGGGCGGGGAGGGCGGCCAGGGATTTGAGCGCCTGATTGTAGAGCGTCTCGCTCATCGCAGCACGCGCACCGCTTCGGCCACCCCGGCCAGCAAGGCGTCGATGTCGCTTTCGTCGCTGTAGGGCGCCAGGCTGGCGCGGACGCTGCCGCTCTCCAGGCCCAGGGCCTCGGCCAACGGGCGGGCGCAATGGTGGCCGGCGCGCACGGCGACGCCGTGATTGTCGAGAATCTGGGCGACGTCATGGGGATGGCAGCCGGCGACGCTGAACGACACCACCGGGATGTCGGCGGGACCGGCGACGCGGATGCCGTCATGCCGCGCCAGCCCTTCCCGCAGGCGGGCGACCAGCGCCCGTTCGCGGTCGCGGACCGCCGGCCAGTCGAGTCCCATCATCCATTCCAGCGCCGCCCCCAATCCCACCGCCTGGGCCACCGGCGGCGTGCCGGCCTCGAAGCGGGCCGGGGGCGGCAGAGGCGTGAAGGCGGTGTCGGTCAGGCTGGCGACCATGCCGCCGCCGACAATCACCGGCGGCAGCCGCTCCAGCAGGGCGCGGCGGCCCCACAGTACGCCGATACCGGTGGGGCCGTAGCATTTGTGCCCGGACAGCGCCATCAAATCGGCGCCGGACGCGGCGGCGGCGACCGGTCCGTGCGGGGCCAACTGGGCGGCGTCGGCCACCACCACGGCGCCGACCCGGTGGGCGAGGGCGGCGATGGCCGGCAGGTCGGTGACGGCGCCGGTGACGTTCGAGGCCATGGTCACCGCCACCACCCGAATCCGTTCGGTCAGCAGGGCGGGCAGGGCGCCGAGATCGAGGCGGCCATCGGCGGTGACCGGCAGGTAGGACAGTTCCAGCCGCTTCTCCTCGGCCAGGGCCAGCCAGGGCAGCAGGTTGGCGTGATGCTCCAGCCGGGTGACCAGGATGCCGTCTCCCGCTCGCAGGCCGGCGCCCAGCGCCCGTGCCGCCAGGTTGAGGGCGGCGGTGCAGCCCGGGGTGAACACCACTTCGCCGGCATCGGCGGATAGGAAGCGGGCGACGCTGGCGCGGGCGTCGCCATAGGCGGTGTCGGCCCGTCCGGCGGCGCCGTGCAGGCCGCGGTGGACGTTGGCGCGGCCGCCCGCCTCGAACGCTGCCATCGCAACGGTCACCGCGCTCGGCACCTGGGCCATCGCGGCGTTGTCGAGGTAATGGAAGCCGGGCCCCAAGGCCGGAAATTGCGCGCGGATGTCTTCCATGCGGAGATCCTCTTGGGTGTCGACGTCGATGAAGATGGCTTCGTCGTCGAAAGCGACCTCGATCACCCGCTCGGCATGGGCGGCGATCACCGCCTTGGCCCCATGGTCGCCGGAAAGCGCCAGGATTTCGCCGAAAAAGTCGCGGGCGAACAGCACCGGGTTGCCGCGGCGTCCATCCTTGACCGGCACGCAGATGGCGCCGGGGACGAAGGCGGCGGCCAGTCGGCGGAGATGCGCGGCGCCAAGGCGCGGCATGTCGGCGAGCAGCACGAAGGCGCCGTCGATGTCGGCGGGCAGGGCGGCGATACCCGCCGCCAGCGAGGTGGTCATGCCCTCGGCCCAGGCGGAATTGCGGACGGCGGCGAGACCGGGCGGCAGCGCCGCCTCGACCTCCTCGGCCCGATTGCCGGTCACCGCCACCACCGGCGACAGGCCGGCGGCCAGTGCCGCCTGGGCGGCGCGGGTCACCAGCGGCTGGCCGCCGACCCGGGCCAACTGCTTGACGGCGCCCATTCGGCGCGCGCCGCCGGCGGCCAGCAGCACGGCGCCCAGGCGGCTCATGACCACTTCCCGCCGCGCCGGGCCAGGATGGTCTCGGCCAGGATGGCGACGGCGATCTCGGCCGGATGGCTGGCGCCGATATCGAGGCCGACCGGCCCGGAAATCCGTTCGGCGCCGGGCCCAAGCCGTTCCAGGCGGGCGGCGTGGGTGCGCCGGCTGCCCAGCGCCCCGACATGGAAACAGCCGGTCGCCAGCGCTGCCGCCAGCGCCGGGTCGTCGATGCGGGGATCGTGGGCCAGCGTCACCAGTGCGGTGCGGCGGTCGAGGCGAAGGCTGGGCAACACCTCGTCGGGCCAGCCGTGGCGGAGGTCGATATCGGGAAAGCGCGCCGGATCGGCGAAGGCGCGGCGGGAGTCGATGACGACGACGCCAAAGCCGGCCGCCCTGGCCATCGGCGCCAACGTCTGGGCGATATGGACGGCGCCGACCAGCACCAGCCGCCAGGGTGGGCCATAGGCGCGGACAAAGCGGCCATCGGCGAGGGGGCCGCTGGCATCGGCTTCGGCCATGGCGTGGATTCGGGTCCGCGTTTCGCCGTCGAGCCCGCAATCGTGGCCATCGGCCACCGCTTCGACCAGGCCGGTGGCGTCGAGCATCAGGGCGGCCGAGCGGCCGGCGGCTACCGCCTCGGTCACCAGCCGCAACGGCTCCGGCGGCGCGGCGGTCAGCAGGATCGAGATGTTGCCGCCGCAGGCCAGCCCCACCGACCAGGCGGTCTCGTCGGCCACGCCGTAATCGAGCCGCCGTGGCGGGCCGCCGGCCAGCAGGTCGCGGGCCTCGGCGATCACCGCCGCCTCGACGCAGCCGCCCGAGACCGAGCCGGCGAACAGCCCGTCCGCCCGCACCGCCATGTGCGATCCAAGGCCGCGCGGCGCAGAGCCCAGGGCCGAAACCACCGTCGCCAGCGCCGAGGGGCGTTGGGCGGCGAAGGCCAGGACGGCGAGGTCGTCTTCGACATTCATGGCGCCCAAGGTGGGCCGGGCGACGGGGACGGTCAAGCCGGCTCTTGGCGGCGGCGGGGCGGCGGGATTATGGTGCGCTCGGCGGAGATCGAGGAAACGAGGCCCATGCCCTTCGCGGTAAAGTCGACGCTCGACGTGGTCTTCTGGTTCAATGACCAGGCGTTGAACGACAAGGAATACTTGCAGCCGCAGAAGCTGCACCGGCTGCTTTATCTGGCGCAGGGCTACTACTCGGTTGCCTATCGCGGCCACAAGCTGATGCCGGCGACCTTCGTGGTCGATGAATTCGGCCCCGTCGAGCCGACCATCTTCCACGTCTTCGCCTATGGCCGGCCGCATATGATCGAGCCCAACGCCATCAACGCCACGGTCTCGCATTTCCTTGAAAGCGTCTGGCGTCGCTTCGGCGCCTCGACCGCCGACCAGATCACCAAGCGCGTGGTGCAACATCTGCCGGTGGCCGACGCGATGGCGAAGGGGCCGGGCGAGGAAATCCCCTTCAAGGCGATGTTCGATTACTATTCCAGCGAGGCGGCGGCGAAGAAGGGCGGCGCTCCGGGCGTGGCCGAGGTGATCCGCCCCCGCGTGCTGCGTTCGCCCACCGGCAAGCCGGTCAGCGTCACCAACTGGATGCCCAAGGCGGCGCCGAAAAAGCCGGAATGACGGTTTTGTGACGCACGCCGCCTATGGTGCGGGGATTCGCCGCTTCCGGCTATCGCTTGGGGTTGGGAATGCGCGGTTTCACGCCGCTGTGCGTTGGTAACCCATTGTAAAATAACGATGGTTGGCGCGGCCGGAATATTTTTTTTCGGCGTCGCGAATTTTTCGCTTTTCATGCGCGGAAATCGGCGTATACAGCGGCCTCAGACGTACAGCGCACGTGCTCGGCCAGTGGCCGGTTCAGTAACGGTGTCCAAGGCGTCTCTTGGGTGCGATGGGGGCCAAACCCCCGGTGCTTAGGGGATCTTGCTATGAAGCACGCGCTGTCGTGTTCCGAAAAGTCGATCGTCGTTTTCGCCCTGCCGCCGTTGGCGACGTGGGCGATGTCCTGGGTCGACGTCCGAAGTATTTCCTAGCGGGCTCGACGGCCCCCCTACCGGCCGTCGTGTAAAGCTCCGACTCCCGTCTTGAGGGGGCCGGTGCCGCCTACGTCTTTTGGCCTTGTCGGGCCGCAAAGCGCCGCTGGAGTCACTTCGATGACCGATAAGATCGCTCGTTTCCTTGATGAGGTTCACCCGCCGACCCCGTGCGTGGTGGTCGACCTCGACGTCATTCGCGACAATTACCTGGGGCTGCGACGTTGGTTGCCGCTCGCGCAGGTCTATTACGCGGTGAAGGCCAATCCGGCCCCCGAGATCGTCGCCATGCTGGCCGAACTGGGCAGCAATTTCGACGTCGCCAGCCGCCCCGAGATCGAGCTGTGCCTTGCGGCCGGCGCCCTGCCCGAGCGGCTTTCCTTCGGCAACACCATCAAGAAGCAGCGCGACATCGCCTTCGCCTTTGAGAAGGGCGTCCGCCTGTTCGCCTTCGATTCCGAGGCCGAGTTGGACAAGCTGGCCGAGGCGGCGCCCGGTTCACGTGTCTTCTGCCGCATCCTGATGACCTGCGATGGCGCCGAGTGGCCGCTTTCGCGCAAGTTCGGCTGCGAGGTCGACATGGCCCGCGACCTGCTGGTCGCCGCCCGCGACCGCGGCCTCGAGCCCTATGGCGTGTCGTTCCATGTCGGCAGCCAGCAGACCGACCTTTCGCAGTGGGACATCGCGGTGGGCAAGGCCGCCATGCTGTTCACCGCGCTGAACCAGGCCGGCATCGAATTGAAGATGGTCAATATCGGCGGCGGCATGCCCGCCCATTACCGTACCGACGTGCCCGAGACTGAGAAGTACGCCGAGGCCATCATGCACGCCATGACCGACCATTTCGGCAACAACCTGCCGGCGATGATCATCGAGCCCGGCCGTGGCCTGGTCGGCGATTCCGGCATCCTCGAATCCGAGGTGGTGCTGATCTCGAAGAAGGGTTACGACGAGGAGGCCCGCTGGGTCTATCTCGACGTCGGCAAGTTCGGCGGCCTGGCCGAGACCATGGACGAATCGATCAAGTACCGCATCGTTACCGAGCGGGATGGCGATGCCGCCGGTCCGGTGGTGCTGGCCGGTCCGACCTGCGACTCCGCCGATATCCTCTACGAGAAGGCCGGCTACCAGATGCCGCTGACGCTGAAGGTGGGCGACAAGGTCCGCATCCTGTCGACCGGCGCCTACACCACCAGCTATTCGGCGGTGAACTTCAACGGCTTCGAGCCCTTGAAGGCCTATTTCATCTGATACTCGGCGCCCTTTTTCGTGTCATCCCGAGCGACAGCGAGGGATCTCCGCTTGGTACATCCGAGCCTAATCCGAACGGCCGGATCAGGAGGAGATCCCTCCTCCCAACGGTCGTCGGGATGACAGGGCCATTCATTGGGCCGATAACAAAAAAAGCGCGCCGTTCGGCGCGCTTTTTCATTTCCGGCGGGCGGAAGCCCTCCACTTCTCGGCGGTCAGCCCTCGGAGCGGAAAATTTCCGGCAAATCGCGGGCACCGTGAAGAACGCGGAGAACGGTGATTCCGGAATCGGCGGGACGATAGAAAACGAGGTAGCTTCCCAGCGAAAAAACACGGGTCCCCTCGCCGAACTCGTCGCGCTGACCGCCGATCGATGGATTCTCGGCAAAAGTCCTACACTTATCCTTGATGGAACGCAGCAAACGCCGTGCCGCTTGGACATTTTCCTTCGCGATATATTCGCCTATGGCATCCAAATCTCGCAAGGATTTATGGGTATAGCGAACATACGGCATGAGGGGCGGGCTTATATTTTTCCGAATTTGGCTTTGAGGATCGCGAAGGCTTCGTCCTCCTCGTAGACATTGCCCGCCTCAAGATCGGCAATGCCTTCCCGCACCTTGGCGCGGATTTCCAGAAATTCGGCGGCGTCCTCCGTCGAGAGCTTGCGGACGTGGACGGCATAGACCGCCCCGATCTCGCAGCCTTCGAGCGCGGCTGAAAGCTCCGATGGCAGCTTTTCACCCTGGATTGCCAACATCGCGGCGTTCCGCATGGTCACGGCCTCCTTGGATCCGGTGGGTCATCCTACACCAACCGACACCCGCCATGCCACGTTCCCCGAAAATCGGAAAACGAGCGGCGTGGAGCGGGGCGCTACGCCCTCACCACGGATCAGTTCGCGGGTCGAAAGAAAACCACAGAGGCGCAGAGGCACAGAGACGACTTCCGGACGGTCGTAGCGTTCCTCGCGGCGTCCGGGAGGCCCGTTGCGTCGCGGTCGGCTTGGGCGCCTCTGTGCCTCTGTGTCTCTGTGGTGAACCCTTCGCGGCCATATCGAAGAACTGACCCGTGGTAAGGCGCTACGAGGAGCAGGTCGGAAACAAAAAAAGCGCGCCGTTCGGCGCGCTTTTTCATTTCCGCCGGGCGGAAGCCCTACTCGGCGTGCTCCTCGGTTTCGACGGTTTCGACGGTCTCGACGGCCTCGATCGGCGCGGTCATCACGCCGCTTCTCGGCCGGGCCAGCGCCACCGTCTTTTCCAGGTCGGGCTCGGTGCACAGGCCCAGTGTCACCGGATTGCGCGGCTTGATGTTGGCGGCGTTCCAGTGGGTCTTTTCCCGCACCGACTGGATGGTCGGCTTGGTGGTGCCGATCAGCTTGCAGATCTGGGCGTCCGACAGCTCGGGATGATGCTTGAGAATCCACGAGATGGCGTCCGGCCGGTCCTGGCGCTTGGACACCGGCGTGTAGCGGGCGCCCTTCTGCTTGGCGCGCGGCTGCGGATAGTCGGTGATGTTGAGCTTCAAGCGGCCATCGGGGTCGGCCTCGCAACGCTCGATCTCGGAGCGGCCAAGCTGGCCGTTGCCCACCGGGTCGAGGCCGACGATGCCGCTGGCCACTTCGCCATCGGCGATGGCCTGGATTTCCAGCGGATGAAGGCCGCAGAAATCGGCGATCTGCTCGAAGCTGAGCGCGGTGTTTTCGACCAGCCAGACGGCGGTCGCCTTGGGCATAAGCGGCAAAGCCAATGAAACCTCCTGTTGTCGATCCGGCGCCGGGGCCGTGCGGCCCCGCGCCTTCGGCAGCAATTCCGGGAATGCGCCGCTAGTTATATTGGACGGCCAACCGGCGGTCAAACCGCTTGGCCGATCCGATGATCAGAGGACGAGCACCAACTTCCCTATATGGGCGCTGGCTTCCATTCGTCGATGGGCCTCGGCCGCCTCGGCCAGCGGAAAGGTGGCGTCGATCACCGGCCGGATGGTTCCCGCCTCGATCAGCGGCCACACCTTCTCTTTCAGGCCCTGGGCGATGCGGGCCTTGGCGTCGTTGGACTGGGGCCGCAGCGTCGAGCCGGTCAGCGTCAGGCGCTTCAGCATCATCTGCATGAAGTTGACCTCGGCGGTCGAGCCCTTGAGGAAGGCGATCTGCACCATGCGGCCCTCGGTGGCCAGGGCCTTGATGTTGCGGGGGATGTAGTCGGCGCCGACCATGTCGAGGATGACGTCGACGCCCTTGCCGCCGGTCTCGGCCTTGATCACCTCGACGAAGTCCTCGGCGGCGTAGTCGATGGCGCGGTCGGCGCCCAGCTTCTTCAGCGCCTCGAGCTTGGACTGGCTGGCGGTGGTGAAGACGGTGGCGCCGAAGGCCTTGCCCAATTGCACCGCCGTGGTGCCGATGCCGCCCGAGCCGCCATGCACCAGCAGCTTTTCGCCCGCTTGCAGGCGGCCGCGCTCGAAGACGTTGTGCCAGACGGTGAAGAAGGTCTCGGGCAGGCCGGCGGCCTGGGTCAGGTCGAGGCCCTTGGGAATGGGCAGGCAATGGCGCGCGTCGACGGCGACATAGGCGGCATAGCCGCCGCCCGCCACCAAGGCGCAGACCGGCGTGCCGATCGCCGGCCCGGCGACGCCTTCGCCCAGCGCGGCGACGGTGCCGGCCACTTCCAGGCCGGGCAGGTCCGAGGCGCCGGGCGGGGCGGGGTAGACCCCCTGGCGCTGTAGCACGTCGGGCCGGTTGACACCGGCGGCGGCGACCTTGATCACCACTTCGCCCTTGGCCGGACGTGGGGTCGGGCGCTCGGTCGGCAGCAGCACTTCGGGGCCGCCGGGCTTCGAGATCTCGATACAGGTCATGGTCTCGGGCAGCATTTCATCCCTCCATGGTGCGAACGCGCGACAAGCTATACGAGCGCGGACGAGTTGGGTAGGGGCGGCGTGGATCGACCTCGCCGAACCTTCCCTTTGGTTCTATGATCCCGCCGAGCTTCTGTGATAAGAAGAGGCCCCGTTGCCGGCCAGGGTGGTGACGGCAACGTATGAAGACGCGATTCTGCTGAGCGGGAATAATGACAGCGACAGCGAGAACGGTTCTCTACATCCGTCTGCCGTGCTGGAAGATTTACCCGGGTGGGGTCGTCTACGTCGCCGACTACATCCACAAGCAGCGCCCCGGCATCGACCAGCATCTGATCGATCTGGCGACCATTCAGCCGTCGGAGCGCAAGCGCGCCATCGCCGAGGCGCTGGCGCGCCTGAAACCCGATATCGTCGCCTTCTCGTGGCGCAACATGCAGTCCTTCGGTCCGCACCCCGAGGACGACGCGCTCGACGTGGTGATGAATTTCGAATACGCGCCCAACCCCTGGAAGCGCCTGAAGGCCGCCTTCGGGGCGCTTGGCATCATCTACGACTACACCGCCAGCCGGCTGAGAAATTTCGGCTACATGCGGCTGGTTCGGCGGATGCTCCCCGAAAGCCGCATCGTCGTCGGTGGCACCGCGGTCACCATCTTCGGCAAATACGTCGCCGAAAAGTGTCCGACCGACACCGTGGTGACGATCGGCGAGGGCGAGGACGCGATGCTGTCGGTGGTCGATGGCTTCGAGCGCCCGGCCGGCGAGCTCTATTACAAGGACAAATCGGGGAAGGTCACCCATCGTCCCCGTACCGAGGTCTTCGACCTCAAGACGGTGACGGCGGTCGACTTTCCCTACATCGAGACCATCTTTCCGCAGTTCGGCGAATATCTTGGCGGCGATTTCGGCGTGCACACCAAGCGCGGCTGCCCCTATCAGTGCCATTTCTGCCTGTACAACAAGATCGAGGGCAACAACCAGCGCTACCGCGACCCGGCCGAGGTGGCCAAGGAGGTCGAGCTGCTGAACCGGCGCTATGGGATCAAGCGCATCTGGTTCACCGACGCCCAGTTCTGCTCGACCCGCAAGAGCACCGAGCATGTCGAGCAAATCCTCGACGAATTGCTGGCCCGCAAGGTCGAGATCGACTGGTCGGGCTACATCCGCCTCAACCACATGAATCCGGCCATCGCGCGGAAGATGCTGGCCTCGGGAATGAGCAGCCTGGATTTATCCTTTACCGGCTCGCAGGAAGTGATCGACAAGCTGACGCTCGGCTATTCGCTCGAGCAGCAGATGGACGCCTTCCGCATGTTCAAGGCGAACGGCTACACCGATCAGAAGATCAAGCTGTACATGCCGCTCAACGCGCCGGGCGAAACCGCCGAGACGCTGCAGATGACCATCGATCGCGTCAACGAGGTCTACGAGATTTTCGGCCGCGACAATGTGCTGCCCTTCATCTTCTTTATCGGCGTTCAACCGGGGACGCCGGTCGAGGCGCTGTTGATCAAGAGCGGCTATCTCAAGGCCGGGTACAACCCGCTGACCTTCAACCCGTTCATCATCAAGCGGCTGCTCTACAATCCGAAGCCGTTGGGGCGCCTGATCGGCCGCGCCTATCTCGAGGCGGCGGCGTCGCTCGACCCGGACAGCGAATATATCGGCCGCGCCACCATGGACATCATCGCCCGCGAACTGGCCAAGGCCGGGGTGCGCTCCGCGCCTGTCCCCGGCATGGCGCGCGCGGTTCCCTGCCCCGAGATTTGATTTCCGCCTGAACCGGAGGTGGCAATGAACTGGGATGACCTGGAACCGGCCAAGAAAGCCCCCGAGAAGAGGAATCTCGAGGTGATGGGCATCGAGGAACTCGGCGATTACATCGCCGGCCTGGAAGCCGAAATCGAACGGGCCAAGGCGGCGATCGCCGCCAAGCGCTCGGTGCGGGCCGGCGCCGAGGGCCTGTTCAAGCGCTGATCAGCGCACTCGTTTCACCAGAACCTTGATATCGTCATGGCCGTCAAAGGCGTTGGCGCACAGCGCCACGTCTTTGACGCGGTAGACCTTGCCGCTTTTGCTGGAAAGGATGCCGCCGATCCGGAAATACACCTCGGACTCGAAGTATCTGTTCACTTCCTTCGGATCGAAGGACTCGGTGATGACGAAACGCATGACGGCCACCATCGAAGTTGTTTGACTGGGCGAAGTGTATTTCAGTTCACACAGTCAATCAACTAAATCAATTTTAAGTAAAATTGAATATTGTTTTTTATTATTTGCGGAAGAAATATTACTTGAGTATGTGGAGTGGCAACTCTTGCTTTTCCGGAAATGAAAAGCGCCGGCACCCGAAGGTGCCGGCGCGAAATGACAGGCCATCGGATCGGATCAAGCGGCTTGCTTGCCGTCCTCGCCTTCGGGCTTGGCCTCGATGGCGCGCGGTTGCGGATTGCCTTCGATCCTGATGCTACGGGGCTTCATCGCCTCGGGGACCTCGCGGGCGAGGTCGATGTGCAGCAGGCCGTTGACCAGCGAGGCACCGACGACGCGGATATGCTCGGCCAATTCAAAGCGACGCTCGAACGAGCGCCCGGCGATGCCGTGGTGCAGGTACTGCACGGCGCCATCTTCCTTGCGGGCCTTGCCGGTGACCACCAGGACATGGGCCTGGGCGACGATGTCGAGATCGGCTTCGGCGAAGCCGGCGACCGCCATGGTGATGCGGTAGTTGTCCTCGCTCAGCTTTTCGATGTTGTAGGGCGGGTAGGCCAGCGACGAATCGTCCAGACGCTGGGCGGCGTCCAACATACGGCCGAGATGATCGAAGCCGATGGTGGAACGGAACAGGGGGGTGAGGTCGAAGTTACGCATGGTCCAGTCCTCCGAGAAGCAACCAGATTGGGATTGGCGGCGTGGGCCCCGTCATGGGCGATCCCGGCCACCGCACGGCCCCGTCATTGGCGACCGTGCAATATCGACATAAGAGGGGGTTTTCCCTCGTCAAGGGGGGGGCGCGGAGAGGGGGCGTTCGTGCAACCGGAGGCGTTGAACATGGCGTTTCCGCAACCCACCTAGTAAATTACTTGGGGCGGAAAGCGGTGACGCCGAAGGCTTCCCGGGCCTATGATTTAGGGGCAACCGCCCCTGCGGAATGGGACGGGTGGGCAAGGCGATTGCGATGGTCAAGCGCGGGATTTCTCATGCAGAAGCCAGCATACTTCCGCAATACATATGACGAGACCATGGACCTGATGGTCGAGGCCCGCAACTACCTCTCCTATTCCGAAGCGGCGGAAAGGCGATGCGCGGATGCCATCGCCGGTCTTAGGATGTCTTGCGAGGCGATGCGGGTGACATCGCGCCTGGCCCAGGTGATGGCCTGGTTGATGACTCAGCGCGCCGTGCAAGAGGGCGAGATTTCATCCGAAGAGGCAATGGCCGAGGCCAACCGTTTGTCCGGCACCGAGGTTTGTCTTGACGAGAGCTTTTCGCGGGACATGGCCCTGCCGGGCGGACTGCGCAGCTTGCTGGATCGGTCGCTCCGCCTCTACACCCGCATCGCCCGTCTGGAGGAGCAGATGTTGCGGCGGACGCTGCATTAGAGCGTGACGGCCAAAATGTGCGTCACACTCTAACGCCTCGTTTCCGCCCTCGCCGGGCGGGCGCGTCCGCGCCCTTGGCCGCTCTAGCTCCGCCAGACCACCTCGAACAGGTCGATCTTGTCGCGAAACCCCTTCAGCGCATGGCTACCGGCCGGCTTGAAGGTGCCGCCCTTGCCCAGGCTCAGATCCTTGACCACGCCGGTGCACAGGATCTGGTCGGTGGCGGTGGCGGCGCAGACCCGCGCCGACAATTGGACGGTGGTGCCGAACAGGTCGTCCTCTTCCTGGATCGGCTCGCCGGCGTTGAGGCCGATGCGCAGGCGCAGCGACTGGTCGCCCACCCGCGTGTTGTGGGCGGCGACGTTGCGTTGGATGACAACGGCGGCTTCGACCGCGCCGGCCGCCGAGGCGAACGACGCCATGATGCCGTCGCCGGTATGCTTGATTTCACGGCCGCCATTCTGGGCGATGGCGGTCCGCACGATCGAGTTGTGGCGGCGCACCACCTCCTGGGCGGCCATGTCCCCCTTGGCCTGTGTCAGATCGGTGGAGCCGACCATGTCGGTGAACATCACCGTGATGATCTGTACCTTCTTCTCGGCCGGCTTGTTCCAATCCCGAATCGCCGATTTCAACTCGCCATGGGCCTCGGATTCACGGCCGTCGATGAAGCCGTCCATGGCGTTACGGCCAGCCTGGAGCATTCGCATGTATTGCGGCTCCATCAGGTATTCGTCGAGTTTGCCGTGGAACTTGCGGGCGAGCTCGGGCGAGGTGCCAAGCGCCTCGAGGGCGCCGGCGGTCAATTGGGCGCGGTCCTTGGCGCCCAGGCCCTTGGCTTCGCACAGGGAATCGACGCCGCCGGCGAGGTAAAGATGCAGCGCGAACTTGTTGTAATTGTCGAGGTTGGCGGCGGCGGCCTTGACGGCGGCAATCGCCCCGTCGAGAAAGCGCGAGACCGACGAACGGTGAGATTCGGCGGCGACCGAGACGGTGGGGCGGGCTTCGACCTTGGCCGGGACGGGCGCGGGGGCCTCGGTGGGCGGTTCCGTCGCCGGTGCGGCCGCCTCGTCCTCGGGGTCGGGGCGAATTTCGGGCAGGTCGTCGTCGGCCGGGTCGGGCCGGATTTCCGGCAGCTCTTCCTCGGCTTCGGCCGCCTCTTCGACGGCCTCGGGTTCCTCCTCGGCCTCTTCGTCATGGCCGCGACCGGCCGCCTCCTCGCGCAGCGCCTGGGCCGCCAGCTTGTCAAGCGAGCGTCTGAGCTCGGCTTCGCGATCGGCCTCGGCTTGAAGCGCCTGGGCTTCGGCCGGCGACATCTGCGGCGCCTGCGCCGCCCCCGGCTTGAGCTTCAGGCCGAGCCGGGCGTTGCGCGGCAGGAAACGCATGCAAAGCGGCACCGCCACGATCAGAAAGGTGATGGTGAAAATGGCGAACAGCAGCCGGCTGTAATTGCCTTCCTGCAGATCCATCGGCATGCCCCACCGCCACAGGATCAGGATGACGTCGGGGGTGACGCGTACCGCGCCGACGGCCATCGCCAGGGCCACCGCCAGGATGGCCAGCAGGCGCGCAATCACCGCGCCGGCGCCAGGGGCCAGCATCGGTGCGCGCTTGCCCGCCGCTTTGGAGGCGGGCTTGGCGGCCGGCTTGCGGAGGGGGGCCGACTTGGCGGCCTTGGGCGAGGGTCTTGATTGTAGATTCGAGGGGGCGCTGCCGCGGTACTTTTCCTCGACCTGCCGACCGGTCAGGTAGATGTCCGATTCCTCGAACTTGTTGGAATCGGTGTAATAGGCTTCGCGGACGATCCGTACCTTGAGGTTGAGCTGCTCCAGCTCCTTGGCCTCGGCCAGCGCCGTCTCGCGCTCCTGGCGCGGGTGCCGGGCATGTAGCATCCACCCGCGGGGTTCCTGGACGTAAACCTCGTAATGGATGATCATCATGGCGTTAGGACACGGCCCTTGTGTCGACGCAGGGAGCAAGACACGCTCATGCCTGCTCTACCGCCTTCAAAGACGGAAGTCTACCGGAAATAATCAAATGAAGGGCCGGGTAACCGGAATAGCCGGCGAATATTCGCGGCTATCGGGGGCAAAGACGGCGGCCACCTGGGCCGCCGCCGATCCGCCCAAATTACTTCTTGACGCCGAAATTGGCGAACCGCTTGTTGAACTTGGCGATCTGACCGCCCGAATCAACCATACGGTGAACGCCGGTCCACGCCGGATGCGACTTCGGGTCGATGTCCAGGCGCAGAGTGTCGCCCGGCTTGCCCCAGGTCGAGCGGGTCTTGAACTCGCTGCCGTCCGTCATCACCACGTTGATCTCGTGGTAGTCGGGGTGAATGTCGTTCTTCATAGCCTTGCCGCTCCGGGAAATCGAAGGCGCCTTGTATAGCCAAATCGCTCCCCCGGCGCAAGCGCGGATGGTGGCTAATTTCGCGCGGCCGCTTTCGGCGTCTTCGGGCGCGCGGTCTTGGCGGGGCCGGCCACCTCGGGTACCATCCGCCGGCCACATCAGGGAGGACCCGATGAAGTTGGATGAAAGCCGCTTCAACACGCTGGCCGACGCGACCCTCGAGCGCATCGCCGACATCGTCGACGAGGTGCTGGGCGATCGGATCGACGTCGAAAGCCAGGGCGGCATCGTCACCCTGACGCTGAACGACGGCGGCCAGTACGTCATCAACAAACACGGTCCCAACCGCGAGATCTGGATGTCGTCGCCGGCCAGCGGCGCCTGGCATTTCGCCCCGGCCGACGGCGCGTGGATCTCGACTCGCGAGCCGAGGGAGAACCTGACGATTCTTGTCGCTCGCGAACTGGGGGCGAAATACGGGGCGGCGCTGGAACTGTAAGGCCCGGGCCGCCCCCGCCCGACGGGCTCCTAATGCGACATCAGCACCGGCAGCGTCATGTGTTCGAGCACGTAGCGGGTGCCGGCGCCCTTGCGGAAGGGCAGGGTCTTGGTGCTGTGGGCGCCCATCACCAACAGGTCCGAGCCCTGGTCGCAGGCCCGTGACAACAGCAGATCCATGATGCCGATGTCCTCGGCCGCCAGCACCTCGCGGTTGACGCGGATGCCGTGGGTGGCCAGGTGGTCGAGGATCGAAAGCGGCGGGACCGGGACGCCGGTGCCGCTATTGGGGTGCTGGCGCACCGACACCACCTCGACACTGCTCGCCACTTCCAGGAAGGGCAGCGAATCGTGCAGCGCCCGGGTCGATTCGCGGCCGCCGTTCCAGGCGATCATCACCGCGTCGCCGACCACCGGGTACTCGCCCACGGCCGGCACGATCAGGCAGGGGCGGCCGGATTCCAGCACCACTCGTTCCGCCAGTTCCGGCGGCGCCGCCTTGCCGTCGTGGTGCTGGCCGAGGACGACGAGGTCGGCCAATCGGGCGCAGACCGAGACCTCGGCCAGAACATGACCGGCTTCGCCGTGGGAAAGGCGCCAGAAGCGGGCCGGCAGACCGGCGGCCATGGCGGTGAATTGCTTTTCGGATTCCGCCGCCGCCGCCTCGAACGCTTCCGAGGCGCGCTGGGCGACGATGCTGGGGGCGTAGCGCTCCTGGCGGGCGAACAGCCCGGTAAGGCGGCCGCCGAAGCGTCGCACCAGGCTGGCGCCGACGGCGATTCTTTGCGGGTCGCGATCGCCGCCGTCAAGATGAACCAGAATGTCGCGATAACTCATGCCGAAACCCCTCGCTTCGCCAGCCATGGGGCCAGCACGCCGACGATACCGCGCCGGAATGCCAGCACGCAGACGACGAAGATGCCGCCCTGGATAATGGTGACCCAAGAACCGGCTTCGGAAAAGGTGTTCTGGATGGCGACCACCAGGAAAGCGCCCGCCACCGGTCCCAGCATGGTGCCGACACCGCCCAGAAGCGTCATCAATACCACCTCGCCCGAGGCGTGCCAGTGGACGTCGGCCAGCGAGGCCAACTGGAAGACGACGCTTTTGAGCGAGCCGGCCAGGCCGGCCAGCGCCGCCGACAGCACGAAGGCCAGCAGCTTGTAGCGTTCGACCTCGTAGCCCAGGCTGATGGCCCGCGGCTCGTTGTCGCGGATCGCCTTCAGCACTTGGCCGAAGGGCGAATGGACGATGCGGTGGATGGCCGCCAGGCCGCAGACGAACACCGCCAGCACGAAATAGTACATCGCCAGCATGTCGTTCAGGTCGATAAGTCCGAACAATCGGCCGCGCGGCACGCCCTGGATACCGTCCTCGCCGTGGGTGAAGGGGGCCTGGAGGGCGACGAAATACATCATCTGCGCCAGCGCCAGGGTGATCATGGCGAAATAGATGCCCTGGCGGCGAATCGCCAGCCAGCCGGTGCCCAGCCCCATCAGCGCGGCGGTGGCGGTGCCGGCGACGATGGCCACTTCCGGCGTCCAGCCCCATTCGCGGGCGGCGTGGGCGGTGACGTAGGCGGCGAAGCCGAAGAAGGTGGCATGGCCGAAGGACAGCAGGCCGACATAGCCCAACAGCAGGTTGAAGGCGGCGGCGAACAGCGCGAAGCACAGCCCCTTCATCAGGAAGACCGGATAGACGCCGAACGGCGCCGCGATGGCCAGGGCCAGCAGGGCCAGCAGAAAGGGCGTCTGGCGCGAGGGCGGGGGATTGCCGGTCATGGTCACGCCCTTTTTCCGAACAGGCCGGCCGGCTTGACCAGCAGCACCACCGCCATCACCACGAAGACCACGGTGGCGGCGGCCTCGGGGAAGACCACCTTGGTCAGCCCCTCCAGCAATCCCAGCAGGAAGCCGGTGACGATCGAGCCCAGGATCGAGCCCATGCCGCCGATCACCACCACGGCGAAGACGACGATGATAAGATTCGAGCCCATCAGCGGGTTGACCGAATAGATCGGCGCCGCCAGCACCCCGGCGAAAGCGGCCAGCGCCACTCCGAAGCCGTAGGTGGCGGTGATCAGCACCGGCACGTTGATGCCGAAGGCCTGAACCAGCGGCGGGTTCTCGGTGGCGGCGCGCAGGTAGGAACCGAGTTTGGTCTTCTCGATCAGCAGCCAGGTGCCGAGGCACAGCAATGCCGAGGCGACCACCACCCAGCCGCGATAGATCGGCAAATACATGAAGCCCAGGTTCCAGCCGCCCTGCAGGGCGGCCGGGACCGGATAGGGGGCGCCGGAAATGCCGTACATCTGGCGGAACAATCCTTCGATGATCAGCGCCAATCCAAAGGTCAGCAGCAGGCCGTAAAGATGATCAAGCTGGTAAAGCCTGGCCAGCATGGTCCGCTCGATGACGATGCCGAAGGCGGCGACGATCAGGGGCGACAGCAACAGCGCCCACCAATAGCCCAGGCCGATCTCGCCCAGCAGCAGCCAGGCGACGAAGGCGCCCATCATATAGAGCGCCCCGTGGGCGAAATTAATGATGTTCAACAGGCCGAAGATCAGCGCCAGCCCCAGGCTCAGCACGGCGTAGAAGGCGCCGTTGATCAGGCCCAGCAGCAATTGGCCGAACAGCGCCTGAATCGGAATGCCGAAGACCGTCGTCATGCGGATGTTCCCCCAGGAAGGGGCGGAGGCGCGGCGCGCCCCCGCCCGCGTCCCGCTATTTCTTCACCAGCGGGCAGGTGCTTTCGGCCAGCGGCTTATAGGCCTCGTCGCCGGGGATGGTGCGCAGGATCTTGTAATAATCCCACGGCCCCTTCGATTCCGACGGCTTCTTGACCTGGGCCAGGTACATGTCGTGGACCAGGCGGCCGTCGGCGCGCAGCGTGGCGTTGCGGGCGAAGAAGTCCGACACCGGCAGTTCGCGCATCTTGTCGGCCACCTTCATCCCGTCGTCGGTCTTGGCGGCGGCGACGGCCTTCAGGTAGTGGCTCACCGACGAATAGACGCCGGCCTGCACCATGGTCGGCATGCGGCCCTTCATCCGTTCGCCGAAACGCTTGCCGAAGGCCCGCGAGGCCTCGTCCATGTCCCAGTAGTAGCCGGTGGTCAGCAGCATGCCTTGCGCCGTCTCCAGCCCCAGCGAGTGAATGTCGGAGATGAAGACCAGCAGACCCGCCAGTTGCTGATTCTGGGTGATGCCGAATTCCTTGGCCTGCTTGATGGCGTTGATGGTGTCGGTGCCGGCGTTGGCCAGGCCGATGATCTTGGCGCCCGAGGCCTGGGCCTGGAGCAGGAAGGACGAGAAATCGGAATTGGGGAAGGGATGGCGCACGGTGCCCAGCACCTTGCCGCCGCCGGCCTTGACCACCCGCGCCGTCTGCCCCTCGAGGTCGTGGCCGAAGGTGTAGTCGGCGGTCAGAAAGAACCAGGTGTCGCCGCCCTGCTTGACCACCGCGTTGCCGGTGCCGGCGGCCATGGCGTAAACGTCGTAGGCCCAGTGGAAGCCGGTGGCCGAGCACTTGTCGTTGGTCAGCGCCGTCGAGCCGGCGCCCGAATTGATGTCGATCCGGCCCTTCTCGCGGCCGACTTCGCGCACCGCCAGGCCGGTGCCGGAATTGACCAGGTCGACGATGATGTCGACCCCCTCGGTGTCATACCATTTGCGGGCGATCGACGAGGCGATGTCGGCCTTGTTCTGGTGGTCGGCCGAGACCACCTCGACCGGCACGCCCAGCTTGGCGCCGAAATCCTCGACCGCCATCTTGGCGGCTTCGACCGAGCCTTGGCCGGCAAGGTCGGAATAGGCGCCGGAAAGATCGGTGAGCACGCCGATCTTGATCTTGCCGTCGCTGTACTGCGCTTGGGCGGTACCCGCCGACAGCGCCAGCGCCGCGCAGGCGCCGAACAGAAGTTTCCTGATCATGGCCGTGGTTCCTCCGGTGAAGTCCCTGTTGGATTCCCTCTCCTCTTGGGGGAGATGGGAACGTTTACACACCAAGATAAGCCTTCAGCTTCTCCTTGCTGGCTTCCAGTTGGTCGTTGGGAATCATGTCCATCACCCTTCCATGCTCGACGACGTAGTGGCGATCGGCGACGGTGGCGGCGAAATGGAAATTCTGCTCGACCAGCAGAATGGTGAAGCCGCGTTCCTTCAGCCCCAGGATGATGCGGCCGATCTGCTGGACGATCACCGGGGCCAGGCCCTCTGTCGGCTCATCGAGCAGCAGCGTGCGGGCGCCGGTTCTCAGGATGCGGGCGATCGCCAGCATCTGCTGCTCGCCGCCCGACAATTTGGTGCCCTGGCTGCCGGCGCGCTCGACCAGGCGGGGAAACAACCCCTTGACCTCGGCCAGCGACAGCCCGCCGGCCTTGATCACCGGCGGCAGCAGCAGGTTCTCGTTGACCGAGAGCGTCGAGAATATGCCGCGCTCCTCGGGGCAATAGGCCATGCCGAGGCGGGCGATGCGGTTCGAGGCCAGTCCGATGGTCTGGACGCCCTCGAAGGTCACCGACCCCTTGCGTTTGGGCAGTAGGCCCATCAACGACCGCATGGTGGTGGACTTGCCGACGCCGTTGCGGCCCAGCAGCGTCACCACCTCGCCCGATTCGACATGGAAGGTCATGCCGTGCAGCACATGCGATTCGCCGTACCAGGCTTCCAGGCCGTCGACCGTAAGCAGCGGCTCAGGCATGGCCGTTCCCCATGTAGGCTTGGATCACCCGCGGGTCCTTGGAAATCTCGGCGTAGCTACCTTCGGCCAGCACCTTGCCCAGTTCCAGCACGGTGATGGTGTCGGAAAGATCGGCGACCACCGACAGGTTATGCTCGACCATCAGCACCGTGCGATCCTTGGCGACGCGTCGCACCAGTTCGGCGGTCCGGTGGATGTCCTCGGTCCCCATGCCGGCCATCGGCTCGTCCAGCAGCAGCATCTCGGGGTCAAGCGCCAGGGTGGTGGCGATTTCCAGCGCCCGCTTGCGGCCGTAGGACAATTCGGCGGCGGGGGTGTCGCGGTATTCGGTGATGCCGACCGCTTCGAGCAGTTCGAGGGCGCGGCCATCGAGCGCCGCCAGCGTCCGTTCCGGCCGCCAGAAATGGAAGCTGCCGCCTTGCTTGCGTTGTAGCGCCACCCGCACATTCTCGATCGCCGTCAGCGCCCCGAACACCGCCGAAATCTGGAACGAGCGCACCATGCCCTGGCGGGCGATGGCGGCCGGTCGCGCTTTGGTGATGTCGCGGCCGTTGAACAGAATCTGCCCGGCCGAAGGCTGCAAAAACTTGGTGATCAGGTTGAAGCAGGTGGTCTTGCCGGCGCCGTTGGGGCCGATCAGGGCGTGGATGCTGTGGCGGCGAATCTTCAGGCACACGTCCGAGACCGCGACGAAGCCTTTGAATTCCTTCGTCAGGTTCCTGGTCTCGACGATGAAGTCCCGCCCCATCCGACCTCCGGCTTGATCCGGTTATTTGTCGATCTTGGGCATGGATGCCGTCGTTTGTCAAAATACCCTAAAGTTGAAGGCGCTCGATGACCATCCTTCGGGGCATCGACGGCATTTGACCGGGATGCTACCTTCCGGGGCATGCCGATGCCGGGTTCCGCATATCTCCGTTCGCTGGGGCGGGTGGCGCTTGTCGTCCTGCCGTTGTGGCCGGCCGCCGTTCCGGCGGCCGAGACGGTCGCGGCGCTGCTGTCTTCCCCGGCCTCCTCCGAGGCCGAGGCGGCGGCCAAATGGGCGCGGCTGGTTCGGGCCGAGCCGCGGCTGGGGGCTTTCACCCCCGTCTATCCTGCCGTCGGCGACCGGGTCGGCATCCGGCTGGTTGCCCCCAAATCCGAATTGGCGCCGGTTTGCGCGGCGTTGAACGCCAAGGGTCAATCCTGCCTTCTTCGTCCGGCCCCGCCGGTCGCCGCCACCCCGGTCGTCGCGCCGCCGCCTCCCGCGCCGCCGTCGACTCCACCCGAGGTCTCGGACGAGGCGCTGCTGCGCTACCTTCGCCATGGCCGGCCCGAGCCGAAGCCGGTCAAGGCCATCCTGCTGCTGTCCGCGGCCGGCTCGCACGAGGCGGCACAGTGGAAATGGGAGCATCTGGTCAAGGCGGTGCCGCAACTGGCGGAACTACCGCCGCTTTTCGTCGTCGTCGGCGATCTGCGGCGCGGCGGTTACGTCAGCCTGCGAGTTTCGGGGGGGCAGGTGGCGCTCGCCAACATCTGCGTGTTGCTGACCGAGAAGGGGCAATACTGCCTGTTGCGGCCGCGGCTGAACTAGGGCGTTAACGCCAGCTCGAAATCGCGAGCGGCATCGTAACGGGGCAGCCGGAACGGATCGTCGCCGGTGGCGACGTGGGCGCGGTGGCCGGTCAGCGCGCCGACGAAGCCTTGGGCGGGCAGGGCGTCCAAGGTCGCCTCGTCCCAGCCGCCGTGCGGATACGAGAACAGCAGGCCGTCGGCGACGCCGACCAAATGGCGGAGGAAGCCCGCCGACTGGCTGATCTCGGCGCTTTGGGCGCGCGGCGGCAGACCTTGCAGGTTGGTGGCGGTCAATCCGTGGCCACCGACCTCCATGCCCGCTTCCGCCAAGGCCCGCGCCTGAGCCAGGCTGAGATAAAGGTCGGTGGCCAACGCCGTCTCGTCGCCGGTGACGAAGGTGGCGAACAGGCTGTCGACGACCGCGTCGCGCACCCCGGCGGGCAAGCCGGTTCGCAGCAGCCGGGTGACGAAGCTCATCTGGCGGGCCCAGTCGGCGCCGGAATGGCCGTCCTCCCACGACGGCGGCGGATGGGGCAGGGCGGTCGCCGCCTGGCGGTGCTCGGCCACCAGATCGTAGACGGCGGCGACCAGATCCTGTTCGGTATCGGCCGCCGCCAGGACGAACTCGATCTTGTGGGCGGCGATCATCCGCCGCTCGATAATCGGTGCCGCCGGCAGGAAGAAGGCGGCGCTCAATCCACGCTCGGTCAGCAGCGGCAGCACCACCCGGAAATGGTCGGCCAAACCGTGGTCGAAGCTGAGCGCCACCGCGCCGCCGGGCAATGGCGGTCCGCCGGCCAGCGCCGCCAGGATCGCCGACAACGGCACCACCGGACGGCCGGCGGCGGCCAGACGGTCGAGTTGCGCGGCCAGTTGCGCGGGGCGCGCAAAACCGGGTTGCCGGTAGCGCCGGGGCCACGGACTGTCCGCCGGTTCGCGCACGTCGCGGTACATCAGGATGTTGGCGAGCGGAACCATGGCTGGACCTGCGGGATGAAGCGGCCCAGACCTTAGCGCTCCGCCGCGCGCCCGCGCAACCTTGCGCAATACTTGACCCCATCGCTGGGGGTTGGCATAATGTTCACAGCCGAGCTGCCGGGGCCCATGCGGGACCGGCGGTGGCCATCCCTGGCCCGACCGGAAAATGGTGGGCCGCGAACGTCATGTTGCTCGCTGGAGGATATGACCATGTCTAGCAATCTGCCCGTCGTTGACGGCGGCCTTGCCAAATATCTTGCCGAAATTCGAACCTTTCCGCTCTTGAGCGCGGAAGAGGAGTACATGCTCGCCAGGCGGCTGGTCGAGCACGAGGACAAGGACGCCGCCCACCGTCTGGTCACCAGCCATCTGCGCCTGGTCGCCAAGATCGCCTTCGGCTACCGCCATTACGGTCTGCCGCTGTCCGAGCTGATCTCGGAAGGCAATATCGGCCTGATGCGGGCGGTCAAGAAGTTCGATCCCGAACGCGGCTTCCGCTTGGCCACCTACGCCATGTGGTGGATCAAGGCGGCGCTTAACGAGTTCGTGCTGAACTCGTGGTCGCTGGTCAAGATCGGCACCCTGGCCGCCCAGAAGAAGCTATTCTTCAACCTGCGTCGCATCAAGTCCCGCCTGCGCCTGCTCGAGGCCGGCGACCTGCCGCCGGAGCAGATCAAGGCCATCGCCCGGGAACTGAAGGTCGAAGAGAGCGACGTGGTGATGATGAACCGGCGCATGGCCGGCCGCGACGCCTCGCTCAACGTTCCGATCGGTGAGGGTTTCACCGAGATGCAGGATCTGTTGCCCGACACCGCCGACAACCAGGAGGCGGCGCTGGCCAAGGGCGAGGAGATCAAGATCGGCCGTCGGCTGATCGCCGGAGCGCTGGGCCAGCTCAACGAGCGCGAACGCGAAATCTTCGTCGAGCGCCGCTTGACCGACGAGCCGCCGACCCTTGAGGAACTGGGCGTCCGTTACGGTGTCTCGCGCGAGCGCATCCGCCAGATCGAGGCCAAGGCCTTCGAGAAGGTGCAGGCGCTGGTCAAGGCGGGCTTCCTGCCGGCGGTTCCCGTCGCGGGCTAGCTCAGTCCTCACCCAGATCGGGCGCGTCGTCGTCCTTTTCCTCGGAACGGCGCGCCTTTCTTGGCTTTGGATGGAACGACCATGGGCGGTCGCCCTGGCTGGCCGCCACCGTTTCGACTCTGGCGCCGTCGGTTCCCGTCAGCCAGACGGCGTGCGCTCCCTTGCGCCACAGGTCGAAGCGATCGATCACCGTACGGGCGCCGCGACAGGCGCCGCGTATCGGCACCGCGCTGACGACCGTGTCTGGGCCCGAGCAGGCGGCGTCAATGCCGTCCTCATCCTTGACCAGCGCCACCAGTCGGGATCCGGCGCGGTAGAGGCAGCCCTCGTCGTCGCAGGATAATCGGCCGTCGGCGCTGCGCCCGTGCTTCGGCCACCATTCGGTCGATACGGGGCCGGCGCGCCGCCCCCAGGTGTCTTTCAGCACCTTGCCGCCGCGCGAGATCAGAAGGGTGCCGTCGGCGTTCCGGACCGCCATGGCGTAGCCGCGGCCGTCGACCAAGAGGTCGGGTGGCCGGTCGAACGCCATCGCCGCCAGGCCCAGCGCCATCGGCGCCAGCCCCCAGAGTCGCCAGGATTTCCGCCAGATGCACAGCCACAATCCGCCCAGCGAAAAGACGATCAAGGCCCAGGTGGGTAGCGGCGGCAGGATCAGCAGCGCGTTGGGCCAGCCCGAAACCCAGGCGGCGATGAAGCTGACGGCGTCGATGCCCCAACCAAGTGGCGTCAACGCCAACTTTTCCAGGCCCAGCGGCATCAGCAACAGGGCCGCCAGGGCGAAAGGCATGATCATCACCCCGGTCAACGGTACCGCCAATAGGTTGGCGACCACCTGGAACACGGCGATGCGGTTGAAGTGGTAAAGGCCATAGACGGTGGTGGCGGTGCCGGCGGCGGCGCTGGTGATCAGCATCCGCAGCACATGGTGGCCGATGCCGGCCAGATGGCCCCGATAGCGGCCGCGCAACCGTCCCAGCCACGGCCCCAGCGCCTGATAGGTGGCGATCAACGCCGCCACGGCGGCGAACGACATCTGAAAACTGGGGCCGGGCAGCTGCTCGGGTTCGGCCAGCAGCACCACCATGGCGGCGAAGGCCCACAGGCGCATGGTCAGCGCCCCCCGGTCCAGCAGCACCGCCACCAGGACGATCGCCGCCATGATGAACGCGCGGGTGGCGGGCACCGGCAGCCCGGCCAGAACCATGTAGGAGCCGATCACCAACAGCGCCACCGACGCCGCCCATTTCTTGGTCGGCCAGCGCAGCGCAATGGCCGGGATCAGCGCCAGACCGCCACGCACGACGAAAAACACCAGGCCGGCGACCATGCCCATGTGCAGGCCGGCGATGACCAGGATGTGGGCGAGGCCGGAATCGCGGTAATTGGCCAGCACTTCGGCCGGAACGCCCGAAGTTTCGCCGGTCATGATCGCGGTGGCGATGCCGCCCTCGAAGCCGGGCAACGCCGCCCGCACCCGGTCGGCGACACCCTGGCGCAGCCCGTTCAGCGCCAGCCGGGCCCGCTGGCCCCAACTGGGGTCCGGCGGGCGTTCCAGTGATTCGGCCGGCCCCAGCGCCATGCCGGTGGCGCCGATTCCCATGTACCAGAGCCGGCGGGCGAAATCGTAGGAATCCGGCATTACCGCCTGTTGGGGCGGGATCAGGACGGCGCGCAGCCGCACTCGGCCACCCACCTCGACCGGCGGCAGGCTGGGTTTGAAACGCAGGCGCACCCGTGTCGGTGCCGCGCCGTCGAGTGGTGCTCCATCTTTCTCGATATCGACGGCGTCGAGGGTGACGCGTTGGCCGCCTTCCGGCATCAATTCGACCTGGGCGACGGTACCGGTGATCATGACGGCGCCGGCGAAACGCTCCAGCACCGGCGCCGCCACCAGCGCGGTACGGGCCGAGGCAACGGTGAAGCCCAGTGCCGCCAGACCGATCGCCAGAGCCACCGCCAGCGGCGCCGGGTGCCGCCTTGCCGCCATCGCTCCGATCATGGCCAGCGCCAGCGTCCCCCAACCTACCCACTCGGGTGGTTCGCGGAGGCAGCCGAAATAGGCGGCGACGCCGGCACCAAGGCAGACCGGTAGCCATAATGGCCAACGATCTCGCTCGGTCGCGAGCCGTTCCCACACGGATGAGAGGATTTGTCCTAGCCTTTCGTACAGGATCGTTCCTATCCTATCGGGCGGGAATTTTGTTTGAATCGGTTGGTTCGGGGTGTCACGGGAAAAAGAATATGCTACAGAGGGTGCGTTGCGCACCAGTCGGCTGAAAGGTTTTCAGAGAACGCTGATGAACGTCGTCACCCGCTTCGCCCCCTCGCCGACAGGCTATCTGCATATTGGCGGCGCCCGTACGGCGCTGTTCAACTGGCTGTTCGCGCGCCATCACGGCGGCGCCTTCCAACTGCGCATCGAGGATACCGACCGCGCCCGTTCGACCAAGGACGCCGTCGACAAGATTTTCGCCGGGCTGGAATGGCTGGGATTGGACTGGGACGGCGAGCCGGTCATGCAATTCGCCCGCGCCGGGCATCACGCCGAGGTTGCCCGCCGCTTGCTGGCCGAGGGCAAGGCCTATCACTGCTATTGTTCACCCGACGAGCTTACCGCCATCCGCGAAGAGCAGCGGGCCAAGGGCCTGCCGATGCGCTATCCCGGCATCTGGCGCGACCGCGATCCGTCCGAGGCGCCGGCCGGGGTGGCGCCGGTGGTGCGCCTGAGGGCGCCGCAGCAAGGCGAGACGGTGATCGCCGATCTCGTGCAGGGCGAGGTGCGGGTGGCCAACGAGCAACTCGACGACATGGTGCTGCTGCGTGGCGACGGCACCCCGACCTACATGCTGTCGGTGGTGGTCGACGACCACGACATGGGCATCACCCATGTCATCCGGGGTGACGACCATCTGACCAACGCGTTCCGCCAATACCAGCTTTATCAAGCCTGCGGCTGGGACGTGCCGCAATTCGCCCACATCCCGCTGATCCACGGCCCCGACGGCGCCAAGCTGTCCAAGCGCCACGGGGCGTTGGGGGTCGAGGCCTATCGCGACATGGGCTATCTGCCCGAAGCCCTGCGGAACTACCTGTTGCGGCTGGGATGGGGCCACGGCGACGATGAGATCATTTCCACCGAGCGGGCGACCGAATGGTTCTCGCTCGACGGTGTCGGCCGATCGCCGTCGCGCTTCGACTTCGCCAAGCTGACCAATCTCAACGGCCACTACCTGCGTCAGGCCGATGACGACCGGCTGGTCGGGCTGCTGCTGCCGCTGTTGGCCGCCAAGATCGGTCGGCCGGTCGGCGAGGCCGCGGCGGCGCGGGTCGCCGCCGGTATCGGCGGTCTCAAGGAACGCGCCAAGACATTGGTGGAACTTGCCGATTCGGCGCTGTTTTACGTCCAGGAACGGCCGTTGGCCGTCGATGACAAGGCGGGCCGCCTGTTGGACGAGGGCGGGCGGGCCGAGTTGGCCGCTTTCCGTGGCGCCGTGGCGCCGATCGCCGAATGGCGAAAGGACAATCTTGAGGAAGCTGCCCGTCTCTTCGCCGAGGGGCGCGGGCAGAAATTGGGCAAGGTGGCGCAGCCTTTGCGGGCGGCGCTCACCGGATCCTCGGTATCGCCCCCCATCTTCGAGGTGATGGAGGCGCTGGGGCGGGACGAGACTTTGGGCCGTATCGACGACGTGGGGGTCGGCATGCGGTCATGATGCCGACGATCCGCGCAAAACGGGCGTCATTCATTTGAATCAAATGTCAACGGGGAAGAAACATGACAAAAGAAACTGTGACGATTACCGATAACTCTTCCGGTAAGTCTGTGGAATACCCGCTGTATACGGGTTCCGTCGGGCCGAAGGTTGTTGATATTCGGCCGCTTTACAATGATCTCGATATCTTCACCTATGATCCCGGCTTTACCTCCACCGGCTCGTGCAAGTCGGCCATCACCTATATCGATGGTGACGCCGGCATCCTGCTGCATCGCGGCTATCCCATCGATCAGCTGGCCGAGAAGTGCGACTTCCTGGAAGTCTCGTACCTGATCCTCAACGGCGAACTGCCGAACGCCAAGCAGAAGCAGGAGTTCGATCACTCCATCACCCACCACACCATGGTGCAGGAGCAGATCCACTCCTTCTACAACGGCTTCCGCCGCGATGCCCACCCGATGGCGGTGATGTGCGGCGTGGTCGGTGCCCTGGCGGCGTTCTACCACGACTCGCTCGACATCAGCGACCCGCACCACCGTCTGGTGGCCAGCCACCGCCTGATCGCCAAGATGCCGACCATCGTTTCCTGGGCCTACAAGTATTCGATGGGCCAGCCCTTCATGTTCCCGCAGAACCATCTGAGCTATGCGGAAAACTTCGTGCACATGATGTACGCGACGCCGTGCGAGCCTTACAAAGTCAGCCCGACTCTCGCCAAGGCGATGGACAAGATTTTCATTCTGCATGCCGACCACGAGCAGAACGCCTCGACCTCGACCGTCCGCCTGGCCGGTTCGTCGGGTGCCAACCCCTATGCCTGCATCGCCGCCGGCATCGCCTCGCTGTGGGGACCCGCCCATGGCGGCGCCAACGAGGCCGTGTTGCAGATGCTGGCCGAGATCGGCCACAAGGACCGCATCCCCGAGTACATCAAGAAGGCCAAGGACAAGAACGATCCGTTCCGTCTGATGGGCTTCGGCCATCGCGTCTACAAGAACTACGATCCGCGCGCCAAGATCATGCAGAAGACCTGCCACGAGGTTCTCGGCGAACTTGGCATCAAGCACGATCCGACGCTTGAATTGGCCATCGAACTGGAGAAGATCGCCCTGCACGACGATTACTTCGTCGAGCGCAAGCTGTTCCCGAACGTCGATTTCTATTCGGGCATCATCTTCCGCGCCATGGGCATTCCGACCCAGATGTTCACCAACCTGTTCGCCCTGGCCCGCACCACGGGCTGGATCTCGCAGTGGAACGAGATGCTGGGCGACAAGGACCAGAAGATCGGCCGCCCGCGTCAGCTGTACACCGGTGCCACCTCGCGGGACGTCGTTCCGCTGGCCAAGCGTGGCTGATCGAGGCGTCGAAAGGAATCCGGGGCGGCACCCATTGGCGCCGCCCCGCCGGGTTCCTCCTCCCGTCAACGATAACGTGCCTCCCCGCCGCCTGCGTCTCAAGCAGGCGGCGGCGGTTGCCGTTGTCTGCGCTTTGGCCGCCCTGGTCGCCGTCCTAAAGTTCGGCTGATCAGAAGCGGTCCAGTCCCAGTCCCGACAGGTCGATTTCCGGAGTCCGCCCCGAAATCAGGTCGGCGATCAGCCTGCCGGTGCCGCAGGCCATGGTCCATCCGAGCGTGCCGTGCCCGGTGGCCAGCCACAGATTGGCAATCGGGCTTTTCCCCAGGATCGGAACGCTGTCCGGGGTCACCGGCCGCAACCCCGCCCAAGGTTCCGCCCGCGTGTAATCGCCGCCATCGGGGAATAGCCGCCTGGCGTGTTCCATCACCACCCGCCAGCGCGGGGTAAGGTCGGGGTTCCAGCCCGCCATTTCGGCCGTCCCCGCCACCCGCAGCCGCTCGCCCAGCCGCGAGAACACCAGTTTGTGCTCGTCGTCGGTGATCGAAACGGTGGGGGCGCCCGCATGTCCGTCCACCGGCACGGTGATCGAATAGCCCTTGGCCGGCACGATCGGCAACCGCAGGCCCAAATGGCGCGCCACCAGCGGGCTGTAGCTGCCCAGCGCCATCACCACCGCGTCGGCGGAGAGCGTTCCGTGATCGGTAAAGACGGTGGCGATACGTCCGCCTTGCCGTCCAAAACCGGTGACACTTTGTCCGGTAAGGAACGTCACCCCCTTCGCCATCGCCAGCGCCGCCAGCGCCTGAGTGAACTTGTGGGCGTCGCCGCTTTCGTCGTCGGGGGTGTGAATGCCGCCAGCCAATTGATCCGCCACCGGCGCCAGCGCCGGCTCGATGGCGACGCAGGCGGCGGGGTCCTTGTCGTCGCGCGCCAGCCCACTGGCTCGCATCCGGGCGGCGGCGGCGCGGGCGTGCGCGAATTCGCCGGGGTCGCGATAGACGTGCAGGATGCCCTTCAGGCGCTGGTCGTATTCGATGCCGGTCTCGGCCCGCAGCGCCTGGAGGCAGCCGCGCGAATAGAGGGCGACGCGGAGGGCGCGCTCAAGATTGGTGGCGGTGCGGCCTGGGGTGCAGTTGGCAAGAAAGGACAGACCCCAGGCCCATAAAGCCGGGTCGAAGCGGTTCCAGCGGAAGACCAGGGGGGCGTCGTCGCGGCCCAGCCATTTCAGCATCTTGGGCAGTACCGAGGGATTGGCCCACGGCTCGGCGTGGCAGGGCGATATCTGGCCGCCATTGGCGAAGCTGGTTTCCAGGCCCGCGGCTTCCCGGCGTTCGACCACGGTGACGTCGTGGCCGGCCTTGGCGAGGTACCAGGCGACGGCGGTTCCGACCACGCCGGCGCCGAGGACAATGACCCGCAAGAATGTTCTCCCTTGTGAGGATTAGGTGGTGGCGCAACGGCCGCGGGCGGGCAATCCCCGCCGACGCATGCGTCTACTTCACCGCCCTGAGGACGATGACGATCTCCTCGGCGACATTGTTGAGGTTGTCGATGGCGTCGATGATCTGGTCGTGCGTCATCTCGCCGGTGTCGAGTTTTCGCTGCCACTTGGGCAGCAACCGGTGCTCGGCTTTCTCGGTGGCGAAATCGATGTCGAGGTACAGCCCAAGGGCGGTATTGGGCCAGCCCAGCCGTCGCCACTCGTGGTTCTTGTCCTTGGAGAACAGCAGCATGATGGCCGGCGAGATCGCCCGGACGTGGGTGGGGTCGTTGAGAAAGGCGTGGCTGCGCGGATGCGGGACGGTGACCTCGATGCGGGCATCGGGCGCCGAGATTCGGTAAAGCTCTTTCATCACCGCGAAGAATTTGTCGGTGGTTTCGCCCAGGTGTTCGAGCACATGGTGAAGAATGATCAATTCGGCCGAATTATCCTCGAACGGCCAGGGAAAGACTTCCAGGTCGCAGACCATGTCGGGATTGCAGGCGGGGAACTTGTCGACGTTGAGGAAGCCCTCACGCGGGTTCTGGCCGCAGCCGAGGTTGAGACGAAGCCTCGACGGAGGGGAGGGGGGCGAGGATGTCATGTTGACTCCGCGTGGCGACGCGATAAGGCGAATGCCGGGAATGATAGTCCAGGCGGCGGCGGACGGAAAGCTTCGCGGTCCCCTCCGCTTCGGCTATTCTTCGCCGGCCGACGGCCGGTCGGCGGAAAGGGGCGGGCGATGACGCCGTTGGAACTGGAGCAACTCGGCGACGAGATCGCCAGCCTGAGCGATCAGCTGACGCGCGCCTACAGCCGGCGAATCGTCCACTATGTCGGCGTCGGCGCCGACGCGGCGGCGCTCGCCGACGCCCGCCAATCCTTCCGGCTGGCGCCCACGGTCGAGCAGATCCGCAAGAACCTTTACTGCATTCTGGCGAAAATGGCCGGCGACGCCTTCGGCCGCGCCGAATTCGCCGTGGCCGCCACCCTGTTCGAAGAGGCATTGGAGGTGGCACCCAACCGGGCCGAGGTCCATTACAACCTCTCGGCCGCCTACATGCGCCTGTCGTTGGCCAAGGCCATGGACAACGCTTTCGCCGCCTGGGCGATGGAGCCGACCAACGCCTACTATTATCGGCGGGGCATGATGGCCCTGGGGTGGCTGTGCAACGAGGACGATGCCGAGCGATTCGCCGCCTATCGCCGCGCCTATCTGGCCGATCCCGGATACGTCAACGCCATCGCCCATGCCCGGGCGGTGCTGCCTGACGCCGTCGCCGCCGAGGCGGCGCTGACCCATGCCATTTCGCTGAAGCCAGACTGGCCGTTCGCCCGCAATTTTCTGGGCGTCGTTCTGGCCAACAGCGGCCGTATCGAGGAGGCGGCGCGCTGCTTCGAGCGGGCGCTGCCCCTGCATCCGGGGACGCGGGAGCGACTGTGGCGGCTGGACCGGGCGTTCTTTCAGGAATTGGCGGGGTGGGTGCCGCGCCATCGCCAGGAGCCGAGCTGGGTGGCGCGGAGCCAGCCCGCCAAGGGCGATCTGGTGGTCATCACCGCCTGCGATTCCATCTATTTCGACAAGTACGGCGGACACTTCATCGAGGAGCTGTCCAGGCAATCGGCGGTCTTCCTGCATATCCACATCGCCGACGCCGACGATGCCCAGATCGCCGCCGCCGTCACCGCGCTTAATGGGGCGTTGGCGGGACGATTCTCTTTGACGGTGGGCAGGACGGCGACGGCCGACATTCGGCCGGAAGTCCTGGCCACTTATTACGCCTGCCTGCGGTTCTACGTCACCGAGCGATTGCTGGATGTCTACGGGCCCCTGATCTTCGTTACCGACATCGATATCGAATCCCTGGATGGCGGCCTGGCGGAATGGGCCGCCAGTTTCGGCGATTTCGACGTGGCGACCCTGGTGCAGCCGACCCAATTCCCCAACGAGCACTACGCCATCGGGCGGCTGCTGATCCACATCAACGATAGGACCCGGCGGTTCCTGTGGATGATGATGGCTTTCAACGACTACTGCTTTGCCAACGGGACGGCCAGCTGGTGGATGGATCAATCCACCTTCTATTGCGTCGAGCGCTTCCTGAACGGCGACGGTCTGAATTTGCGCGTGGTGACAACCACCGATCGTCCGGAGGTTTTCCGTCCCCGCTACGCCAGCACCGACAATCCCCTGTTGGATTCCGTGCGCGGCATTTGAGGCGACCAGCCCAAATCCGCGGCTCGAAGGTAATTCAATTCCGCAGCTTTTATGGGCGCTTTGCCGGATTTTTGCCGAAATCCAGATATTGTAATTGGCGAAAATTGTAGGTAGTTTGGTAACGGGAAGACTGTGTGTTTTTGACTGGGCGGAGTTTCGCAACGTTCGCGTTGCGCACATGGAAGGCGGCAGAAGCCGCTGGTTAGGTCTCAGGAGGAGGGTTTCGCCATGGCTCCGACGGATCCATTTGAGCCGTTCCTGTTCCCGCCAGATTCGCTCTGGTCACGTCGCGATCAATCGATCGTCGGCGTCGCTGCCCATTGGATTGAGGAAACACTCCCGTGAGTACCAACAATGTGAGCGGGGTCACGACCCTGACGGCGAACTACGACACCATTGTCGGCGGCACCGCCACCGACGTCGTAACGCTGATCGGTCCCGGAAACACTTCACAGGTTTCCGCCATCGAAACCCTTACCGGCAGCTCCGGTATCGATGCCATCGCGCTGGCGGATGGCGGCAACACCATCCAAGTATCGGCGCTTGAAACCCTGACGGGTGGCAATGGAACCGACAAGGTGGGGTTGAGCAATTCCGGCGCCACCATGCTGGTGGGCGGTGTCGAGGTATTGAGCGGCGGCACCGGTATCGACGCCATCACCCTTGACGCCAACGGCAGCACCATTTCGGTGTCGGCGATTGAGACCGTGATCGGCAATGGCGGCGTCGACGCGGTGACTCTGTCCTCCAACGGCCAGACCATGTTCGTCTCGGGGGTCGCGACCCTGGTCGGTAGCGCCGGCGTCGATCGGGTCACGCTGGGCAATTCGGGCAACACCATCCTGGTCTCGTCGATTGAGACGCTGACCGGCGGTACCGGCATCGACGTGGTCTCCTTGGGTTCGGCCGGCAACACGACACTGGTTTCCTTGGTCGAAACGCTGCAGGGCGGCACCGGCGTTGACAAGATCACGCTGGGGAACGGCGGCAATACCATTCTGGTTTCGGCGCTTGAGACGCTGGCCGGCGGTACCGGCGTTGATGCGGTGACGCTCGACGATAGCGGCGCGACCATCACCGTCTCCGCCATCGAAACCCTGATCGGCGGCGTCGGAAGCGACAAGGTTTTTATGGCGGTCACCTCGACCATTCAGGTTTCGGGGATCGATACCCTGTCCGGAACCACCGGCGTCGATGTCGTCACGCTTGGCAATTCCGATAACGCGATAACGGTTTCCGCCATCGAGACGGTGGTCGGCGGTACCGGCGTCGATGTCGTGACCCTGGCGCAGGCCGGCCTCGGCAACAGTGTGCTGGTGAGCAATGTCGAGACGATGATCGGCAGCGCCGGCAACGATTCCGTTGTCCTCGCCAATTCCGGCAATACCATGCTGGTGTCCCACGTCGTCAGCCTGCTGGGCGGCACCGGGATCGATCTGATCAATCTGGCCGATAGCGGCAATACCGTCACGGTTTCGCGCCTGGAAACCCTCATCGGCGGTACCGGTATCGACGTGGTTACGACTACCGTATCCGGATCGACGATGCAGGTGTCCGGACTTGATACGCTGGTCGGCGGTACCGGCATCGACAATGTCATTCTGCAAGACGCCGGCTCGACCATGCTGGTATCGGGTGTGGAGACCATCACCGGCGGTGCCGGCGTCGACGTCATCGCCACCCGTAATGGTTCGACCATGCTGGTTTCGGCGCTGGAGACCATTGTCGGCGGCGCCGGAATCGACCGTGTCACCCTCGACGATTCGGGGACGACGATGCGGGTGTCGGGCGTTGAGTCGTTGGTTGGCGGTACCGGTATCGACTTGATCTCGATCGCCAATGGCGGCGCCACCATGGTGGTGTCGGGCATCGAGACGTTGGCCGGCGGGACCGGCACCAACGTCGTTCAGACCCTCCCGACCGGTTCGACCATGTTGGTTTCCGGTTTGACCACTTTGGTCGGCGGTACCGGCATTGATGCCATCACCACTGACGATGTCGGCTCCACCATGCTCCTCACCGGGGTCGAGACCCTGATCGGCGGTCAGGGTGCCGACCGGATCACTCTCGGCAGCGGCGGCGCCACGATTCTGGTCTCGGGCGTCGAGACTATGACCGGCGGTGCCGGCGTCGACATGGTGACGTTGGGGGATTCCGGAAACAATATCTTGGTTTCGGCCCTTCAGACCCTGGTCGGCGGCGCCGGTACCGACGTTGTCGCCCTCGGCGATTCCGGCAACAGCTTGCTCGCCTCGGGCATCGAGACGCTGACCGGCGGCACCGGTATCGATCGTGTCACCTTGGCGGCGACCGGCAACACCATGCTGGTGGGGGCGGTGGAGTCGCTTGCCGGGAGCACCGGCATTGACGCCGTCACTCTTGCCAACACGGGCAACACCGTCACGGTGTCGGCACTGGAGACTCTGGTCGGCGGCACCGGTATCGATTTCGTCTCCACCATGCCCGTTGGCACCACCATGCTGGTGTCGGGGGTCGAGACTCTGGCGGGCGGTAACGGTGTCGACCGCATTACCCTTGACGACAATGGCTCGACCATTCTGGTTTCCGGTGTCGAGACCCTGGTCGGCGGCGCCGGCGTCGACGTGGTTTCCACCCGCAACAACTCGACCATGCTGGTGTCGGGGATCGAGACCCTGGCTGGCGGGACCGGCAGTGATCGAATCACCCTCGGCGATGGCGGTACAACCATTCTGGTTTCCGGCATCGAGACCCTGACCGGCGGGACCGGCATCGACGCCATCACTTTGACCAATGCCGGCACGACCATGTTGGCGTCGGCGCTTGAGACCCTGACCGGTGGCACCGGCATCGACGCCATCACCTTGGGCGGTGTCGGCAATACGACTCAATTGGCGGGCGTCGAGACACTGTTCGGCGGCACCGGCATTGACGTGGTGACCCTGGACGACAGCGGCGCCACCATGCTGGTCAAGGCGATCGAGACCTTGATTGGCGGCACCGGCATCGACGCCATTACCATTTCCAGCACCGGAACCACCTTGCAGGTTTCGGGCGTCGAGACGGTGACCGGCGGTACGGGCGTCGATATCGTCGCCCTGGGAGCCAGCGGTTCGACCATGACGGTTTCGCTGGTCGAAACCGTCATCGGTGGTGCCGGCACCGATGTGGTGGCGTTGCGCGACACCACCAACACCACCATGGTCTTCAATCTCGACACCTTGACCGGCGGCACCGGCATCGACCGCATCAGCCTTGGCTCCGGCGGCAACACCACCCTGGTTTCCGCCGTGGAGACGTTGACCGGCGGCACCGGCATCGATGCCATTTCGCTGGGAGCGGCGGGCAGCACCATTCAGGTTTCCGGCCTGGAAACCTTGACCGGCGGCACCGGCATTGATCTGGTTTCAACCGGCGGCACCGGCTCGAACATGCTGGTTTCCGGCATCGAGACCTTGCAGGGCGGCACCGGGGTCGATCGCATCGTTTTGGACGATGCCGGCATGACTATCGTGGTTTCGGGCGTCGAGACGCTGACTGGCGGCGCCGGCACCGATCTGGTGACCTTGGCGAGCGGCGGCGCCAGCTTGATTTCCGCGGTCGAGACGCTGGTCGGCAGCACCGGCATCGACCGGATTTCGCTCGGCGCCTCGGGCAACACCATTCTGGTCTCGGCGGTCGAGACCGTCGCCGGCGGCACCGGTATCGACGTGCTCACCGTGGGGGATGCCGGCAACACCATGGTGGTGTCGGCGGTCGAAACCCTGGTCGGCGGCACCGGCATCGACCGTGTCACCCTGGGCGATGTCGGCAACACCGTTCTGGTGTCGGCCGTCGAGACTCTCGCCGGCAGCACCGGTACTGATTTGGTCACGCTGGCCGATTCCGGCGCCACCATGGTGGTGTCGTCCGTCGAAACCCTGGTCGGCGGTACCGGCATTGACCGCATCGCGCTCGGCGGTGTCGGGAACTCGCTTGTGGCTTCCGGGGTCGAGACTCTGAGTGGTTCCACTGGCATTGACCGCGTCACCCTTGGCGACGCCGGCAATACCGTGCTGGTGTCGGCGGTCGAAACCTTGGGCGGCGGTACCGGTATCGATATCGTCACCCTGGGCGCGGCCGGCAATACCGTGCTGGTTTCGGGCGTCGAGACCTTGGTTGGCGGCGCCGGCTCGGATCGCGTCACGCTCGGCGATTCCGGCAACACCATGCTGGCCTCCGGCCTGGAGACTCTGACCGGCGGCACCGGCATCGACGCGGTGACCCTGGACGACAGTGGCGCCACCATGGCGGTTTCCGCCATCGAGACGCTGACCGGTGGCACCGGCATCGACGTGGCGACGCTGGGCGCCTCGGGCAACACCATGGTGATCACGGGATTCGAGACCGTCACCGGCGGTTCGGGTGCCGACAGCGTCACCCTCGGCGCCGGCGGTTCCACCGTGCTGGTTTCTGCGGTCGAAACCCTGAGCGGCGGCACCGGCATCGATGTGGTGACGCTTAGCAGCACCAACAATTCCGTCCTGGTCAGCGGTCTCGACACCCTGGTCGGCGGCACCGGCATCGACGTCATCACCTTGGGCAATGCGGGCAGCACCACCCTGGTTTCGGCCGTCGAGACCCTGGTGGGCGGCACCGGCATCGACGCGATCGGCCTGACCGACGCGGGCGCCACCGTTCTGGTCTCGGGGCTGGAGACGCTGACCGGCGGTACCGGCATCGATGTGGTATCGGTTTCGGGCGCCGCGACGATGCTGGTTTCCGGAGTCGAAACGCTGACCGGCGGCACCGGCGCGGATGTCATCGCCCTGGGGGATGCGGGCGGCACCATGTTGATCGCCGCCGTCGAGACTCTGACCGGTGGTACCGGCATTGATCGGGTTACGCTCGCCGCGACCGGCAATACGACGCTGGTTTCGGGCCTGGAAACCCTGACCGGCGGTACCGGCATCGACGCCATCCATCTGGGCAATGCCGGCAACACCATGCTGGCCTCGGGCGTCGAGACGCTGACCGGCGGCACCGGCATCGATCTGGTCACCTTGGCCGATTCCGGCAACACCATGTTGGCCTCGGCCCTGGAGACACTGGCCGGCGGCACCGGCATCGACCGGATTACGCTGGGTGACACCGGCAACACCGTGCTGGTGTCCGGTATTCAGACTTTGGCCGGTGGCACCGGTATCGACCTGGTGACGATGGATGACGCCGGCGGCACCATGCTGGTTTCGGGGCTGGAGACGCTGACCGGCGGCACCGGCATTGACCGCGTGGCTCTGGGCGATGCGGGCAACACCGTCCTGGTCCTGGGGGTTGAAACCCTGACCGGCGGTACCGGCATCGATTCGGTCACCCTGAACGTTCCCGGCAACACCGTGCTGGTTTCGGCGATCGAGAGCCTGACCGGCGGTACCGGCATCGACGCCGTCACGTTGGGCAATGTCGGCAACACCATGCTGGCGACCGGCATCGAGACCCTGACCGGCGGTACCGGCATCGATGCCATTTCGCTGGCGAACGCCGGCAGCACCGTTCTGGTTTCCGCCATCGAGACCCTGACCGGCGGTACCGGCATCGATTCCGTCAGCCTCGGCAATGCCGGCAACACCATGACGGTGAGCGCGGTCGAGACGGTGACCGGCGGCACTGGCATTGACGCCGTCACCATCGGCAATTCCGGCGCGACGATGACCGTGTCGGGGCTGGAGACGCTGACCGGCGGCTCCGGCGTCGATCGGATTTCCCTGGATGATTCCGGCGCCACGATGCTGGTGTCGGGGCTTGAGACGCTGACCGGCGGTGCCGGCAGCGACCGCATCTCGCTGGGCAATTCCGGCAACACCATGCTGGTTTCCGGCCTGGAAACCTTGACCGGCGGCACCGGTATCGACGTCGTCAGCTTGGTCAACGGCGGCAACACCATGCTGGTTTCCGGCCTGGAGACCCTGACCGGTGGCACTGGCATTGATCTCGTCTCCCTCGGCGATTCCGGCAATACCACGCTGATCGCGGCGGTCGAGACCATCGCCGGCGGCACCGGCATCGACGCCGTCACCTTGGGCAATTCCGGCAATACCATGTTGGTCGGCGGCGTCGAGACGCTGACCGGCGGCAGTGGCAAGGACGTGGTCACCCTGTCGGACAACGGTTCCACCGCCCTGGTTTCGGGGGTCGAGACCCTTGTCGGCGGCGCCGGCTCGGACAAGATCACCCTGGGGGCGTCGGGCAATACCGTCCTGGTGTCGAACCTTGAAACGCTGACGGGTGGGGCGGGCGTCGATCGCGTCAGCCTCGACAATGCCGGCGTGACCATGGTGGTTTCGGCGGCGGAAACGCTGACCGGCGGCACCGGCGTCGACGTCATCAACCTCGGTGGGACCGGCAACACCACGGCGATTTCCGGCATCGAGACGTTGACCGGCGGCACCGGTATCGATGTGATCTCGATTCAGGGCGCCGGTGGCTCGACCATGGTGATTTCGGCGGTCGAAACGCTGACCGCCACGCTCGGTAACGACGCCATCACCCTCGGCGATTCGGGCAACACCATCGCCGTGTCGTCGGTGGAGACCCTGACCGGCGGCACCGGCATCGACGCGGTTTCCATCGCCACCGGCAATTCGACCATGCTGGTGTCGGGGATCGAAACCTTGACCGGCAGCTCGTCGGTCGATCGCATCACCCTGGGCGATACTGGCAATACCGTGCTGATGTCGGCGGTCGAGACGCTGACCGGCGGTGCCGGGACCGACATCGTTTCCCTGGGCGCCGCAGGCAACACCGTGCTGGCGACTGGCATCGAAACGCTGATCGGCGGTACGGGTATCGACAAGATCACGCTTGGCGCGGCCGGCAATACCATTTTGGTGTCGGCCCTTGAGACGTTGGTGGGCGGTACCGGTATCGACGCCGTCGCGTTGGGCAATGCCGGCAACACCACGCTGGTCTCGGCGGTCGAGACGGTCACCGGTGGTACCGGCATCGACGTCCTGTCGCTGGGTAGCACCGGTAATACCGTGCTGGTTGGTGCTGTCGAGACCATCGTCGGTGGCCTCGGCAAGGATGTGGTCACTCTGAACGATAACGGGTCCACCGCTGTGGTTTCCGGGGTTGAAACCCTGGTTGGCGGCGGTGGTTCCGACGCCATCACCATTGCCGATTCGGGCGCCACCATGCAGGTCTCGGGGATCGAGACCCTGGCCGGCGGCAGCGGTATCGATCGGGTCTCGACCGACGACACCGGCACTACCATGCGGGTTTCCGGCATCGAGACCTTGGCCGGCGGCACCGGCATCGACGTCGTTACACTGGGCGATTCGGGCAACACCACACTGGTCTCGGGCTTTGAGACTCTGACCGGCGGCACCGGGATCGACCGCATCACCTTGGCCAATTCCGGCGCCACCGTGCTGGTCTCGGCGGTCGAGACCTTGACCGGCGGCACCGGTATCGACGTGGCGTCGCTGGGCGATTCCGGTTCGACCGTGCTGGTTTCGGCGGTTGAGACCTTGACCGGCGGCACCGGTATCGATCGGGTCACTTTGGGCGATTTCGGCAACACGACGCTGGTTTCCGCGGTCGAGACGCTGACCGGCGGTGCGGGCGTCGATAAGGTGACGCTGGGCAACACCGACAACTCCATGCTGGTGTCCGGTGTCGAGACGCTGGCCGGCGGCGCCGGCAACGACACCATCACGCTTGGTGCTTCCGGCAATACCACGTTGATTTCGGCGGTCGAGACTTTGGCCGGCGGCACCGGCATTGATCGCATCAACCTGGGCGGCACCGGAGCCACCATGGTGGTGTCTGCGGTTGAGACATTGACCGGCGGCACTGGCATCGATCTGGTCAATCTGACCAACGCCGGCGCCACCATGCTGGTTTCCGCGCTGGAGACCTTGGTCGGCGGTACCGGCATCGACGCCATTTCCGTGGCGGCCGGCGGTTCGACCATGCTGATTTCGGCCATCGAGACGGTGACCGGCGGCTTGGGCACCGACGTCGTCTCGGTGGACGACAACGGCGCCACCATGCTGGTTTCCGGCGTCGAGACGCTGACCGGCGGCGGTGGCAGCGAAAAGATCACGCTGGGCGCCGGCGGAAATTCCCTACAGGTGTCTGGCGTCGAAACCTTGCTGGGCGGGGCCGGCACCGACGCGGTCAGTCTTGGGTCGACCGGCGACACCATGACCGTGGCGGCACTCGAAACGCTGACCGGCAGCACCGGCATCGACATCATCACGCTGGGCGACGCCGGCAGCACCATGCTGGCCTCGGCGCTGGAGACGCTGACGGGCGGCACCGGCATCGATCGCATCACGCTGGGCAATGCCGGCAATACCATGCTGGTTTCGGGTCTGGAGACGCTGAGCGGCGGTACCGGCATCGACGCGGTGACGCTGGCGGACGGTGGCGCCACCATTCAGGTCAGTGGGCTGGAAACTCTGAGCGGCGGCACCGGCATCGACGCCGTCACCATCGGTACCGGCGGCTCGACCATGCTGGTTTCAGCGGTCGAGACCCTGATCGGCAGTGCCGGCGTCGATCGCATCACCCTGGGCGACAACGCCAATTCCCTGCTGGTTTCCGGCGTTGAGACGCTGACCGGTGGTGCCGGCAACGACACAGTCACGCTTGGCGCTTCCGGCAACACCATGCTGGTTTCGGCGGTCGAGACCCTGGCCGGCGGTACCGGCATCGATCGCATTACCTTGGGTGGCGTCGGCACGACCGCGCTGGTATCCGGCCTTGAGACGCTGGCCGGCAGCACCGGCATCGACGCCATCACGTTAGGCGATGCCGGCAGCACTATTCTGGCTTCGGCGATTGAAACCCTGACCGGCGGCACCGGCATCGACGCCATCACCCTCGGCGCTTCGGGCAATACCGTGCTGGTATCGGCGCTGGAGACCCTGACCGGCGGCAGCGGCATCGACGCCATTACGCTCGATTCCAATGGCGCCACCATGCTGGCTTCCGGCGTCGAGACGCTAATCGGCGGTTCCGGCAGCGAGAAGATCACGCTGGGCAATAGCGGCAACACCGTGTTGGTGTCGGGCGTCGAGACCCTGTTGGGCGGCACCGGGACCGACGCCGTCACCCTGGCGGCGGCCGGCAACACCATGGTCGTTTCGGCGATCGAGACGCTGAGCGGCGGCACCGGGATCGACGTCGTCACCCTCACCGATTCCGGCACCACCATGGTGATGTCCGGTGTCGACACCTTGACCGGCGGCACCGGCATTGACCGCATCACGCTGGGCAATTCCGGTAGCACCGTGCTGGCGTCCAATCTGGAAACGCTGGCGGGTGGTACCGGTATCGACGCCGTCACCCTGGGCGATAACGGCAGCACCATCCAGGTGAGTGCACTGGAGACGCTGACCGGCGGCACCGGCATCGATGCCGTCACCGTATCGGCCGGTGGTTCCACCATGCTGGTTTCGGCGCTGGAAACCTTGACCGGCGGCACCGGTCTCGACGCCATTTCGCTGGGAGTTTCCGGGACCACGATGTTGGTTTCGGGGGTCGAGACGATCACCGGCGGTGCCGGCACCGATGTCATTGCCCTGTCCAACACCAGCAACACCGTTCTGGTCTCGGCCCTTGAAACCCTGACCGGCGGTACCGGCATCGACCGCGTCACGCTGGGCAATGCCGGCAGCACCATGTTCGTCTCCCAGGTGGAGACTCTTTCCGGCGGCACCGGCATCGACGCCATCACCCTGGCTAATTCCGGCAACACCACCTTGGCGTCGGCGCTTGAGACCCTGACCGGCGGCACGGGTATCGACGCCATCTCGCTCGGAAATGTCGGCAACACCACCTTGGTTTCCTTGGTGGAAACCTTGGCCGGCGGCACCGGCATCGACGCCATCACCTTGGGGGATACCGGCGCCACCATGCGGGTGTCGGGCCTTGAGACGCTGATCGGCGGTTCCGGCAGCGAGAAGATTACGCTGGGCAATTCCGGCAATACCGTTCTGGTCGCGGGCGTCGAGACCCTGCTGGGCGGCACCGGCATCGACGCCATTACGCTCGGCGCGCAGGGCTCCACCGTTTCGGTGTCGGGCCTGGAGACGCTGACCGGCGGCACCGGCATCGACGCCGTGACGCTGGCCAATGCCGGCGCGACCACGCTGGTTTCCGCGCTGGAGACGTTGACCGGCGGTACCGGCATCGACGCCATCACCCTGGGCAACGCCGGAAACACCACGCTGGTGTCGGCGCTTGAGACGCTGACCGGCGGCACCGGTATCGACCGCATCACGCTGGATGACAGTGGCGCGACCATGGTTGTGTCGGCGATCGAGACGCTGACCGGCGGTGCCGGCAGTGATCGCATCACCTTGGGCAACGCCGGCAACACCATGTTGGTTTCCGGCCTGGAGACGCTGGCGGGCGGCACCGGCATCGATTCGATCACGCTGGCCAATGGCGGCAACGTCATGGTGGTCAGCGGCCTGGAGACCCTGGCGGGTGGCACCGGCATCGACGCCATTACCTTGGGCAATGCCGGCAGCACCACCCTGGTTTCCGCGGTGGAAACGCTGCTGGGCGGCACCGGCATTGATCGCATCACGCTCGGCAATGCTGGCAGCACCATCCTGGTTTCCGGCCTTGAGACCTTGACCGGCGGCACCGGTATCGACGCCATCACCCTCGGCGATGCCGGCGGCACCACCTTGGTTTCGGCGATCGAAACGCTGACCGGCGGCACCGGTATCGATGCGGTGACGCTGACCAATGCCGGTAACACCATGCTGGCCTCGGCGCTCGAGACCCTGGTGGGTGGCACCGGTATCGACGCCATCACGCTCGACATCAATGGCAGCACAACGCTGGTGTCTGGCGTCGAGACGCTGGCCGGCGGTGTCGGCAGTGAGAAGATCACGCTGGGCAATACCGGCAATACCATGCAGGTTTCCGGCATCGAGACCCTGCTGGGCGGCACCGGTACCGACGCCATCACCTTGAGTGCGGCGGGTACCACCATGGTGGTGGCGGGCCTGGAGACGCTGACCGGCGGTACCGGCATCGACGCCATCACGCTGGGCAATACCGGCAGCACCATGCTGGCCTCGGCGGTTGAGACCTTGACCGGCGGCACCGGCATCGACGCCATCAGCCTGGTCAATAGCGGCAACACCATTCTGGTTTCGGCGTTGGAGACGCTGACCGGCGGCACCGGCGTCGACGCCATCACGCTGGGCGACAGTGGCTCGACCACCTTGGTCTCGGCGATCGAAACGCTGGCTGGCGGTGCCGGTAGTGACGTGGTGACGCTGGGTGGCGTCGGCTCGACCGTGCTGGTGTCCGGCGTCGAGACCCTGACCGGCGGCACCGGCATCGACCGCATCGCCCTGGGCGATTCTGGCAACGCCATGGTGGCGTCGGCCGTCGAGACGCTGAGCGGCGGCACCGGCATCGACACCATCACGCTGGGCAATTCCGGTAGCACCACCCTGGTCTCCGCGGTGGAAACGCTGATCGGCGGCACCGGCATCGACCGCATCACCCTGGGGGCGCCCGGTACCACCATCCTGGTCTCGGGCCTCGAGACCTTGACCGGTGGCACCGGTATCGACGCCGTCACGTTGGGTGACGCCGGCAGCACCATGCTGGCCTCGGCGATCGAGACGCTGGCCGGCGGCACCGGCATCGACGCCATCACGCTCGGCAATGCCGGTAGCACCGTGTTGGTGTCGGCGCTCGAGACCTTGGCGGGCGGTACCGGCATCGACGCCGTGACCTTCGACGCCAATGGCAGCACCACTTTGGTTTCCGGCGTCGAGACGCTGACCGGCGGTGCCGGTAGCGAGAAGATCACCCTAGGCAATACCGGCAATACCGTGCTGGTTTCCGGTGTCGAAACCCTGCTGGGCGGCACCGGTACCGATATCGTCACCTTGAGCGCGGCGGGCACCACCATGGTGGTGGCGGGCCTGGAGACGCTGACCGGCGGCACCGGCATCGACGCCGTGACCCTGGCCAATGCCGGCAGCACCATGCTGGCGACCGCCCTGGAGACCCTCGCGGGTGGTACCGGCATCGACGCCATCACCCTTGGCAATGCCGGCAACACCACGCTGGTTTCGGCGCTGGAGACGCTGACCGGCGGTACCGGCATCGACCGGATCACCCTGGACGACACCGGCAGCACCGTCCTGGTGTCGTCGATTGAGACGCTGACCGGTGGCGCCGGCAGTGACGTGGTGACGCTGGGTGGCCTTGGTTCGACCGCCTTGGTTTCCGGCGTCGAGACCCTGATCGGCGGTAACGGTATTGACCGCATCACCCTGGCCAATGGCGGTAATGTCCTAGTCGCCTCGGGCGTCGAGACGCTGAGCGGCGGCACCGGCATCGACGCCATCACGCTGGGCAATGGCGGCAGCACCACCCTGGTCGCGGCGGTGGAAACGCTGATCGGCGGCACCGGTATCGACCGCATCACCCTGGGGGCGCCCGGCACCACCATCCTGGTCTCTGGCCTCGAGACCTTGACCGGCGGTACCGGCATCGACGCCGTCACCCTTGGTAACGCGGGCAGCACCATGCTGGCCTCGGCGATCGAGACCCTGGCGGGCGGCACCGGCATCGACGCCATCACCTTGGCCAACACCGGCAACACCATTCTGGCCTCGGCGCTTGAGACCTTGACCGGCGGCACCGGCATCGACGCCATCACCCTCGACGTGAATGGCAGCACCATGCTGGTGTCGGGCATCGAAACGCTGACCGGCGGCGTCGGCAGCGAGAAGATCACTCTGGGCAACACCGGCAATACCGTGCTGGTCGCGGCGGTGGAAACTTTGCTGGGCGGCACCGGCATCGACGCCATCACCCTGGGCACGCCCGGCACCACCATCGTGGTTTCCGGTCTTGAGACCTTGACCGGCGGCACCGGCATCGACGCCGTGACGCTCGCCAATGGCGGCAGCACCATGCTGGCGACCAGCCTTGAGACCTTGGCGGGCGGCACCGGCATCGATGCCATCACGCTCGGCAACGCCGGCAACACCACGCTGGTTTCGGCGCTGGAGACGCTGACCGGCGGTACCGGCATCGACCGCATCACCCTGGATGACACCGGCAGCACCATCCTGGTGGCGGCGGTGGAGACCTTGACCGGTGGTGCCGGAAACGATGTGGTGACCTTGGGTGGCCTTGGTTCGACCGCGTTGGTTTCCGGCGTCGAGACCCTGATCGGCGGTACCGGTATCGACGCCATCACCCTGGCCAACGGCGGCAATGTCCTGGTGGCGTCGGGCATTGAGACGCTGAGCGGCGGCACCGGCATCGACACCATCACGCTGGGCAATGGCGGCAGCACCACGCTGGTCGCGGCGGTGGAAACGCTGATCGGCGGCACCGGCATCGACCGCATCACCCTGGGGGCGCCCGGCACCACCATCCTGGTCTCGGGCCTTGAGACCTTGACCGGCGGCACCGGCATCGACGCCGTCACCCTTGGCAATGCCGGCAGTACCATGCTGGCCTCGGCGATCGAGACGCTGGCGGGCGGCACCGGCATCGACGCCATCACCTTGGCCAACACCGGCAACACCATTCTGGCCTCGGCGCTCGAGACCTTGGCGGGCGGCACCGGCATCGACGCCGTGACCTTTGACGCCAACGGCAGCACCACTTTGGTTTCCGGCGTCGAGACGCTGATCGGCGGCGTCGGCAGCGAGAAGATCACGCTGGGCAATACCGGCAACACCGCGCTGGTTTCCGGCATCGAGACCCTGCTGGGCGGCACCGGCATCGACGCCATCACCCTGGGCACGCCCGGCACCACCATCGTGGTCTCCGGTCTTGAGACTTTGACCGGTGGCACCGGCATCGACGCCGTGACGCTCGCCAATGGCGGCAGCACCATGCTGGCGACCAGCCTGGAGACGCTGGCGGGCGGCACCGGCATCGACGCCATCACGCTCGGCAACGCCGGCAACACCACGCTGGTTTCGGCGCTGGAGACTCTGACCGGTGGTACCGGTATCGACGCCATCACCCTGGGTGACACCGGCTCGACGGTATCGGTGTCGCGCGTCGAGACCTTGGCCGGCGGCGCCGGCAGCGACGCGGTGACGTTGGGCAATACCGGCAACACCATGCAGGTTTCCGGGCTTGAGACTTTGACCGGTGGTACCGGTATCGACGCCGTCACCTTGGCCAGCACCGGCAATACGATGGTGGCAACCAGCCTGGAGACGTTGGCCGGCAGTACCGGCATCGACGCCATCACCCTCGGCAACGCCGGCAGCACCATGTTGGTCTCGGCGGTCGAGACCCTGTTGGGTGGCACCGGCATCGACCGCATCACTTTGGGGGCGCCCGGCTCGACCATCCTGGTCTCGGGCCTCGAGACCT
>Ga0265327_10000410_pt1 | contig 78900 bp, 74 predicted proteins | sample 41621metaG_FD_202089 | JGI IMG/M metagenome (GOLD analysis project Ga0265327, IMG submission 202089) | Rhizosphere microbial communities from Carex aquatilis grown in University of Washington, Seatle, WA, United States - 4-16-21 metaG | ecosystem: Host-associated > Plants > Roots > Rhizosphere...
CTTCTATCTCTTTTACTACCTGTTGTTTAAAGCTAATACTGTACCGAACAATTGTTCTCTGCTCTTTTGCCATGTATCTGTCAGATTTTAATTTTAAAAATCTGTCCACCTATTACAGGACAAGACAGCTTCAACTATGAACCATAAGCCATGAACTATGAACCATTCTTTTACCCCTGTATCCTCCTCAAAAACTCTTCTTTTCTTCGTGTTGAAACCTCGGCTTCCGATCCATCGCTCATTATTACCACTCCCCCGCCGCCTTTGCTTTTATTGTAGCCTGTAATGTATGCCAGGTTTACCAGGTGGGAGTTATGCACCCGGTAAAAATTGTAACCGGTAAGCATTTCCTCAAAATCTTTTAAGGTTTTAGCCGCCACTATTTTCTTTTTATCCTTTAAGTATAACGTAGTGTAGTTAACATCACTCTCGCAGCGTATTATATCGCTAACCTGTATAAACAACAACCCTGTTGATACCGGTATGCATATACGCTTCAATTTATTCTCTATCTGCTGACTGTTGTAAAAAAGCACATCAATTTTCGCGGCAGTATCTTTAATGGCAATGCCACTTTTCGCTTTTTCAACTGCCATCTTCAAATCGTCAGTATCAACAGGCTTCAGCAGGTAATCAACAGCGCTGAATTTAAACGCCTGCACGGCATATTTTTCAAATGCTGTAGTAAATATTACAGCAAAGTCTATTTGTGGTAATTGTTCAAGCAGGTCAAAGCCGGTCTCTTCATTTATCTGCACATCTAAAAATACCAGTTGCGGCTTAACCGTTTTTATAGCATCAACGGCTTCCTCAACCGTTTTGCAGGCCGCTTTTACAGCAATATCCTGTACAAATAATTCTTGTAGCAGGGTGTTTAAACGGTCAATGCAATGCTGCTCATCATCAACAATAATAGCGTTTATCATTTCTCTCATATATCAGTTTCAAAGGGCAGGGTTAGCTCAACTTTTGTGCCTGTATCAAGGTAAGTAAGCTGCACCCCTGCGTTGGTGTTTTTTTGGGTATTTAAAATATCAATACGCTGTTTGGTTATACTTATCCCCAACGACCTGTTGTTTCCACCGGCTTCATTTGCCCTTAGCTGCGATGCTTTGCCAATGCCATCATCTTCAATAATACACACCAGCATCATGCGTTGCCTTTTTATAAATATACCAATGTGACCCTCGCCCTTTTTTTTAGCAATGCCATGCCATATGCTATTCTCCACAAAAGGCTGTAGTAGCAACGGTGGTACAAAAGTATTGTGCCTATCAATATCCTTATCAACAGTAACGGTGTATGTAAATTTATTGTGCAGTCGTAATTGCTCAAGCTGCATATACAGTTCAAGCGCGCTAAGGTCATCTTCAACAGTAACTTCTTTCTTCTCTGAATTTTCGAGTATCATCCGCATAAGCTTCGCAAACTTTGCCGTGTATTCGGTAGCTGTTACGGTATCATATTTATGCACATAATCACTTATGGAATTTAAGGAATTGAATATAAAATGCGGGTTCATCTGCGCACGCAAAGCTTTCATCTCGGTATCGGTAACCTGCATATTAAACTCCGTTTCCTTTTGTATTTCAACAGCATCCCTTCTCTTTTTATAAAACACAAAGGTTATTACAGCAGCAACGCCCAGCAATATACTGCCCCCAAGCACCATGTTTCGCACAAGCTGTTGCCGGTGTATCTCAGCATCAGCTATCGCCTGCTTTTTATCATTCTCGGCTTTGCCAACAGCCTCGCGCTTTTCAAAATCAAACTGCATTTCCTTTCGCGCTATATTTAATTTGGTGTCTTCATTTATAACACTGTCGCGCAACACTATATATTGCTTATATGCACCTAAAGCTTTTATACCGTTATTTTGTTTTTCATACACACCGCTCATGGTTTGCCAGGCATCCCGCTGCATATCAACGCTGCCTATTTCTTTGGCCAGCGCTATGCTGCGGTCTTCATATTCAATTACTTTATTGTACCGTGCAACAGGTGCAATACCCAATGTTGCTAACATAGCTGCGGGTGCATTAAGATAAAGCAAAGCAAGCTGGTTAAAATCACTGGCCATACGCTGCTTATCCTCAATGGCTGTATTTATCTCCAGCGACTTTTGTATATACTCCAGCGCCTGTTTATAATCGCCGGTGCTATTGTACACAATGCCCATGTTGGCATAGTTGCTGGCAATACCGCGCTTATCACCAAGCTCCTGGCTTATGGCTAATGCCTGTGCATACAGGGCAAGCGCTTTGGCGCTGCTGTCCATATCATGGTACACATTGCCCATATTGCCCAGCGCCTTTGCCATGGTAGATTTATCGCCTGAAGCCTTGCTTATATCAAACGCCATTTGCTGGTAATGCAGCGCTTTTGCAGCGTTTGAAAGGTGGGCGTACACCAGCCCTATATTAATGTAAGCATTTTTCAACCCGTTTTTATCTTCCTGCTTTTCAAGTATGGCCGCTGCCTTAAAATAGTATTCCAGCGCCTTATCATAATCCGAAACATACAGGTAAATAACACCAACATTATTTAGCGAGTTTGCTATCCGTTTTTCATCGTGCAGGCTTTCAAATATGGCAAGCGCCTTTGTGTGGTATTCAAGCGCTTCGGGGTAGCGCGAAAGGTTTACCAGCGATATGGCCATATTGTTATATGTAGTGCCAATACGCATGGTATTACCGTTGTGCTTATGTATGGCGAGCGCCTGTTTATAAAAATTAAGCGCCATTGAATCATTGCCCTGCGCTGAATAATTCACAGCTTTATAATTATATGCTGCGGCAAGCTTGGCAGTCAAATGCAATTTATTGGCCAACGCTATGGCCTGGTCAGCAGTAAGCAGCCCTTGTGCAGGGTCGGCTGACGCATATTCATACGCAATATCGTTCAGCAGGTTTAGTTTAACGCTGTCGTCTTGCAGATAATGCTTCAGCACATTTTTAAGCGAATCAAGCGCTGGCCTTTGCGCATAACAAAAACATGCAGTCAGCAAAAATAACAAAGCAGGTACCACTTTCGCCATAAATAAGTATGGGGTTCGCAAACAATATGGTAATCGCCAAAAGATACTGATTATTTGGCACTTATCATCAACTACCCCGCAAATAATAAATACGTAACAGCATCTAATAAATGCCCCTCTGCTTACCTGTTTGTATTGATTAGTTTCGGTACCAGTTAATTCGTACCACATTGAAAACAGCAGTTCATCTTAAACCCTTAGAAATTTTTTATTACCAGGTAACCAAAAACACATTATATGAACTTTGCAACCTTACATAAACAGCGCAAGCTTGTGCTAATAGCTGCAGCTGTAGGCCTAATAGCCGTTTTTTTGCCCTGGATAACTGTTTCTGCCGGCATGTTTGGGCAGAGCATAAGCCAAAGTACCAATGGCTTTCATGGCATTGGCATACTGGCTTTTTTGGCATTTGCCGGCGCAGGCATTATTGCGTTTTTGGGTAACCAGGCCACATCGCTCGACAAAGGCAACTGGTTTGCAGCACTTGGCTGCGGGGCGGTAGCACTATTAGCTGTTCTAATATTTATTTTTAACTCATCAGGCAGCATGGGCTCGTTCGGCTTTGCAGACGCGGGCTTTGGTTTTGGATTATGGATAGCTATACTTGCGGCAGCGGCTGTTGTTGTAGCCGCGTGGCTGTTAAAATCACCCGGCGATAGCCTGCAGAGCGGCTTTGAAAGCCTGAAGAAAAATATTCCGGGTGCTGTTGCCTCTACGCCAACTACGAACACGACCACTGCCGGAACAGATAAAATGGCGCAGCTTGAAAAGCTGATTGCGCTGAAAACAGAAGGTAAAATAACCGAAGAAGAATACCAGGACCTTAAGAGCAAAATATTTTAGTTATTACTATTAACCCCTTATTATTATTGTATGCGCGTTGTTTATCTTATTAGTATCGCTTGCTGCACTTTATTAGTTAAAAACATTAAAGCCCAACCAAAACCCAATGCAGACCTGAAGAAGACGATAAAGGATATTGGTGATATTTTTAAGAGGAAGAAAAAAGATTCAACCGCTGTTGCCACAAATGCAAACCCGCCCATTCCTGGTAGCCAAACAGGCAGCCAGCCACAAGAATCGGGCAACTACACGATAATTAGCAAACCCGGCGAACCTGCACCGGGCGCTAAAGTAATTGATGCAGACCGTATTTACCCTTTTAACGCAGGCACAGCACAGGTTATAAAGGGCAATGCATCAGGCTTGATTGATTCAGCGGGTAATTTTACGGTGCCTTATAATACCGTAAAAATCATGAACATATTTGTTGCAGGGCCTGTTGGCTATACGGTTAATTACAATGGCATATACCTGTACAATAACATTAACGCCAACTGGGGCGGATATATAAACAGCAGGGGAAAAATTTTGATGAAGACCGGCGCCAGCAACGTGGTAACTGATGTTACCGACAACAAGATGATGGTAAAAAGCAATAACAGCAGTCCAAAAGGCGTAACCTATACCTACTATGCGGCTGATGGAAAAGTGTATAACTCTGCGCAACTGATCGAGCATATTGTTGACGGAATAGGTATAGTGCAGGTTAACACCAACGGCCATTACATATATTATTACAAAAAGTTAACCGGCGAAACCATAAGTGCAAACTACCTTGATGCAGCGCCTTTTTCTGATGGCATGGCGCGTGTTGGCTTGCAGGATGCTTACGGCGTTATGAAGTATGGCTACATTAACACACAGGGCAAACTTGTAATACCCTGCATGTTTACAGAGGTGCCTTCTGATTTTTCAGGCGGGTTTGCAAAAGTTAAACCAAAAGACAGGTCTGCGTTTGAATATGCTTTTATAAACAAGGCCGGCGATATTGTTTTTAAACAAACATTGGCAGATGTAACCAAATACGGAACATTCGACCATTTTACCAACTACGGTTTAAGCTTTAATGACCGGTACATTTTAGATACCGGTTTTACATTAACCCTAAAAACTGACTTTTTTAAAAGCTTTGGACTTCCGGCAGACTCGTGGTTTGAAGAGGCAGGTAGCTATACCATTGGCGAAACAAACCCCAAGCTGGTATTTGCTACCCGCAATATTCGGGGCCAATACACACAAATGCCTGTATATGGTTTTATTAATCTTGCTACAAGAAGGGTGGTAATGCCTGTATTCGATTTTATTAATACCAACGGCCTTTATTTTGATCCAACATCGCACCTGGCCTATGCAAAAGTTTGCACCGGCAGAGACAATAAGAATGTACCCATTTACCGGGAAGGCTATATAAACGAGGATGGCTTGTTTGTGTTGGTAAGAGGTGGTGGAAATACCTGGTAATAACTTGAAAGTTGAGCCAGTTGGAAAATTTTAAAATTAATTAAAAGCAATTGTTTTTCATTTTTCAATTCATCAATCAATTCGCATAAATACATTTTAAAATCTTCAAATTATCTCACTTTCAAATTTGCATTTCTACAGTTTTCAAATTGCTTTCTCCCAATATTTCAGCCAATCCAGCATCCTGCTTGTATAACCATACTCATTGTCAAACCAGGCGATCAGTTTGGCCTGTTTGCCAATTACTGATGTTAAAGTACCGTCTATAATACACGAGTGTGTGTTACCTTTAATATCAGCAGATACTAATTCGTCTTCCGTATAATCAACAATGCCTTTATACTCAAGCTCCGCGGCCTTTTTAAACATGGCATTTATTTGTTCCCTTGTGCACGCATGCTTAAACTGTACGGTAATATCGGCCATTGCGCCATTGGTCACGGGCACACGGGTTGACATGGCAGCTATCCTGTCCTTCATCACCGGCAGCAATCTTTCAAGCGACTGGTGCAGGTCTATTTCAACAGGTATAATTGATTCCGCTGCTGCCCTGCCCCTGCGGTATTGCTTATGTGCCGTATCAACCAGCTCCTGCCGAGATGTGTAAGAATGTAATATATTTATTTGCGCTGTGTCAATACCAATTGCATTAAGCACATACAATATATGGGTAACACAATTGGTCATACAGCCGCCCGGCGAAACTATGTTTGTTTCAGGCGTCAGCTTATGATGGTTAAATCCATAAATAAGTAAGGGTATATCAGCCGAACCGGTGGTTGACAACAATACTTTTTTTGCACCTGCAGTAAGGTGTTGTTCTGCAAGTTGCTTACTGGTAAATTTTCCTGAACATTCCAATACTACATCAACGCCCAATTGCGCCCATGGCAGTTGCAGGGGGCTTTCCTCACTAAAAACAGCTATGTTCTTTTCGCCATATCCCAGTTCTTTGCCGTGCAGCGCCAGTGGCTGCGCAAGCCTGCCGTATAGACTATCGTACTTTAGCAGGTACGCCAGGTTGGCTGAATCCATCACATCATTTACGGCAACAAGTTCAATCCCGTTTTCCAGCAGCCTGCGAAAAAGGATCCGGCCTATACGGCCCATACCATTTATAGCTATCCTCATCCCTTAACATTTAAGGGCGCAAATATCGGTAATAGTAGGGTTAGTTATCTCTCTAAAATTATTATCCTGGTTATTGTTGCGAATATCAATTCTTTATCCGCCTGTCATAAAGCATACAAGTGGAGAACCCACGGTTCAGCGGCTTACCCAGTGAAACTCCGCGCACTATCCACTCAGTGCCCGCTATGGTAAACTTCCTCTCCACAATCATACTGCCCGGCAAGTTATCTATTTCCTTATCTTTATTGCCGTTATTACATAAGGTTCCAAACTACTCTCAATCCCCTCAACAACTGTCACTTTATGAGAAAAATGCTTATAGCCATACTATTGCTTGTTGCTGCATCAGTACATGCGCAAGATTCTGCATGGATAGTAAATAACTATACAAAGAAAGAAGTAACTATACCCATGCGCGATGGTGTTAAGCTGTTTACTTCTGTATACATACCAAAGGATGCATCAGAAAAGCATCCTGTATTAATGACGAGGACACCTTATTCCTGCGCGCCTTATGGTGAGGATAAATGGCCGTCTTTTTGGGGCAGTTACTTAAAGAACTATTTTAAAGAAGGCTACATTTTTGCAATACAGGATGTACGTGGCAGGTGGATGAGCGAAGGCACTTACCAGGATGTTCGGCCTTTTAACCCAAACAAGAAAGGCAACGAAATTGATGAATCAAGCGACACGTACGATGCTATTGACTGGCTGGTAAAAAACATACAAAACAATAATGGCAAAGTAGGCGTGTTTGGCATATCTTATCCCGGCTTTTACAGTACTATGGCAGCCGCCAGCAACCATCCTGCGTTAAAAGCGGTAAGCCCGCAGGCGCCGGTTACCAACTGGTTTCTTGGCGATGACTTTCACCATAATGGTGCGTTTTTCCAAATGGACGCATTCTCATTCTACTCTTCATTTGGCCAGCCAAGGCCCAAACCAACAACTGTAGGCCCCGCCGATTTTAATTACTATACGCACGATAACTATAAATTTTATCTTGAAACCGGCAGCCTTAAAAACCTTACCAAACTAATGGGCGACAGCATTGCCTTTTGGAAGGAGTTGATGCAGCACCCAAATTACGATGCATGGTGGCACGCGCGAGATGCAAGAAATGCAACCAAAAACCTGCAACCTGCCATGTTATGGGTAGGTGGTTTGTTTGATGCGGAAGATTGCTGGGGCGCATGGAACGCTTACAAAGCCGCAGAGGAAAATAACCCGGGCAAAGTATTTAATAAAATTGTTGACGGGCCGTGGTACCATGGCCAGTGGTCAAGCAACGACGGAACTCACCTGGGCAATATACAGTTTGGCGCCAACACAAGCGACTGGTACCAGCAGCATATTGAAATACCCTTCTTTAATTATTTTTTGAAAGGCAAGGGCGACATATCATCCATTGCCGAGGCGAATATTTTTATATCAGGCGCTAACGAATGGAAAACATTTGCGCAATGGCCGCCTGCTGAAAAAAAGGATAAAGAATTGTATTTAGCCGCAGGCAAAGATGGCCTTAGCTGGAGCAAACCAACTGCTGGTGACGGCTACAGCGAATACATCAGCGACCCGAATAAGCCTGTGCCGTATACCGAAGATGTACACTTTAACCGTACAAGAGATTATATGACCGACGACCAGCGTTTTGCCAGCCGCAGGCCTGACGTATTAACGTTTGAAACCGCTGTGCTAACGGATGATATTACCGTTACAGGCAACGTGGTGGCAGACCTTATGACTAGCATATCAACCACCGATGCTGACTTTGTTGTAAAGGTGATTGACGTTTTTCCTGACGACTTAGCGTATAATAATGTAAATATTTACGAGGAGAAAGACCCTGATAAAGTTTATCCTATGGGCGGTTACCAAATGCTGGTGCGCAACGAAATTTTTCGCGGGCGTTTTAGAAAAAGCTACGAAAAGCCGGAAGCTTTTACACCAGGGAAGGTTGAAGAAGTAAAATTTGCTTTACCACCTATAGCACACTGCTTTAAAAAAGGTCATCGTTTAATGGTACAGGTACAAAGCACCTGGTTTCCACTGGTTGACAGAAACCCGCAGCAGTTTATTGATATTTACCACTGCGACGAAAAAGACTTTATAAAGAGCGACATTAAAGTATACCACAACGCACAATACGCATCAAAAATTATATTGCCGGTGCTTAAGTAACCAACATCCCGCATTAATTGTAGTAGCCACATCGTGACAGTTACAAAAAAAATTGAACGCTGAGTGAATGGATTAGGCAGATTTCCCCAGATATAGATGCTGTAAATCCTGGTAATCTGCGTTCAATTATTCCGCTTCGGCCAGCGCTTTTATCTGCACCAATATTGGGTTCCAGCCTTCCCCATTATTATACGTTTCCGTATAGCGCCGTTCACCATCAGCAACGGTGGCAAAGTCCCCCTGGGATACTGTTAAAACTGTTTGGCCGCCAGCTTCTGCAAGTGCATAGGTAACAGCAAGATAATTTTCAGGCACATCAGGAATTGTTGAGCTGTTGGGGTCAATTACCGTGTACACCAGTAATTTGCCCGGTTCAATAGCCACAATATCACCTTTTACAAAAACCATCTCATTACCTTCATAAACACCTTTCCATAATAACGGGCTGCCTGCTTGCCAATCACTTACCGTTTCGCAGCCAAACATATATTTTCTTGTTTGCTGCGGATTAACCAGCAGGTCCCATACGGTTGAGGCAGGGGCATTAATGGTTATGGTGTTCTCTACAACTAAAGGAGTGCTCATGTTATGTGTTTTTATAGTTATAAACAGGGTACAATATTAAACCCTTTGCGGGTAACCGTATTGCAGATCACGGATTATTTCTAACCAAAAAAGGAGTAATGCCAAACCGTTTTTTAAATGCGTTATTAAAATGCTGTGGCGTAGCATAGCCAAGCTCTGCTGAAATTTCGGCAGCAGTTTTATCGGTATCGCGCAGGTATTGTTGCGCAAGGTGCAGGCGCTGTTCGGTAAGGTAGCCAAACACAGTTGTATTAAATGTTTCTTTAAAGCCACGTTTTAACTTGTATTCATTTAACCCCACGGTTTTGGCTATTTCAGAAAGATTGGGCGGGCAGTGCAGGCGTTCGTTTACCAGGTCGCGAACAGCAATAAGTTTTTCTTTATCTGTTTTACTTTTTATGAACGTATCTTTTTGCTCAGCAGCCTTGTACGACTCTGCACAAAGCACCAGCAACTCAATACTTTTTGACAGCTGGAACAGTTTCTTTAATTCGCCTGCATATTGGCAATGTATTATTTGTTGTATAACCTGTTGTATGGCAGTGTTTATTGTGCCCCAATTATCACTAAGCATCACATTTTTGCCGGCTAAAACATCTTCTGTAAATTTTTGCAGCGGGCCACCCGCGTTTTGTGTGAAGTTAATAAACAGCTCCGGCGGAAACTGTATACCAAATGTTTCCAGTTCAAGCGTTTTGTTTTCTACCACAATATCAAACCCTTTTGAATACATAATGTTGTGGTGGCTGCCTGCAAGGTCGTACTGTTTATTAAGTTGTTTGTATAAAAACTTATAATCCCCCTTCATACCAAAATGCAACCGAACAACATCTGCGTTGCTGCTGCCGGCAAAGCTGCCATAACTGTTGCATACAGATATGGCATGGCCCATCTTTATACCACCGCACTGCCATATTACTGATGTGCGTGTGCCATTTTCAAATACCTGCTGCAGTTTTTCTTCCATTGCTGTTAGTACTTGTGCTACAATTCTTCTTTGGCATTATACCGGTGCGATGCCTCATAAATCAAAATGCCGTTTCCTGCACCATTTCTTAAAAAAGCTTCTACTTCATTTAACGGAATATCAGCCGGCACCCTGCATGAAAAGTGAAATTTTTTTATGTCCTCATAACTACAGCCCATACCAACCAGCGGCTCCATATAGCCGCAAAACGCTTCATAGGTAGTATCTCCGGCAAGCATTATCCTGTATGTTGAATTGCCGCTTCGCTTTCTTACACTTTTAAATATCAACGGCTCCCCCTCGCCCGGCGCTATAGCAAAAATTACATCATGGTAACTTATGTTGTCAGCAAAAAAAGGTGAGTTACCCATCTTATATAAATTATCCCCCAGCGGTTCAGCCCACACAGTCTCCGCTTTAAATGTGTACCAATCGCTCCCGGGCAGCATAATTTTTATTTTCACCATACCTTCATTCATACATCCCATTTGTTATACAATGCTACACATTTGCTACCCTAAACATAGTAACGGTTATTTTTTCCCACACTTTGCCGGTAACATAAGGGTCAACATTAAGCCATTGCCAGGCCGCTGTCTCGTTTTCTGCACTTATTACCAGCATGCTGCCCACCATTTTACCTTCCGCATTAAGCTTAGCGCCGCCAACCTCAAACAAACCCTTTGTTTTTTCTACACTAACCCGGGCAAGGTGCGCCCCGCGCACGGCTAACCTTCTGCTTAACGCTTCATCATCTGTATAATCATCCGCAAGTACAAGATATTGTTGCATTCCATATTATTTAGTGCGTCAAAAGTAAAATAATGTACTCAATATTACCCCAATGAAAAAAGCGCATTACAAAATGCGCTTTTACAAAAAGGTACGGTATGTTATTATTACTTATTAGTCATTTGCATATTCTTTTGCATGCTCAACCATTTCAATAATTTCTTCAGGCAGTTGGTGTACGCCAAAACGTTCACCACCAATCATTAGAACCATTGTTTGTATCGTATCATTATAATTTATACGCCTTATAGAAGAAATGTTATTCGCATTAATAATTACTGACCCGTCTTCGTTTTCTTCAACAACGTCTGTATTAATAACAACAGTATCCAGTTTAATAAATTGTGCTTTCATAACTTACATTTTTGGTTAATACCAGTTATAAGTTATAAAACCGTGCCAGAAAATGTTAAGAAGTAGTTGATTGGTTTATAGTAGATGCCAGTTGATTGGTAAATACAAGTCGTAGTTAATAACTCGTATTTCACTAATCAACAGCTCTCGTACTGGTTAACTGGCTCTTACCAATCAACTGGCTGTTACCAGTCAACTATTTCTATCACTAATCAACTCTTCCAGGTCTAATCCAAATTCCTTCGCTGTTTCTTTTGCTTTTTCGTAGCCGGCGTCAGCATGGCGAATAACGCCCATGCCGGGGTCGTTGCGCAGCACACGGCTTAAGCGCCAGGCTGCATCATCCGTACCGTCTGCCACTATAACCATACCCGCGTGAATGCTATAACCCATACCAACACCGCCGCCATGGTGCAGGCTTACCCAACTTGCGCCGCCTGCTGTGTTAACAAGTGCGTTTAGCAAAGGCCAGTCGGCAACGGCATCACTGCCATCCATCATGGCTTCGGTTTCGCGATTAGGGCTGGCAACGCTGCCGGTATCTAAATGGTCGCGGCCAATAACTATAGGCGCTTTTACTTTACCTGTTCTAACAAGTTCATTAAACGCAAGCCCTGCCTTTTCGCGTTCACCCTGCCCAAGCCAGCAAATACGGGCCGGCAAGCCCTGGAAGGCAATGCGCTCCTTAGCTAATTTAAGCCAACGCTGTAAACTTTCATTCTGCGGAAACATATTGGCAATTACTTCATCAGTAACAGCAATATCAGCTGGGTCACCGCTAAGTGCTGCCCACCTGAAGGGGCCTTTACCCTCGCAAAACAGCGGGCGTATATATGCGGGCACAAATCCTGGAAAATCAAATGCATTTTTCAATCCTTTCTCCTGCGCCCTAGCGCGAATATTGTTACCGTAATCAAATGTTACAGCGCCGCGCTTTTGCAGTTCAAGCATTAACTCAACATGCAGTTTCATGCTTTCGTAGCTGCGTTCAATATATTCAGCAGGGTTATCGGCACGCAAAACATTAGCATGCTCGTTAGTTAGTGTGTGCGGTACATAGCCGATCAATGGGTCGTGTGCGCTGGTTTGGTCTGTTAATACATCAATTGTAATATTTCTTTCTATCAACCTTTGCAGCAAAAGCACTGCATTGCATAATACGCCAATGCTTAATGCTTCACCGTTGGTTTTTGCCTGCAACGCACGGTCAATCGCCTCATCAATATCTGTGTATTTAACATCAAGGTATCTTGTTTCAATGCGCTTATCAATACGCCACTCCTCCACTTCGGCAATCAATGCCACACCTTCGTTCATTGTTATAGACAAAGGCTGCGCGCCACCCATACCGCCAAGGCCCGCAGTAACGCTAAGCGTACCCTTTAGCGAGCCGCCGAAATGCTTGTTAGCCACCGCCGAAAAAGTTTCATAAGTACCTTGTACAATGCCCTGGCTGCCTATATATATCCAGCTACCGGCCGTCATTTGGCCGTACATCATCAGGCCTTTTTTCTCCAGTTCGTCAAAATGTTCCCATGTAGCCCATTTGGGCACAAGCTGGCTGTTGCTTAACAGTACACGCGGCGCATCGGCATGCGTTTTTAATATGCCAACAGGCTTGCCGCTCTGTATCAATAAGGTTTCATCATTCTCCAGCACTTTTAACGCAGCAATAATATTATACAACGCCTCATGGTTACGCGCCGCTTTGCCACGGCCGCCATATACAATTAAATCCTCTGGACGCTCAGCAACCGCCGGATCAAGATTGTTTAGCAACATACGCAATGCCGCTTCCTGTATCCAGCCCTTACAATGTAATTGTGTACCTGTAGGTGTTTTGGGGATAAATGACTTTACCATGGTATTCTATTAAACTGGTGAATTATGTATTGCTATTTTTAATACTTAGCCGTTGAATAAAAATTAAGCTGTTGTTGCCAGGCAAGCCTTGCCGGGCGGGCATCGCACACAGTGGCTCTGGCATTATTACTGACTATATTGTTTTTAGTATTTCAAGGAATTCATCTGCTGAAACAATATTAACCTTTGGAAATTTTATGTTCTTAAGCTGTCAAAAGTGTGCATCGTTTGTTACAAGATAGTCTGCGCCTTCTGCTAAATAGGCGTCAATAAATTTATTATCGTCTGCACCTTCAGTTACAATATCCCAATAATAGTAAATTGATGGAATGATGACATTCTTTGCAGAAGTAAGTGAATCATCTATATAACGCGCAACTTCTTTTGACGAACGTTGTTCAAATATTTCCAGGTACTCAAAAAAAATAGACGTAGTTACTATAAGTAATATTTTATTGGAAAGGCAAGCGTCGAATATAGTCCTGTATATAGACCTTCTCGGCAACGAAATCAAAAAAACGTTGGTATCAATTACTACTTTCATTTTTTATATGGCGTACGCATGTGTGTATTTGCCCATTCTTCTATCTTTTCATCACCCCAGCCGTTAGCCTCAAACAATTTGTCCATTTGCTGCGTAGCCCTTTCAGCAAAATAATGTTTTGCATAGTCCCTTATAGTTTCCCTGTCTGCATCAGGAACTTCCTTTGAAAACATTTTAAGCAGGTCTCGTTGTGCTTTCGTAAACCGGCCTGTTGGCATTAGTTCTTCCACCTCCATAAAATGCAAATTTTACTAAAGTTACAAAATCTTTTTTCACATGCCAATCCGCTCTAATCTCTTCTGCAGTTTTCCGTTAGATATTTAGAATCGAACATTTTCCTACTCTCCTATCTCCCACTCTCTCACAAACTCAACAGCCTTCATCATATCATCATGCAATACGCGGTCCGCTTCATTAAAGCTTACCACTTTTCTAAACGCGCCCTGTAACTTTTCAAGCACGGGCGATGTTTGCAGCGGCCTTCTAAAATCTAGCGCCTGGGCTGCGCTTAACAGTTCAATTGCCAGCACCTTTTCCACGTTATTTATAACACGTAAACATTTCGTAGCGGCATTTGCCCCCATGCTAACATGGTCTTCCTGGTTATTGGACGATGAGATAGAATCTACAGATGCCGGCGTGCACAACTGTTTATTTTCGCTTACAATGCCTGCAGCAGTATATTGTGGTATCATAAACCCGCTGTTAAGGCCTGCCTCTTTCACCAGGAACAGTGGCAGGTTGCGCTGGCCGCTTATTAACTGGTAAATGCGGCGCTCGCTTATATTGGCAAGCTCGCTCATGGCAATGGCCAGAAAGTCAAGGTGCAGCGCCAGCGGTTGCCCGTGAAAGTTGCCCCCACTTACAATTAAATCGTCCTCTGGAAAAATATTGGGGTTATCTGTAACACTATTTATCTCAGTTAAAAATACATTCAGCACATTATCAAACACATCTTTGGTGGCGCCATGCACCTGCGGCACACAACGGAATGAATAAGGGTCCTGCACTTGTTTTTTGGCTTGGCCCAATATTTCGCTGCCCTGTAAATACCTGCTGATTATAGCCGCTGTAGCTACCTGGCCTTTATGTGGGCGTATTGCCTGTATTTTAGGGTGCAACTGATCAATAATGCAGTCAAATGCATCAAATGATAAGGCAGTTATTATATCTGCCATTTGTATTAAATGTGCCGCTTTTTGCAGGCAATACATGCCATAGGCGCTCATAAACTGTGTGCCGTTTATCAGCGCCAACCCTTCTTTGCTTTGCAGGCTTATTGGTTGCCAACCATATAGTTTTAAAATTTCCGCAGCAGGTTTTTTTATCCAGCTGCCGTCATGCTCAACATGCACTTCGCCCAAGCCAATTAATGGCAAGCTTAAATGACTTAGGGGCGCAAGGTCGCCAGACGCGCCTAACGAACCCTGTGTGTAAATAATGGGCAGCACATTGCTATTGTACATGGCAGTAAGCCGTTCAACAGTAGCCCACTGCACACCGCTGTGCCCATAGCTAAGCGATTTTATTTTAAGCAGCAACATCAGCTTTACAATATCCCGCGGCACTTCTTCGCCCATGCCGCAGGCATGCGATACAAGCAGGTTATACTGCAGTTTCTCAACCTGGCTGGCGTCTATCTTAACATTCTGCAAAAAGCCAAAGCCGGTATTTATGCCGTAGTATAAGGCATCTTTTTCGTCCATCTTATCATCAAGGTAACGGCGGCAATTTTCTATGCTTTTACGTGCATCGTCAGTAACAGCAAGCTGCTGTTGTTTTTGCAGCAGGTGCTTAACCTTTGCAAAATCCATCCAGTCTTTATTAACAGGCGTATATCCGGGTTTCATAGCAACAATCGTTTTATAAATGGCCTTCAATCCGTTCAAACAATGTTTTATCCTGCATCCGCTCTTCAATTTTGGTAAGCGCAGTTAACAGCTTTAAACTTTCGGCGTCACCGCCGCCCAACTCGGTCATCGCTTTTTGCAATGCCTGCCAAACCGGTTGTATTTTTTGCAGCAGCTTTTGCCCTTTCAGGGTAAATGCCACCACTTTATGCCGCGCATCTTTTTTTGATACCGTTGACTTTATATAACCCTTTTCCTGCAGGTTGCTAACCATTTGGCTGGCAGCAGAGTGGGTAATACCCAGGCTATTGGATATTTGCCTGATAGACACCTCGCCTTCCTGCGACAAAATATAAAACACGGGAAACCATGATGCGTCAAACGGTATTTTATGCGCCTTGTAAATATTATTTACATCACTTAAAAAAGTTTCGCTAAGGCGGCGAAGCCGGCTGCCAAATACAAGAAAACCAAGCTGTTGATAGAAGTTCATAAATTATATAAGCGCTTATACAATATCGAAGATAGTTATAAGCCTTTAACCTGCAAATAAATTTTTCAGTACACTATTTTACACAGGTTTAAAATTTGGCACGCTATTGGAAACAAATAGGAAAAGTTGTTAACCGTGAAAAATTTTGTAATAACAAAGAAAGATTATGCCCCCCTGGCGCTTTTAATAGTTAGTGTAGGGTTGATGATTGTAAGCGTGGTTTTACAAAGTATGCTTGTAATTGCCGGCCTTACAGGACTGGTAGTTGGCTGGTTTTTGTGTATTGATAAGCTTATATCAGCCGCAAAACTATCCATTGCCTACCGGGTTGTACTTGCCTGTGTTGCTATTGGCTTACCGGTGGCAATAAGCGTATACATGAGTTAGGCTTCATTCTGCAACTCCTAAATTTCCATTCAATTTATCACTAACTTTTGCCTGTGGAATTAACGGTGTGCTTCGTTATAAGAAGTGGCGTTTTTAACAAGGTATACCAAAGGCAAAACAATTTTGGCGCAAGCACATGGCTGCTACTAACGCATTAAATACATTTTGCCGTAGCCCTTGTTAAAATACTGGTCGGTACTTACCTGGTCGCCATTGGCGTCAAGGGTGGAGAATTTATCAAGCGAGTGTCCGTTAAGGTTTGTAAGCACGCGATACAGGTATACGCCATTGGCAAGTTTGCCACCGTACTGATCAGTACCATTCCATTTAAAAGTTGTTATATTACGGCCAATGTGCAACGGCCCAAGTTCTTCTGTAGTTATTTCCCGTACTATTTTGCCGGTAATAGTCAATATTTGTATGCGTATGTTTTGTGGCACCTGGCTGCCTGTAAGGGTAAACACAAATGCCGTTGACGTTGTAAAAGGGTTAGGATAGTTAAACATATTAGTTATCATCGGCTTGTTATACACCTCAAATGATACCGAATAGTCTGCATTTCCCGCCGGGTTGCCTGTTTTATCTTTACCATGTACGTATAAGGTGTAAATGCCATCCTGGGTTAAATAAGGCAAAAAGTCAACCTGTGCAGTATTATCTGCTGCGCCTGCCGTTGCAGGGGTGAACCGCAATGTGTCCGAGTTAAACGAGAATTTTTTACTGGTCCCGTCTGGGTACACCAGCATTACCTGCATAGTAGATGTATCGTCCAGCAATAAATACTTTGACTCATCCTTAAGCCTTATCATTACATGTGGCTTTGCCGAAACTATATCGTTATTAAGTATATGTACGCCGTCAAAAGTAACATCAAGCGTGGGCTTAAGGTTATCGCTTTGCACAAGAATATTACGATAGAAGAAGTTATTAAACTGGTATTGTTCAGGCTGGCCGTTATCCGGGTTTACGTCAAGATAAAAATTATTAAGACCGCTGTAGTTTTTTGAGTCAATAGTATAACTAACTGTTGCGGTATCGCCAGGCTGCAATGCCTTTAATTTGCCAACAGGCAAAGTATTGGCAACGTTGCCGGCATTGTACAATATCATCTTCACCTTAATACTGTCGCTAAATGCTACATCGCTTACATTCTTAAATGCCATAGCTATGTTAGCCGTTTGCCCCACGCCAAGCGTGTCGCTAAACCTGTATAGTATATTAGGCGCCAACGCACCTTCGGGCACCGGGTTGTACAATATTCGCCAATACCGCAACTGGTAAGGGGTAAGGTTAATACTATCTGCATTGCGCATGCGCAACGTTATATAAGGATAGGTTGTTGCACTAACTGATGATATATCAACATCCTGCTGCGTAAGGTTTAACGTGTACAGTTCCTGCTGCGCACCGGTTGCAGTTACGCCTATTACACTAACAACAGGGGCGTCGCCTGCTTTGCCGTCAATAGAATTTCCGCGCCATTTAACCTGTTTCCAGCTTTTAGCAGGGCCAAATACCGGCGAGGAAATATAGCCCAGCGTGTCGGCAGAAGCAATGTTCAATGTGGTATCAAGCACGCCAACAAGGCCCGGCGTAAACATGTATGCAGGGGTAATTGCCGTATTGTTTTTCCTGTAAATAAACGCCCATGCCCTGGCAAAAGTGTATTGGTCCAACCCGGCAAAACCTGCGGCTTTAAGGCTCAAATAGAAATTAGTGTTATTTACCAGCGGATCGTTCTTCCAGGCCGGTGCAAAGGTTTGGTCATTATACGGCGTATTAATAATAACCCTCGCGGTTACAATATACCCGGCAGGCACCCACGCCATAAACGCAGCCATTTTGTTACGGTCTTCAACGGTATTATAATGAAATTCAAAGTTATACGCTGCACCTGCTTTTGCACACACATTAGTGCTGCTGCCCATAAAACCACCCTGCGTACCCGATGCAACTGTTGAAGGCACCTGCTGGTTATAAAACGGCCTTAAAGTAACAGGATCAAATACATTGAATATTATGGAATGCCCAAGGCAAGCGGCAGCCGTTATACGTGTATTATTTATGGTAATGGCAAAACTGGCGTCAGCAGACTGTGGCGACCCCTGAACGCCATCGTAAACAGTATTAGTTATATTAAATAGTGAAAATATATTGTCATAATTCCATTGGCGGCTATTGCTATCCAAACCAATGCGGTTAGCCGTTGATTTAAGGTGCTGGTACAGGTGCGACTGGTTAAACCCTAAACTGCTGCCTGCCAGGTAAACAAAGCTGCTGGTGTTCCAGTGGTAAGCCCCGCTTGCCGGCACCGGCGCAACACGCCAGTAATATACCGTACTGTCAGTAAGCGTTGTACCCGGGTCAAATTCAATTTCACCACCGACAGAAGTAACCGTTTTGCTTATTTTTCTCGACGAGTTAAACAGCTCAGTCGTATCCATCTCCATAGCATATTGCCTTGAAGGCACAATTGCGTTGGCTGTAGATGCCACCAGCTTAACACTGCTTTTATTTATAATAGCAAAGTTGTATGGGTATACCGGTGTCAATTCATCTTCATAAATAAAAAATGCCTTGGTAACTGTATTGTTGTTTTCGCTAAGCTCCTGGTATTTCTGGTCGTTATCAATCGTTACCGTAATATAGTTCTGCCCCTTATCTCTTGTTGGCACAATAGGCACGGTTATGTTAATCGAATCCATGTACTTAATAATGGCTATTCTTTTTGACAGAATGGTAGACGTGCTGTTATCAGGATATTTACGGGTTACCAGTATTGAAACAGAATCGCCACCCGAAACCTTGCCCAGGTTATAAAAATTGACTTTTACAGTAAAGCTATTGTCCGCTACAGATATGAACGAAGGATTGATGACCACTTGGGGATCTTCAACCACAAAATCGGGCCCTGGCTGCCCGTTTATTCTTAACGCCGGATCGCCGTGCAAAACACTTTCTTCTGCATGCAGAAGGTATGATGTTGAATCGCTGTAAACAGCAGATGCTAAAAGCGCTTTAATGCCCGCTATAATATTGGTGGTTACCGCCTGGCCATAACCGTCGGGTGAAACAAGATTGTTGTAAAGACCAGTATTATACAGGTCCAGGTAAGGCTCAACACCAAAGTGTGTGCTTGCCAAAAAGGCTATTGCACCAACATCTTTTGTAAGCACAAATGTATCTGACAACGATGATATTCTAAATATTCTGCTGGTATCAAAAGAGTAAATGTTGCCTGCGTTACAACCATTTACAATAAATAACGGGTATTTACCCGGGTTGGGATATTGGTGCGGGTCGCTAAGGTTATAATCAAGCGTTGTTGATGCTGAGTGACCAAAATAATTTACAATGCTTATACCATTGCTAAACAATTTGCCCAACAGTTGCGTAGCCGCAAATGCTGAGGTGACATTGGTTGTATTAAAGCTGTAAGGGTTGCCGCCAAACAACGGGCCGCTTATTATATCCTTGTATTTATTTTCGTCGTTGGTAAGCGTTGCATTAAGCCCGGGATCACTGTTAGCGCCTACTATGTGAATGGATGTTTTCATCCATGCCTTATTATCTATCGTTTGTGCAATGGCGGAGGAATCTGCCTGCTGCTGCTCATAGGCCTTCATTTTTGCAAGATAGCCAACCACCTCGGATGGCCTAATTGCTGAAAGCCTGCCTACCGGCGTTGCTGGCAAAGGCTGCAGATTTTCAGATGCCAGCAAGTTATCTGATGCAGGCCAGCCAAACGTAGGAACCAGGTTAAGTTGGTCAGCATAAATTGACCGCTCGTTCAACCGGTACTCGCTATAAGCCACAGCCTTCCCAAGCAAAAAGCAAAACTTAGGTTTAAGGCTAAATTTATGGCGGGCATAGCTTAAAAAGTTCTTTACGCCCAATGGGTGCTTTTTAATGCCAAAAGCAAACTGGTCAACCAGTTCATCCACATCGTATATCACCGGGTGATAACTGCCACCGGCCACGCTGCTTCTATAAGCGCCGTATTGGCTTGCTACATTATCGCCCGTTGTAAAAATTTTGTTGGTAATAATAAGGTAATCGCCCTGGTTATTTGTTTCTGCAAAATTTATAAAGTTGCGTTGCTGTAACCCTGCAACATTTTTAACGTTAACAGCATCTTCGCTTACAAGTACCAGGTTACGGCTGCTGTTTAATAAAGGCAGGGCAAATTTAAGTACCCCGGCTGTCGTGGTATTGGCGGTGTACCTTGCTCCTGTTGTAAGGTCGTATAATATGGGTGTGCCGCTACCCGCGTTAAAATTATTTATTTCAAGATAGTAACCCGTTGCGGTTGCCGGCAGGCTGAATGCAAAATTTGCTGCACCACCAAAATTGAACTGTCGTGGATAGCTAAGCATAATAAAGTTTGCAGCTATCCTGTCGTTTTGTTCGCCCCAGGTATTAGTATTCTGTATAATAAATGAAGCCGGTGATGTATTATTGAGAACAGGGGATGCTATGGCCTTGCTGTAAAAAACGCCGGCGTCCATCGCGTTTAAGCTGCTGTCAATAACCTTAGTGCCATTTATTGAAAGGCTTACACTTCTAAGTTGATGTGTAACATTATTTCGCCCCAGAAATGAATTGCCTGCAACCCCCATTTGTGCGGAAGCCGCCGGGCCACCAGTTGCTACATAAAGGTTACCGGCGTTTACGCTGTAAGGTATGCCGGGATAAATGTCGTTGGTAGCCCAAAATTCACCTATGTCATAAGTTGATGAGTAAACGTACTCTCCATAATCAACTGCAAGGCCATAGTTAATGTTCTGTTGAAAATCAATTCTGTAGTCGTAAATAAAATATGGTTCGGGTGCGAGTGTATTGGCGGCTACATTGTTGGCAACATCAACAATACGCAGGTTGTTACCGGTTGTATTTACTGTTAAAAAGTATGCTGCGGTGTCTGTTTCAAGGCTTAACGCGGTTGAAAGCTGGTTAGCAGGGTTTTTATACAAAGCCCTGTCTGGCTTGCCGTCATTCTTCTCCCCCCAAAATTCAATATACCCATTGGCGGGTAACACACCCGAGGGCGAGCTTGTATAAATAGCAACTTGCCGGCCGTTGCGCCATAATTGAAATTGCTCCGCTCCGGCGTTGCCCAAACCAGCGGCGCTCAGCACACTTTGACTTACCCTGTAAAGCCCGGTAGAGCCGACTTTAAACTTATAATACGTTTTTGAATAGTCGATCCACTCATTATTATACTGAGCCTTCGCCTGCAGGCATATAAGCCCCAATAGCCATATTAAAGCGTATTTCTTCATGAGTGGGGTATATACACTTTAGTAGGTTTAACTTTTTCAGCTTTTGGCAAAGTAGGCACATATACTTTTTTACCTGAAGATTCCCTCTTCTTAGGTACAAGGTCAATTTTAAGCGAAAATACATGGGTGTACAACGGGTTAGACTGGTTGGCCAGGTTTGTAAACGCATAATCAATTACCACATTGCCTATCCTGAAACCAGCTCCAATACTCGGCTGAAATATCCACACCTTTTTTTGGTTAAGCGTATCGCCATCAGCCAGTGCTTTTTGAAAATTAGAAGCGCCGGCCCGTATAAACACACTATTATTAATGTTAGCCTCAAGGCCAATTTTAGGGTCAATGCTTATGGGATTGCTGCTGATAATAGTATTTCTTTTACCGTCAAAGGTAACATCTATATCTGTTTGGGCCAGCAGGTGAAACTTTTCTCCAAACTCAAAATTATACCCCGCGCCCAATACCAGCCGGGGGGCTGTAATTTCTTCTGATTTTACCGGTATGTCGTTATCGGTTAAATACAGTACCTGCTTTTCAGCGTCTGTAAATGAAAATGACCAGGCATTAAAGGTTGTGGTTACATCTCGTGCGGCAGCGCCAAAACGCCATTTGCCGGTTTTATACATCATGCCCAGGTCAAAACCAAACCCCCATGCACTGGCAAAGCTGCCCACCTTGCGGTAAATAATTTTTGTATTGGCACCCCAGCTTAACTGAACATCATCCTCATCTTTCAGCATTTTGGCGTATGAAACAAGAAAAGCATAGTCTGCCGAAGAAAAAGACTGAATATTGTTATAGTTGATAGAGCCATCAGGCTGCACAAGAAATAAAGTGTTGGGTATATCGTCAACTCCAAAACGCAGCAGCGAAAAACCCAGGGTTTGGTTACCCTGTGCCAGTGGAAAAGCTCCGGAAATAAAGTCGTACTTGCCAATACCGGCAAAGTAATCTGCGTGCATTAAAGATATGGATGGATTGTCAGTAACGTAGGCAAGCCCTGCGGGGTTCCAGTAGCCGGCTGTTGCATCTTCGGCAGAAGCTACCTGCGTACTGCCCATGCCAAGCCCGCGTGCACCGGCGCCAATATTCAGAAACTCGTTTGAGTACTTTCTGAACTGGGCATAAGTGTTAGCGTTTGTTATACCAAACAATAGAATAAGCAGCCAGCCTTTACACTTCATAAGGTTTAAGTTACAACAATGTTTGTTGCCATAACATTTTACTGTGGGTGTATAACGTTAGTTACAGCTATATATTGTTTGTATTACTGCAAATTTAGCAGGTATTGCTTAAAAAATAAGAGGTAGTTTATTAATTAAACTGCCTCTTATTTTTTTGGTTTACTTGTTTTGTTTTTGCACTTTAAATGTTTGCGGTTTTGTGCTGTTGTTAACCTGCACAACGTAGTTGCCTGCCGCAAGATTGCTAACATCAAGCAAAATACCTCCACCGTTAAACGTTTGCTGTAGTACTACTTTACCTGAAACGTCAAGTACCTTTACAACATTTTTGGTATTTGCCGTACCACTTACTGTTATATTTAATGCAGTAGTAAAAGGATTAGGGAACACTTTTACTTCGCCGGTGGCCGCAAAATCAACAATTATTACTATTGAATAAGCGTATTTGCCGTCTTTATCAACTATTTTAAGCCTATAGTAATTTTGGCCTGTTACCGGAGATGTGTGCAGCAGGCTGTAATTATTTACACCACCACCAAGCCCTGTACCCGGCCCGTTTTGTGCCTGTACGGTACCTATTTTGGTAAAGCTTCTGCCATCGGCGCTGTGTTCAACTTCGTAGTGGCTAAAGTTTACTTCGTTGGTAGCGCTCCAGTTAAGCAGTACAAATTTACCCTGGGGCTGGCCTGTAAAGGTGAGCAGGTGAACAGGTTCAACTAATTTTCTGCTAATGGTTATGTACTTGTAAACCAGGTTATTAAACAGCACTTGTTCAGGCTGGTCGTTATCGGGGTTTACCATAAGGTTAAAGCTATACTTTCCCGCAGGTAAATCTGTAACATTTAAGTTAAACCAAACGTTTGCCGTATCGCCGGCTACCAAAGGCTTCGTATTATTAACAGGGTAAGTATGTGCTATACCGGCACTATCATACAATACAAGTTTTGTTTTTAAAGCGCCAAAATTTAAATTACTAACGTTTTTAAACACTACATAACCCGTTAATGTATCAGGCAAAGTATTTTCCATATGCGGGTAATTTATGCTGTCTGGCAAGCTTGCACCAATATTTGGGGCTACCGCGCCTTCTGCCACAGGGGTGTACTCAACCGACCAATCTGTTAGCTGGTAAGGCCTGAAGGTTATTGAATCCTGCGTGTACATTTGCAGTTTAACATAAGGGTATGCAGCAGCGCTTATTGATGAAATATCCTGTGTTTGCTGGCCTTTGCCTAAAGTATACAACACGGTTTCCTGGTTATTTTTATCAACCCCTATAACATTAAGCTTAGCAGTATTATTATTGTCTTCATCGTACCCCTTCCATGCTACCTTATTCCAGGCTTTGCCAGGGCCAAACTTGGGCGAGGTTACATAACCCGCAGTATCATTAACAAATATATTAACAGATGCATCAGTAGCATCATACAACCCATCAGAATAAACGGTTACAGGTGTAAAATGTGCTGCGTCGTTCTTTTTAAATATGTAAATAAAACACCTCGGAAAATAGAAGCTGTCTACATTCACCCCCTGCGCTTTAAGTACATTATACAAACTGTTGCCTGCTCCGTATACCAGGGTATCGGACGCCCAATCAGAGGCAAATGGCGGCACGTCAATACTTCTGCACACAACATAATCGCCGTCGTGCACAAACTGGTTAAGAAACTGTACCGCGTTATTTCTATTTGGTGCATCGCCTAACCAAAACTCAAAATTATTGCTGGTTAATGGTTTGCACGATGCGGCTGCCCCGTTAGGGTTGGTTGTATTGGCATATATTTTAAACGTTTGCGGGTTAAACACGTTAAAAATAATTGAATTACCTACGCATGCGCTCTCCGCAAGGTAAGTGCCATCAACGGCAACACTAAAATCTGCGTCTTCGCCGCTACCACTATGCCCATAAATAGCCTGCCTTATAAAAAGGTTTACAAGCGAGTTTGTGAAAGACAGACTGCGTGCGGCAGAGTCTGGCTGCACTTTGCTAAATGCTGACTGGGTGTGCTGGTAAAAATGCCCCTGCTCGCCCCCTGCATTACCGGCGCTGCGATGTATAAATGAAAAATTGTTCCACCGGTTGCTGGTTGCAGCCTTTACCCTCCAGTAATAAACAGTATTGTCAAGCGAAAGTGATATGTTTTTTTGTATAACTCCACCAGAAGATGTAATAGTTGACTGTATCAAACCTGCAGAATTAAACAGCGCCGTAGTATCAACCTGTATTGTATATTTTTTAACCGTATCAAGCGGGTTAGCTGTAGATGCGGCCAATACAACAGCGGCAGTATTTACTATTGCGTAGTTATAAGGGTAAACCGGCCTTATGTCGGCAGTTGAAATATTAACGGGTATGGCAAGTATGTTGTTCGTCTCACTTAATTCATCAACCCTGTTATTGTCATCAATATGCGCAACTAAATTTGTTCCTGCATTATCCCTGTTGGGTACAATAGCTATTTTAGTGGTAATGGAATCTGCAATTTTAATGCTGGCAAATTCTTTAGTGTATACAGAGACACTGTCGCCATCAGGCAACTTTCTAAATATAGAAAAGTGAACTGAATCGTTTGTAGCCCTGCCAAGATTGGTTATAATCACCTTTACAGCAAATGAATCGTCGGCAACAGAAATAAATGACGGACTTACCGTTACATCAGCCAGTTGTAAACCATAGTCGGGCTTGGCAAACGAGTTTACTGTTAAGGCGGGGTCTCCATGAAATGCAAATTGTTCAGCATGGGCTCGGCCATAAAAGTCAGAAGCGCCAATTATATTAAGCCCTGAAGCTATAGCATCCTGCATAATAACGCCAAACCCTTTGCCATACTGCCTTAAGCTAATGGCCTTATAAAACTCTTTAGTATAGGTATCAAGGTAACCTACTATGCCAAAGCTGGTTGTTGAAAGGTAGCCAATAGCGCCTTTTTGAGGCAGTAGTACAAATTTTTCAGATATGGTTTGCAAAGTGTTAAGGCGCCCTGCACTATAGTTAAATATATTGCCGGCCAAACAACCATTAACAATAAAAATGGGATACCTGCCGGTATTATTTAGATTAGCAGGGTTATCAAGACTAAAATCAAGGGCTGTTGCTGATGAGTGCCCAAAATAGTTAACAATGGCACTGCCCTTGTTAAACATGCTGGTAAAGTTGCTTACCTGCTGCGGATAATCGCCGGGATGGGCCGATTTACTGAAAGTGGTAACCCTGCCGCCAAAGGCAGAGTCAGTTATAAGTGTTTTATAATAGGACATATAACCATCAAGCTCAGCGCCAACCGAAGGGTCGCTTACGCCGGTTACCTGCAATATATTTTTCATCCACCCTTTATTGGCCACGGATTGATCAGTACTTTGCTGGGCCTGTTCGTACTGTTTTACTTTGGCAAGATAAACCCCTACCTCTGCCGGGCTGATAGCCGAAAGCCTGCCGATAGGTGTTGCCGGGACGGGGTCATAATTATCAGAGCTTAGCAAGTTGTCGGATCCAGGGCTGCCAAATGTTGGTACCAGCGCAGTTTGTTGTACCACAGGGTTGGTCTCCCGCAGCCTATATAAATTATATTCAATACCCTTACCTATTATAAATGCAAATGCCGGTGAAACTGCAAATTTATTTCTTGCAAAGCGCAAAAAGTTTTTAATGGCAAGCGGGTGCATTTTTATACCAAACGCAAACTGGTCTTCCAATTCTTCTATGCTAATTATCTTTGCATTAAAGCTGCCCCCCGCTGCCGAACTTCTGTATCCTTTATATTGTTCAACATAGTTTGTTGACCCGCTGCCATATAACACCGGGTTGGTTATAATAAGGTAGTTACCCTGGTTGGCCGTATTTGTAAAATCAATAAAATGTCTTTTTTCAACGGTTGTTATGTTAGTGGCCGTGGACCCATCGCCCCTAACCAATACCAGGCTATATGCCAGTGTTGACGGCTCAAGTAAAAACTGCTGCACCCCATCAATATCAGTGTTGGCAACATACCTTTTACCATTATTCAGGTCGTACAAAACCGAAGCAACTCCATTTGCCGAAAAATCTGATATTTTAATCAGGCGGCCGGTATCTGAAGCAGGTAAAGTAAATTCAAAGTTTGAAGCTCCCCCAAAATCAAACTTTCGCTTGTAGTCCATTTCAATTTTTGACATAACAAAATTGTCAGTCCAGTCAGCGCTTATATCGGCAAAAAAGAAAAAAGGCGCATCACTCAAAACCAACGAGGGAGATATATTTGGCACAGTAAACGTGTTGGTAGCGTAAAAATTAAGGGCCGGAGATGCAATTTTAGTATTATCAACATAAATATCAACAGTCCTGTTATTAAGGTTTGCGCCGGCAAGCGTAAACCTTGCGGTATAGGCAGACCCGGCTGCACTGTCAGCATATAATTTGGGGGCCTGCCACGATGTGCCACCACCACTTGACATACTGGTAAGACCTTCGCCTTTTTCGTAAGAGGAGGAATATACAACAACTGCACCTGCGGAAGCGCCAAAACCAGGGTTAAACTGCTCCCGGTAATATTTGCCCAATGTATACGTAAAATTCCTTTCGGGTTGAATGGTGGCTGACGCTGCTGCGTTGGTTGCATTAGTAAAGCGTCTGTTTATGCCAACATTGGTTGTAATATAATAACTTGCAGAGTCGGTCGCCAGGCTCCAGTAGTCGCTTAGCTGGTAGGTTGTGTCCCGGTAAAGGTCCTTATCCGGCCTGCCGTCGGCTGACTCTCCCCAGAATTCAATATAATCGTCAGCCGTCAAAACACCAACATCTTTGGTTACGTAAATAGGTATTTCCTGGCCATTGCGCAGCAATTTAATCTGCTCTGCACGCAGCCCTGCTAAACCATTGGCGGCCAATGTGGCGCCATAAATACGCACAACGCCTTTTTTTACCGGCGCGCCTTCAAAGTCGGTGCCGAAAGTGCCTATTTTGAATTTGTAATATGTTTTGCTGTAATCTATCCAGCCGTTGTTGTATGAGGTTTGCGCCAACACGCTGTTGCCAATTATTATTGAAATAATAAGCAGCATGAAAGAATTTCTAATCGTTGCCATTTTGGTGGAGGAGTTGTTTTTGAATAGGCTGACAAGAATGATTTTTCACCATTAAAAGATTGTATACGGATTTGGAAAAAACGCCCCAGTAATGAATTTAATCCTAAAAAACGATAATTCAAACCACAAATATTGTAAAAATATTAGATACGGGTTATAAATTAATGATTAAATAAAGCTTAAGCTAAAGCCACATTAATTTAACAAGTAGTTACTTTTGCCCGAAATTTACTAAATGAACCTGGTTGAAGAATTACAATGGCGTGGTATGATACAAGATATTATGCCTGGAACGGAAGAACAGCTTTTAAAAGAGATGACGGCTGGTTATATTGGCTTTGACCCTACCGCAGACAGCCTGCACATTGGCAGTTTGGTACCCATATTGTTGCTGGTACATATGCAGCGCGCGGGCCACAAACCTTTTGCCCTGGTTGGCGGCGCTACAGGCATGATTGGCGACCCAAGCGGAAAAAGTGAAGAAAGGAACCTGCTTAGCGAGGAGCAACTGCAAAAAAACATGGAAGGGGTAAAAAAACAATTGGAGAAGTTTTTAGATTTTGACGTCCAAAAACCGAACGCGGCGGTAATGGTTAACAATTACGATTGGTTTAAGGAAATTTCTTTCATCCAATTTTTGCGCGATACCGGTAAATATATTACCGTTAACTATATGATGGCGAAAGACAGCGTGAAAAAACGTATAGAAGGCGATACAGGTATTAGTTATACTGAGTTTGCCTACCAGCTTATGCAGGGCTATGATTTTTACTGGCTGTATGCTAATATGAACTGCAGGCTGCAAATGGGTGGCAGCGACCAATGGGGCAACATTACCACCGGTACTGAACTGATACGCCGAAAGGCCGGTGGTGAAGCTTTTGCCTTTACCTGCCCCCTGCTTAAAAAAGCAGATGGTACCAAATTTGGCAAAACAGAAAAAGGCAATATATGGCTTGATGCAGAAAAAACATCTCCATACGAATTTTACCAATTTTGGATAAACGCTGCCGATGAAGACACTAAAAAGTGGATAAAGATATTTACATTTTTAGCTAAGGAAGAAATTGACACCTTAGTTGCAGCACATGAAGTAGACCCTGGTAAACGCTTACTACAGAAGAAGTTGGCAGAAGAAATCACCTTTTTTGTACATGGCAGTAATGGCCTTGCCGAGGCTGTAGAAGCAACAGAAAAAGTGTTTGCTCAAAAAAACGCATCGGCTGACAGCCTTAGCCTTGAAGATATCGAAGGAATGAAAGGTGTTGCTGTCTTCAGTTTTGCACAAAACAGGCTTGAGGAAGGTGTTGACGTAGTAAGTTTTTTAGCGGAAACCGGCATTTTTACCAGCAAGGGTGACGCAAGAAAAATGGTACAGGGCGGTGGCATTAGCATTAACCGCAACAAAGTAGGTGACATTAAGCAAATAATTGACAAAAGCACGCTGTTACACGGTCAATATATATTGGTAAACTCGGGTAAAAAGAACGCCTATCTTGTAAATGCCATTTAGGCAACACACTAAAGTATTTTATGCAGGTTTACTTTATTTCTGGTTTAGGCGCTGACAGATCAGTTTTTCAGTTACTAAACCTGGATTTTTGTAAACCTGTTTTTATTGACTGGATAAAACCCCGGCACAAAGAAAGCCTGCAACATTATGCTTTACGGCTTAAAGAAGCATACTTTATTGCCGATGATGCAGTTATTGTTGGTTTATCCTTCGGTGGCATGCTGGCTACTGAAATAGCAAAAGAATTTCCTGCAACAAAGATTATTTTGTTATCAAGCTCTAAAACAAAAAATGAAATACCTGCCTTTTATAAATTAGGCAAACACCTGCCAGTATATAAATGGTCCACACACTTTATACAAAAGGCCATAATGCAGGCATTGGTTTACCGCTTTGGCGTACACAGTAAAACTGGAAAGGATATTTACAGCAATGTGGTTAGCAATACAAACATTTCATTCAACAACTGGGCTATATGGGCATTGTTGCACTGGAATAATACCACCATACCCGCTAACGTAACTCATGTTCACGGCACTGCTGATAAAATATTGCCTTATAAAAACGTAACAGCAAATATTACTATAGCCAGTGGCGGTCATTTAATGGTGATGGAAAATGCGGCTGAAATTTCTGCAATACTGCGGCAATTGTTGATTAGTTGATATATAAGCGCATTTTTTTATGTCCTTATATGTTCAGAAGGCATCAATAAAAAATTAAGGGTAAAAAGTTTTTATCTTTAATTTACCCGTAATTTCAGCAGCAATGATAGGTTCAGAAAAATCCCCTCCCCCATTTAGTTGGGACGACTGGTATAGTTCAGTCGGTGGCCGATCAATTCATATTAATGAAGTAGACGCTATTCTACATGAGATAAAAGAATACCAGTACCCAAAATTTACCGGCATTGTTAATCCCGTACAAACTGTTTTTGAAAGCCCTGTGGCAGCCGCTGCCGCAATAAAAAACAAAGCCTTTGAACTTGGCGCCGATGAAGCAGGCATTGCCGAAATTGAACCCGGCGATATTTATAAAAACAGGACTGTGCATGAAAGGTATGCCGTAGTGGTTGGACAAAAAATGTTGTGGCGCAAGTTCCAGGAAGTGCCGTCGAACGATTCGGCCGTTGAATGCCTGCGCATATACTTTTCTTTAGGCGAAGTAGTTATAAAGCTTGCCGAATATATACGAAAACTTGGCTATGCCTGCACTGTTGAACATCCTATTGGCGATAGCGATGTAATGCATGTGCCATTGGCGCTGAAAGCCGGTTTTGGCGAGCTTGGCAGGCATGGCTCAATTATTCACCCAAAAATGGGCCCGTTGTTTCGCTTAGGCAGTGTTATTACTGATATGCCACTGCAACCAGACAGCCCTATTGATGCAGGTATTGCCGCCTTTTGCGATAATTGCAAAGCCTGCCGCAGGTATTGCCCGGCCAATGCAATACCTGATGAGCGGTCGCCAGAGGCTGGTAAAGACCACCTGGGCAATTACCGCTATAAAGTTGATACCGGCAAATGCTTCCCGTATTTTGCAAAACATAACTATTGTTCCATTTGCCTGCCGGTATGTGTGTACCATCATAAGGAGTGGGCGAAAGATTTTGAGGGCTTCAATACAAAACTATTTCCAGCGGTAACCCTTAAAGAACCGCCGAAACCAACAGACCCCGAAGTGCCCAAACACTGGTACCCCAGGATAAAACGCGAAAACCAACCTACGTCATGAGAAGATACCTGTTTTTATTATTTTTGATGAGCCCTGTTGCTTTGATAGCGCAGGACAGCACATGGATAAAAGACCATTACTATAAAAAAGAGCAATACATAACCATGCGCGATGGTGTGCGTCTTTTCACGTCTTTATATATTCCTAAAGATAGTAGTGAAAAACACCCCATACTGTTAACCAGAACGCCTTACTCCTGCGCGCCTTATGGCGAAAATAACTGGCGCCCCTGGTGGAACAGGTTTCAGCGTGAATATTTTAAAGAAGGCTATATTATGGTTATACAGGATATGCGCGGCCGTTATATGAGTGAAGGTAATTTTCGTATCATTCCTGCTTACATAAAAGATAAAAGATCAAAAAAAGATGTTGACGAAGCCAGCGACACATATGACGCCATTGACTGGCTTACAAAAAATGTGCCGGGCAATAGCGGGAAAGTGGGTGTTGTTGGTATTTCGTACCCCGGCTTTGCGGCAACAGAAGCTTCATTAAGCGGCCACCCAGCCTTAATAGCGGTAAGCCCGCAAGCGCCTACCACCGATGCTTTTATGGGTGATGATGTACACCATAACGGCGCTTTTGCATTGCAGGATACGTACGGCTTCCTGGTACAATTTGGCATAGGCAAGCCAAGGCCCGCGCCCACTACTGAAAATGCACAAGGCATTCCGCCGTATACTGCAAACCCTTACGATTTTTACCTGCGTATGGGCGCATTAAGCAACATGACCAAAATTGTAAAAGATAATAAAATAGGCATATGGGACGAGATTATGCAGCACCCTGATTACGATGCATGGTGGAAAGCGCATAACACCCGCGGCGGGCTATACAATGTAAAGCCTGCAATGATGGAAGTAGGCGGCCTGTTTGATGCCGAAGATTGCTTTGGTGCATGGAATGTTTATAAGGCCATAGAAAAAAAAAGCCCTGCTACCAGTAACAAACTGGTTATTGGGCCGTGGTACCATGGACAATGGGCAAGCCCTGACGGTACACATTTAGGTAATGTGCGTTTTGATGCTAATACATCTGCATGGTTTCAGCAAAACAGGGAAGTGCCGTTTTTTAACTATTACCTTAAAGGCAAAGGAAGCCTTGATAATATGGCAAAAGCAACTGTGTTTTTTACAGGAGAAAACAAATGGCATGAATTTGCAGTATGGCCACCAAAAGAAATGCAGCCAACAAACCTATACCTGCAAAGTGATAACCAGCTTGGCTTTACACCGCCCGGTGCAAAAAGCGCTGCCGATGAATACGTAAGTGACCCGACAAAACCGGTACCTTATACTGATGGCATACATGAAGACCGCACAAGGGAATATATGGATGATGACCAGCGCTTCGCGGCCAACAGAACCGATGTATTGGTTTATAAAACAGCTATATTAACTGATGATGTAACGCTGGCAGGGCCTGTTACCGCAGACCTTAAGGTTAGCATATCTACAACAGATGCGGACTTTGTGGTGAAGTTAATAGATGTATTTCCTGACGATTTTGCTTATGAACAGGATGCAAGCCAGCAAGGCCCCGCTTATGTAATGAGCGGCTACCAAATGCTGGTACGTGGCGATATAATGCGCGGTCGTTATCGTAATAGTTTTGAAAAGCCGGAAGCATTTGAGCCAGGTAAAATTTCAACCGTGAAATTTACCATGAATGATGTGGCGCATACATTTAAAAAAGGCCACCGCATTATGGTGCAGATACAAAGCAGTTGGTTTCCGCTGTTTGACCGTAACCCGCAAAAATTTGTAAACATCTATACGTGTAGCGATACCGATTTTCAAAAAGCAACCATAAAAATATACCATGATGCTACCAATGCGTCATCGTTGGTATTGCCTGTAGTACATTAAGCACAGGTAAAGGTGTTGAAGGTTACGGGCGTTTTAAAAATTTAACTATTTTCCGTTTTATCATACATTACCACCAATTAAAACCACTTGCATGAGGAAATATTTTTTGGCTTTTGCTATATCGATCAATGTTTTTTGTTTACATGCCCAAAACGCAACTGATGCCACAACTGGCTATAACCCGCATGATTTTTTTACACAAAACTTTAATATGCCTGGGGGTAATGAATTTAGATCTGCCACGGGCAAACCTGGCCCTGCATATTGGCAAAACAGCGCCAGCTACCTAATACACGCCGCTTTTAGTGAGAAAGATACCACTGTTGCAGGAGACGTAACTATTACCTACACCAACAACAGCCCTGATGAACTGGAATATTTGTGGCTGCAGTTAGACCAAAATATTTTTCAATCATCGTCGAGGTCGGTGGCAGCAACAAAATACCCCGGTAATTATTTTGGCGTTCTTGATAAAGTTAATGGCGGCTATCAAATAAAAGATATTACTATAACACAGGGTGGCAAAACGTACAATGTGCAACCAGTAATTACTGATACCAGAATGCAGCTTCGCCTGGCTGCACCCATGTTACCTAAGGGTGATAAGATATCAGTAAAAATAAATTTCAGCTTTGCTATACCACTTGACGGCGCCGGCCGCTTTGGCAGGCAATACACTAAAAATGGCGTGGTGTATCAAATTGGGCAATGGTACCCGCGCATGTGCGTGTATGACGAAGTGGAAGGATGGAACACTTTGCCTTACATGGGCCTTGGTGAATTCTACTGCGACTACGGCGATTACGAGTATTATGTAACTGCGCCGGCAGAAATGATCATCTACGGCTCTGGCGACCTGCAAAACCCGGCGGAAGTACTTACGGCAACGGAAATAAAAAGATTGGCGCAGGCGGCCACCAGCGACAAGACCATTACTATTATTGACGCAGATGAAGCGGGGCAATCCGGCACCCGCCCAACTACCAAAGGTAACCTTACGTGGCACTTTGCAATGAAGCATACAAGAGATGTTGCCTGGGCTGCGGGCAAAGCAATGATATGGGATGCTGCTAAATTAAACCTGCCGTCAGGCCGCAAGGCAATGGCTATGTCGTGCTACCCTGTTGAAAGTGCGGGCGATACCGCATGGACAAGATCAACCGAATATTTAAAAGCAAGCATTGAAACATATTCCAACAACTTTTTTGAATACCCATGGAACGTTGCGGTAAGCAGCGGCGGCATTACCGGCGGCATGGAGTACCCGGGTATGATATTTAATAACTATAACGAAACAAAGGCCAGGTTGTGGTTTTTAATTGCGCACGAAATAGGCCATAACTGGTACCCGATGATTGTAGGCAGTAACGAGAGAAGATACATGTGGCAGGACGAAGGGTTTAATACATATATAAATTATATAGCTACCGATGTTTTTAACAAAGGCGAATATGTAAACGACTCAGCCTACTACGATAAAGGTTTTTTTGCATCCCGCGACTACATGCAGTTTATGCAGTATAAAGACCCGCTGATGACCGTTTCTGACGCAATGGATGAAGAGCAGCATTACCAGTTTTACGGCAAAACAGCCTATGGGCTTAACCTGCTTCGCACCGTTGTGGTGGGCAAAGAACGTTTCGATTATGCCTTTAGAAAATATACTGAGGCATGGGCTTTTAAACACCCCACCCCTTACGATTTTTTTCATTGCATAAACAACGGCACAGGTGAAGACCTTAACTGGTTTTGGAAAGGATGGTTTTTTACAACCTGGAAACTTGACCAGGCCGTGACCGGGGTGACCTACATTGACAACAACCCGGCAAAAGGCGCGCTGATTACCATTGAGAACAAAGGCAAATTGATAATGCCTGTTATTATTAAAATAACACAAAGCAATGGCAGTACAGCAACCGTGCAGCTACCGGTGGAAATATGGCAACGCAGGGGCACTTATACCTACAAATATACTTCCACCAACAAAATAGGTAAAGTAGTGCTTGACCCTGAACACGTGTTACCGGATGTGGACAGGCAAAATAACGAATGGAGTAAATAAAGACGTTGTTTTTCGGCTAAAGCTATTGACCTGTTAAAATAAATGAGGCTTGATATGACGGCCGAGGAATGTTTTGTAATGCCAAATTTCCGGTGTCTCCAAAAGCTTTTTGCACAATTGCTTTCATCAATATGATGCATAATATGTTGTAAAGTTAAACAGCATATCTGTACCTGTTATTCACCGAAAGAAGAAATTCATCTATAATTTTGTTGAAGTTATTTGGCTGCTCCAACATTGGCACATGGCCACAATTTGAAATCCAGTGCAACCTGGCATGCGGCAGATGCCTTTTGAATTCAAGGGCAACCTCGGGTGGCGTTATAGTATCATCCATTCCCCAAATAAGGGAGCACGGATTATGTATGTGTTGCAGCAAACTTTGAACATTGTTGCGTATAGTAGATTTTGCCAGCGATAATATGTGCAATGCCCTGCGGCTGTTTACCGTTTCGTATATCTCATCCACAAGTTCTTTGGTTGCTACAGCCGGGTCGTAAAACGTCATTTCAGCCTTGGTTTTGATATATGCATAGTCTTTCCTGCGTGGGAATGTGTCGCCCATACCGTTCTCAAAGAGACCCGAACTGCCACTTAGCGTAAGAGCTGCGACCTTACCGGGATGGCGGTATGTGTATAAGATTGCTACATGGCCACCAATAGAATTACCCAGCAAATTAAACTGTTCAAGTTGTAATTCGTCCACCAGTTTTTCCAGGAAGTTTACAAGGCTGAATATATTAATATCATACCCGTTTTCATAAAATGGAAACACCGGCACAATTACCCGGTAATCTTTTTTTAAATGTTTTATCAATGGGTCGAAATTTCTGACAGTCCCGAAAAGCCCGTAGAGCAAAACGATTGGTTCTCCTTCGCCATATTCGTAATGCATAGTATTTATTTTGGAGGTCGCGGGTGGATTCGAACCACCGTGAAAGGTTTTGCAGACCTCTACCTAACCGCTCGGCCACGTGACCATTAGACACCTGTACGCAATGCCCTGGTATCAATGCTTTGTTCAGAAGATAGTTTGAGCAGTAAACAATAAGAGGCTCAACTTTAAGTAGCGCTAAATGAATACAGCCACAAATTCTTTAATTTATAAAGCGCAACCCCGAGCCAATTATGTTTCATTTAATAAATAGTCTACTAAATTAGTAGACAAATTTAAAAAAACACTTTTACCTAAAAAAATGTTTTTTGCGCCTGGAAATTTGAAGGGGGTCTACAAATCGAAACCATTGCTCGGTCTTGCAAATTATATCGCATTTGATCAGAGGAACAAAAGCCACTATACAGGCCAGGCTGCTATAATTGTAACTCGAGTAATTTTATTGCAGCCATTTTAAGAAACCGCTTTTATAAGCTGCTGCATTTTGGCATTCATCCACTTTATATTTTTAACCATTAGCGGAAATGTAGCAATAGCAGTAACTGCACATGCAATACCAGCCAAAACATCCAGCATATAATGGTGACTGTTATAAACTGACGAAAACCATATACCCATCATTATCAATGCAAATATGATGTTTATAAGTCCTACCCTGTTACGTATACCATAGTATAATACAATTAACGGGTAAGCAGAATGCAGGGAAGGCATTGCTGCAAATACATTGGAACTATGTTCGTATAACGATTTAAAAATACTTACATGCAGCAGTTCATCAAATTTCGCCAGCCCCCCCGTATTGCCGGGAACGTTGAAGTGTACTTGAAAGCCATATTGTTGAATATACCATGGTGGTGCGGCAGGGTAAATATAATAGATGACAAAACCTATTAAGTTGGCGAGCAAAAAAGTAAAAGAAAAATAAAAGAACTGCTTTCTATTTTTAAAGAACAGCCAACCTGCAAAAATTAAGGGTACCGGCACCCAGCATAAATAAAATATGCCTGTAATGATTGAAAGAAAATCGCTTTTATGCAATAGCCAGTACTCGTTGGGTGTAACAACCGCGCCATTATTATGTATGCCAAATAAGCTTTTTTCTGCATTATAAAGGCTGCTGGTGTGAACGGTATTGTAGTGATAATTGGGAAACGCCTTCATATAATCGAATATAACCCAGAATACTACGAATATTAAAAAGCCAAGAATAAGCTTGCGCGTGGGCTTTGAAATAAAATACATCGCGTTAAAAAACAACACCAGATAAACCTGTTCCATTTTAAAACCAACCAGGTAATAAGAAAGTACCAGGTATGCAGCGCAAAAAGCTATTATTAATAAAATTGCTTTTGTATTAAAAGGGGATGAATTTTTGTTCATTGCTAAACCTATTATTACATCATTAACACTTCCTTCCTAAAAATCAAACTTAAACCTTGTTCTTATGCCCCATGTTGATATGTAAGGATGATCAAGATAAGTAAACCGCTTAACAAGGTCAACGCGTATAAGCTTAAATATATTGGCAATGCCCACACTGCCTTCTATATAAGGTTCTTTCTCTAACGTAAAAGTTGAGGGCGAGCCATTGTATTGCGGGTACTGAATTAATTCAGGGTGTAATGAAGGGTTATTTTCATTTCTTACCCCTCCATAAAGCACCTTAGCTGAAACTACCTCGCGTAGCTTTAATTTTTTCAGAAGTGGTATCCTGTTAAAAATAAACCCATTAAAGAAGTAATCAACATTTACTGATGCATAATGATCGCTTACAAACTCAAGAAAATTCATCATGTTGTAAGAGTATAGCTGGTATGCATAGGTTTGGTTGGCCCTGTGTATGGTTTGCAGCGGGTAAGGCAGCTTTCCAAAAATATAACCACCTTCAGCCAACACATCAGCATACCCGAACTGCGATGCGTAAAACCTTTTTTCGAGGCGCACATTTATCTTTTGATAATTATACTGCCCCTTGAATAATCCTTTTACCCCGGCGGTTAGGTCCACCGTTACAATAGGGTACTTATTTACAATTGGTATGCGGTATACCTTGCCCTGGTAAAATTGCTCATGCGGCGCCCAGCGCAATTCTCCTGACAGTTCAGTCGTGGTAATACTTTCAATATTTACTGTTTGGCTATTTACCTGCTTGGTATAGCTTATCGCCCCGGCAGGCTCCTGTCTCCAATTTCTAAAACCAAATGTATAGGAGAGGTGATTTGCCAATTCGTGTACGTAATCTATTCTATAGTTGTTGTTGTATAAAAACTTGTCGTTTTTTCCTCGTTTAAACGACAACAGAAAATTGTCTTCCTGCACAAATTGCAGGTCTTGTCCCGGTATTTTAGTATCCCTTTGAACAGACGCTTTTATATAATTGAGCGGATAGGTATAAATAGATTTATTATTAATTGAATAGGCGGCGCTTAAAAAATACTTCCATTTTTCATCTTTAAATCCATAAGCACCATATGTTTCAAGATAAATTCGTTTGCTGAATTTGGGCAAGGTTCGGCCCCCAATCCTTAGCTTAAAACCTTCAACAGGATTAAAACTATAAAAAGCATTTACCGGCCCAATTTCTACCGGCCCTACTGAAGTATACCCTGCCAGTAACAACGATGCCAAAGCCATTGTTCTTTTAAAAGAACGCATTTTAACAAGGCTGTCAATATTGGTATAAACTTTAGCTTCTGTATTGGTTAATGTATCATGCCTGTTACTTTGCCAAAAATCGTTACTGCGGGTTTCAGCATTTGCCAAAGTTTCTTCGGCCGGCCCTTTATATATGCTATCCGGTGCAGGTGTGTTAATTTTAAAGTTTTTAAACGAAACGGTGCGTTCTCCAAAAAAAGCGCCGGCGGTGCCTTTTGTTATAGCGGCATCTGCCATAACCACGCTTTTGGTTAGCTGGTAACGGCCCATGCTGTTTTTTTCAAACTCCTGGTTAACATGCATGTCGCGCACAAAATTGATATTTACATTTTTGCTGATAGCCATGTCAATTTTGTGAACTGCATAACGCCCGTCAAGGGTTATAAGCATAGTACCCCTGAATAAAAAACTATTGGTATTGCGGGGGGTAAAATACATTCTAACAGACTTAACGCCACTCTCGTCTGTTATGGTATCTCTTATATAAAACATGTAAAACGAAGGGGCTAAATCTGCAATAGGGCTAAGAAACTGGTTGGTGAATAATGGAATATTATTATCGTAAATGTCTACATTTTCATACAGCCGCTGCAAAAATGTACTTACACCACCATTATCAACATACTCACCAAAATCCACCTTCTTTTTTGCGATGATAATGCTCTTGTTTTTTTCAGGGCTTTTGCGGTAGTAGTCCTTTGATAGTGTTTCTTCAATATAAACCGGCAGCAATGTTTTACCCTCAAGTGTTGTGGTGTCTTTGTTCTCGAAAAGGAAATGGTACTTCTTCATAAATTTACTATCAGTAAATTTGTTTGAAAAATTACTCAGCGCTACCTGCATTTTTTCGTACTTCTCATATTCTACATAATCATAACTTTCTATCCTGTTATTCGGCTTGTTATCTATTACATTTCTTATTAATTCTACCGCCGGGTTGTTCTTGTTGGAGTAGTTGGCCTTTCTGCGATTTTTAACGGTCACATTTCCCGCTGCAGCATTAACAGCTAAAGCAATATCTACATTTTGCTCTTTAAATTTTTCTATCGTTATGTTCACTGTTTTATAGCCTACATAAGATATTACAACAGCCGTTCTGGGCCTGTCTGTTTGCAATCTATATTTTCCATTTACATCGCTAACAGTACCATTCGCGCCTTTAAAATATACGTTAACATATTGAAGTGGCTGTTTGGTTAACGAGTCTGTAACTGTTCCTGTTACTACGGTAAGTTGGGCAAAAATTGTTTTTGCACACAAAAGCAACACCAACACTAGGCCTGTTCTAAGTTTAATAACCTCTTTTTTCATTTAATCCTTTTTAAACACAATTTTCTTCTGCAATAAATAATTATACGATATGCCAATAATAATTGATACCACTATTTTTGAAATAACAAAATTCACGCGCATATAATGCGTAACTAAAAACACACCGAGGGCGTTAAGCAATAGGTTGCCAACCCATACCAATATATATTTAACCGCCTGCCCGCCAACGTGCTTTTCCCTTGCGTCAAACACCCACGTTCTGCTGATGGTGAAATGCACTATGCCCCCAACAATAGTTCCGGTAATGCTTGATGCCAGGTACCACCACCCCACCACCTTAGCCAAAAAGATGGAAACAGAAAAATCGGTTATTGAAGCTGTCAGCGATGCTGCCTGCGCCCTTACGAATGTGATCATTGCTTCATAATAGTTTACTCCACACGGTTAGCTGCAAAAGAATATTCGCATACAGGCCCGCTAAAACATCATCAGCCATAACACCCCAGCCTGCGGGCAGTTTTTCAAGACGCCGTATGCCCAAAGGCTTAACCATATCAAAAAACCTGAATAGTATAAGCCCAATAATTACATATTGTACCTTAACAGGTACGGCCAGTAATGCTATCATCATTCCCGCCACCTCGTCTATTACTACTTTGCTGTTATCCTTACCCCACTGTTTTTCAACAACACCTGCTGTAAAACAGCCGGCAATACAAACAATGGCAACCCATAACAACTGCCATGCAAATAAACCATTTGACACATAGTACCATACCAGGCAACACACTGCAGCGGCAATAGTACCTGCCCCTTTACCATTGTTTATATACCCAATGCCTAATGCCGTTGCTATTGTTTTTTCAAAAAACATTCTTTTAATCAACATGTTTTTCGCAGTTACTATTGCACCTGTTTCTTAATTTGTCAAGCACAAACGTGCAACCCGCTTTCTCGGTCTCGGTAAACTCTTTGTTCATGATAGATTCCAGCGAAAGAAACAACTCCTGCGTTTTTTGTAATATCTGGTTCCCCTTTTCTGCTATGCGTATAATATTGCTGCGCCTGTCGTTATTTTGCTTTACCCTAACCAAATAATTCTTTTTTTCTAAAATATCTATGCTTCTTAAAATGGCTGATTTGTTTTTGTTCATCATCTCAGCAATATCCTGCTGAATTAGATCTTCGCCTTCTTTAGTAGATATAAAATATAAAACCCCCATTTGCTCAAATGTTATCTCAGCATTCAGCGACTGGAAATCAGCATTTATTTTTTTTAATAACAGCTTGCCGGTTTGAATTATTTTAAAACCCAGGGCATCTTGTAGTCCATCATTGCAATTCATACTAATAAGTTTGTACAGTTGCTGCTAAGCCCGTAAAGAAATTGGTTTACCCGCTTTTTTGTAACTATATAGCATTGTAGCCACATCTTCGTACCTGCCGTTAAAGGCCCCAGGCGATTCTATTTTAAGGCTTGCCATTGCAGCGCCAAATTCGCCGGCTTCCTGGAACGAAGCATTTTTTACGCGCTGATACAGGTAACCCGCCATATATGTATCGCCACAGCCTGTTGCATCTGCCATTGCAGCCGGTGGGTAAGCCGGAATATCATAAAAAGTCCCATCAGCATAAATTACTGAGCCCAGGCTGCCAAGTGTAAGAACTACTTCTTTAACGCCCCAATTACTTAATAATCTTGCCGCTTCGTATGGGTCTTTGCTGCCTGTAAGTACTTCCATTTCATACTCATTGGCTTTTAAAATATCTACGTATTTAAGCGCTTCTATTTTGTCCTGCCAATCTATGGCACGTACTTTTTGGTGTTCAACTTTCCTCAGGTAACCCTGCACGTCTAAAGCTACCCTGCCTTTTTTAGATAATACTTTTATTAATTCCAGCGGTATATCACCGGCAAGCAGCGGCCCCAAATGATATATGGCTGCATCAATGTTCTTTACCTGTTCAATGGTAAATGCACCTGCTGTTTGCAGCACCCTTTGTGTGCGGTGGTCCATATTATGTGAATACCTGTTTTCAAAATACAGCGTCTCTTTACCGGGAAACACTTGTACTTCGATGCCTTTCTCGCGCAGGTCTACAACAAAACCCATATCTTTTTCAGCAAGCGAGGTTACTAAAACATATTGCAGGTCCATATTGCGGATGGCGTTGGAAAAATAAAAAGAAGTGCCACCCGGCATGTGCAATGAGGTGTTGGGTGTTACCAGCTTATCTAAAGTAAGGTGTCCTATACAACAGATATCGTACATAACATATTATTTTTAATTTCTTCAAATACATTAACCGGTTGTTTTTTTAATCAACAACCTGAACTATCTTTTACTATGGGGCAATCGAAAGGTTATTTAAAAGGTAAGGCGGTGTTTTTCTTTTTCAAATTTTAGTTGGTTAACAAATTACTTAAACAAGGCAACCACATTAATGTACAGGTTCTATTGTATTGTAAACCTATCCCTCACTTCTTTGTAAGACCCGGGCTCATCACCCTTTAGTTCTACATATTCTACATTTGGTTTCCAAAAGCTTCCTCCATGCACGTGCAAATAAATTCTTCGCAATATTATTTTTTCACCATTATTTGTTTTTGCAAATACGCGCCATATTTTATCAGCGCCCAATTCTAACGTAAACTTCATTTTTTTGGTAGAAACAAAATTCAGTTCGTAAGAATTTTCGGATATTTTTCTGGACTGTATACCGTACGCAAAAGTTCGTTGTATCCAGCTTAACTCGGCTTTTTGGCCGCCCTTTTGGTACCTTATCCAGTACACATGCACCGGTTCGTCAACATCTATATTTCCTCCCTTTAAGTTAAGGTCAACTATTATTGTGTTAGTGTTTGGCTGCCGCTGCAGGTAAAACAACCGGTTTACATTTCTGCCAGGCACAGGAAATGTATCAGCCGGTGAACCATTTTGGCAAAAAACACCTGATGGAAATATCAAAACAATAAGTGTACCTAAACACCACTTTCTCATATTATAACCTTTTCTCTAAAGTTTTCTTCGCGTCTGAAAGCCGTTTTAATGCCGTAATATTTGTAAGCACTGCCATAACCGCAAGCGGTATGGTAAATACTGACATACTCTCAAAAACATGGAAAGAAATTCCCGGGATAAAATATTTATAATTTCCCCCAATAAAATGCGCTGTAATACCACAAGCCAGCGCACTTACGCCGGTTAAAACCACCCTTTCTGGGCGTTGCATTAAGCCGCCTTTGTTTTGTATACCCAACCCTTCGCTGCGTGCACGTATATAACTCACCATCATAGAGCCTATCAGGGCAATAAATGCAAATAGTGAACTTAAAAAATAGTGGTGTGCTATTAAATAATAGCAAATGCCCAGGAACATAATAAGCTCGCTATATCGGTCTAAAACCGAGTCGAACAACGCCCCGTATGTTGAACTCATATTTCCCAGCCTTGCTACCTGGCCATCCAGCATATCAAAAAGCCCCGCAAAAAGAATAAGGGCCCCGGCCCAGCCAACAAACGATAGATCTCCCCTGTTGCCCTCTTCACCACCTGCAATAAAAATAATAGCCACCCCAATATTCAGCACAAAACCTATAAGGGTAACTACATTGGGTGTAATGCCTATCTTTATCATACCCCTTACAAGGGGGTTAATAATGATATAAATAATTTTTTGAAGCTTCTCTTTCATAAACATTTTATCAACTGCATAAATCCGTCTTATCCAAAGTTAAACCCGTTAATCTCATCAACCCGATTTTTCCTGCCAGTTATAGCTTCATATAGCAACTTAAAAAAAGAAACATATTGCAACCTTCTTTTAAAAGGTTACATATACGACAGTTGAGTAGTCAACCATTTTACAAAGCTATGGGTTTTGGGTATCCATTTTATCGTTTTTTTATAAAATTTTTCTATCAGCGCATTAAAAACGATTATATCGACGGATTTTGGACAATTAATTATAAAAAATCTTAAAACTCACTAATTATTGTTTGCTTGTCTTAAATAAGATGAAGGCCATTGAAATAGCCAAGATAATACTTACAAAACCAAGGCATTTTTAAAGCAGCCCAACCCTATATAAATTAGATGAAAAGAGGCGTGCCAGGCAAATTATCAACTCCCACTAATTTAGTAGACAAAAATATACCCAAAACAACTTCAGACAAAAATATTAGCCCTAAATAAATTTTTGTATATCAAAAGCTGCATTATATTTGTCTACTAATTTAGTAGGAATTAATAGATGACAACTCAATTTTTACGTAAAATGTTATTACAACGGCAAAAGTTGCGGGCAATTTCAACTGCCGGCGCTTTACCGTGTTGTTGCTGTTAGCACAATTAATCACGGCTCACATTATTTGCCTTCTGCACATTTAACCCTCTACAAACATTTTCACATTCAAACAACAGACCATGAAAGGAGAACAAAAATTGTTTAATTTGAGTAGCGCCATTACCCGCGAACAACTGGATTTTTTTGACAAAAATGGATATATACAATTCAGAAACTTTATCAGCCGCGATGATGCGAAAACGCTTGTTGAAGAAGTAAACGGCGTACAGCGCTACCTGGTACGTAAAGAAATAACGAAAGTAAACGGCATACCATTAAAATACGGGAAAGATATAGATGGACGCCCGCTTGTGCAGCGTATTTCCTTTGCCTCCCAGTTTTCAACAACGCTTCGCGAATTTGTTTTGCAGGACAGGCTACAGTTATTGAAAGCCTTCCTCGGACCCTATGAAGGGCGGATAGGCGAATCAGAAAAAGACGGGCTGGTGGTAAACCACTACCTAAATACCGGTGATAGTGAATATACCAGGCTTGGCTGGCATACCGACAGCCCCCGTGATCTTTTTATGGGTTCACGTATAATGCCGATGCTTAATGTAGGGCTGCACCTGGATGATTGCCCTGCTTCAAACGGCGGCCTGCGCGTATTGGCAGGTACACATAAACAAAACGTTCTGCGGCTGTTGTTTAGAAAAAAATACTTTGTTGACCATACCCCCGATAAAAAAGAAACCAGTTTTGATATTGCCTCAGGCGACCTTACGGTACATGATGGCAGGCTTTGGCACCGTGTGCAGCAGTCGCCGGCGATAGGGGAAGCAAGCAGGAGAAGGGTGTTATATATACCGGTGGTAACAGGTGCTTACCGCCCTAAAAATAGTAACAGCGCTACACCATTCTACCACAAATTAGGCAGCCTGGGCAGCATTAACCCGTTTAAAAAAGCAAAAGCGCGTGTAGGTGAACAAACACTGCAGCCTTTACCTGAACATGTGCGCGCTTAATTATAAATACGCAGCAAGTTTACAAGTAAATAAAAAACCGTTTCTGCTTTTTAAATGCGGAACGGTCTTTTAGCATTGTGTAAATGTGCACTTAGTGAGCAGAGCGTGGATTGCCATGTAAACGATATAAAAGGCTTTTATCCTCCTGCATTGATAAAAGGTTATATTTAAAGCTGCCAATACATTGGCTTCTGCTTAATTATTGATACAATTCTTCATATAAAAAATCTGTAGCAAACCGGCCTGCCTCCAGCCAGCGCTGTTTGCTGGCGGCGCTTGAAAAAAATGGGTTAAAATGTTTTTGCAGTTCGTGCGAGTAGCCTTCAAAAATTTTAAGGCGGTTGCTTATCCCTAATTTGTCAGCTTCTTCCTTAATGGCGAGGCTGCCATAAAAAGATGAATTCGTTTTTCCGATGGGTATTATGCGGTCTTTGCTACCATGCGCACTTATTATAGGTACGCGGGCGTTTGTAAGCCAGCTTATTTTAACTAACGCCCCCCAAAAATTAATTATTGCTGCAACATGGTGTTTGGTGTAATTAAGGGGGTGAATTACAACATCGTTGCTGTCCTGCAGTAACGCCAAATCTGTATTGCTATAAACGTACTGTAATGCCAGTATACCTCCTGCAGAATTACCGCCCAGCACTATGCGGTTAGTATCAATGCCAAACCTTTCGTGGTTTTTTATAAAAAAAGAAATTGCAGTATTAACGTCTTGCAAGGCGTTTGAACATGCGCCTAACATATTTTTTACATTCGTCAACGTATTTTTTTTGCTCAACCTGTAATTAATGGATGCGCATACGTATCCTTTTTGGGCAAAACTTTTACAAAGCATTTCAATACCTGTTGCAGATTTGGAGCTAAATTTAAAGCCTCCACCATGCATCCAAATTATTAATGGCCGTTTGGTGGTAATAGAGTCACCCGCCGGCTGGTATATGTCAAACGAATAATATTTTGGTTTTACATCAACAGGTATGTTAGCGGCGTAAGATAAATTCTTATCAATTGTTATATTTGAAAAACAGATGTCTTTATACCTTGCCGGATGTGTATTTTGTGCATAACAGGATGCCGCAAGACAGAAAGATACTATAACGAGCATTGTTTTAAGCATGAACATAAGTTATGTAAAACATACGAAACAACAACGAAACCAGATGGTTGTAATTTATAAAACTTTATTAATACATGGTGGAAGGAACAGGCATTGACCTTATTGAGGTGGAAAGGATTGCATTTAATATTGAAAAAGACGCAGGCTTTAAGGAAATGATATTTACAGAAACAGAAATTGACTATTGCGAATCAAAAGCAAATAAATACCAGCATTACGCGGCACGCTTTGCTGCGAAAGAAGCTTTTTTTAAGGCTTTGGGCACCGGCTGGCAGGAAGGAACCCAGTTTAACGAGATTGAAATAACGAATACAACAGCAGGCAAACCAGAACTTGTACTACTTGGCAAAACGCAGCAGGCACTTAATTATTTGGGAATAACCAGAATTTTGGTTTCTTTGTCACATCTCAAAACGATAGCTTGCGCTGTTGTAATAATAGAAAAATAGCCTATGAGTTTAAGTGATACTGCTCTTCAGCCGGCTGCCATGCTAAAAAAATTGCAGGAAGATAAACTACAGCAGCTTTTGGCTTATGTTAACAACTACTCCCCTTTTTACAAAAAGCTTTTCAGCGATCATAGTATTGATATATCATTGGTTAAAACCATAGAAGACCTGCAGGTGCTGCCGGTAACTACAAAGACTGACCTGCAGCAATACAACAATGCCTTTTTATGTGTTGCCCCTGAAAAAATAATTGAGTACACTTCCACTTCAGGTACATTAGGCAGCCCGGTAACCATAGCGCTTACTGAAAACGACCTGGAACGGCTGGCTTATAATGAATATAATTCTTTTGTAACCACGGGTGGCAAAGCCGGGGATATTTACCAGCTAATGCTAACGCTTGACAGGCAATTTATGGCCGGCATAGCATATTATTCGGGCATCCGCAAAATGGGCGGCAGCATTATAAGGGTTGGGCCTGGCGTTCCATCCCTGCAACTGGAAACCCTTATGCGCCTTAAACCCACCGTTATAGTTGCCGTACCTTCCTTTATACTTAAGCTGGTTCAGGTTGCCGGCGAACGTGGTTTTAACCTACAGGCTACCTCAGTAAAAAAAGCTATTTGTATAGGTGAAAACATACGCAACCAGGATTGTAGTTTAAACGTGCTTGGTAAAAAAATAACAGACGCCTGGAACATACAGCTTTATTCAACCTACGCCTCTACTGAAATGCAAACTGCTTTTACTGAATGTGGTGAAGGTAAGGGTGGCCATAACCGGCCGGAATTATTAATAACTGAATTGCTGGATGAGAACAATAACCCGGTAGGGGCAAACACCCCGGGGGAAGTAACTATTACAACCTTAGGTGTACAAGGCATGCCGCTGGTACGGTACAAAACAGGCGATATTTGCATGTATTTTGATGAGCCCTGCGCGTGCGGCAGAAATAGCATTCGCCTGTCGCCAATATTGGGCCGCAAAGCACAAATGATAAAGTTTAAAGGCACCACGCTTTACCCCTCAGCCATATTTGATATACTGAATGACATGAAGGAGGTACATGACTATGTGGTGGAGGTGCAAAGCAACGATGTAGGACTTGATGAAATAATAATACATCTTGTTGCCGTAGCCGATACAACCGAGAACGACCATAAAATACGCGCCAACCTGCAGGCCAGGCTTCGCGTAAGCCCGTTTGTAAAATACATTTCTGCCGATGAGATGAAGCGTATGCAGTTTCCCGAAGCCAGCCGAAAACCTATAAAATTTATAGATAACCGTAAATAACACATAATACAGGCGCCCGGCAGGATATAAAAACAAACGAACACCTGCATATTTTTTTCTACTTTTACCTCTTTCAAAAAATAAAAGCAAATATCTTGCACATGATCTGTGTTGGCCAAAATGCACTTTCTATAAAAGAGTTTTCAGATATATTGTTTAACAGGGCGCTCGTTGACCTGGATAAAAACAGCCAGGAGAGGATAAACGAAAATTTTGAGTTTCTTAAAAGCTTCTCTGCCAATAAGATCATCTACGGCATAAATACGGGCTTTGGCCCGATGGCACAGTACAAAGTGCCACAGGAAAACCTTGTTCAGCTTCAGTACAACTTAATACGCAGCCATAGCTCAGGCAGTGGCAATATGCTGCCCTCATACCTTGCAAAGGCTTTAATGATAGCGCGGTTGAACATGCTTATGCAGGCGCGCTCAGGCGTACACTTAGATCTTGTATTGTTACTGCAACAATTAATAAATGCTAATATAACCCCCTGCATTTATGAGCATGGAGGTGTAGGCGCCAGCGGCGACCTTGTACAGTTGGCCCATCTTGGTTTAACACTGATAGGCGAAGGGGAAGTGATGTACGAAGAGCAGGTTTACCCAACCAATGAAATATTTGCCCGGTTTAATATAAAGCCGCTAGAGATTACCGGCAGGGAAGGTTTGGCTATTATTAACGGCACTTCGGCCATGACGGGTATAGGGCTGGTTAATATATTAATGGCCCACACGCTTGTAAAATGGTCAGTTATTCTTTCAAGCATGATGAACGAGGTGGTAGAAGCCTACAACGACCACTATTCATACGAACTAAACAAAGTAAAACCGCATGCCGGCCAAAACCACATTGCCCGGTTGATGCGCGATATTTTGAGCGACAGCCGGATGATACGCAACCGTGCAGAACATCTTTATGAGCCGGGTAATATTGAACAGGAAGTTTTTGAAGATAAAGTACAAGAATATTATTCATTAAGGTGTGTTACCCAAATTTTAGGGCCAGTTTATGACACCATTTGCCAGGCTGAAAAAATAGTAACAGATGAATTAAATTCAGTGAACGACAATCCTATAATTGACCATATAAGCCAAAACGTGTATCACGGAGGTAATTTTCATGGTGATTATGTGTCGCTTGAAATGGATAAAATTAAAATTGCGGTAACCAAGTTATCTATGTTGGCGGAAAGGCAATTGAATTATCTTTTAAACGATAAGCTTAATCAAAAATTTCCGCCTTTTGTTAACCTTGGCACGCTTGGTTTTAACTTTGGTATGCAGGGCATGCAGTTTACAGCAACCTCAACTGTTGCTGAAAATCAAACGCTGTCATTCCCGATGTATGTGCACAGCATCCCCAATAATAACGACAACCAGGATATTGTTAGCATGGGTGCAAACGCCGCATTAATGACGAGAAAGGTAATTGACAATTCATTTACCGTATTAAGTATACAGGCAATGTCAATTATACAGGCGGTGGATTATTTGAACTGCCACGAAAGACTTTCAAAAACAACTGGTGATGTATATACCGAATTGCGCAAAATATTCCCTCTATTTGTTGATGATCATCCAAAATACAAGGTTCTTCAAAAAGTAAAAGCTTATTTACAGGAAACAGGTGCAATAATTTAAACAGGCCATTATGAAATGTGCGTTAATTACGGGCGGTTCAAGGGGCATAGGCCGGGCAATTTGTATAAAAATGGCCTCCATAGGATATTATGTACTGGTTAATTATAAAACAAATACAGAAGAGGCCGTTAAAACACTTGAGCAAATACAGGCAGAAAGCGGCAGCGGCGAGTTGTTACAATTCGACGTGGCTGACAAAGCCGATATTAAGAAGGTGCTTGGCAACTGGCTTGAAACAAACCAGGAAAAATATATTGAAGTGTTGGTTAATAACGCCGGAATTAAAGATGATGTATTAATGGCCTGGATGCAGGATGAACAATGGGATAGTGTTATCAGCACAAATCTTCATAGTTTTTTTTATGTTACAAGACTTGTTTTAAACAGCATGATGCATAGAAAATACGGAAGGATCATAAATATCGTTTCTCTTTCCGGTTTAAAAGGGTTACCGGGCCAGGTAAATTATTCTGCCGCAAAGGCTGGCGTAATAGGTGCAACAAAAGCGCTGGCACAGGAAGTTGCGCGGCAGGGCATAACGGTAAACGCACTAGCGCCCGGCTTTATTAAAACAGATATGATTGAAGGCCTTGAAGAAAAAGAGATACAAAGGCTGGTACCCGCAAGACGCATAGGATTACCAGAAGAGGTGGCTTTTGCTGCAGCCTTTTTAGCAGCCCCTGAAGCTGGATATATTACAGCACAGGTATTATCAGTAAACGGGGGGCTATATTCTTAAATATGGTACCTGTTACCCATATTGCTACCCTTCTGCCGCAGGCAGATCCCTTTATTATGGTGGGCAAATTGTTACTTGTTGAAGACGATAAAATTACTACGAACTTTGTTATTGAAGAAAGTAATGTGCTTGTAAGCGACGGATTTTTTACCGAAGCGGGCCTGTTAGAAAATATTGCACAAACTGCGGCAGCAGGCGCCGGGTATAGAGGGACAGTTAAAAATAAACCTGTGCAAAAAGGCTATATTGGCGCTGTTAAAAATTTTATGGTATTTGCTTTGCCTGAAGTAAATGATGAAGTAAAAACAGAAGTTGTGGAAACCGGCGCAGTTTTTAATATGCAAACAATACAGGGTAAGGTATGGCTTGGCGAAAAACTTTTGGCGCAGTGCGAAATGAGGATTTTTTTGGAGGAGGAAGGTAATTGATTTTCAGGCTACGCATTAAACGAGCATAATGACAGACATATATATTGTTTCCGATAATATAATTTCACCGCTTGGCGCTACCTCGGCTGATAATTTTGAACAGCTAAAAAAAGGTGTGTCTGGTGTTAAACGTCATCATAATGAGGCCATTTCGCCTGATCCTTTTTGTGCGTCGCTGTTTACAGACAATAGTTTTATAGATAACCGCAGTAAGCGTTACACCAAATTTGAGCAGTTGTTGATAGCATCTATTAGCAATGCCCTGCAAAACACATCAATTGATGTTAGCAGCAGCAAAACAATTCTTATCCTTTCTTCAACAAAAGGTAATATTAGTTTATTAGGGTCCGAAGCTTTTGATGACAACCTTGAAAGAAGAGTTTCGCTTAATACATCCGCAAGGCTGGTGGCAAACCATTTTAATTTTGCCAATAACCCGCTTATTGTTTGCAACGCATGCATATCCGGGCTGCTTGCACTAATAACAGGCATGCGGTTAATAAGATCAGGGATATACGAAAACGCGGTAGTAGCAGGCGCAGATGAAATTACAAAGTTTGTTCTCTCGGGCTTTCAATCTTTCCAGGCTTTAAGCCCGGCCGTAAGCAAGCCTTTTGATGCGGACAGGGATGGACTAAATTTGGGTGAAGGCGCGGCAACAATTGTGCTTAGCAATAACGAAAAATTTGCCGGCAATATAAAATTGAAAGGCGGTTCAGTAAGTAATGATGCCAATCATATTTCAGGTCCGTCGCGCACTGGGGAAGAGCTCTCCCAGGCAATAGACAAAGCATTACTGGAAGCTGGTGTTACTGCCGATGATATACATTTTATTTCAGCCCACGGTACCGCCACAAGGTATAACGACGAGATGGAGGCCAAGGCCATTACACTGGCCGGTTTAAATAATGTGCCGGTAAATAGTCTTAAAGCATATTTTGGCCATACGCTTGGCGCTGCAGGGCTGATAGAATCAGCCATCACCATTCGTTCTATGCAAAGCAATACAGTTTTACCATCGTTAGGATTTAACAACATGGGGGTATCGCAGCCTGTTAATGTATGCAATGCCATACTTAACACGCCTTTAAATAATTGCCTTAAAACAGCATCTGGTTTTGGCGGGTGCAACGCAGCAATAGTATTTTGTAAACAGTAAACACATAAGCGCTACTTGAACAATAACAACTATATAATTGCCCACTGCCAAATAATCAACAGCACTGTTTATAAAAACGGAGAACAGCTATTTAAATCATGGGCGACAAATGCGCAGGATGTTTTCACCGAGATATACCAGCACCTCAATCTAAACTATCCAAAATTTTATAAAATGGATGGCATTAGCAAGCTTGGGTGGCTGGCTTCAGAAATATTATTGCAAGGCAACGGCAACATTAAGCAGGCTAAACCACCGGATGTTGGGTTAATGCTAGCCAACACCAATGCAAGTCTTGACACAGATATTAAGTATTTACAAACCGTGCATGATTTTGCAAGTCCAGGTTTGTTTGTATATACATTGCCTAATATTGTGGCAGGTGAAATATGCATACGTAATAACTTTAAGGGTGAAAACGCTTTTTTTATTTTTGATGAGTTTAATGCTGCTTTCACTGAACAATATGTAAACTACTTGTTGGATAATAATATTTTGGAGTTTTGTATTTGTGGCTGGATAGAGGTTTTAAAAGAAAGTTATAAAGCTGTTTTATTTTTAGCAGGCAAAACGCCAACAGGCAGTTTATTTTCTAAAGAAAACATGAACGATATATTTAACAGGCCAACATTTTAAATGGAATTTAAAAAAGCATCTTCCCGGGTATTTGTTGCAGGCCTTGGCGCCGTTTCTGCCATTGGAAACAATGTTGCAGAATGCTTATCGTCACTTGTGAATTATAAGGCCGGGATGGATAGCATTACCTATTTGCAAACGCTGCATAAGGGGCAGCTACCGGTGGCTGAAGTTAAATTAAGCAATAGCCAACTGGCCGACATAACCGGGCTGCAACCACAAATAAGCCGTACAGCACTGCTAAGCATGATGGCAGCAAAAGAAGCTTTGATTGATTGCGGGCTTATAAATATTGCATCATTACGCACCGGGTTTATTTCTGCCAATACGGTTGGGGGGATGGATAAAACGGAACAATTTTATGCTGATTTTATTGTTGATAATAATAGTGGCGATCTTCAGGACGTCATAAACCATGAATGTGGCAAAGTAACCGAGCTTGTGGCAGATGCATTGGGTATTAACACTTTTATAAGTACCATAAGTACTGCATGTTCTTCTTCAGCCAACGCTATTTTTTTCGCCGCCCGTTTAATTAAGCAGGGTATGGTTGATATTGTTGTGGCAGGCGGTGTTGATGCGCTTACTAAATTTACATTAAACGGCTTCAACTCGCTAATGATACTTGATAAAGAATTTTGCAGGCCTTTTGACGAAACCAGGCAGGGTTTAAATTTGGGAGAAGGTGCCGGCTATGTTGTGCTTGTATCAGAAAAGGTTTCTTCGTTATTACAAAAGAAGCCATACGCCGAATTAACAGGCTATTGCAATAAAAACGATGCTTACCACCAAACAGCGTCTTCACCGGATGGCACCGGCCCTTATCTTGCCATGAAAGGTGCACTGGCATTAGCTGCGCTTGAACCAAAAGATATTGATTACATAAACCTGCACGGCACGGGTACCCAAAACAATGATTTTGCTGAAGCTACGGCTATCGGCAGGCTGTTTGCCGATCCGTATCCTGCTATGAGTTCCACCAAATCTTTTACAGGGCATACATTGGGCGCCAGTGGCGGTATTGAAGCGGTGTTTTCTGTTTTGTCTATCAGCCAAAATATTATTTATCCAAACCTTCGCCTGCAAACCCCAATGCGTGAGTTTTCTTTTTCAGCGGAAACAACTCTTACTGAAGACAAAGAGATTAAACATGTATTGAGCAACTCCTTTGGGTTTGGCGGCAACTGCACTTCATTAATATTTTCAAAAATTAAAGCATGAAAATTTTTATACGCTCCGCTTCATGCATATCACCACAACAAACTTTTAAACAGGAGTTGTTTCTGCCTGAGTTAGTAAATTATACCGCAAATTATTTAAAAGTTATTCAGCCTGACTATGCAACTATATTAGACCCCAAGCTTTTACGCCGGATGAGCTATATAGTAAAAATGGGTGTAGCTGCTGCTATAACAAGCTTACAGGAAGGCGGGATAACAGAGCCAGGCGCTATTATTACCGGTACCGCTTACGGCTGCCTGGAGGATACTGGCATTTTTTTGAATGCCCTTATAAAACAGGATGAAGAAACACTTTCACCAACAGCTTTTATACAATCAACACACAACACAGTTGGCGCCCAAATAGCCTTGATGTTAAAGTGCAATGCCTATAACAATACATTTGTTCACACTGGCTTTTCTTTTGAAAATGCTTTGCTTGACGGTATGATGTTGTTGCAGGAAGGTGAAATAAACAATGTTTTAGCAGGTGCCGTTGATGAAATAACTAACACAAGTTTGGCTATCTTAAATCGCTTTAAATTATATAAGGAAGTGCCGGTATCAAACCTTTCGCTATTCGATTCCCCATCAAAAGGTACCATTGCAGGAGAAGGCGCAGCATTTTTTGTATTGTCATCACAACGACCAGAAAATGCTTATGCACAAATAGACGGGCTCGCTACTTTTTACAAACCTGCATCTGAGGCTGATGTTAAAAAAAATATTGCTGATTTTGTCGCCTCGCACGCACTTGATCTGAATGATATTGACCTGGTAATTGCAGGCAGGAATGGCGACATGCAAAATGACGGACTGTTTGATAGCCTGCAGAACAGTATTTTTGCTAATAATGCGGTTATTAATTATAAGCACCTATGTGGTGAGTACCCAACAGCTTCATCCTTTGCCATGTGGCTTGCAGCAAAAATTTTGCAGGCTGGCCAGTTACCAAAAATGCCGGGAAACCATACCGGAAAGCAAATAAAAAAGATACTGGTATACAATACTTACCTCGGTATTCATCATTCGCTTATTTTATTAACAGATGTTGAATAACTGCAACAATTAACCTGTATGCTAAACAGCAGTTTTTATAGCATTGTACAAACAGAAAATAAAAATGAAAGTTTTTCATTTTTATTAGAATTGAATGAAAAACATCCAATCTACCAGGGGCACTTTCCGGGCCACCCGGTTGTGCCAGGGGCATGTTTGCTGCAAATGGTTATTGAGCTTATTGAAGTTATATTTGAAAGGAAGTTAACATTTTTGAAAGCAGATGAATTAAAATTCCTTGCGCCTGTAAACCCAGTTGAAGATAACATGTTACAGGCGCAGATAAATTATTCTACAACAGAAGAAAACAAAATAAATGTTACGGCTATCTTCTCACAACATTCGCAACAGTCATTCTTTAAATGCAGGGCCATATTTAGCAATGCATAATTTTATTCTGCAAGCGAAACCAATATAAAGCTGTGCTGCAGGTTTTTATGGCAATTATAAATAAGTACGTTATTATACGCAGTTTTGGGTTGGCCTTTCTTTAGCATGTGTGCAGGCAAAGCCGCACCTTCAATAAGCTTACAGGCCAGCCATAATGCAAATGATGAGGCGGTTGGGTATTCCCCGCACATGTGCTTAAAACGGGCTATGGGTATATTGCCTTGAATCATACCTTCCACGCCCGTATAAAAATATAGCGAGCGGTTATCACCATTTTCTCCGCTTAAAAGCAAATCAATGGTTAACCCTTCGTGCTGTTTTAAAAAGTTTTGTAAATGTTGTTGCAGCGCATAAACATCCGTGCTGTGCAACGTAGTTAAACCTACAACCTTGGCTATAGCACCATTTTTCGTATTGTTAACCAGCATTGCCACAGCGCCTTCACCGGCTATGGTTCCCGGGCTATCGGTGTCATATAACCCTAAGGCATCAACTTCTTCTTTTTTATACCATCCATCAAGGTAATCAAGCTTGTAATTATAGCCTGATATTTCATCAACGCCCCCCAACAAATAGCTGTGTTGCCGGTTTTCAAGCAGGCGCATAGCAACATCAATTGCAGCCATCTCAAAAGCAAGCCCCCGATGCACATGCGTAATATTATAACCCCTGTTAACGCTTGCAAGGCTTAACTGGGATGCCACGGCATTAGAGGTGCTTTGAACAAAATGGGCAGGTGTTAACAGCCCTTCGTTATATTCAATAACCTGTTTCAAAAAAATAATGCTGTCTTCCATCCCACCGTTGCCTGTGCCAATTACAATACCATCAAATCTTTCTGCCTGCTTTATTATTTCCATCGCCGCAGCAATTCCTATCCTTACTGTTTTACCCATTCTTCGCAGGCTGTTTTTGGGTATATCCTGGTAAACGGGTTCAATTACATTAAGCTTCTTATTTACCGGCAAAAGCAGTTGTTCAATATCAGTAATATTAAATGTTTGCTGTGGCGAAATACAATTTATTTGATGAACATAAAACATATGCTACCAGGCTTTAGAAAAGATCAATGAAGTGCAGTTACCGCCAAAGCCAAATGAATTAGACATAACATTTTGCACCTTTAACTTACGGTAATTTGTTACAGGTACAAACCCAATATTTTCATCAACATTGGCAAAGTTAAGGGTAGGATAAATTTCCTGGTTAATAATATTAAATATACTGTACACAGCTTCTATTGCACCTGATGCACCCAACGTATGGCCGGTATTCGATTTGGTAGAAGCAAATAAAGGAGGTTTGCCAAACACACGCAATATTGCGCGGCCCTCAACTTCATCATTGTTTTCGGTAGCCGTACCATGGGCGTTTATAAAATCAATATCGTTTGCTGCTAACCCTGCTGAAGCCAGCGCCTCCTGCATTGCCGCGAAAGGCCCATGGCCTTCATCAGATAATGAGGAAGAATGAAAGGCGTCGCTGGCGTTGCCATAACCTTTCACTTCAGCATATAGCTTTTTATCACCAATATTTTCTTCTTTTTCCAACACAAGAAAAGCCGCACCCTCTCCTAAATTTAAGCCCTGCCGGGCAGCATCAAAAGGCCTGCATATTTCCGTTGAAAGAATGTGCAGCGCATTAAAGCCATTTACCGTAAATTTTGATAAGCTTTCCGCACCACCTACAATAGCCCTGTCAGCAAAACCAAGTTTTATGAGCCGTGCACCATAACTTATTGCATTGGCTGAGGATGAACAGGCTGTATTAATCGTGTCAACCAGGCCACCAATTTTATAATGTTGCTGCAGGTAGAGAAAAACAGATGAGCAATCATACGAGGAAAGAAAAGGTGAAGTTGAGAAGTCGGAATTTGCATCCCGGTACAACTCATCAGTTAAGCACATGCCACCTACTGTAGTCGCACCAATCAAAGCAGTTCGGCCGGATGCTAATTGTTCACCGGTAAGGCCAGCATCGCTGCAGGCTTCTGCAAAAGCATGAACCGCAAAAGCTGTTGTGCGTGTTACGGAAGCGTCTTTAATACCCAGTTTTCTCTTTAGGTCTTCCGTGGTTATTTTGATCTCTCCGGCGGGGAATATACCCGCGTACTTTGACTGAAGATGCATCGGCAAATCAATACCACAAGCTCCATTTTTTAATGCAGTATGGTTTTCATCAGCGGAAAATCCTATTGCGCTTACAACCCCTATTCCTGTTATTAAAACCCTTGACAATAGATCTTAATTTATTTTGTTCTGTGCTGTTCAATATAGTCAACCATTGTGTTTACATCAACCAAAACTTTGCGGCCTTCTTTGGGGTCTTTAATAACAATGCCATATTCCCTGCTAAGCAATACTATAAGTTCAAGAGAATCTATTGAATCTAAACCTAACCCTTCACCGAAAAGGGGCTCATCATCTTTAATATCCGCAGGCGTTAAAGATGATAGGTTTAAAAACTCAATTATCTGCTTCTTTAATATTTCTTTTAGTTCTGTCTTTTCCATCATAAATAATTCAAATCAGTTTTTTGCGTCTCAAAGCTGTAAAAGCTGCCAACTGTAATATTATTGCAATACCCAGTAAAGATAAAATATTTATCAGAATATCTTTCAATCCGCCCCCTTCCAAAAAAAGACCGGAAAAGGCTTGCAGGCACCAATGCAGTGGTGAAAGGTTCATTATAGTTCTAAACGAACCAGGCATTATAAACGCCGGTACCATTATTCCACCTAATATTGACAATATAACAATTGACACTGCGCCAAAACCATTTGCCTGTTCCTGTGTTTGCGCAAAAACGCCCACGCATACTGCGTAGCTAACAGCACACCAACCGCAGGTTAGGGTTACCAGAACCAGGCCAATAATATCCCGGGGAAGCGATAAAGCCGGCAGCCCGATATGCGGAAAAAGCCAAATTCCTAATGCAAATATTACAACAGCCTGCAACAATGTTACCGCAAGATAGGTTAACTGTTTAGATAGAATTGCCACAAAATAATGGGTGGGCAAAGTTTTTAGCCGAATGAAGCTGCCACTAAGTTTTTCCCGTACGATACTGCTGCCTAATGACATTACAACGAAGAACATAGCAAAAATGGTCCACGCGGGAACATTTTGCTGCGTGGCATTTAATACCGCCGTATCCTTGTTTTTAGAAAGCGGAACTTCTGCTATGGTAAGTTTATTATTAAGCATTTGATTCTGCAGCGAGTCAGGCATTGGCTTTTCGTTAATGGCGAAATACATGTTTTTTAATACCTGGCGGCTTTCAATTATTTGCAGGCAACCACTTAACGCGCCTTGTACAGATAGCTTGAAGGATTGCTGTACCGCAGGACTATAGTATAAGGTTAGTGAGTTGAGGTTATCAAGATTTACCTTAGATGTATCCCCTTCCAGGCCAAAAGAATTTAAAGCTTTACCTGTTACAGTTTTTGATTTGGCAGCAATTTGGCGTGAAAAGATTTCGGGTATTATGATACCCAGCACAGCATTTTTATTACCAATATCTTCTTTAAAATTTTCTTCCGTTTCATTATTAGCGCTGTTAACAATTTTAAACATTCCCGCATTACCAACGGCTTTAATAAATTGGCCGCTAAAAGCACCCGTATCCCTGTTGCACACAAGCAACGTAACTTTTGTTTTATTAAGCAGATCGAAAGTATTGTTTTGAATACTGGTTACTATTATAACCAGTAAAACCGGCATACCAAACATAAGCAGAAGGCCCACTTTATCGCGCAGCAATATTCTTATATCTTTTTGTATGGAGGCCCAAAGCTTCATTGGTTGCTGTAAGTATTACCGGTTAGCGTTAAAAAAAGGCCCTCAAGGCCGTCCTGCTTATGATGCGCCAATAAATTTTCAAGCTTATCGTTCGCAATTATTTTGCCTGCGTCAATCAGCGCAATTTGGTTGCACAGCCCTTCAGCCTCACTTAATTGATGCGAGGTATAAATAAGTGTAGTACCCTTTTTATTCAGCATCAAAAGGTAGTTAATAATATCGCGGCGGGCCTGCACATCCACCCCTACAGTGGGTTCGTCTAAAAATAATATTTGCGGATCATGTATTACCCCTATAGCCAGGTTTACTTTCCGTTTCATGCCGCCTGAAAGTTTGTTTACTGTTTTGTTTGCCGCCTCTGATAAATGCATAACCTCCAGCAAGGTACCGGTCCGTTCTTTTATTTCTGTTTTTGAAAGACCGGCCCATGCACCAAAAAAAGCCAGGTTTTCAACCGGTGTTAATTCCTCGTACAATGCAAAATCCTGTGGCACATAACCAAACAATTTATTTATATGCTTGCTTTTTGTTTTTATTGTATTGCCCAACAACATAATATCGCCCTGCCACTGCTGTTGTAAGCCGGTCATCAGGCTCATAAGAGTTGTTTTACCTGCGCCATTAGGGCCAAACAGCCCGAACCTCTCTCCTGCCCCTATGGTTAAATTAAGATTATTGAACAATTTTGCAGGTTGCCCGGCATAGCTAAAACTTACGTTGATGATATTTACAGCAGGGTGTTGCATTAATGCCAGTTTATTTTAGCCAATGCTTCAAATGCTTTTTTTTCCACCTCTGCAATTTCCAACAAATAATCGCCCATTGTGTCAAAATCCTGCTGGCTGCCGAGCCGTTGTTTATAAATGCCTGCTGCCTGCACAGCTGAATTGCGCCACATATCACCTGCTTTTGAAAACTCTGCGGAAATATTTAGTAATTCATCTGTTTTGTGATATGCGTATGCTTCCTGTAAAAATGCGGCGTATATATACCTAAAGCCGCCACCACCCGTGCCAATCTCTTCCTGCATACGCACCAATTGTGCAAGGTATAGCCCCGCTTTTTGCAGGCCAAGCTTATCCCGCCATTTTTTTATCTTTTTGCCGGTAAAGCGTATACCCTTTACACCGGCTATTGGCCCGGGTATATGCAACATATTAAATATGTTTTTTTTGATACCATTTTTTATAGCCGTCTTCATTTGCTCATCGGTAACTTCCTGGCTATTTTCCGCATAATATAATTGCCCTTTAGGGCTTAAAGCTCCTTTTGCAAACCTTACACGTTCAAGCTGGTAACTGGTAAGCGTGGTCACCGTGTCCATTATCGGATCGCTTACCAGGTAATTATCCCCTTCCTTACCATAAACAATAAGATTATGTGCGTTAAAATGAAAACGATATTCCTTTGGAAAATAAGGCAGGTAGTATACCCCAACCTGGCAACCTACCGCATGGCCGGCCTTAAGCTGACGGTCCAGGAACTGCTGTGCTTTTTCTTTTGAAGAAAATTTTTTTCGTTCTACACTTATATTGAGCGACTTGCAGGTTTGCTTAAAAATGATGCCGGGGAATGAACGAAAGGCTATAGCCGGGCCATTGTTTATTTTTAAAAAAGGAACGTATACAAAAAACAGTCCAGCACCTAATCCGAAGGCCAACGGCTCCGTCATATTTTTGATGCCTATATTATTTAACAGGTTTCGCGTAACCCCGCTTTCACAATGCGCCGATTGCTGGTGTTGAAAGTTAACTTGCATGCAGGCTCATTGTTTTTAACTCATCTACAGTAATATTAAAAACTTCGGCGTATTTTTCAAGTTTTTTAACCGGCAACTTTTTAAATATATACGGGTTTAAATGTTTTTTTACCTGCCATTTCCAAAAACCTGTATAACCTGCTAAAATGGCTACATCCATAACGTTCTTTTCCATAAAATATAGTATAGGGCTGGCTTCGTTATTTATTACTTTTTGCTTTGCGGCGGCCACCTTTTCTTCAATATCCTGCCACGTTACGTTCAGTGCATTAATTTTTACATCCCACCCCCTGCTGGCTTGTGTGGTATATTTACCATCGCTGTCAGTAGCATAACATATCTCGGTAGTTATTTTACCAAGTGCACTTATATCTTGTGGAACATCTTCATTTTTCATAACAATAAAAATCGAAAGAAAAATATTCTGCCATTACATCCTTAGCATACAGTAAGCATGGCATACATATAGCTGAACCTTGCACTTTCGGGCACAAGCAGTAACAGCCTTTGCCCTTTTTTAAGCCTGCCGCTTTTAAACAGTTCGTGCACCATAAAATATACTGATGCAGCGCCCACATTACCCATTGTGGTTAAATTAACAAACCACCTTTCGTAAGGTACATACTTACCCAGTACGCCCATTACGTCAAATATTTTGCTTTTAAAATACTCGCTTGACATATGAGGCAAAAAATAATCTATATCATCAACCCCAAAGCCCCGCCGGTCTGCAATTTCTTTTATCCCTTTACCTCCCAGCGGTACAATATTATTGCTCAAAACAGAAATATCCTGCTTTATACTAAAGATGGATTTATTTATAAGCTCTTCCGGTGTGAAATCAAGATAGCTTTTAAGTGTGCCATCCGGCCTTTTTTCACCTGCCATATACATGCAGGTCTCCATTTCATTGGCGTAGGAAACACCTTCTATCCAGTCAACCTTCAGGCTTAGCCCGTTTTCATTTGGCTTGTTGTTCAATAAAAAAGCGCTGGCGCCGTCAGACAGCATCCACCGTAAAAATTCTTTGTCAAAACTTATAAAAGGGTTTTCATTCAAAGCCTCAAGCTTGTGAGATTCCTCTTCAAAAACATTTGCTACAAGTGAACCCGAAAATCTCTCTGACCCGGTAGCTACAGCGTTATTTACCTCCCCGGTTTTAACAGCCATATAGGCATATTTAAAGGCGTGCATGCCGGCGCAGCAAACACCTGCAGGCGAAACTACTTCAATTGATCTTGTTTCTGGCAGGCAGCCATGCACCATAACACCATGCGATGGCATCATTTGGTCGGGCGAAGATGTACCACACGACAGCAGTTCGATATCTGATAATTTTTTACCGCTTTGCTCTACCAGGTCTCTTATGGCATTTGCGGTCATTTCTGCGTTGCTATGCGTAGCTTTTCCTTCTTTATTTAATGCGTAATACCTTGTTTTTATCCCGTTATTTCGCAACACTATTTTTTTAGATTTGGAAGGCTTACCATTAATATAGCCAAGGTAAAGTTCCATATCATCATTCAAAACCGGTTCGTTGGGCAGGAAAATTGAAGTATTTGTAATATAAACTTCGTTCAGCATACTCTTCTTATTAATTCAAATTTAAACAAGCATCTTTCTTCGCTTTTACGTATCGTGGTAAAAACGGCTTAAAGATCAGCAAGTCGATTATAAATACTATTGGCGCGAATATAAACAGTGCAATTAAAAGATAATATTTGAATGCAACAAGCAACCTGTTGCGTTTTTTACTTTTTGCTATATGCTTTGCCCAGATGCCGAACATCATTGATGCCTTTGACTCCATAAACAATAAATGAAATTTAGGAACAATGGCCTTATGTTGTATCAACTCATCTTTTAAGCCGCTCCACTCATTCTTTTCCAGGTAAGGCAACGCTATTTCACCAAATTGTTTTGTACGTGCTATATCATACTCGGCTACACCAGGCTTCGGAAAAAAGCCTAAATACCTGTCTTTTTTCCCATGCAGCATCCAATGAAAAATAGTGAAAATGCTTACCAGGTTCAAATGCCTGTCAACCATAGCAATGCTTCCTACATGGTTTGCGCTGCATTGCTGTAACATGGCTTTCACCTTGCCAAAAGCAGTAACCCACATATTCCTCGCACCCGTTATGGTAATTACAGGCGCATTTCTTAACACCTGGGTAAATGATGGTACCTGCATTAACGAGTTAAAAGGTATACTGGGCGATAAAAACCATGCCTGGTAACCCAAAACAATTAAATCGTAAGATTGTTCATTTAATGTAAAGGGCTCAACTTCAGCGGGCACACCTAAAACACAGTCAGGCATAACGCTAAAAAATTGCTTAGACGTCCACGGGAATGGAAAATCATTTTTTAAAGCTACTCGTATTTTCTCAACTGTATGGCCATTTTGTATTAAAGGCCCGCAAACATTGTCGACCATTTCCTTAAGCTGGCCTGATTGCGAATAATAAATAGCCAATATTTTTTTAGGCATGCATAATGGGTTAAAAATCAGCGCTGTGAAGAACAGTTGACGTTTTGCTATAATCAAGGACGACCTGCTGAATATCAGCGGGTAATTTTTTAAAATTGTTTTTCACAAGCTCACTGTCGTCACCTAACTGGGCCCTGTATTTTGTTATTTTAGGGGCATGTTCCTGTATAACCAGGCGCAGAAAACGATATTCTGTATTGTCGGTGTTGTTATGAATTTCTGTTTCCAGCTTAATACGCCCCTGTTTAAAAAATGCCAATTTATCTTTTGGCTTTTTTACTAAGCCGGCCTTTTTCATAAGCAGGGTACCTTTGTAGGCTTCTTTTTCAGCAAATGCAGCGGCATCAATAACAGCTAATTCCTTATCTATTCCGTCAATATCGCCAGATTTAAGCACCACGTAAAATGAAGCCCTGTCAAAATTTTGCCTTAACGGCGCGGCACGGCCTGTGTTAACAAAAGCAAGGACTATACACAGGCATGCTAATATTTTAATTTTCAACATATTTATAAAGACTGATAACAAATATATACTATTTAAGATAGTGTTTAGGGTAGCCCCGGTTTAAAGTCATTTGTTAAGTATGTGTTATTAAATGCTAAAAAGCACTTATATTGCCGCCATGTTATAAAACAATTTTTACAACATTTTTTAGGGCGTGTGTGTTTTGCCCTCTTTCAAAAAAATATTATTTGAATAACGAAAAGCAATTCTCAGGCAATTGGGCGGTTATATTGGGAGGATCGAGTGGCTTTGGCCTGGCTTCACTAACCAAATTGGCCAGTCACGGTATGAACATAGCGGTAGCTTACCGCGAAATGGCGTTTAGAGAAAAGGAATTAAAAGACGATTTTCAGCGCATTGAAAACAAACATGGTATAAAAATTTTACCAATTAACATTAATGCGCTTGACAGCGGCGGCAGGGAGTTTTTTATGCAAAAGCTGGCTGAAGCTACCGGTACTAAAAAATGTGTTCGCATACTTCTACATTCAATAGCAAGGGGTAATTTAAAACCGCTTGTGGCAACCAACCATGGCACAGATGTTCTTTCAACTGAAGATATTGCGATGACAACCTACGCTATGTCAAACAGCTTACTTGATTGGGCTACGGGCCTGTTACAACATCAATTTTTTTGTGACGATGCCCGTATAATAGGCCTTACCAGCGAAGGGGCAGGAAAATACTGGAATAATTATGCGGCCGTTTCGATAGCGAAAGCGTCTTTACAAAGCCTTGCTACTTATATGGCTGTTGAATTTGCACAATTTGGCATTAAAACAAACCTTATCCAGGCCGGAATAACGCAAACTCCGGCTTTTAAAAGAATACCCGGCAGCTCAGAATTGGCTGATCTTACCATTAAGCGAAACCCTTTTGGCAGGCTAACTGAACCTTTAGACGTAGCAAATGTTGTGTACCTGCTAAGTACGGATGAAGCCGCCTGGATTAACGGTTCTGTTATTCATGTAGATGGAGGGGAACACTGTTGTTAACACATAATTTTTGTACTATACATGTTTGACCATATTTTGGAAAAATTGCCTTATGGACCTTCCTTTCGCTTTGTTGATAACATCTCTAAACTAAATGAGCATGGTATTACCGGTGACTATACTTTAAAAAAAGATTCTTTTTTCTACGAAGGACATTTTAAAGGATACCCGGTAACGCCGGGAGTGATACTTACAGAAATAATGGCGCAAATAGGGTTAGTGGCCTTTGGCATTAACATCATTCTTAATATGAAGACTGATGAGGTGCAAAACGAAGGCGATGCTTTGTTTCCTTTGCTAACATCAACTAACGTGTCATTTTACAAAATGGCGCTTCCAGGGCAAAAAGTTACAGTAGTATCTAAAAAAGAATATTTTCGTTTTGCTAAATTAAAATGCAGCGTGGAAATGTTTGACGAAGAAAATGAGCTTGTTGCGACCGGGATATTTTCAGGTATAATAGGAAAAGTAAATATTAAAAGATAAACTGTTATGGGCCGCCGCGTTGTAGTTACAGGTTTAGGCGTTGTTGCACCAAATGGTGTTGGGGTACCGGCTTTTTTGGATTCCCTTAAAAATGGAAGGTCAGGTATAAAATTTATTCCTGAATACCAGGAGCTTAATTTTAATTGCCAGGTGGCCGGCATTCCTGAATTCAGCATGGCCGACCTAAAGGGTTACTTGTCAGAAGTTACTATGCACGGCTTGCGCGACAGCACAATAGGGTATGCTATTAAAGCAGCAGCCGACGCATGGATAGATGCGGGAAACACACTTAACGGGGAAGAAATATTTTGGGAGACCGGGTGCGTGTTTGGCAATAGCATAGCTGATACCGATTCAATGAAAAGGGTAATAGGAATGGTTGACGCTAAGTTGTCACGCAAACTAGGTTCCCGCATGGTGGAGCAGCTTATGAACAGCGGCGCAACCGCCTACATTTCCGGCTTACTTGGGCTGGGTAACAGAATAATTACCAATTCGGCAGCTTGCGCTACCGGCGCACAGGCGGTTTTAATGGGCTATGAATATATTAAGAACGGGCAGGCTAAAAGAATGGTAGCAGGCAGTAACGAATTTGTTGACCGTTATGTTTTTGGGGCCTTTGACAGCATGCGCATCCTGTCAAGAAAGTTTAATCATTCACCGGAACAGGCATCCCGGCCGCTTAGTGCAAGTGCAGGCGGATTTGTTCCCGGGTCTGGCGCAGGGGCATTGGTATTGGAAGACCTCGAATTTGCGCTTGCGCGTAATGCAGTTATTTATGCGGAAATTTTGGGAGGAGAAAGTAATTCAGGAGGCCAGCGCAACGGCGGTTCTATGACGGCGCAAAACCCTGCCGGGGTTAATGCCTGCATTACAAAAGCGTTAAGCAACGCGAACGTTAAGGGCAGCGATATTGATTTGATTGCCGGTCACCTGACTGCTACTGGGGCAGATAAAATGGAAATTGAGAACTGGGCAGGCGCATTAAACCGTTACGGCGATGATTTTCCGCTGATAAATTCAGTGAAGTCGATGATAGGGCATTGTTTAAGTGCAGCGGGATCAATTGAAATTGTAGCCTTAGTTTTGCAGATCATGCATAAATTCGTTCATGCTAATATTAATCTTGAGGATCCAAATCAGGAGATCCTTAAAATTGCCAGTGCAGGCAGCATACCAACAATGTGTATAAATAAAGACATAAACATAGCTGCTAAAGCTAATTTTGGCTTTGGAGATGTTAATACATGTTTAATTTTTTCTAAATATGAAAATAATGGATAGAAGAGTAATACTTGACGAGCTTAAGAAAGTGCTGTTGCCTTATACCCATAATAAAGAGGCGCTAAATAATATTAACGAACAAACAGATCTTATAAAAGACCTAAAAATAAATTCAGCCAACCTGGTGGATATTATTATTGATGCGGAAAACCAATATAATATTGAAATTGATATGGATGCCGCCGAAAAAATAAATAACGTTGGCAGTTGTATAGACGTAATTATAGAAAAGATGGCCAGTACAAATTGATAAGTACAGGAAACGATATTATTGCTTTAAATATTATAGATGTTTGCCGGACAATGCAGGAAAGATTTTATTCAAAAATTCTGTCGTCAACGGAGGTTGAAGAATATTTTCGCGATCACGCCTTAACTATTAGTTTTGAACGGTATATTTGGCTGTTGTGGTCAATAAAAGAGTCGGTATTTAAATTTTGTAAAAGACACTCTCCGAACCTGGCATTTTCACCAAAAAAAATAATTTGTGGCCGGGTAGAGGCTCCTCTTGCAGCCTGCCTATTGCTGCCTGCGGATGGGGAAATTGAAGACAATTCACTACCGGATGCGGGAAACTGCTGGTGTTCAGTTGCGCATACAGACACAGGTGTATATTATTCCAGGTCCATTGTATTAAAAGATATTATTTACACCGTTGTTAACGACACTAATTATTTTCATAATACCTGGTGGGGCGTTAAACATATTGATAGTGCCTGCAATACATGTCAGTCTGAAAGCGTGAGAGCATTCACGATGCGGAAGCTTAAAGACATTTACCCAGTTGATACCCGGCTGGCCTTTGGCAAGCACGCAGTTGGTTATCCCATTTTAAAAGTTAGCGACGCCGACGCCGCACTACCTATCTCTTTTACCCATCATGACAGGTATGTAGCCTATTCTTTTGTTTATGATACAGAAAACAAAAGAATTCCTGCGGCCACCAGCGGCTAACGGGGAGTTACGCCCGGCCGCAAGCCGGATAGTGCACCCGGGCGATTCACGATATTATGACCATACCCCTACCCTTTACTAAACGCCCCCGGAAACCATTTCTCCGCATTCTTACGGTATATTTTATCTATCACTTCGCGGGGCAGTTGCAGGCATTTAAAACTGCCATCAAAATCATGAACTGTCATCGTACTGTCTGTGGCAAAAAATTTCCAGTCGCTTAACCAGGTATCATGCACGCGCGCTTTTAATTCAGTTGCGTTGGCGCTGGCATCTGCAACCATGTCTGTAGCGTAAATAAGCCTGTCCTGGTACTTCATTATAAAGTCGTGTACTTTTTGCCAGTTCTTTGATGCCTGGTATTGCAGGTGGCCAATACGCGCGGCCATATCTACCGCCATGTTGGGAAACTCGTCCAGCCTTTTAGCCAGCTCATCCACACTCCATTCAAGGCTGCCCAGGTGCGCACCTACAAAACGCAGGTTAGGGTGTTTGCGCAGCATGTTATCGCGCGCTGCTATCTGCGCTTCGTAGGATGGGTATTCAGGGTGCCGGTACATGTGGTAAACAGGGTTGGCAGTATAGTAGCTTTTGTCGCCTTTAATAGTCATAAAATCTACCGGCAGCCAGCAATTTTTTGGCTCACCAAGGTGGCCCACCACGGTTTTGTTATTCTGTTCAATAAAATCAATCAGGGGATCAAACCTTGCATCATCAATCATCACCAGCTTGCCTTTTTTATCGCGCAGCGCCATACCGATAACCTTGTATATTTTAACCGCTGCCGCACCTTGTGCAAAAGAGTTTTGCATATAACTTATATTTTGGCGCAGCCAGCCGGTATCATTAAAATGCCTTATCGAAAAACTGGTGGCATACGCCACCCTGCCCGGTGCAGCTTTTATTTGCTGCAGGGCAAATTTTTGCTGCTCTTCCATCGGCGGCGGTTCATTTACATCATCCAGGTTAATGGTCACCAATTTGAAATGATCGGCAGCAGCCTGCTGCACAAAATGCGGCGCGCTGGTATTGAGGTGTACATGCGCATCTATTTTTTCCACACTATCAAAATCATTCATCGTATAAAAAACAGCGGCCGGGTTTTCTTGTGTGGGTTTGCCCAGTTGACTACAGTTTTGCAGTAACATGCACAAAGCAAGCAGCGGGTATATGTATTTCATGCAATGTGTATTAGTCTTTTGAAATTAGGTTTATTCAAGCAAAACTGGCCAACAATTTCCGTTAACACCGCTGCGCCAAATAAATTCTTTTTATACCTCTTATGGTAATACTTCTTATGCTTACCATAGAGCTGTTAACTGCAGGGAGGTTAACCATAATATGCACAGCATTATTAAAGTGACTAAGAAAAATGCGGCAGTGAATATCATGCTAACGGGCATTCGCCTGATATATATCCGAAACATTGCTACGAAGTGATACAGTCGGTGATGCCACACCCAAATCTTTCAAGAGTGTCATGTCCTGTATATGCAAAAGCATAACTCTGTAATTCAGGAGAATTTATGGTGCATTTTGATGAACCATTTTATTTTTGATATAGTTGTAGCTGATAAATATCCCAATATCGGTTTTTCGGGTTTTAAAACTGGCAAATTGGGTAATTTTGATGGTTACCAATCACCCGGATTCAAAATATGGTGTGAATTGTATAAATCTTTAACGGTCTATGTCAGTTACCCGGTTACGGTAATGGCTTCCAGCCAATTATAGTCAACTTTCTGACATTAAGTTCGATAAATATAATTTCACCTTAACAATTTGCAGCTTCACCCCTACATTTCTTTCATTTCTGCGTTTTGTTGCCCACCTTTGACATAATGCTTTCAGCAACTGAAAAAAAAATTATTTGCTATACAGCGTTATTTATTGCTGTAATATTTAATGCGGCCAAGTTAATGGCCTTAAGGGCAGATGCATTTATATCGCAGTACTGGCATTTTAATGCGTTTGAGCTGTTTCTGCAGGCAGCTTTAAATTTTATCTGTTGCGTTGCGGCAGGTTTTATTAATATCCGCATAGCCTCGTTGCGTGCGCAACCACTCAAGGCTGGCGTGTACATGGTAGCAGCAAACCTGGTGTTGCTGTTATTGTCTTCCTTTAGTGGCATATCTCTGCAAACACAATTATTTTATGCAGGCACGCCCTTGCATATTTTTAGCGGCGCTTATATATTACGCTTGTTAGCCAGCCAGGCACTGATGGGTATTCTGATAAATATATTACTGCTGCTGCGCAATAGCAGGGCAAAAGAGGCCGAGAACGAGCAATTGCGCAACGCGTATTTAGATGCCCAGCTAAAGTTGCTGAAAGAAGAATTGAACCCTCATTTCTTTTTTAATACCTTAAGCAGCCTGTCTGCCATAGTGCATGAGGACCCCAAAAAAGCACAAAGCTATATAAGCCACCTGTCAAAAATTTTTCGCTACACTTTAAGCCGCAAAAATAAAAACCTGGTTACCCTTAAAGAAGAACTTGATATTTTTGATTCATACGTAGCGCTGCTAAAGCTAAGGATGGAAGATGCCATACAGGTAGATATACAAATAGCCACTGCATACCTTACATGGGAGTTGCCTTACATGAGCTTACAACCCTTGCTGGAAAATGTAACCAAGCATAATAGTGCATCTGCCCAGGCGCCATTACAGGTAAGATTATTTACAGAAGACAATATGGTTATAATGCAAAATAACCTGCAACCAATACTTTATGGTGTTGAAACAACTGGTATTGGCCTGGCCAACTTAAATGAGCGTTTTAGTATATTGCTGCATAAACATATTGAGATTGAGAAAACCACAGCGTTTACCGTTAAACTGCCTTTAGAACCCGCATGAATTTACGCATAGCTATCATTGAAGATGAACCTGCAACGGCAAGGCGCCTGAAGCACCTGTTGCAGGATGTTGACCCGGGTATTGAAGTACTCGCAACACTAAACAGCATTGCAGCATCTGTGCAATGGCTGCAGCTTAATGCGCATAACTGTACCCTGTTGCTGATGGATATTCAGTTAACAGACGGCATGTCATTCAACATATTTGACCATGTTAAGCTAAACGTACCGGTTATTTTTATTACAGCGTATAACGAGTATGCCCTGCAGGCTTTTAAAGCAAACGGTATTGACTACCTTTTAAAACCCATTGATGAAGACGCTTTAAAAAAGAGTATTGAAAAGTTTAAGATGTTATCAGCCGCAGTTGCAAACAATTATGTCCCACAGCTTAACAATGCTTTGCAGCAATTAAAAATACACGCGGGTTTTAAAAGATCGTTCCTGGTGCATTTTCGCGATAAGCTTATACCAATAAGCACGACAGACATACAATGGTTTTATACGCAGAACGAAATGGTGCAGGCCGCTACAAGCAATAACAGCTACTATTCCATTGATGACCCGCTTGAGAAATTACAACAGCAGCTTGACCCTGCACAATTCTTCCGCGCCAACAGGCAGTACATTGTTAACCGCAGTGCCATACAGGAAGTAAATTTTTACTTTAATGGCAGATTGTTATTAAAAGTTAGCCCCGCCCCTAAAGAGAATATCCTCATCAGCAAAGCACGTGTGCCGGAATTTAAGGAATGGATGAACTTGTAAATAAAATTCAACCCCCTCTTTTGCAGCTTTGCCTGCTATTAGCTTTCCTCCGCATTTATTCCCGGTCAATTTTACAGGAGGAAATAAATTATGAAAAATTATTTGAAAAATCACGGCGGGTTAATATCCGGACATTACAAAGGCAGTGTGTTATTATCTTTATTAGTGCTGATTATTGCAGAAATCATCTGGAGCTGGCGGAACGACAAAAAAGCATATAACCTTAAGGAAACATTTACCAACACGGTTATATTATTTGGCTTCCAGCTATCCAAGATAATTTTTGCCGGGTACCAGCTGGCCATATTAGGTTTTGCAAGCAAAATAGCGCCGTTTACTTTACCACTTAATGCCTGGGTATTTGTGGTAACTTTTATCCTGGCAGATTTTGTTTATTACTGGTTTCACCGCGCCTCGCACATGTGGCTACCGTTATGGGCTTTTCACCACATACACCACTCAAGCACGCGCATGAACCTTACTTCTGCTTACAGGCTAAACTGGTTTTCCGCTTTGGTAAGCCCCTTGTTTTTTGTACCGCTTGCCCTATTGGGATGCCCGCCGCAGTACATAGTTGTTGCCTACGCTCTTAACCTGCTATACCAGTTTTTTTTACATACCGAAGTAGTGGGTAAAATAAAGCCTGTTGAGGGTATTATTGATACGCCTTCTGCACACCGTGTGCACCACGGCAGCAATGATATTTATATTGATAAAAACTTTGGCGGCGTATTTATGTGGTGGGACAGGTTGTTTAAAACTTACCAGCCCGAAACTGAAAAAGTAAAATACGGTATTCCCGGCGAGGTTGCATCCTATAACCCGTTCAGGCTGGTGTTCCAGGGGTTTATTAATCTCTTCAACGCAGCTAAACCTAAAAAACAACAACAGAATTCACCCAACATTTTGGCAGCTTCACCCGGGTTACAAAAACGCAGGGCCTAACAGCAGGTAAAACACAGTATTACAATCAACAAAAAAAACGTTATGAAAAGTACAATCATCTTGGGCAAAATGGCAGCATTAATCACCCTTACGGTATGCCTTGCCACATCCTGTAAAAAAGACGCATCTTCGGGCTCAACGTCAACTGCAACAACGGTAACAGAACAGGATGCAGCCGACGCTGTAACAAATGCAATTGCGCCCACCAGTGCCGGCGTTACCGCACAGGTAAGTGATGCAACTGTAATGGCAGCCTCTGCAGCCTACCCTTGCGGGCAATCGTTTGATTCATCTATTATCCGTTCCAGCGCATCGGGCGCTGCCATTAGCTGGTCTTACACACTTGGCTGGGGCTGGAAGCTAACCTGCGGGAGCCCGGCAAACTTTGCTGCATCGTTTAATGGGCACAGCATGTATGATGCACTAAGAATGTCTTCAAGCGACAGTAGCAAGGGTTCATTTACCGTTACAGGTTTATCGCCGGCCGATGCCGACTATACTTTTAATACCAGCTATGAACGTAACGGTTCGCAACAGTCAAAAATTGGCAATAAAAACGCATTCACCAGCAAAATAACTGTTACGTCAACCAATATTAAGGTTGACAAAGCCACCCGCGAAATAATATCAGGCGCGGCGGATGTTACAATAAGCGGTGCATCGTCATCCGGCAAGTCTTTTAGCTTTAGCGGTACGCTTACTTTTAATGGCGGCAAAACTGCGGTATTACAAATAGCAGGTGGTACAAGTTACACTATTACATGGTAACCATTTGCATAACAATAAAACAACAAAAAATGAATTATTTAAAAACAACATTACTGTGCATTTTCCTTTGCGCAGCAGCTGCCATTAACCAGTGCAAAACGCAAACAACATTCGGTGAGTTTAGAAAACTGCCCGCAGAACAAAAAGCAAGACTGGTTACAGACAGCTTAAGTGCAGCATTACATTTTACAACTGAGCAATACAGCAAGGTGTACCCCATTTGTGCTGGATGGTGCGCAAAATGCTGCCATAATTATAAAAAGTGGCGACGGCAGGATGAGCAAAGACAAGCAGCTTAAGACTTTGCTTGCCAGACAGGAAAACAAAATAAAACCTGTAGTTACGCCGCAGCAATTTAGCCTGTATAAAAATAAAAAGGAAAAGCTGGTTGCCTACTATCGTAAACATTGGCAGGAAGAAAAGCTTGTATTTGATGTAAGTAAATAATGAAATCACGCACACCTTTCCGCACTGGCGGAAAGGTGTGTACTATAATTAACCAACAAAACCATTTAATGAGAAAATTTATTACCCCGCTATTTTTTTTACTGGTACATATAGGCACTAAAGCACAGGTAGTGTATAGTGCAGGCATGTATGCTAATACGGGCGACACATTTTATATTACCGCAGCCCAGCCGGATACCACTAATTTTTATGCAACCGGGGCTAACCATGCCTGGAATTTCGCCGGCCTTAAAAGTATATCGCAACAACAGCTTATTTATCGCAGCCCAAAATCAACCGGCTTTACACAGTTGCAATGGCCCTATATATACAATGCAAATAATGTAAACCTGTCATCAACCAACAACCAGTCTATCAATATCGGCACTTTGCAGCAAAGCAATAACAACGATTATTTTTTGAACAACACCGCGGCGCTTGCTTTAAAGGCATCTTCCTTTAATATTGCTTATGGAAATGTATCATTAAACGTAAAAAATGTTTATACCCAGGCCGATACTTTGTATAAATTTCCACTGCAGTATAATGATACATTCGCCTCAAATGCTTATTACACCACTACTATACCGGGTGTATATTACAATACTGAAACCATAATACGCACTAACAAAACGGATGGCTGGGGTAGTGTTACCACGCCTTACAAAAAATTCAACAACTGTTTACGAATAGTATCACAGGTAACACAAACAGATACGTTTGCGTTTGCCGGCATCGGCATTCCTGCGGTAACTATACAATACCGTGAACTTAAATGGCTTGATACATCAACAGGTTACCCGGTGCTATATGTAAAACAGGTTAAAACCGGTGGTATATATGTTACGGAAAACGTACAGTATGTTGATGTACAGCAATATTTTAAACCGCAGGCACTATTTGCTTATGTACCGTTGATACCGGTAAAAGGCGATACTGTTACCTTTCAAAACCTTAGCACTAACAGCACCAGCTACCAGTGGGATTTTGGGGATGGAAAAAACTCAACAGCAGTTAACCCTCAACATATTTATACAACAGCCGGTAAATATGCTGTAAAGCTGGCGGCATACAATGGCCCGTATGCTGATAGTACCCTGATAAATATAACTGTAACCGAAAATTCTTTACCGCTTCAGTTACTATCGTTTTCGGCAGCACAAATCAAGAATGAAAATATATTGCAATGGAGTACTGCTAAAGAAACAAACACCGGCAATTTTGTTATTGAAAGAAGCAGTGACGGAAAGAACTTCAACCAATTATCATTAGTTAAAGCAGCCGGTACAAGCAGCACCATACTGAACTATAGCTTTTATGATAACACACCATTGCACAGCAAGAATTATTACCGACTTAAAATGGTGGACAAGGATGGAAGATACACTTACTCAACCATTATTATCCTGCAGCATAATATCGTTGTGCCCGAAACAACTAAACTTTTCCCCAACCCGGTTAAGCATGGGCAACCGGCTACACTGTTTATTTATGCCAGTACTGCTGTAAAAGCAGTTGCATATACTGTAAATACATCAGGTAAAATATCTGGTATCAACAATTTGCAGTTGCAGGCTGGGGCTAATACAATTTATGTGGGTACTGATGGCCTGCCCGCAGGGCTTTATTTTGTTAATTGCCTTGATGCCGGCAATCATATATTGGCACATCAAAAACTAATTATAATGCCTTAGCGGCATAACTTTTGGCTTATTATATAGGGTAAAGTTGCTAAAAATGCGGTATTGCTTTTTCATTGTGATGTAGCAGACGGCCGGCAGAAATGCAGGCATAAGCTGTTTGACGGATGGTTTAAGCAAGCCGAACATATGGGGAGACTGCCATTAAGACCAAATCTTCAAAGAGTAATTGGCAAGAAAACCGCCAGGGTGTCGCAGATTGACCCGAAACAAACCGATTGAAAGCTGGCAACAGCATTGACCGGTCAACTCATTGTGCCGACCCTGGACCCAGGAATATGGCGGGGAACCGGTCTGATTGTGCTTTTCCACTGCGAAGTTCAGTGCGACATCCTAAAACACACAAGGCCTTCAATTTCTTGAAAGCCTTGCTGTCGCTATGGTGAACCGGACAGGACTCAAACCTGTGACCTGCTGCTTAGAAGGCAGCTGCTCTATTCAGCTGAGCTACCGGTCCATAAATTTTAGGGATGCAAAAATATATGTTAATTACGGTGTGACCAAACGGAATAATGCGGATATTTAAATATTGATTCCCTAACCAAAAAAATTGCTCTGCTATGCAAACATCCAAACTTGTAAAACTAATTGTAAAGATATTTCTTTACGCGGCGCTGGCCAGTGTGCTTATTTTCTTTTTAGCCGTGTTTATTGATACCGCTATTGTTAATACGCTGTTGCCGGGCAACGCACATGTTGAACCTACGCTGTCTGGTTCAATAATTTATGCCGTATACAACAGCGTGGAAATGAGCCTGTTTTTTACCACTTTTACGCTGGTAATAATAAAACTCAGTGTTGACTCTGGCAGTATTTTAACCATACGCGACATTATACGCTACTATCGCCGCTTTATAATTGCCACCTTTATAGCCATAACAGCGCTGGGCACTGTACTTACGGTTGTTGTGCTTAATGTGTATGTAAACGACCTGCGTTATGTAAGTAATGCACTTGTAAACGGAGACATTATTACCTATGCTTTGCCCTTTTTTTGGTTTATTTTAGCGGCCATTTATTACAAGGGCTACCAATCAAAAATTACAGAACCGGATGGAAGTAAAGATAGAAGCTGGCTGGAAGGAAATATTGAAGGCTGAATTTACAAAAGGTTATTTTCAGCAGGCAGTTGCCTTTATAAAAACCGAAAAGGCACAGGGCAAAACCATATACCCGCCGGGACCGCTTATTTTTAACGCGTTTGACAAAACCCCTTTTGACAAAGTAAAAGTTGTAATACTTGGGCAAGACCCCTACCATGGGCCGGGCCAGGCGCACGGGCTGTGCTTTTCAGTGCCTGAGGGCATAACGCCACCACCATCGCTGGTGAATATTTACAAAGAGCTGCATGCTGATATTGGCCTGCCTATGCCCGCAACAGGCAACCTTACAAGCTGGGCAGAGCAAGGTGTGCTGCTATTAAACGCCGTGTTAACGGTACGCGCGCACGAGCCTGCCAGCCATTCAAAAATTGGATGGATGGAATTTACTGATAACGTTATTAAAAAAATATCATTAGAAAAAGAAGGCGTGGTGTTTTTGCTATGGGGCCGCTTTGCGCAAGACAAGCAGGTACTTATTGACGAAACAAAACACCATGTATTAAAAGCGGCGCACCCATCCCCTTTCAGCGCTGATAAAGGTTTTTTTGGCTGTAAGCATTTTAGTAAAACAAATGCCTTGTTACAAAAAAGAGGGTTAGACCCGGTGGATTGGAAAGTAGCGTGATTGAGGATTGGCGATTGCAGATTGAAATGTGGAGGATGTTACTTTAAACGAAATTTTTGGACACAGAGGAAATACAGGTGTTAAAGCACACAGAGTTGCACGGAGTTTTACACTGTTTCTTAAAGTAATATTCAGGCTTCACCGCAACTATGAACTACAAACTTAAAATATTCTTACCTCGAGTCGCCCTTCGGGAATTTTACCTTGTCAGGCTGTTGCAATAAAGCTTCCAGAACCTTTTTTATTAAATTGGTACGCATGGCAGATGACTGCTTTGGTTCAACAAGATAAATAAGCAACACCTCTACCCAGGTGTTTGAATTTATACGAAGGTTTACAAAAGGGTGCTCTTTTATTTCCAGCTCATCCACCGGGTTTTGCTGTATAATGGTGCGAAATTCTTTTACCCGTTCTTCCATCTCGCCACCCAATTCTTTTTTGGCAACATCGCGTATCGTTTGCTCAATAAAAGAAAGGTCAGAATCGTAGGCTACATGAAAAGGTATCTCGTTCCATATATACGGAAACTTACTCCATGAATAATTATACACCTGCGATTGAAACACCAAACTGTTCGGGAAGCGAATAAGCCTGCCACTGGGCAGGTCGTTGGTCATGTATGTGCCGGCAAACTCCCACAGGGTTGTATCAAGGTAATTTATCTCAACTACATCGCCCGTAAAAGTGCTAACCTGTATGCGGTCGCCAACTTTATAAGGCACCCTAAATACAATATAAGCCCAACCAATAAGAGATGATATAGGTGTTTGCAATGCAAAGCCAAGAAGTAATGAGATAAGCCCCAAAGAGGCGGCAGCGGTGTACCAGTTGGCATTTAAAAAAGAAATGATTATAAAAATTATTATTAGTACGCTTAACAAGTTTACCACCTTTGCAATATTATATTTAATTGCCACGGTATTATGACGTCGGGCAACAAAAAGCTGCGCAACTTTTGCAATTGCCAATACAGCTAAACTGCTTAATGCGGCAAGGCAAACCTTTTGTACAACATTGCGATAATTGGCTGCAATAGTTATAACCTGTGCTTTTAATAAAAAATATACTGCAAGGCAAATGGCGCCTAATATAATGTAAGCGCCTATCCACACTTTATGTGTTTGTGTATCCTGCACCTGCTCAGCTTTTTTTTCAACCGCAGGGGTGTTTTCTTTTTTTATATCCATTCAAATCCTCTTAATCGCCTGATCAGCTGTTGCCTTTTCCTTTCCTCCATACGCCTTCCCCCTTAAGCCTCCTCCTAATAAATAACATACTTTCCCGGAGGTATCCAGCCCTTGGGATAGTCAAACTTTTCCCGCTCCTCAGGTGTCAGGCTGCTGGCTGGTTTTTTAATTCTTGTAATAAGGCCATGCACTACCTGTTTAATTTCCACCATCCGCTCGTCTTCCGGGTTTACGCCTGGGTATTGTTTCGTTAACAGTATCGGCTCACCAACCACCGATGGGTCAACATGCTTGGTTTCTGCTACCACTTCCGGGTTCCTTTGCTCCTCCGCTTCTGTCCCCAATGACCTGTCGCCCCCATGCCCAAATGATTCCCGTTCCTCCCCAATGACCCGCTGATACCATGATCAAATGACTTTTCCTCCCCCATTGACTCAAAATCTTCCGGACTTCCCGTTTTTCCGTCTTTCGGACTAACCCCTATACTCTCATTCCCCAAATTCATGGTAATATCCCAGTGCTGGTCCTCCAGCGCTTTATTCGCCCTTTTAACATGCAAGCCATGGTTCGCCTTCAGGTCAAAAATAAGTCCACTCGCGCTGCCCTCACCGTTCACCAGCGCATCAAGCTTGCGCGCCAGTACAGCGTACTCAATTTGTTTTATCACTTTTTTGTAGTTACGATTTTTGCGCAGCTTTTCAAGATCGTCTTCATCAAAGCCAACCAAACAGCAAAAAACTTCCATCAAA
>Ga0265327_10000411_pt1 | contig 78751 bp, 49 predicted proteins | sample 41621metaG_FD_202089 | JGI IMG/M metagenome (GOLD analysis project Ga0265327, IMG submission 202089) | Rhizosphere microbial communities from Carex aquatilis grown in University of Washington, Seatle, WA, United States - 4-16-21 metaG | ecosystem: Host-associated > Plants > Roots > Rhizosphere...
TTATATTAAGCACAAATTTTGATTTTTTCAAATCGTGTTAGGCTTGAAAAATTACCAAACCCAATACAGACAAGACTTTCAAAGAACTTATATTTATAACATCAAAACACTAGTGATAATTTATAATAATGTGTATATAATTAAGCCAGTAATTATTTCAACACATTATTAATCTTGTTCCATCTTTTTAACAAGGGCAACATTTTCATCGATTGCGCCAAAATCTCGGGAGCTATATTTTGCTTTTTCATTTGCTCAGTACATATCTCTTTCATTTGTTCCAGTGTCATGTCTGGTGTGGTAAACAACCCATCTTTATAACAGTACTTACAATACAATTCGCTGTTTGTGCCGTTTTTTTCTGTACCGCGGTTTTCAATTTTATCTATCGGCATTGTACAGCTTTGACAAAATAATTCTGGTTGCATAACTTTTTTTTAATGTTTAAAATAATAACTCAAACCTACACTGATATTTTGCACATACAAATAACCATTATCAATAAATTGTATGATATTGGTCATTGGTGCAGGCTTGAGCAAATTGTTTCTTTGAAAAACCTTTATAAATATTTCAGTAACTATCTTCTTTAAATCCTTTACACATATGACAATAAAAACAATACCCCCGCAACCTTCAGAAATGCCTGTTCCTGCAATCCAGCCGGAAATAATACAGCCCGTAATACCAGAATCACCCGTGTTACCTACAGAAGAGCCTGCCCCAATACCGGAAGAAGATCCGCCACCAATGGAAATTCCATCACCTCGTGAAACTCTGTATTTAATTGAGCAAAGCTTCAGGCAACAATAGCCAAAACATAAATTCACCTTCAAGTCACTTAAAAAGTAAAGCAGTTATGTCTTTTTATATAACCAAAAAAGCAATCATTTTACCGGCACTGATTTTCTCTGTTATCCCTTTTTATACAGCCAAAAAAATATTGCTATCGAATACAACATTAAGAACTGCAAATGCATCCCACCAAACAGCTTCAATCGATACTATATCTTATAACAACAGGATGAAACATCTTGCTAATGGCGATAAAACTGGCCGCTGGCCACCTGCCGATGTAATTCCCCTGGAAGGGGCATTACTGCCATTTAACCGTATAGTAGCGTATTATGGAAATTTCTATTCAACCCAAATGGGCATATTGGGTCAATACCCAATTGATAAGGTACTTGCCAAATTAAATAGCGAAGTGCAACTATGGCGCAACGCCGATTCTCTAACGCCTGTCATCCCCGCTATACACTACATTGCAGTTACAGCACAGGGGCGGGCAGGTAAAGATGGAACCTACCGGTTACGAATGCCCTCAATCGAAATAGACAAAGCAATTGCAGCCGCTAAACAGGTAAACGGTATTGTATTCCTTGATGTACAAGTGGGTTTGGGCAAACTGCAATCTGAACTTCCTGCCTTAAAAAAATACTTGGTATTACCACAGGTTCATTTGGGCATTGATGCAGAATATGCAATGAAAAACGGGCGGCCACCAGGTACATGCCTTGGGACATTTGATGCGACAGATATCAATTTTGCTTCGGGCTATCTTGCGCAATTGGTAAATGAAAATAATTTGCCGCCAAAAATATTGGTGGTGCACCGGTTTGTCAACAGCATGCTTACTAATTATAAAAATATAAACCGATGCAGCCAGGTGCAAATTGTTATCAACATGGATGGTTGGGGCCCATCCCAAAAAAAGAAAGACAGCTATTACCAGGCAGTATTTAAAGAGCCTGTTCAATTTACCGGGTTTAAACTCTTTTATAAAAATGATGCTCAAAAAGGAAGTAAATTAATGAGCCCTGCGGAAATTTTAAAGTTGGTACCTCAGCCAATATATATTCAGTACCAATAAGCACTGACAGCAATCATGTATTTCAATGTCGCAGGTCATTGCAAAAAAATGTTGTGCAAAATATTTTTGAATATAAAAAATGCATTTATGAAAAAGATAATTTTAGCTTTTACCAGTACAAACTTTCCTGAAGCAGCCTTTGATTTTGCCCTTAAATTAAATGAATTGCAACCGGTGTTGCTTATCGGTGCTTTTTTACCACAAACACTACTGGCCAATTTGTGGAGCTATGCCACTCCGGGTGGAGAATTCTCTATTCCTTTGATTGAGCCGGAAGAATCAATGCTGGTGCAGCAAAATATAAAACGTTTTGAAAAACTTTGTAAGCAAAATGGTATTGATTACAGGGTACATAAAGATTTTTATGATCTTGGCCTTATTGCGCTTGAAAAGGAAAGCGGTTTTGCCGACCTACTTATGTTAGGAAGTGAAGAATTCTATAGCAATAATGGCCAAACTGAAGCCGATGATTTTTTGGCCCAGGCCCTGCATGATGCTAAATGTCCCGTTTTGGTCGTACCCAAACATTTTATCTTTCCCAAAAATATAATTCTAAGCTATGACGGTAACGATGAATCCATATTTGCTATAAAACAATTTGCTTACCTCTTTCCCGAACTATTAAACCTGCCAGCATTGCTGGTATATGCTACAAAAAACAATGCTGACAATTTTCCCGAAAAAGATAATATTGAAGAACTGGCAAAAGAGCATTTTAAAAATCTGTCTTTCCACAAACTTGTAGCCCATTCAAAAGAATATTTCAACACCTGGTCCATGGAAAACGATAGGCCCATTGTAGTTGGCGGATCTTACGGTCGGTCCGGCCTTTCACAATTATTTAAAAAGAGTTTTATGAGAGAAGTGATAGCAGATCACCACATGCCAGTTTTTATTGCGCATCATAAATAAAAGGGCTTTATATTTTTAACTCTAAAGTAATAAGTCATGCATAAAGTAATCCCCCAGGAATACAACGACCTTATACACGCTGTACCCTATAGGCCCGCCATCACCATAATAATGCCCTTTGAACCAAAGATGACTCCAAAACATTTAGTAGAGCATAACCTGAAAATTGCATCCGACAAAGTAGAAAAAGAACTAAGCATACAATATCCTGATGACATTCACCAGTTGATTACAAAAAAACTACAGGCTATATTGAAAGGTATTAATTATAGTACGCATAAAAGAAGTATTGCTATTTTTTTATCACCGGTATTTGAAAAAGTATTATATCTTGATATCTCACTCAAAGAAAGAATAATTATTGATGAATCTTTTGAAATCCGTGACCTTGTTTATAGTAAGCTGCAGCAGCGCAAATATCTTGTATTGGTATTATCTGCAAATGAAAGCAGCATATTTTTAGGACAGGCTAATAGCCTGATTCGCATAGTAGCCAATAACTTTAAAAATGCATTTTCCCTGCAACGAGATATGCCGGAAAGAGTAGCCAATTTTTCAGACCCCAATGCAATAAAGGAAAAAGAAACTGACCATTTCCTGCATTATATTGACAATACACTGGATATCATCCTGAATGCCTATCATTTACCGATATTTATCATAGGCCCCGAAAAAATCGCTGGGCATTTTAAAAAAATTACCAGGCATGCCTCTTCAGTTATTGACTATATTAACGGGTATTATGTTGATGCCACAATACCAAAGTTAGTTTCTGTTCTTGAACCGTATTTGACAGACTGGAAAAAAGTGAAGCAAGCGGATCTTAACAATCAGTTGGAAGCAGCTGCAGGTAAAAACAAATTGGTTATCGGTATGGCTGCAGTCTGGAGCCAGGCTACAAAAAAAAAAGGGAAACTACTTCTTGTTGAAAAAGATTTCGTGTATGAGGCAGAGCATGGCAGTATTGATGAAGTTATTTATAAGGCCATCGAGCCTTATAATAAATTTTCCTACATTAGGGATGCAGTTGATGACGTGATAGAAAAAGTGCTTTCATCCGGCGGAGATGTGGAGATTGTAGATAATGGCACACTGGAAAATTATAAGCATATTGCATTGATCCAATACTATTAATACCAGCAACGACAAAAACACTTTAATTAATCAAACATCATGAAAAAAATATTACTGACGATTACAGCATCATTCCTCCTTACAACAGTAATGACCGCACAAGTTCAAAGGCCTGCGCTTCCTGTTATCGAAAAGAAAGAAAATCAACAGCCTGTATTGGAATGTTGCATAATGCGAAAAGGCAAAATGATCCATTTTAAGAATGGGAAAGAAACTACCATAGTAAAAGAAACAAAATTTCATGGAATGAAGATCAAGCCCAATGGCACCTGTTCAATGAAAAACGGGAAAACAATAAAATTGAAGGAAGGTGAATGCTGTGATGCCAAAGGAGTAATCAGCAGTGATTGCAATAAAAGGATGAAAAAAATAAAAAGGCTTCAGAAAAAATAGCAAACAGATTTGGTAGTCATCATGCAATTAACTTCTAGCAGTTCAAAAACACATTATTTAATGTGTAAGCAGTAGCAAATACACCCAAACTATACATTCGTGAATATTTCTTTACCAGTTTTATATTTAAATTAGAAATCTGGCAATCAATAATCTAATTATCACATACCCATGTTATGTTATTGGAATATTGAATAACAAACCTGTAAAGGACTTGTAAATTTTTATTGTTAGACACATTTTTATGCTCTTCTTTTTAAAATCACTTGAATTGACTCAAGCATTCAATTTTTCGTAATAAACAGAAAAGGCGACATATGTAACGATATGATTATAGTCATACTTATAATTGATATTCGTCATAGCATCGTATTAACCCTGGAATTATTTTCGTAACCTACTATTTAACCAATAAGAGTATCATTCATGTATTTACCTTCATTGCGAAAGCAATACACCGAAACATTAAGAACATTGCAAGCCTATCAATCTGCAGTAAATGAAGCTGCAATTGTATCTATTACCGATTTAAAAGGTATCATACTGTTTGTTAATGATAAATTCGTTGAAGTTTCCAAATATTCTTCTGCTGAGCTAATAGGTAAAACACATCATATTGTCAACAGTGATTTTCATTCCAAAAGTTTTTTCAAACAAATGTGGCAAACGATCGGGAATGGAAAACCTTGGCGTGGTGAAATAAAAAACAAAACAAAGGATGGGAATTATTATTGGGTTGATACAGTTATAACACCGGTGCTTGATCAAAAGGGAAACGCCTTTCAATATCTCTCCATACGCAATCTGATAACTGCGCAAAAAGAAAATGAAGAGCAACTGCGTAGTGCTCAGCAGGAAATAATAAGAAAGGAACAGCTTTTAAAAGATGCCCAGGAAATTGCAAAAATGGGCAGTTGGCATATGACTCTTCCAGACGAACGGTTGGACTGGTCGAACGAGACCTATCATATTTTTGAAATATCCTTAACACAAGACATTTCGTATGATTTCTTTTTATCAAAAGTTTATGCAGAAGATAGAAAAATGGTAAACAAAAAATGGATGTCCGCCTTAAAAACCGGAAAATACGATATTGAACACAGGATAATTACGCCATCTGGTTTAAAATGGGTACAGGAACGGGCTCGTTTCATATTTTCTGATTCAGGTAATTTAATAGATGCATTGGGCACAATCCAGGATATTACGGAGAAAAAAAAGATAACAGATAATTTAAAAGAATCACAAGATCTCTATAAAAGTCTTTTTAACAACAGCCCTTTTTCTATCGGAATTTTAGATAAACCTTCTCTTCAGTTTTTAGAAGTCAATAAAACGGCTGTGGAATTGTATGGATATTCAAAGGAAGAATTTTTAGCATTAACAGCTTTTGATATTCGAATAATGGATACCCCGGAAGAGCGGGAAGCTTTGCAAATCCAAAAGGGATATGTAGAAGATAAATCTGTAAGAAGGCATAGAAAAAAAAATGGAGATATCATTTATGTAGAGCCATCAATTACAGAAATGAATTACAAGGGTAAATTAGTTTATCTTATTTCAATTGCTGATGTTACAGAAAAATTGCGAATGGTTGATGAAATTGAACTGATAAAAATAAACCGGCAAAGAGAAATTATGGAGGCGCAGGAAGAAAGCCGTTCGCAAATCGGAAGGGAACTCCATGACAATGTTAATCAACTTTTAGCCGCATCCAGACTTTACTTGAAAAATGTACATACAGCTACTGACAGGGACAATCATCTCATAGAAACAGCCGTAAAAATTATAACTATTGCTACTGAGGAAATCAGAAAATTATCAGCAAACCTTGTTGTGCCTAATTTTACACACAAAACACTTAAAACATCAATAGAAAATTTGGTAGCGGGTTTCGTACTTGACAATATCACTGTATGTCTTAACATAGATATTGATGAAATTTTAATTTCAGATGGGCTTAAAATAAATATCTATAGAATCATTCAGGAACAATTTAATAATATTTTAAAATATGCGCAGGCTTCAAAAGTCAACATCAATCTTAAACAGTCTGCCAATTTAATTAAGCTCGAAATTATCGATGACGGCATAGGATTCGACCAAAAGAAAAAAAGCATCGGCATAGGGCTGAATAATATCAGTTACAGGGCAGAAACATATCACGGAAAGGTTACAATAATCTCAAGCCCTGGAAATGGCTGTAGTATTATTGTTCTATTTGAATTGATCTTTAAGTAAAAAAAAACAGAATTATTAACTCATCCTTCGTTATAATAATACCCAGGTTTTATAACAAATCAGATTCTCAAAATTATTTTAGATAGTCCCAAATCTTTTAAAGAAACTTTCCTGAAGATATTCTCTATGGTCTGGATGCGCAATACTAATAAGCTCTCGCCCTCTTTGCTTAATATTCTTTCCAAACAGGTTAACTATGCCATACTCGGTAACTACCCAATGAATATGCCCTCTTGTAGTAACTACCCCTGCCCCTTCTTTTAAAAATGGAACTATTCTCGAATGCCCGTCAGAAGTTACCGAAGGCAAAGCTATTATTGGTTTACCGTTTTGAGATAAAGATGCACCGTGGATAAAATCCATTTGCCCGCCTATACCAGAAAACTGGTACGTTCCAATGGAATCTGCACAAGCTTGGCCTGTAAGGTCAATTTCAATAGCACTGTTTATTGCTGTCATCTTAGGGTGCTGCCTTATTATGCTCGTATCATTTACATAACTTATATCCATAACCCTAATTGATGGATTGTCGTTCACAAAATCATAAAGCTTACGAGTGCCAGACATGAAGCCTGTTACTGATCTGCCAATATTTAATTTTTTCTTACTGTTGTTGATATTGCCGTTTTTAATTAACGGTATCACACCATCCGACATCATTTCTGTATGAAGCCCAAGATTTTTATGCTGCGTTAAATTTTTAAGCACCTGGTCGGGCACTGCGCCTATGCCTAGCTGTAGAGTAGCGCCATCTTCAATGAGGCTAGCAACATTGTAGCCAATTTTGTTAATTGCCTCGCTTTTTTTCAGGCTGTAATCCATTTCAGGCAATTCATCATCATGCCATACAAGGCTGTCAATTTTATCTATATGAATAAAACCATCGCCATGAGTACGTGGCATTCTTGAGTTTACCTGCGCAATAACATGAGGCGCATTATCCACTGCTGCTCTTGCAATATCTACCGATGTTCCCAATGAACAATATCCATGTATATCCGGTGGCGATACCTGGATTATTGCAACATCAAGCGGCAAAATATTTTGTTTGAATAATTGTGGTATCTGGCTCAAAAAAACAGGCACATAATCTCCCCGATTGCTGTTTACCACAGAGCGACTGTTTTCGGAAACAAAAAGTGAGTTTACAAAAAAGCTATTTTTATAAAGCGGGTCATTAAAATTTACATTTCCAAGTGTGGTAATGCTAACCAGTTCAACATCTTTCAGTTCCTGGTAACGGTTCTGCAGCGCATGTATTATGTGTACTGGTGTTGCCGCACTACCATGAATAAAAACCCGTTGGCCAGATTGAACACACTTTACGGCTTCTTCAGCGTTTACATTTTTGATTTTATCCATACCCTATTAGATGAACGATTGATTTTTCAGCAATATTAAGCGAATCGTAAAGCGTGAAATATGAGAATGAATAGAAAATTGTATGATTGTTGTCATCAATACTATTTTATATGACAATAACCATGTTAGTTTAGCCAACAAGAATTTTATTTAGCCAGTAGCGGGCAAATCCTTCAACTTTAAACTTATAGCAGAAGCTTTCCAGGTTCGGTTTAACACCCACAAACTTCTAAAACTTTAACTAATGAATTGAATTAAGCAATTAAATAATTTTGCTCCCAATACTAATCTGCAATATTGTATTGAAATAAAAATTTCAAAATAGAAAACAGAACACCTAATTAATTTTTTTTGAACCTAACTGAAACATAATGTAGTTATAAAGGAGGTTTTTACCACCTTTTGTTCACCAAGCGAAATAACTTGTTTCACCAAAAATTTATTCTTTAAATGGTCCCTTATTCAACTGTTACAGGCTCAGGGTCTTTATACTGTTCTTTGAGTGACTTTAATTTTAGTTTCATATCTGCTTGTACTTTTTGGTAAGCAGGGTCATTGTACACATTATGCATCTCGTTTTTGTCTTTTATAAGATCGTATAGCTCCCATTCTTTATTTTCATAAAACCAAATCAACTTATAACGATCAGTTCGCACACCAATATGTTTGGCCACTTTGTGTTCCAGGTTCTCATAAAAATGATAGTATAGCCCATCATGCAAGTTTCCTTTTTGTGTTCCCTTTAAAACAGGAACCATGCTTTTTCCCTGCATGTCAGCAGGAATGGGTAAGCCTGCCATATCCAGAATAGTTTCAGCGAAATCTAAATTTTGCACCATTGTTGATGTCGTACTTTTTTTATCAGTTACACCGGGCCATTTTATAAGAAGTGGCGTCCGAAATGATTCTTCATACATCCATCGTTTGTCGAACCAGCCGTGTTCTCCCAGAAAAAATCCCTGGTCGGACGTATAAATAATAATAGTATTTTTATCAAGACCATTTACTTTAAGGTAGTCCATAAGGCGACCAACGTTGTCGTCTACACTCTGCACACAACGCAGGTAATCTTTCATATAACGCTGGTATTTCCAAATAGCCAATGCTTTTCCGGTAAGGCTGTCTTTATAAAATTTTTCATTGGAAGGGCCGTAAGCAGCTTCCCATTTCTTTTTTTCTTCGGGGGTAAGGCGATTATAAATATTCTGCCAGTTTGCTGCTAAACCTGTTTGTTTTTCGGTTGGCAGATCAAAGGCCAGTTTAAGGTCGTATGCATAGTGCATATGCGTGGCGACTTCCATTTCCTGTTCACGGGCTGCCCTTGTCCTTGTATCATAGTCATCAAAATAATTTGCCGGCACAGGAAATTCGGTACTATCAAACAGATGATAATATTTTTCTTCGGGCATCCAATTCCGGTGTGGTGCTTTTTGTTGATATACCAAAAAGAATGGTTTGCCTTTATCTCTGTGGTCAAGCCAGTTGATAGCAAAATCGGTGGTGATGTTGGTTACATAACCACTCACTCTCTTCTTTACACCATTCTCAATAAAATCAGGATTGTAATATTCACCTTGTCCCGGAACAATATTCCAATAATCAAACCCCTGCGGATTGGATACCAAATGCCATTTACCCACCAGCGCAGTCTGGTAGCCGGCATCATGCAGCAGCTTAGGCAGCGTTTGCTGGTCACCGTTAAATGTGTTATGGTTATCCATAAAGCCGTTGATATGGCTGTGTTTTCCTGTAAGCATTACCGCACGGCTGGGGCCGCAAATAGAATTGGTAACAAATGCCCTAGTAAACAGCATACCTTCGCTGGCTATTGCATCAATATTGGGCGTATGATTTAAACCATATCCATAAGCGCTGATGGCCTGGTATCCATGATCGTCGCTCATCATATAAATAATATTTGGCCTGCTCTTCTGTTGTGCCTGCAAGAAAAAAGGTATCCAAATAAGTAATATTCCAACAATTGATCTTGCTATTTTATTCATCGAATTCATTTTATTAGTGATTGTATTATTCACTTATTTCAGATTCACTTTCGCCGCCGGCCTCACTTCGGTTCCCGGCTGATGCGTAAGGTCGTCGCCGATTTCTTTACGGTAACGGTCAGCAATATCCGAAAGCTGTTTAACTACCTCCGGGAATTTTTCTTTTATATCCAGCGTTTCCCCGGGATCAGTACGCAAGTTGTACAAAGCCAGTTTTACGCTATCGGAGGCATACTTACCCGGCCATCCATCGTAACCAATGGCTGACTGTTTTTTATAGGTTTGCGAAATACAGGGAAAGGTTAATACCCATTGCCCTTTACGGATTCCTTTCAAACTGCACCTATCGTAATAGTAAACAAATTCATCACGTGGGTTGGCTCCCGGCTCCTGCTTTAATAAGGGCATTATATCTACACCATCTATTTTATTTATAGGCTGTTTAGCGCCACAAATATTTATCAATGTTGGTAAAAGATCCATGCCGGCAGCCATATTGTTGCAAACAGAACCAGGTGCAATCTGCTCCGGCCACTTTATAAGAAAAGGTACCCTTAGACCTCCTTCCCATGCTGTACCTTTTCCTTCTCTAAACCCACCGCTGTTTCCTGCGTGATTGCCATAAGTAAGCCATGGGCCGTTATCGCTGGTAAAAATAATAATGGTATTCTTTGTTAGCCCATTGGCTGCCAATGTTTTCATAATCTCCCCTACCGACCAGTCTACTTCCTCCATTACATCTCCAAATAAACCTGCATTGCTTTTATCTTTAAATTTAGAAGAAACCGCTAAAGGCACATGCGGCATAGCGTGTGCCAGGTATAAAAAAAACGGGTTGCTTTTATTTCTATTGATAAAACTAACTGCTTTTTGGGTGTATAATGTTGTGAGCATAGCGGCATCATCGAGATTAGCAATTGATTTAGTCTGAGCATTTCCTTCAATTAAATATAGTGGAGGCCATTTACCCCTTGCTGTAGTAGTATCCAATGGTGTACCGTCATAATTTACCGGCCAGTAATCATGCGAAAAAGGCAAACCAATAAATTCATCAAATCCAAAACTAAGTGGCAAGAACGGAGCCTTTTGGCCCAGGTGCCATTTACCAACCATGCCGGTTTTATAACCTCTATCTTTTAGCAAAGAAGCAATAGTTTGTTCTTGTGGATTGAGTGCCATCTGTGCAAACGGGCTTAATGCACCGCTAATGCCTACACGATTTGGATAGCACCCGGTTAGTAAGCCAGCGCGGGATGCACTACAAACACCCTGCGGCGCATAATAATTGGTAAAGCGCATACCGCCTGAAGCAAGGTTGTTGATATTGGGTGTATGATAAGGAAAACCACCATAACATTCCAAATCACCATAGCCCATATCATCCATTAAGATAATGATAACATTGGGAGAGGCGGGTTTCTTTTCAGTTTCTGGCTTTTTAAAACCGCAGAACATTACTGCGCTTAGCAAAAGCATTGCGGTGAAAGTGTACGTTAATCTTTTTTTCATACGCTGATATAATTTTATATTTCACTCACATCACCCATTTTCGGTGCTACTGGTTAACTAAAGGTATAGCATCTACACTGGCATTCATTTCTAAAACAATGATGCTGCAGGCTGGATCAGGTATTTCTCCCGTCCAGGATAAAACTATTCTGTTATTATTTTCACTAAAGCTGATATTACCCCGGGCTAAAAAATAAGCCTTTACAATTTTTCTTCCGGGCATAGCCGGAATGTTTAAGCTTCCGTTGTTGTTGCTGTACACATGAAAGAATATTTTATTTCCTTTTCTGGTAGAAGAAAATATGCTATCAGGTTTAAATGGGCCTGCCCTTGTGCCGTATATAGCGGCACCGTTTACACGAAGCCAGTTACCAACCTCTTTTAAACGTTCTGCCTGTCTTTTTTCAATTCTTCCGTCAGGCATTGGTCCAATATTCAACAACAAATTTCCATTGCCGCCAGCTGTTTTGGATAATGTACGGATACATTCTGTAAAAGATTTCATTTGATCATTCGGCTTCCACGCCCATTGTTTGCAAATAGTGATGCATGACTCCCATGGATCGGTCATATTAAACCGGCCAATCTCCTGTTCGGGAGTGGCATAATCTCCCACAGTTTCAGCTGTCAGCAATTTATGGTCTGTTTTTCCCAAACGGTTATTGATGATCACTGCCGGATCAAGTTTTTTAATGTATCCGTACAAGTCAACCGCCATCTCCTGTGTCCATGGAGCTTCCCAGTTTCCATCAAACCAAAGCATGTAAGGATGATAAGAAGTAATAAGTTCTTTAAGTTGATTTTTCATGTATAGCACAAAACGTTTCATATCGCCTTTCGAACTGTCTTGCGGTTTCTTGCCATCATTATGTGATGGATAATCCGGATGGTGCCAATCCAGTATTGTATAGTAAATGCAAAATTTAATACCATATTTTTTACAGGCCTTTTGCAGTTGGCCCACAATATCTTTTTTATAAGGAGAGTGTCTGATAGTGTAATCAGTAAATGCGGAAGGCCACAAACAAAAACCATCATGATGTTTGGCTGTAATAGTTAGGTACTTTATTCCTGCTGCTTTTGCAATTTTTACCCACTCCTCAGCATTAAACAACACAGGGTCAAATTCTTTGTATAAGCTATCATAATCGTTTTGTGCTACCTGGTGGTTCCTTGACCAGCCAATCTCGGTTCCCCTTAATGTAACCGGCCCCCAGTGAATAAACAAGCCGAAACGCTGATCCATAAAATCCATAATGATGGAATCTGTAGTTTTTATTGCTGCAGGAACAAGTGTTTGCCCTTTGGCACCAATTGTTGCAAACAAGAGTGCAAGGATTCCTATACATAATCTTTTAAACATATAGTAAGATAGTTTTTTATTTATAGTGTACTTAAAACCGATAGTACATTCCTGTAACTGGGTTCAACGGTTTCATACTTGTTTCAATAAAATCAATTAATTAGCAGTATTATCTTTCAAAAATATTTTACAATAATTTAAACCAAGCCATTCATACCTTTTACATTCATACTTCATCCTCGGTATAAATTCCTTCCAGTTTTTTTCTTTTCTGTCTGTCCACAGCACTTCGCTCATTGCTGCTAAACGCGGCAGTACCATATATTCCAGTTTAGCATTGTTGGCAATATATTCCGTCCACACATTAGCCTGTGCACCAATCACAAATTTAGCTTCTTCAGAGGAGAGAGAGTCGGGAATAGGGTTATAACTGTACACCTTTTCCAGGGGCAACAATCCGCCTATAGTTAACGAATCTTCATTAGCACTATTAGAATGATCAAAATAACAATGACTGCCCGGTGTCATGATTACAGTATGCTTCTGGCGTGCAGCGTCAATGCCACCCTGCTCTCCCCGCCAACTCATAACAGCTGCATTAGGTGCCAAACCTCCTTCCAAAATTTCGTCCCATCCAATGATTGTCCTCCCCTTGCTGTTCAAATATTTTTCCATTCGCTGCACAAAATAACTTTGCAATGCATGTTCGTCTTTTAATTTATTATCCTTGATCACTTTCTGACATTGGGGACATTGTTTCCAAAAGGTTTTAGGACATTCATCACCACCAACATGAATATACTTTGAAGGAAATAAAGCAATTACCTCATCCAGCACATCTTGAAAAAAAGTGAATGTTGTTTCTTTACCTGCACAAAATACATCATCAAACACACCCCATGTTTCCTGAACCACTTTTATCTTTCCTTCTTTTTGGATATCATCCACCGTTTTATGAGATACCATATTTAAAGGAAGCGCAGTTATCCTGTTGGGAAAACAACTCAACCAGGGATAAGCAGCAATAGCCGCACTGCCGTGGCCCGGCATTTCTATTTCCGGAATGATGGTAATATACCTGTCGGCAGCATAAGCTACAACCTCTTTTATTTGTTCCTGTGTATAATATCCACCGCTAATTATATTATCATTGCCTTTACCTGGATGATGGCCAACTATAGTTCCGTTTCGTTGTGATCCGGTTGTGACAAGGCCGGGATATTTTTTTATTTCAATGCGCCAGCCCTGGTCATCGGTTAAATGCCAGTGAAAAGTATTGAGTTTATACATAGCCAGCAGGTCGATATATTTTTTTACGGTGGCAACATCAAAAAAATGACGGGCTACATCCAAATGCAATCCTCTGTAGGCAAAGCGAGCTGAGTCTTCAACAAAAAGTTGCGGAACGGTTAATGCGGTGCTTTTGTTAAGTGGTAATAGCTGTATCAAAGATTGAACACCGTAGAAAACACCCTCAGCGTCGGCTCCACAGATAATAATCTCAGTTTTCCCAACCTCCATTTTATAAGCACCTTTACCAATCGCTTTAACCTTGCCTAATTTTAAGGTGATGGTGCTAACGCTGCTTTGCTTTTTATTTTGTTGCAAAGAAACGCCATACATCTTAAGGAGATAATCGTTAAGGAAAGCTGCTGTTTTTTGTAACTGATTATCCGTAACAGAAAGTTTTACAGCTGATGAAATAGTAAAACTACCCTTTTTTAATGCTGCAAATGCGGGCTTGGGAACAATTGTAATATTTTGAGCATTAGCAATATTGAGTATCAACAGGCAGGTTATTAAAGCAAGCAATTTTTGTTTCATATTCTATTTTATATTTTTTATTGAAATTAAATTAAACATTTCGGTGTTTAGCAATCCGGTTACAGTATTGAGCCACTTAACAACGATATTATAATTTGTTCTGGATATTTAATTATTTTAATAACAATTCTGAAATTACGGGACGATGGTCTGAAGCATAAGTATCTTCAGCAACAGACCATGACAATACTTTCCAATGATATTTCTTATCTGTTAAGATAAAATCAATAGCGTCTGTTGGTTTATCAGAAGGTACAGTGGGTAAACAACTACTGCATCCTAAATTAAATGTTTTACCCAGGTTAACGAGTGCCTTACTTTTTTGTGAATCATTAAAATCACCGGCCAATATTACAGGGAGGGTATCTTGTGCTGAGATCTCTGCTATTTTAAAGGATTGCTGCATCCTGTTTTCTGTACTTACTACATCCAGGTGTGTACATGCCAGTCTTATTTTCCGGCCATTTGATCGTGTAAGTTCCGCCGTAAGCAGGATTCTCTGCTCAGATTTAATATTCATTTCTTTAGGCAGGTAATAAACACGAGAACCACTTAGTTTATATTTCGAAAGAATTGCAACTCCATACCCACCTCCTGCAAAATCAATCGCTTTACCAAAACAAAAGTTCATCCCAAGTTGCTTTGCAATAACTTCTGCCTCGTTGATATCTTTACCCGACCTGGAATTATGATCATCAATTTCCTGAAGAAACACTATGTCGGGTGATGCTGAAGCAATAACCCTGGTAATGGCATCTATTTCTATCGTTCCTATCTTTTCTTTTGAGGGGGGATTGCAATGATGAACATTATAGGTCATCAATTTAACTGTCCAGGTTTCCTGAGATGATGCATCATTTGGCTGAGCTGTTTTCCTAGTCTTTGCACTTTCGATACAGCCAGCTAAAAAAAATAAAGATAGTAATACAGCCGTAAGCGTTTGTAATTTAAATTTTCTCATATTCATTATTTAAATACCGTCCCGTTAACCATTAAAAAGCCTGGCAGGAATCCCTGGCCTGTGTTGTTTATTTTCAAGATATTTTTATTTCCCGTATTTGATTACTCTGCCAAAGAAAATATTGTTATCGCGGTTTTATAGCTTTACATAGATCAAGAAAGAGAATCGTTTCCTCACAAAACTACGTTTGCCTGCATTGCTAAAAAATAGACTAAATTGACTTCAGGATGGATTATTTAATGATTGTAGCAGATTAATATCCAAATACACTTTTTCGTATTGTTATATAATGGTTTGCTTTGTCAGCTTGCTTTGTATCCTGAGAAATTGAGATAAGGCCGTCAAGTACCTGGGGGTTATTTCCATTTTTAGCCAGGTAATTTTCCAATACTATTATGGCATCTTTAGGTTTTCCTGTAGAAAATAAACTTATTGCATATCCATACACAATAGATGCACCAGATGGATTTAATGCTGCAGCTTTATGTAATTCAGCTATTCCATGAGTTACATCTTTTTCCCTTATATACCATAAGCCTGCGGCATAGTGCAGGTCTGCATTACCGGGTTGTATGTTTAACCCTTTGTCAATATATTCTTTTGATAATGTTGCTTTGTTTTGTGCCCTGTAAACATCAGCAAGGTTAATATAAAAAGGAATAAATTTTGAAAACAGTTTTATGCCTTTTAAATACAGTTGTGCAGCTTCGTCTACGCTTCCTGTTTGTGCAAGTATAATTCCCCGGTTTAAAAAACCTTCTGGGCGGTGGCTCAGACTTTCTTGTGCTGCAAGGTATTCTTTAAGCGCTGCTTCAAACTTTGGTTTTGCATCATCACCCAATTGCGATTTATAAGGAGATAAGATAAATACGGCTTCCAAACGAATAGCTTTTATAGAATCTTGCAGCATTGCGCCAATAAGTGGCACAACCCTTTCCGGTGCAAGGTTACCAATTGCTCGCAACGCATTTAATCTAACATTAACATTATTATTGGATGATAACAAAAGCACCTGGTCTGTAATTCTGTTGGAAGAAAATATATTAAAGCGTTCAACAGCTGCGGCTTTTATGATAGCAGGATATTTTTTTGACACCAGTAAATCGTACAATGAAGATTCGCTTTCGCTGGTGAATTTTGATATCTTATACAATAACTCAGCATAATTTTTTTCTTCAGGTAATTTTTTCGCATACCAACTGGTAAAATTTTCAGCTGCCCAGTTAACAGATTTATCTGTATGGCATTTGTTGCAGGCATTGGGGCTGCCAGACACTAAAGAAAGATCGGGCCTCGGAATTCTGATGCTATGATCTCTCCTGTTGTCAATTGTCATGTAGGCTGTTTGCGGCATATGGCAGTTTGCACATTGCGCCCCTGTGCTGTTATCACTGTGATGTGTATGTGCAGTAACATCAAATTTTTCTGGAGAATGGCAGGATGTACAGAGATGGTTCCCATCAGCTTTTAATTGCATGCTGTGTGGATCATGACAGTTAATACATGTCACCCCGTTTGCATACATTTTGCTTTGCAAAAAAGAACCGTATTCATAATCTTCATTTTTTATTTGTCCGTCAATATAATAATTATCAGTATTTACATTTGCCGGCAAATGCGATTGCAGAAAACTTTCGCCATGGTGATATTCATCTGTAAACCTTGTGGCTCTTGCGTGGCAGCGGGCACAGGTTTCAACTAGCGTATCATTGAACAATATTTGTTCTGGCACCATGGTTCCCTTACTGTTATCCATTGTCCATTTAGTGGATCTGGCAGCAAGGCTGATAGGAAATCCTTTAAAAGCTGTATTGTCATTTTTATTTTCTGTCCATTGCAAATGCCCCGAAGCCGGGCCATGACAGGATTCGCAAGACACTTTGCTTTCGCTCCAGGTACTATGAAAAGTATTTTCGTCTGCATTAAAGTTTTTTGAAAAATTAGTAGTGTGGCAATCTGCACACATATAGTTCCAGTTTTGGTTATACCCCATCCAAAATAATTCGTCATCAGGGGCAATCTTTTCTTTACCATAAATGTGAAACCATCGTTGGCCACCTTTTTCCTTTGGCCTCGTGTCCCAACAAAAAGGCAGTGCTTGCATTCTTCCGTCATCAAACTTAACCAGGTATTGCTGCAAAGGTTTCCATCCAAATGTAAAGCTTACCGGAAATTCTTTTTTTACACCAGTGGAATCTTTTGTATTAACAAAATAACGATCTCCCTTTATATAAAAAAAACTGGTATCGCCATAATAAATAAAAAAACTGTTATTGAAATCTCCTAATACTGTTTTGGAAGAAGCCGTATCCATAGCATGAGAATGATCTGAAGAGAGATAAGCATCAAATTCTTTTTTATGGCAGATTTGGCATTTTTGAGAACCCACATTAGTTAGTGTATTTGCTTTTTTGTTCACCCTGCCTTCAGTACAGCAATAAAATAATGTTACCAGCAAAACCAATAAAGATGTAACGGCGATTATTTTCATAACGAGATTGCTGCAACTATTTATAATAATATTAATGCAAACATATTTATTAATACAGTAAAATTGTTTTTATTCTGATTCTAAATACCATTTTTTATAGCGCATCAATGATTCGATAAAATAATAATCGGCATAGGTTAAGGGTGCATCTACCTCGCTTTTATGTGGCAGGGATCCAACACTGTGTTTCAAGATAAAACCTCCGTTTTCACCTAATTTTGCCCTGTATTTTTCTGATGCCAGGTTTCTTAAAATTATTTCTGCAGTGGCAACCAATTTGTTTTGCTCTTGCTTATCTACATATTGCCCCAACTCTAAAAAAGCAGATGCCATTACCGCAGCTGCTGAAGCATCCCGGTACGTATTGGGAATACCTGGTGCATTAAAATCCCAATATGGAATTTTATCGGAAGGTAAATTGGGGTTATTCAAAATAAATGCTGCGATTTTTTGAGCCTGTTCCAGGTATACTTTATTTTTTGTGAAGCGATACATTATAGTGTAGCCATACAAACCCCAGGCCTGGCCACGTGCCCATGCGGATGAATCGGCTGCGCCCTGCCAGGTCAGTTTTTTTAATACATTGCCTGTTTTTATATCATAGTCAATAACATGATAAGAACTATTATCGGAACGAAAATGATTTTGCAAAGTGGTATTGGCATGTGTAACTGCAATTTCCTTAAAACGTTTTTCACCGCCATTATCACTAACCCAGTTCAGCAATTCCAGGTTCATCATATTATCGATAATGACCGGGCATTTTAATTCTTCATTAGAGTCCCAGGATTGAATAGCCTTTATGGAAGGGCGGTAACGTGTTGCCAGGGATGCTGCTGATTTAAATAGTACATCTTTATAAACTGCGTCTCTGGTAATCCGATAGGCGTTGCCAAAACTGCAAAACATCATAAAACCAAGGTCGTGGTTGCCTGTATAATATTGCTCTTTTTTAAGAATAGCCAATCTCTTTTCCGCTTCTTTGCGAACACTAGCATCTTTTGTGTATTCATACACGTACCATAAGGTACCCGGGTAAAAACCGCTGCACCACCATTGGGTATTGCTTGTTGAAAATTTATTTGTTAATGGGTCAAAAGTTTTTGGCATCAGTGAATCAGGAGTATTTTGTTGTAATACCTTGTATTGCTTTGCTGCAAAAAACATATTCTCTTTTATAAGCTGTCGCATACCCTTTTGCTGGGCACGAGCGCCAGGCAAAGCCATTAACAAGAATGTGACTAAAATGATATTTCTTTTCTTTATTCCTTTCATTGTAGTAATTTTTATTGCCTGCCCACATTTGAGGCATATCATTTTTCGGCTGGTTTTATCCAGATGGCCTGCCCGCCGGACGCCATCAATTTTGTATCAAGTACGGTAGAAGCATCCACTGCTAATTCTTTAATTGATATTTTTGTACGCACTTTTGAAGTGCTGTCGTCATAATAAATCCTCGCTACGTATTTTTTCCCTGCAGATAAAAAGCTCAATGGTATTTTCAATATTCTTGCATCATTATTGGTGATGGTACCCACAAACCATTCCTCTCCCTTACGACGTGCAATGCTGATGTATTTTGCAATTTCTCCGTCTAGTACTTTTGTATCGTCCCATACAGTTGAAATATGATCAAAGTACTCAAGCTCCGGTTCATCCTGTGAGTCAGACGGTTTATCATACCAATACAAGAATTGTAACGGACTATAATAAATAGTTGACAAAGCCATTTGATGCCCTGAAGTTGTTTTTAATATCCTGGCATTTTGCGTTTCGGCCAAACTCTTTTTTAAATCTGGATGATGATAATAACAAATGGTATAATCTGCCGCTCCTGCAATAAAGCGTGTAAACGGCAGTGTTGCATTATGTGTTGCATCAGGCATTTCTTCGTTTCCTCGTACACCTTCCTGCGTAAGTAAATTTGGATAAGTACGGCTAAAGCCAGTTGGACGGTATTCGTCATGAATATCTACCATTAAATGATACTTAGCGCATTTTTTTACAGCATCGTGTAACCATGTTGTCCACCGGTGCGACCCCACTTCCACAAAACCAAACTTAACTCCGCTTACGCCCCATTTTTGAAATAATGGCAGCAGTTCATCTAACTGTTTATATAACGCCCGTTGGTTTACATAAAGAAATACACCAATTCCTTTAGCATGGGCATACCCAATCACTTCCTGCAAATCCAGGTCGCTGTTAGGGTTTCGGCGTGGATCAACATGTACTTTTGTTGCATCTGATCCAACAACATATTCATAACCATACCAGCCTGCATCAAAATGGATATACTGCAAATGACGCTTTACTGCAAAATCAATTAATTCTTTTGATCCTTTCATTGACAGAGACATTTCACGAATTACTTTACCCGGCTTTATCCACGAGTTATCATCGATTTCACAAGGTGGATTTAAATTCAGCAACAGATCATTATTAGCAAGCAAATCCCCTGCATGTTCAGCTACCATAATCACTCTCCAGGGTGTTACAAATGGTGTAAACAAATCTACCCTGTCATACATAGAACAGCAAATGGTATTGGCTTTAGAAGGGTGCAATGTAAATTTTGTTCTTGCATAGTCAACCATTGCTGCTTCTGCAAGGCAAGCATACTTACCATCGGGAAGTTGCAACACCAATGGCCTTTCACTTTCATCAGGCCAGTTACTTAAAGGCAACAAGCTATAACTACCCTGTGCCCTGTTCGTAAACCATGCTTTAGTACCTTCCGGCATTGTAAAGTTGGTTAACTCTTTTTGTATGCTCACATCTGTTCCTCCTGATGGATGCTCTGGAAAGACATAGCGAAAAGCAATCCCTTCATCGTAAGCTCTAACTTGAATTTGTAATTGCGCTCTTTCATTATTATTGCGCAATAAAATCAACGTCATTTCATTATAATGATCTCTTATTATACCGCGTTCGCCATATACAGGTTTCCACATGGTATCCTGTGTTTTAACATTAACTGCAGACAATACAAATCCTTTTTCCCAATCATTCAGCCCCAACACTGAAGAAAGCACAACTGGATTATGCCGAAAAGAAACTGTATAGGAAAGCCTGTTTTCTTCTGTTAATGCGAATGAAAATATAATCTTTCCGTTTGGAGAAACAAGATCTTTTGATTGTTGTGCCTGAAGGATATTCATCCAAACAAAAAAAGACAGAGCCGTTGCGATTATTTTTGACATTCCTATTTTTATTTTAATCATTTGGTTCAGATAATTATTTTATAAATGTTACAACCATTCAACCTGTTTCAGTATCATTTACTGCAAAATATTATTTTGTCTCCGTATATGCATGGTCTGCAGGTATATTGATTCCCTTCCAGATTTTTTTGCTTGTCCAGTCTTCTGCCGGAGCTGTCCAAAAAGGGTCATTTTCGGGTAATCCTAGGGGTAATAAACCTACAGAACATAGGTAAAGACTTCCTGTAGTAATATAATATTCGCCTATATCAGGCTGATTTCCGAATACGCCTGCATTTAACCACCCCTTTGTATCAAATGTACCCGGCGCTTCAACCAGGCGGTGAATAACCAGCGATAATGCACTTCTTACCTGTGCTGGCGAAATTTGGGCGGGTAATTTTTTAAGTAATGCAACCTGCGACAGTAATTGGAACGCTCCAAAACGATAGACCAATGAACGGCCCACAGGCGGGTAGGTACCTTCCGGTGATATTAATCTTTCCTGAACTGCTGCATATCTTTGTGCCCGGTTCAATACTTTTTGATAAGCGATAACAGTGTCCATTTTTTTATCACTCAATACTTTAGTGATGTCAAGCATCATGGGTTGAATGACAAAGCTGTTATAATAATCCCAGTGAAAATCTTCCCCATCGCCATAAGTACCATCACCTTTGTACCAGTTTACATGTTTTTGTAGTGCATAAATGACAGGATCAATATTTCCTCCATTGCCCGATTTTATTAAAAAAGCTTCAATCATTGCTGTAAATAAAAGCCAGTTGTTTTCTCCTGGTTTTATTACCCTCGAACTCTTCAATGCATTCACCACATTTGTTTTTGTATGCTCATCAAGTGGTTCCCATAACTGTGTATATCCCCGTAATAACCCCTGTGCCAAAAAAGCAGCATCAACAAGCGGCTGTTGCTGTTTTGAAAAATTCAAAAAGTCGGGTGACAAAGGATTAACGGCAACGGCTAACGCCCTTCTAGTTAAGCTAATATATTCAGCACGCAATTTACCTTCGGTAGTTTGATCCGGGCCAAGCTCCAGCCAGGGCGCAATACCTGCCAGAGTTCTGCCAAAGGCCTCCAGGTGTGCCACTTCTTTTCGGTTGGCTTCTTTGCATACTACCGGCATATTGGCCCTCAACTGTTCCTTACTGAGATTAGTAAGCACTGGCTTTGCAACTTTCAAAAGTACAGACACCCAATAATTCCGGGAGTCAAATTTTTCTTTTTTCACGACAGGGTTCTTAAAGCTGAGTGAAGAAAACCCAACTGACAATATAAAAAAGAAGAACACTAAAAAAGATATCCGGTCTTTCATGATTTTTGTTTTATAAAAAAGCCGAAGTTAAAAAATTTATTCATCATACTGTTGGTTTATTGAATGCCGCAATTTGTGATAATGTTATTTCAAAGTATTAAATGCTGTTATGGCAAGCCCTTGAGTAAATTACTGCTTTTGAATACCAATTGTATTAAAAGGAATAGCTTTAAACCCCGGCAATAATTTAAATACTTCAGCATCTGCTTTCAGCGTAAAATCCATTTTATCATAATCAACAAAAATGGACTTATCCCCGGAAAAATAATTCTTACCGATATAAGACCATTCGGGGCTTCCGTTATGCAATATTTTTACATTTATGAACGCATTGTTGTCGATATAGTTCCTTTTAGGCAAACCTGGCAAATCGATAAAATAATTTACCAACTTCGGATAAGCGGTTGCGTAAGGAGGATGTTTGTAATCTACTGCCGCCAGCCTTGTTTCAAAAATCCCTCCTTTATCAAGGCTCGACTTGGCCCAGCCCATCAAACGGTTGTCCAGGTGAAACGCAAGCGGACAATCGATAAAAACATTATTTCTATACACATTATCATTTCCCCCTCCTATCATCACGGTCCTTGATCCGGCTTTATAAAAAACATTCCCTGTCACCTCCATGCCGCATGCCCCATCATCGTGGTATATTGCCATGATGACCCCGTGTTCATTTCCTATATCATGAAAAAAATTGTACCGCACTTTATTACCTAATTGACTGGGATCTCTGCCATAATAAATGGCTCCCATATCATCCCCTTCGGTAACGGCATGATGAATGTTATTTTTTTCAATTAAATGGCTGTTACCATATAATAAAATAGCGCTGCCGGGGCAATTATAAATTTCGCAGTTGCTAATCACATTACCCACGCCATCTATATTTATGCCTGATTTATAAGAACGGTCGAGACGGTTAAAGTCATGTATGCTGCAATTGATCACCTGGTTATTTCCTTTTTCCAATGTTAGCCGGTTTCCACCGCTTAAACTAATGCCACCTGCACCCGTATTATAAATTTCGCAGTTGCAGATCATATGACCTGTACCGGCTTCCCGGTTAAAAGTAGTATGGTTATAAAAATAATTATACAAACTTCCAATTTTACCCGAGGCTACCGGACCCTCTCCTTCATGTTGTAATTCTTTGAAGGGTTCAATGCCTTTACCAATGCATATACCCACAAGACCGAGATTTTTAAAAACCCCATCCGTAATCTTGTTTTCTTTTCCTTTTTCAATGTACAGACCCATGCCCCGTGAACATTCAAAATTCAGTTTGTCAAAATGAATGAAGGATACATTTTTAAATTGCACCAATGGCTCTTCCAGCATTGACACTTCAATTGTTTTTAATTCCGCAACCGGCGGATAGAAATATAAAATCCCTGAAGCCCTGTCAATATAATACTCGCCGGGTTCATCAATTTCTTCCAGTAAATTATAAGCAAACCAGCGCTGAAAATTTTTACCGCTTTCAAAACCATACAAGGTTTCCTGTTTGGTAGTGATCGTTTTATTTTTCAAATCAAGATCGGCAATTTGAACAGCATCATCTGCATAGCCATACCGAAAAAACCCCGATATCCAGATATCCTTCGCTTGTACCCAGTGGTTAGGTTCATCAACAGAAAACTCAAACTTACCACCACGGTGAGAAAAATCGCCATTGCGTGGAACAGAACCTGCATCGAGCACTTTACCTGTAGCAATTAAGCTGTTATTTGGAAAACGGGCCAAATGCATTGCGCTGTTGTTACAAAACAATTCCATGGGTGCTGGTTGATAAGGCCTTGCAAAACCACGGGGCATTAGTGTGCCAAAATCTTTTATCCCTGCCTTTTTTAAATCAAGCTGTAAAATATTATTTTTGGCTGAAGCTGGTATTCTATTTAGAATAGCCTTATTGGTTATCGGCATAGCATTTTTTATTGAAAGCGAAATGCCACCTGAAAAAACCACTTCTTCTTTATTGTAAGCTGCATATGTAACGGGATGCTCTTTTGTACCGGCATCCAGACTATCAAACACTACACTGGTTTTAAAATGATAAATGCCTGACCTGAAATAAATTTTTATATCAGTGCCCGGTTGTTTTTGTAAAATAAAGCGTACTGTTTTGCGGGCTTTTTCCAGGGTGGCAAATGGGCTACTCCATGTGCCTTTGGCATTGTCATTGCCAGACGGCGAAACATAAAAAACCCTGGTTGCTGTTTGTGCAAAAGAAATGCTAACCAAACATGATAAAACAATTATTGAAAAGAAAACTCTCATCTATGCATTTTGATTTATAAATAACAAACTATCTAATTGAGTATATTAATAACAGCTACATACTCTGTGAATATCCAGATAAAACGCCTGTCTTTTTAGGAACAGGCGTTTGTTTTTATTTCTTGAAACTGGATTTAAAACAAGGTTAGTAACCCGGGTTTTGTTCCAGTATTGCACCTGTATTGGCTTCAATTTCTCTTCTTGGAATTGGCAATTTACTTACATAAGCAGGCGCCACTAGGTTATTATCTTTTAAATAACCATTGTATTTATTAAGATATTCAACCAGTTTACCCGTTCTCATCAATGTATTTATCCTAAACTCTTCGCCATACAATTCCCTCGCTCTTTCATCAAGGATCAAGTCCATATTTACATCAGCTGCAGTTACAGGAGTTGCCGAAGACCTTGCCCTTACCACATTAATATCTGCAGCAGCAGTAGGCAAATCGCCTTTCAACATATTGGCTTCTGCTCTTAAAAGATAAGTTTCTGCTAAACGCATGATGTACCAATCTTTCCAAGTTCTTCCATTATCATTCTTTCTTTTGCTGCTGGCATCTGTAGCTAAACCAACTGGAACTGCTCTGATAAACTTCTTAAAGTTAGGAGATATTCTTGGTGTCCAAATAGCAAGTGTTGAAGCATCACAATTAGTTTTGGTTATCACCTGGCCATAAAAAGCGCTGGCAGGATTGGTGTAATAAAAATTACGTTCAATGTTATATTGAGAATTACGTATATCGTTAATAAAATCGCCTTTATAATTCCAGATCAATGTATCTGCATATCCTGAAGCAATCAAAGTCCCAACAGGCCTTCCTGCTAAAGTATCCATTAACCAGTTTGCAACACCATTTTTATCTTTTGCCTGCCATGGAATTGGGCCCCACCATCTGTCCATAACAAAGTTACCACCACTTGCATTCACATCTGTATTATCTCCTCCTTTAATTGTAGGATCTTGCGAAATATTCCATATCGCTTCTTTGTTTCCTTCTTTCCAGTTCATATTTCCTTCCTGAAATAAATCCCAATACACATCACCCCAAGGCTTAACCGGCCCCTGATAAGAATATCCAGAAAAAGTAAAACTTTTAAGTACACCAAACCTTGCAGTCATCAAATTACACTTTCCTCCTCCTATCACTGCTGTTGCTGCATCAATAGCGCCCTGGTAATCTTTTAAACAAATATCTATTTCGGATAATAAATGATAAGCTGCTTCTCTTGGAGCTCTGCCACCTTTTAATAAATCAATGGTAGGCATATATTGTACAGCAAATTGCAAATCTTGTTTACATTGCTGTAATACCTCCGTTTGTGTAGCACGAACGTAATCAAATTTTGGAGTCTTTGTTTCGTTAAGTATTAATGGTACACCGCCCCACATGTTAGCTAAAAAATGATAAGCAAATGCACGAATGAATTTAGCTTCTCCAACAATAGCATTTTTTTCGGCAGCAGAGGTCCACACTGCTTGAGGTGCATCTGCCCTGTCTATTATTGTATTTGCCTGAGAAATATATTTGTACAAACGTGTCCACCATTTACCGGCAAACCCGTTATCGGCATTCATTGTAGCCCATCCAAAATATTGCTGTTTTGCTGCAGCTGCATTGCTTTCCACATGCGCCAGATCTATATCAATTCCCAACATATCATAATTGGTATACGCATCGGCAGAGCAATACATATCGGTCCTGAATGTAAGGTAAATACCTGCTAATGCCGATTCAAACTGCGCTTTATTGGTAAATGAATTTTCCGGCGTATAAAAATCCAGTGGCACCTCGGTTAAAGGTTTTTTACAAGAGCTGACAACTATCGTTGCAAACAATATTGATAATAAAAATATTTTTTTCATATTCGTTATCTTAAAAATTAATATTGAGGTTAGTGGTAAAGTTTCTTAAAGATGGAATAGAAGAAACGGTAAGTCCGTTACCAGTAGCTGCATCCAAACCAATCCAATGAGGAGAATAAGTACCTAAATTATCTGCACTTACCGAAATGCTTAATCCTCTGATGCCATATTTTTTTACAAATTTTGTAACATCATAACTCAATGCTATTTTTTGCAGGCGTATAAAACTTCTGTCGTAGTATTTAGGCGCTTTAACAGGTGCTTTGGTTGTATAAGATAGACGAGGAAACTCTGCATTGGTATTAGTTGGTGTCCAGTAATCATATACAGGATGGTTCATATCTCCCCTGTTAGCATACCCGTCGTTCCATGGTGTATTACTTCCATTGATAAACCAACCGTTGCCACCCCAAATTGAATTAAGGTAAACAAGTAGTGAAAATTCTTTGTAAGTAAAAGTGTTGGTTAAACTCCAGCGGAAATTAGCATTGCTGTTTCCTAAAAATACCCTGTCGGAATCGGAAGTAATTTTACCATCACCATTTACATCCTTTAATTTATAATACCCTGGCTGGTATCCTGCTAAAATACTGCCGGCATCTTTATCAGATTGCTGCCACATACCGATTACATTGTAATCATATACCTGGCCCAAAGATCTTCCTATGAAAAGGTTAGACGAAACGATATCATCTTCTTTTCCGTCACCATTTCTGTCGCCAAGCAAATGCACTATTTTATTCCTATTTAATGAAAAGGCTGCTTGTGATTGCCAGCTAAATGATTTGGTTTGGATATTAACTGATCTTAAATTAAGTTCGAAACCCCTGTTTTGAATTTCTCCTGCATTAGCTGTGATAGAAGAAAAGCCAGACGCAGTAGGTAGGTTTAATGTAAACGCTAGGTTATTTGTTTTTGTAAAATATCCGTCTATAGAACCAGATATCCTGTGATGCACAATTTCAAAGTCCAGTCCAAGGTTTGTTCCTGTTGTTGATTCCCAAACCAAGTTATCATTACCTAATGAAGAAATAGACTGGGTGTAAGTATAATTTGCATCTCCCTGGTAATAATAATAACCATTACCAATACGTGCTAAAGTGCTATAAGGAGCAATTGATTGATTACCGTTAGTACCATAAGAAGCTCTTAATGCCAAAGAATTAATAAAGGTCATTTTTTTCATGAACTTTTCTTTGGTCATATTCCAGTTTACACCCACAGAAGAAAAATCTCCGTATTTATGATTGGCAGAAAAAGCCGAATATCCATCATGGCGTATTGTACCTGTAGCAGAATATTTGTTATCATAAGTATAAGTAACCCTTGCCATTTGGCCAATGCTTTCATTGCTGGCACCAGAACTTGAAACAGACTGAGTAGCTCCTGCAGATAAACGATAAGTACCTAACTGGTCATTATCAAAACCAGATGCAGAAAGGCTTTCACCATAAGATTTATTTTTTTGCTGCGAATTCAATAATGTAATATCAACATTGTGCAACCTTGCAAATGTTTTATTATACTTAATGATATGGTCTATCAAAGTAGCATTGCCCCTTGTATAACTCCTGGAGCCTGTACCTTTAGTTGACAATCCAGTATAAGTAGCAGAATTATAAAAAGAACCTGTTTCGTTGGTATTTTGTGTTTTGGAATAGTTGATGGTATAAGTTAAGCCTTTAACCCAAGGCACTTTAATGGTACCTGTAAATATTGCATTTAAGTTTGCCGATCTGTTATAAGCTTCGGTTGCCATCATTGAAAATGGATTAATAAATGATGTTGTTGTTTGCGGATACATATTTATACTGCCATCCGGATTATACAGGTTTGCATAAGGGCTGATCAGGTATGGGCTGCTTCCGTTACTGGCAACACCATATATTCTTGAATCTGGATAATCTCTGTAACTATAAAAAGATTTTACACCTAAGGTTAACCAACTTGTAACTTTACTCTCCAGGTTTAACCTTACTGAATAATGTTTAAATGCATCTTTTATAATAACCCCTTTTTCATCGGTATAGTTACCTGATAAATAATAACTCATCTTATCAGTTTTTTGAGATACACTTGCTGATGTGTTGATATTATGCCCAACCTGACTGAATACACTATAAGGATTAGCTAAAGTTGGTGCATGATCAGGAGTAGCGTTATAATTCGCTTTTTCATTGGTTTGCAAAAAATTGGGAGTTTGATCAAAAGTTAAACTGGTACCATTATCAATTAAATAATCATACAAATGCTGCATATAGCCTGCCGCATCATAAACTTTTAAAGGTTGCAATTGATTAACGCTGCCATAACTTGTTGTTAATTCAAATTTTGGTTTACCATTTACACTAACCCCTTTTTTTGATTCAATAAGAATAACTCCATTTGCCGCACGAGAACCGTATACTGCTGCCGCACTTGCATCTTTTAACACCGTAACACTTTCAATATCAGATGGAGAAATATCCGCCATAGTGCCACTAAAAATTGCACCATCCAATACAACCAAAGGCGAAGTAGATGCTGCAATAGTATTAGTACCCCTAATGGTGAATCCAGGTACGCCACCAGCTGTATTGGCTTCGCCAACATTCAATCCTGCAACAGTTCCTTTCAATGTTTCCATAATATTGTTAACAGGAACTTTTTCATAAGTTTTTAAATCGGCTTGTACCACAGCGCCTGTAATGGCCTGCTTTTTTTGCGTGCCATAACCTACCACTACAACAGCCTGCTCTTCTACAACAGCTTGTGAAAGTGAAATATTAAGTTCCTGTTGGTTGGTAACTTTTACTTCTTTAGTTTCCATACCTACGTAAGAAATCTCCAATGTTCTACTTCCATTTGCAGGAACATCAATGGTATATTCCCCATTTTGGTTGGTGGTTACTCCTTTGGATTTCCCTTTGATGGTTACAGAAGCACCCTGCACAGGTTTATTATTTGCGTCTGTTACTTTTCCATGAACAGTTTGCTTTAGTGGCTGACCACTTTGCTGTGCATAGGTTTTATTATTTAGAAAACTCAATACTGCCAATACAAGGACAGTAAAACAAAAAACCAACCGGTTTTTTATTTGTGATCGCTTATTGCGAATTCTGGATGGGTTTAATCTCATAAAGCTGCTTTTTGGTTAATAATTGAACTTTTTTATAAAAAATATTATGGTTGTTTTGTAATACTCATTTATTCCTGGGTTATTTTTCCTGTTACTTTTGTCTGTTCTTTTAAAAGCCTTACCATGTTCAGGTATTTAATTACTCCCTGGTGACTGGTATCTTGTTTCAATACTTCATCGAAATATTTTGTTGCTGTATCAAAATTCTTTAACCCCAATTCTCCCAAACCAATTACAAAACGGCAATGATTTCTATTTTTTTCGTTTAAGTCTGTATCGAATACCAGTAAATCCGGTAGAGAAACAGCGAAATAGTCAATCCTGACCTTATCATTAAAATGCTTTTTACCAAATTCGATTAAGCGTTCAAAAATTGCTTCTGCTTTTTGCGGTAATCCTAATTTTAACCATGCAAGGCCCTGGTAAAAAATCTTATCAGGTTGCGGGTCGTTATAAAAAATTGCCTGTACAGGTTCGCTTATACCTTCTGTTGTCAGTTTAAATTTTTCTATTGCTTTTTCCTGGAGGCCCAATGCTTCATAAGCACAACCCTGCAGGTATAGGATATCATTTTCTTGTGTACCCAGCAACTTGCCCTCGCCTAAATTATCGGGATAACTTTCGGCATCTTCCAGCAAACCCAATGCTGCATCAAATTGTTTTTCCAGGATAGCATTTTTAGCCAGTTCCAATTGACACATTAAATATTGGGCTATAACCTTTCCTTCCCCACCTTCCCAAGGATGAAATTTCCTTTGCTCCAGCATAGTTTTTGCAGTGCTGAAATTTCCCAAGCTATTTTCCAATGTTATTTTTTCCAAATAAAGATCATCACGCTGCAGTGTAGCCGAATAATGTTTATTTAAAAGCTCCAGCCTTTTTACCAGTGAATAGTTAAGCCTTTTATATAATTGGTCAAGTTCCATTAATACCCTGGCATCCTTTTGATTTAAAGAAAATGCCTGTTCCATAGCTGTCAAGGCTTTGTCCGGCTGTTGTTGCTTGTTAAAATATAATAGGGAAAGATTTCTTTGTGCAGTAGGGAAACCTGCATTTATCGAAACACTTTTTTCAAATGATTCCATCGCCTCAGCATGCTGGCGCATACCGTACCATAAGTTTCCCAGGTAATAAAAAGCTTTATCGTCGGAAGGATTTGCTGCAACAGCGTATTGCAGCACATTTATTTCTTCCAGTTTATTTGGAAAGCAATAATCTGCTTTGCAGTCAAATGCTTTTTGAGCAAATATTTTTGCAGCAGATTCATCGCTGCTTTTTGCCGCAAAATAACTCATGGAGTAAAATACCATTGGAGTTACAGCAGTTGCAGTATCAGCATATAACTGCAACAATGCAATAGCTTCATTGTAACATCCGGCATTGGCATAATCAAATGCATACTCTAAATAATTATTAGCTGCATCACGCATTACTATTTTAAGTGCTGCTGCTTGCATAATTGCCCACTCCTGATCATTTCGCTGTTGCAATAAGATGTATTTTTCAAAAAGGCAACCAAAATTAAATGGGTCAATCTCCAGGGAAGCATTCACAAAATTAAATGCCTCGGCATCCCGCTGTAATTTTCTAAGCAGCACTACTTTCAAATGCCTTGCAGAATGGCTATGGTAATTTCTTATCAATGATTTTTCTACTGCATCCAATGCTTCAGAAAAATTATTATTCGCCGTATCAATCTTTGCTATTTGTAAAAAACTGCAATGTTGCCAGGCATCATTCCATGAAGCTTTATAAAATGCGCTATATGCATCCTCTAATTGCCCCTGTAATTGCAGGCATACACCTAAGTTATAAAACGCTTCCCCATCATAAGGATTTGGATTGCGTGATGTAATTGTTTTAATTGCCGTTCTGAAATAAGGCGTTGCTTTGGCAAATTGTCCATACCGCAACAACCATAATCCCATGGCATTATTACACCTGCTATCCGTTGGTGCTTTAACTAAAGCAGCTGCATAATAATCCACTGCCTGGTAAGTAGCATGACGGTACTGTTCAATATGCAGGCCGTTCAGATACAACTCTTCTATACTTTCAATTGCTGCAGGATCTTTGGCAGGAGTAGCTGCTTCCGGAATTTCTTTAGCGGCTGTTTCAATTACTTTATAAGCAACCAGCACTTTGCCTGCAGCTGTAACCACTTCAACCCTGATATCGCCGGATTGATAAACAGCAGCCGTTTCAAAACTTGATTCAAATATTGTTTCAGGAGAAAGATCAGAGGTAAAACTTTTTATCGTGTCTCCATTAGTGTTATACACATTTATATTGCAACCTGGATATATCCCTGTAACATATACGATAACTGAAACTGCGGTACCCTTAACTTCCAGGTTCACCATTGCTTCTTTTGTTGCGTTCTTTACCATTCCTGCTTTATAATAGGGAATAAAATATTGCTCAAAAGTTTTTTCTTCATTAGGTTGTAACCACGAAAAGTCAGGCTGGTTATCTGTAAATACTCCTGCCATCAATTCAATATATGGCCCATCAGTATCGGTAAGGTTTTTATCCCATGCTTTTCCAAAGTTTCCACCGCCCCATGTCCATTGTTTTTTGCCTGGGGAAATATGGTGATTCGCAACATGCAAAACGCCGGCCTGAGTATCGTGTTCATACCCGCCAACAAAGTCGTAAGCTGACTCAATAGCCATGTAAGATGTTGGCACAGGGATATTTTTATACCTTGAGATATCAGTACCTGGCGCATAATCAACTTTGTAATAAGACCCTGTTGCAATTGGAAAATCCGATACATCTCTTTTGCCATGATCAAAAACGGCATGTACATCAGGTGGAAATACAGATTGATAATGGCTGTTCACTTTTACAGCAGGATTGGCCCACCACAAAAAAGTTTGTGGCAATAATGAACGGTTAAATAATTTTCCTTTCACTTCCAGGTAGGCCTTATCAGGATACAGTGTAAAACCGGTTTGGCATTTGGTTCTAAACATTAACTCCACTTCATTTATCCAAACTGTTTTACTGCCGTCAGCATTTTCTTTAAGCGTGAAATCAAGTGGTAAAAAAGTAGAGGGCCGGTGATGCTGGGGCCAGTTAAATTCAATTCCCCCGCTGATCCACGGGCCCGTTAAACCCACCAGTGCCGGTTTTATTACCTGGTTGTGATACACAAAATCCCTTTGCCTTATTTTATCATAAGCCCGGTGAACACGGCCGCCAATCTCGGGCAGTATCATAATCTTTAACCAGGCATTTTCTAAAAAAAGAGCGGTATATGGTTTTTCATTTTTTTCGTCTTCTATTTTTTCAATAACAGCGTGAGGGTATACCGCTCCATTACTTCCCTGGTACACTCTCTTTTCAAGAAAAACAGGATTCTTTTCCGGCTCGCCGGTATTATATGTAGGTAAAAAAATAATCTCTTGCCAAACCAAAACATCATTTTCCATATAGCAATTTTTGCAAATCAACTCGTGATTGTAAAAGCAAAACTAACTGGCATTATTTTTTTTCAGATAGAGTAACTTATGGTAATAATGGACTATTTTATTATCTTGCAATATGATTGCTACTAAAAAGAAAGATGGATTTGATGGGCAGCGAGCCATCGTAATCCCTCCGAAAATTCTTTCTAAATACTGCGAAGGACACCCGGTTGCCAAACATTTATATATCACTGATATAGGGTATTACCCAAACGCATTATACCACCACAGGCAAAGGAATCAAGGAGCAAATCAACATATTCTTATTTATTGCGTAAGCGGAAATGGATGGGCAAAAATCAACAGTAAAAAATATTCCATTTCAACCGGTGATTTCATTTTAATACCTATTAATACACCTCATGAATATGGCTCAGAAGAAAGCACTCCATGGACAATTTACTGGATGCATTTTAAAGGCACAGGTAGTGCTGAATTTATAGAAATGATGTTAAATAAAATGGGCGACCATATTGCTTCTATCTCCTTGCAAGAAAACAGGTTACATCTATTTGAAGAAATATATAAAACAGTAGAAAGAGGTTACAGTACAGACAATATCTGTTATGCCAGTTTAAGCCTTCAATATTTTTTAGGTTCCTGTTGCTTTGATAACAATTACAATTATTTGGCTAAAGATGAAAAGAAAGACTCCATTTCTTTATGCATTAATTATCTTCAAAAACATATTGACAAAACACTTTCCCTTCGGGAAATAACAGCTTCGGTAAATCTTTCCGCCTCACATTTCGCCGCCATATTTAAAAAGAACACGGGCTTTACAATAATTGAATATTTCAATCATCTTAAAGTACAAAAAGCGTGTCAGTATTTACAATTTACCGAATTAAGGGTTAACGAAATTTCCGACAGGTTAGGGATAGATGACCCTTATTATTTTTCCAGGATGTTCACAAAAATCATTGGTGTGTCACCGAATAAATATCGCAATAGAAAAAGCACAAGCACAAACAAAAATTAGTTTTTAGGTAATAATATTATCCATCATTATCCACAAAAACTCTATCTGAAGGCTCAATAATTAAAATCAGTTTTGTAATAACAAACGATTCTTACTATGGCAAAAGAGCTACATCCATATAATGCATTCTATATTATTGCACTATCTTTTATTTCTGCATTGGGAGGATATCTATTCGGCTTCGACTTTGCTGTTATTTCTGGAGCATTGCCTTTTTTAAAAAATCAATTTAACCTCAACGAATATTGGGAAGGATTTGCAACAGGAAGTTTAGCATTGGGCGCAATTGTGGGTTGTTTTATAGCGGGCAAAATAGCCGACAAAAAAGGAAGGAAGCCGGGGCTTTTAATAGCAGCCATAGTTTTTGGTGTTTCATCATTATTAATGGCAATATCACCCAACAGAGATTTTTTTATTGCGGTAAGGTTTATGGCTGGCATTGGCGTAGGTATGGCTTCCATGCTGTCTCCAATGTACATTGCAGAAATTGCTCCGGCGGCATTAAGAGGCAGAATGGTTGCTATTAACCAGCTAACTATTGTGCTGGGTATTTTAGTTACTAACCTTGTTAATTATTCGCTTAGAAATATTGGCACAGATGCCTGGCGCTGGATGTTTGGCTTAGGTATTATTCCTTCACTGCTTTTTTTTATTGGCGTTTTATGGTTGCCCGAAAGCCCAAGGTGGTTAACCCAAATGAACAACACCCAAAAAGCAGCCAGCATACTTACAAAAATCGGAGGAATAAATTTCAGTAATACCACTATTGCCGAAATTCAAAAATCATTACATACTGTTACTAAAGTAAAATACAGTGCATTATTTGAAAAAAATATTTTACCAGCAGTACTTATAGGAATATGTCTTGCAGTATTTCAACAGCTATGCGGCATTAATGTAGTATTCAATTACACATCCACTATTTTTGAAAGTATCGGCGCAACAAAAGATGATCAACTTTTACAAACCGTATTTATCGGATTGGTAAATTTAATATTTACCATATTAGCCATGAGCCTTGTTGATAAGATAGGGCGTAAACCCTTAATGCTTTTTGGCGCAGGGGGCCTGGCTATATTGTATGTCATCATTTCACAATTACTAGCGGCGAAGTCTGCATCTGTATCATGGCTTTTATTGACCGCCATTGGAATGTATGCCCTAACGTTAGCGCCTGTAACATGGGTACTGATCTCCGAGATTTTTCCCAATAAGGTACGAGGTAAGGCTATTACCATTGCAGTGCTCAGTTTATGGATGGCTTATTTTATCCTTACCTTCACCTTCCCTGTTTTGTATAACCTGCTACATGATAAAACATTTTACCTGTATGCAGCCATTTGCATTATTGGATTTGTTTTTATTTTAAGAAATGTAAAAGAAACAAAAGGCAGAACATTAGAAGAACTGGAGCACATTATTGGCGGACATTAACAGGACCTTAAACCATCCTTATTGGATTGCAACCGGAGTGATTTATTTAATGGCTCAAATATTAAATGGACACTACCCGGAGAAATACAAACACTACCTACTTACTGGTATTTGTAAAATAGAAAAATCTTTAGGGTGTTGCTCAAATTGTTCTTCCTTTAAAAAGTAATTTAATTGTTTACATAAAAAAGAAACGTTTTTTAAAAAGCGCAAACTCGAAAACATTATTATACTTATTGATAATCTTTTCATTTACGTCAATACTTTTAAATTTCACTTTGCATGCTGATTTACTAAGCTTGTAAGGATCAAAATCTACAATTGCCTTACCCAGATTAAACCCCTTATTAATTGTTATTCTAAATTCAAAATATGTATTTGGCAGCATGTAATTAAAATCATAAATAATTTGATGTTCTTTTACAATACTATTTGTGATTGAAATTTTATTAGACCGCAATGTTGTTAGAAAAGGAATAATTGGTATAAACGACATTTTATATTGCCTCATTTCACTATTGACGCGATTTAAATATACAGAATTATAAAACTGACTATCGATGTACGAAAAAAACAAAAAGACGGTAGCTCTGGAAGTATTTATTATTTCAATAGTGTATTTATGACTGTCATCTTTAGCTATCCCGTATATTCTTTCTAAACTGAAAATACTATCTTTTAAAAACTCCGCGTTTTTGCAATCACAATATTCCTTATGACTAATTTGTGAATTCGCTGTAAACCCGATTATAATTAATATTATTAAAATAAGAGTTATTTTTTTTCATAATACATTTAATACTGCGGCAGGGCAGACGGTAACCGGGCTTTCAAATGTAATTACAAGATACCGATTACTTCCTATACCTCAATTGGCCATAGACTTAAGCAAAGGTCTGTGTTAGATCAAACGCGGGCTACTAATCCTATCCCAAATAAGAGTTGGCGGGGCTACAATAAAAATCGTCTTCATCAACTGTTATTGTTATTTTTATGGAACAGATAAACTATTATCCATTATGAAAAAAAAAGTAACACTAGCATGCTTCCTGTTATTTTTACAATGCAGTATTGCATTTTGCCAGGATGCATTGATAACCAATATACCGGCACGAAAAACTATCAGCCTTAATGGCCAGTGGCATTATATTATTGACCCTTATGAAACTGGTTTTTATGATTACCGCTTTAAAGAACGCAAAGAAGATGATGCAGAAGCTTACTGGAATACTGATGTGCCCAAAAACCTGTTAGATCGCAAAGAACATGGTTATATTGAAAAATATAATTTACAAGTGCCCGGAGACTGGAACAGCCAGGAAGAAAAATTTTTATATTATGAAGGAACGGTATGGTATAACTGCAGTTTTGATTACGTTAAGAAACCCGGCACTACAGTATCGCTTTATTTTGGCGCTGTAAATTACAAAGCAGATGTTTACCTGAACGGTAAAAAGTTAGGCAGCCATAAAGGCGGTTTTACTCCTTTTAATTTTACAATACCTGCATCTATTCTAAAAGAAAAAAATAATTTTCTTGTAGTAAAAGTAGATAACAAGCGCTACGCAGATGAAGTACCAACTTTAAATACCGACTGGTGGAATTATGGGGGCATAACCCGAAACGTTGAACTAGTTGAATTACCTGCAGCCAATGCCATACAGGACTATCTAATTCAACTTGACCCCTCCACTCCTTTTTCCTCACAGGTAAACGGATGGGTAAAATTAAACACTTCTACAACAGGAGAAAAAATAAACATTGCAATAGCTGCTTTACAAGTAAACAAAACATTTACAGTAACCGGCAACATTACCCCAATAAATTTTTTGTTGCCAGCTTTCCAACGCTGGTCGCCCAATCAACCAACTTGCTACAACGTAATCATTTCAACCAGCAGTGATAAGGTGGAAGAAAAGATTGGTTTTAGAACCATTACCACCAATGATAAACAGATACTGGTTAATGGCAAGCCTGTTTTTTTACGCGGCATCAGTTTACATGAAGAAATACCACAAAAAGGTAGAAGAGCCTACAGCAAGAATGATGCAGTACAATTGTTGGGCTGGGCAAAAGAACTGGGTTGTAATATGGTGAGGCTGGCGCATTATCCGCATGACGAAACAGTTACCCGCCTTGCGGATTCATTAGGAATAATGGTTTGGTCGGAAATACCTGTTTACTGGACAATTGATTTTACAAGCCCGGCAGTTTTGGCCAAAGCCACGCAGCAACTCACTGAAATGGTTACACGTGATCACAACCGTGCCAGTGTTATCATTTGGTCGGTAGGTAATGAAACACCAGTAAGCGAAGCCCGTACACACTTCATGCAAACCCTTATTGCATCGGCAAGAAAAATGGATCCTACACGCCTGCTTTCAGCTGCACTTGAAGTGAATTATTATTCCGCTGAAAATTTACGCACTATTGATGATCCATTGGGTCAATATGTAGATGTAGTAGCTTTTAATGAATATCTCGGTTGGTATGGTGGCACGCCAGAAAACTGCCGCACCGCTAAATGGACTACCAAATACAACAAGCCATTGTATATTAGTGAAACCGGCGCCGAAGCACTTGGCGGCTATCATGCAGATTCGGCTACACTATGGAGTGAGGAATTTCAGGAATGGTATTATAAAGAGCAAGTGGCAATGTTAAAACGCATGCCCGCCAATTATTCCGGAATCTCTCCATGGATACTTGCCGATTTTCGTTCACCAAGGCGCAACAACCCTGTGTACCAGGAAGGCTGGAACAATAAAGGGCTTATAGACCATAAAGGCAATAAGAAAAAAGCATTTTATGTACTGCAACAATATTATCGGGAAATGGCGCAAAAATTTCCTTAAAGATGATCACAAAAAAAGAGTCCTGGAAAAGAAAAAATTGCAGGGAGAATAGTAGCTATGATAAAGCATTAGGTTTAAAGCCACAACAAGCGGTTAAGGAAACTGATATGGCTGGGAATTAGTTATTTATCTTTTAAAAATAGAAATTAAGCTAAAAAAAACTGGAGCAAGCTTTCTGCCAAAGGCAGATTACTTGCTCCAGTTACGTTAAAAGTAGCCCCGGATAGTCCCCAAAAACACAATCACTTCTTTCCAGTATTTAAATTTGCTGACAGGGCAATATAGAATTGCTTGTAAATTCCGTTACATCAAAAAATGTTATACATTTGAAGTGACCGAATCTATAGAATGCTTGCACACCCTTCACAATTGAATTTTTAATAAAATCAATCTATGTCAGCTCAAAATAATATTGACCGGCGAGGTTTTGTAAAAAAGACTTTGAAAGCAGGAGCAATAACCTCATTAACGCTCAGCGGATTTCCCACAATTGTTCCTGCATCTGTTCTTGGAAAAAATGCCCCAAGTAATAAAATCAATATTGGTGCAATTGGTGTAGGTAGAATTTCGAGGGAGCATGATATGGCCGAAACCATTAAATATGATAAAGCAAGGATCATGGCTGTTTGTGATGTAGACAGCAAAAGATTAACAGAGGGGAAAAATTATGTGAATGATTACTATGCTAAAAAAACAGGTGCTCCTTATGATGGCGTTACCATGTATAATGATCACAGGGAATTATTATTGAATAAAGATATTGATGCGGTTTTAATAAGCACACCAGATCACTCTCATGCTTATTTAGGCATACATGCAGTAGAAGCGGGAAAAGATGTGTACTTACAAAAACCAGCATCATTAACCATTGCAGAAGGAAGAGCATTAAGCAATGCGGTACACCGTACCGGAAGAATTTTACAAATAGGCAGCCAGCAAAGATCTTCCATACAATTTAGATACGCTGCCGAATTGGTTCGTAACGGCAGAATTGGTGAGTTGAAAAATGTATATGTTGGATTACCGGGAGACCCTTCGGGAAATGAAGAACCCGAAATGCCCATACCCAAGAATTTAAATTATGATGCATGGTTAGGATCTACTCCATATGTTTATTATACCGAGAAAAGGGTTCATCCACAAAATGATTACAGCAGGCCCGGATGGTTGCGTATGGAACAATTTGGCGCAGGCATGATAACCGGATGGGGTGCTCACCATGTTGATTGTGCACATTGGGCAATGGATACGGAATATTCAGGCCCAATTGAAATTTCGGGGCAGGCAACATTTCCTGCAAGTGGTTTATGGGATGTTCACGGATTGTTTAAAACAGAAGGTATTTATGCTAATGGTGTTAAAATGATTATCAGCAATGAAATCCCTAATGGAATAAAATTTGAAGGAACGAAAGGATGGATATTTGTTACCCGTGGCGATTATCGTGCAAGCGCAAGTGATCCTGTTCAAAACACAAATACTGCCAAACCATTAACAGCAAGCGATGAAAAAATCATTACATCTGTAATTGGTGAAAACGAGATTCAATTATATAAAAGTACTGAACAACACGGCAACTGGCTAGATTGTATACAAAGCAGGCTGCAACCTATCTCTCCTGTTGAAGTTGGCCATCGTTCCTGTTCAACTTGTTTATTGCATCATATTGCAATGAAATTAAAATGCAAAATTTATTGGGATCCAATGAATGAAAGATTTATTAATAATGATGTAGCGAATAGCATGCTGAACCGGCCACATCGTTTCCCTTACCAGATAAAAGGATTAGAATAAGACAAAAAGAATAACACGCATATGAAAAGTTTTTTCTGCCACATCAGCGGCCAAAAAAATAATCACCATTAAAATAAACATCATGAACAAATCAAATTCTGATCGCCGTAAATTTTTAAAGAATGCCTCCATATTGTCCGGAGGATTATATTTATTATCGGGATTGCAAAATAAAGTGAGATCCCAAACGATTGCGCCAGCAAATACAAAACCAGTTATTGCCAATAGAATAAAATTTGCAGTTATTAATATTGATCATCCTCATATTTATGGAATGACAGATGCCATTAAAAGAGGTGGTGGTGAATTGGTAGCTTTATATGCAAAGCAACCCGACCTGGCTGCTGCATTTATAAAAACATATCCCGAAGCAAAATTGGCAAAAAGTGAAAATGAAATTTTAGAAGACCCTTCCATTCAATTAGTGTTAAGTTCAGGTATTCCCGATGAAAGAGCTCCATTAGGGATTCGTGTAATGAAACATGGCAAAGATTACCTGACTGATAAACCTGGCATCATTACATTAGAACAATTGGCTGCAGTAAAAAAGACACAACAAGAAACAAAACGCATTTATTCTATCATGTATAGTGAACGTTTTGAAAACAAAGCCACCGAAAAAGCAAGTAAATTGGTTGCGGCGGGTGCCATTGGTAACGTTATTCAAACGGTAAATTTAGCACCACACAGAATTAATAATGGTGTGGGTAAAACAGGATTGTCTGTGAGACCTGATTGGTTTTGGGATAAAAAAAGATTTGGCGGAATTCTTACAGATATAGGGTCTCATCAATTTGATCAATATTTACATTTTACAAGTTCTACCAATGCTGAAGTATTAATGTCTCAGGTGGGAAATGTTCATCATCCCGACAAACCTTTATTCGAAGATTTTGGAGATGTAATGTTAAGTGGAAATGGCGGAACTGGTTATATAAGAGTTGACTGGTTTACACCAGATGGTTTGGATACCTGGGGAGATGGCAGGTTAACTATTTTAGGAACCGATGGCTTTATTGAAGTAAGAAAAAATACAGATATCGCTTCGGGGCTTAAAGGCGGCAATCATTTGTATATGGCAAACAAAACAGAAATGATTCACATTGATTGCAATAATGAAGTGTTACCATTTGGCCCGTTACTAGTAGATGATGTTTTAAACAGAACTGAAACTGCTATGTCGCAAAAGCATTGCTTCCTTGCTACAGAATTAGCTTTGATAGCACAAAAAAAGGCCAAAACACTTCATTTAAAAAAGTAGTAAAAATGAATAAAAGATTATTATTACTTTTTTTTATAGTAACAATTTTACAAATAGCCAATGCTCAAACCAAAATAAAAATCGACCAGTTTGGTTATCTCCCTCACGCTACAAAAATTGCTGTTGTCAGCAGCCCGGTTAATGGTTTTAATGGAGCTTCTTCATTTACACCTGGCACTGGCCAGGATGAGTATCAAGTAAGAAATAAAAGTGACAACAAAGTTGTTTTTACTGGCACTTTAACTTCATGGAATGCTGGCAATATAGATATACTTAGCGGAGACAAAGCATGGTGGTTTGATTTTAGTAAGTTTGTAACGCCAGGCACCTTTTACATTTACGATATCGCAACTAAAGAAGAAAGCCACGCCTTTATTATTGATACTGCTGTTTACGCAAATGTTGAAAAGGTAGTTGAGAAATATTATTATTATGCCCGTTGTGGTGTAGCAAAAAACAGTAGTTATGCCGGCACCAACTGGGGAGATGGTGCGTGCCATATTGGAGGAAATAATCAGGATGCACAATGCAGGCTTTATTCATCGCCAAACGATGTTGCAACAAATAAAGATTTAAGCGGCGGATGGCACGATGCAGGTGATTATAACAAGTATGTCAACTTTGCTTACGGCGCTCTTGTTGATCTTTTGTTTGCCTATAAAGAACATCCCTTATCCTTTACCGATAGTACCAATATTCCTGAATCTGGAAATGGTGTACCCGATATATTAGATGAAGTAAAGTATGAAACAGACTGGCTATTGAAAATGCAACAAAGCAACGGCAGTGTACTAAGTGTTGTAGGAGTGCTCAAATATGCTGGCGCCAGTCCGCCAAGTAAAGATGCTGCTCAAAGGCTTTACGGACCAGCTACCACTGCCGCTTCTTTTTCAACAGCTGCCATGCTTGCGTTGGCATCAAGTGTTTTTACTGCCATACCAAGCATGACCAATTATGCAAACACATTAAAGACCGCAGCAATCAAGGCTTATACATGGGCGCAGGCAAATCCCAATATTACTTTTAACAACCGCATCCACAACCTTGCATCGGGTGAACAGGAGCCTTCATCTTACGATGCAAAAGCAATACAGTTTGCAGCTTCTGTTTATTTGTACAGTATTACCGGTAACGCTATTTATCAAAATTATGTTGATAATAATTACACCAACTTAAATCCCTATAGCCGATATTATTGGATTTCTTTTGAGCAGGCTCCGCAAGATGCACTTTTGTACTATGCTAATTTATCAGGTGCCTATCCGCCCACTGCATCTGTAAAAAATAATATCAACAATCATTTCATTATTTCTGTTACACAAAATAATAAGGAAGGTTTACCTGCATATCTTCAAAGCAAAAATGCCTATATGGCTTATATGGATGCAAAAAATTTTACCTGGGGTTCCAATTGTGTAATCGCACACAACGCACTTATAATGATGGCTCCTTTAACTTATAATTTAGATGTTGTCAATAAAGCAAACTTTAAGAAAGCTATTGAAGGTTACTTACATTATTTTCATGGCGTAAACCCACTCGACCTTACATATATTTCCAATATGGGTGCCTATGGTGCCGAAAATTCTATCACGCAGTTTTATCATCAATGGTTTGCAGATGACACCGATTTTGATCAGGCTGGTGTTTCATTGTATGGGCCACCACCAGGCATTATTCCCGGCGGGGCAAATTATAATTATCGTTTAGATAATTGCTGTTCCAGCAATATTTGTAATACCAATGATTGGTGTAACGCAGCTAATCTAACTCCCCCCCTAGGCCAGCCTGCTCAAAAAGCATATAAGGATTTTAATGCCGGGTGGCCAGCAGATTCTTGGTCTATTACTGAACCTGGTATCTATTACCAGGCTGCTTATATACGTTTACTAGCGAATTTTGCAAATACAGGATTTACAAAATAATATCTTCAATCAACCAGAATATAATCTACTCCCATTGCAGGCAATGCAATTTTTATTGTTTTATCAAAAGATGATGACCACGCTTTTATTTGTTCAAAATTTTCTGGGCCACCAGCTGGTAAACGAGATTCCACATCATTGATGATTACTTTACTGGAAAACAATCCATTGTCTTTACCGCCAGTTAATGTGTAGCCATAAAGATTTCCTTTGTTTTTTTTATCATCAATATTGATATCGATGATTTTATTTACAGTGTCTTTATTAATCAATACAATTCCCTTCTTTCCATTACTAAATGAAGATGCATAAACGACAACATTTTCATTGCTGGATGAAGTAGCAATCATTTTATCACCAAAATATTTTTGGAAATAGTACATGTAGTAAAATGCAGGCCTTGCACTCCATTGCGGCATACCAGGCTCATCCCCCCTATTAAACATGCCATGATCATTGCCGTTATTATAGCCGTTGGCCAAGTTCCATCGACAAGCCATGCCAAATTTATTTTTCGCTAATTCGCCTAATACCAAAACAGCATGCATTCCGCTTATATAAGAAGTTTGTTGCCTGGAACCTTCAGCAAAAATATTCCATTCGGTTAAAGCAATGGGCTTAAATAAAACATTGTTTTCTTGCGCCATCTCTTTCATATATTGCATTATCTTATCAGTAACAGGAATGGCTGAAGAAAGTATTACTTCAGGATTGGAGTCTTTATTGTAAGGCGTATAATAACTATGTACAATAAAAAAATCAGCAGTGTTTTTTGCTGACTTAAAGAAGCCTGAATTCCAATTTGCGTTAATATTATTCTCATGCGTATTTCTTGCAGCCTCAATAATGGTTGCGCCAATATAAATCTCCTTTCCATTTTCTTTTGCAGCCGCACGCATAGAATCACTTAAGGCTTTAAAGATTTTGCCATACAATTCACCATTGGTAATTACCGGTTGTCCATCTTTATTTTTATTGACATCAATTTTATATCCAGCCTGCCAGGTGCCGTAATCTTCATTGCCTACTTCCCAATATTTAGTTCTGCCTTTATCGTACCGCACCCATTGTGCAGCATAATGTGCTGCTGTAGCAATAGGGTTATCGCTTAAGCCATAACGGGCATAACCAGCATTTACACAAATCGTTCCTTCACTATTAGTTTGTGCTAATAGTTTGTAATAATTATCAAGCGACATTGAATTGGGATTATTATTGTTGCCGCTGTTGAATCTTTCTCTTCTAATTTTCCTGTCATCGCCATACAAAATAGTATCAGGCACATCTGCAGGTTTTTGATTGGGTAATGCATCCCAAAAATAAATATTGCTAAGGTTGCCGCCGGGAAAGCGTAGTATGTTTGGTTGTAGTGTCTTTATCTGTTGTAGCAATGTTGGTTGGTTAATGATCTGCGTCATGTAAACATTAGCGTTATTACCAAAAAGCAAGGGAGAGACTTTTGCAATTGTTGTTTTAGTGTTTATTGTAACCAATACATCAGCAATGCCGGAAATCTGATTTATTTTTTTTGATTCAGGAATGGATGCCTTTTTAGGTTGCCATTTATTGATAAATAATCCTTGGGTATCCTGTGCCTGTGCCTGTACAGCAACTGAAATGCAAAAGCCAAAAGCAAAAATGATAAGGTATTTTGTATACATTAAATTTAGTTACTGTATTTTACGTTGTCTCCGATACTATCTATCAAAGTAAAGATAAGAAGTGCGGCCTTATTAATTTTGCTTTACCGCATCCATTTTTCCAGGAAAAGCAGATTGCCCGGTTACATTAAACAATTGCAAAGCATCTATATTTTTACTTTCAATGGTGTGTGAAAAATAAGCAGGCCTATTACTGCCCCATTGGACACTACAGTTTCTTACCGTGATGCTTTTTGCAGCATCAAAATAAAAACCGGATGTACTTCCTTTTACAAATTCATCCACTGCACAAGGGCGCCTATCATAAACACCACCTTCAATAGTTGTCGTTTTATCAATCAACACATCTACGTTATCAAAAACAATATTGGAAATTTTATCGTTCGACTCTCCACTCACATAAACTCCATTTTCACTGGTACATTTAATATTGGCAAAGAAAATATTTTTTACTTCGCCTACTCTGCCCGTTGTTGCACCTTTTGGAAAACGCCAGTTGGCATCTTTATTATTGCCATTTGCCCGTCTGTAAGCTGTAATGTAGATAGGTTCTGCTTTTCCCCACCAAACATCACTGAATAAATGCCCTTCAATAATGATATTGGAAAAAACAACATCGCTAACCACACCTTCATCCCTGTTTTGAATACCAACACCACGATTACTTTTTTTGATGATGCAATTATTAAAAACAACCTGCCTGATGGTATCCATATTTTCACTACCGATTTTTATAGCGCAACTTCTCGATGTCATGGTACAATTGGTAACAGTAATATTTTCGCAGCGGCCAAACTCTTTGTACTCTCTTCTGTTCTTTAAACAAATACAATCATCGCCGCTTTCAATATAGCAATTGCTGATGCGTACATTTTTGCTATGATCCAAATCTATACCATCACTATTGCGCACTTTTAAGTTGTTTAATAAAGTTATGCCATTAATAACTACATCGTTGCAACCGATCAAATGTACAGTCCAGTAAGCGGAGTTACCAATATGCACATCTTTTATCCGAATATTATTACCGCCAACAATAGTTAGCACATGCGGCCTCGGGTCTGTTACATTAAATGGTTTCAACACATAGGAATCTTCCAATTCGGCACCCATGAATGAAATCCCGTTACCATTGATTTCACCAGTACCGTTAATGATTACATTGTTTAAATTTTCTCCGCCAATCCAAAACGATCCTTCACCGGGATTTTGTCTAAAAGCACTTTTAGTATATACTTTCTCATTGGGGTTGGCCAAGAGCTTTGCGCCACTTTCAACAAAAAACTCAATATTAGATTTTAAATTAAACGGCCCTGCCACAAAAGTAAATGGAGCAGGAACAAAAACTTGTCCGCCTGTTTTGCTGCAAACATCAATTGCTTTTTGAATAGCAGTGGCATCATCCGTTTTACCATCGCCTTTGGCGCCAAAATTTTTTATGTTATAAATTTTTTGTGCAGATAATTGTACTGCAACAATTATAAATAAAACACTGCTGAAATATTTTTTGTTCATAATTTTATTTTGTTAAAGATGATGGCCTGCTTTTAATTTCGCTGCCCCAATTTGTTGGATAATCAACTAAAGTAATTTCTATTGTGCCACCTTTAATAATATCAGCATAGCGAATAAAATTCTTATCATATATTTTACTGTTCCATTGTACCGATTTAATATAGATTGATTTCGCTGATTGCTTTTTACAAATTATCTGCAATTGTTTTTTAGCAGGCAACTGTATTTTTATATTGTCAAATAAAGGCGAGCATAAAATATATTCTCCCGAAACAGGATCTACAGGATAAAAGCCCATTGCAGCAAATACATACCAGGCGCTCATTTGTCCTGCATCATCATTGCCGCTTAATCCTCCCGGGCCATCGCTGTATTCCTCATGCAAAATCTTTTGTACGGCTTGTTGTGTTTTAAATGGCGAGGCTGTATAATTGTACATAAAAGGAATTTGATGGCCCGGTTCATTGCCATGCCAATATTCATTTTTTGCAAATAAACTATCTAATGCTTCTTCTAATTTTTTTGTACCTCCCATTAATTTTGTAAGCCCGGCAACATCTTGAGGCACATAGAAAGTGTATTGCCTTGGTGTTCCCTCTGTAATATATAATTCTCGTTTATCTGCGTCAAAGCTATCTGCCCATTTCCCATTAACATACCGTCCTCTTACCATACTCACATTCTTATCAAAAACATTTTTATAGTTAAAAGAACGGTTGTATAATTTCACATAATCTTCATTCTTATTTAATCCCTTTGCTACAACAGATAATGCATAATCATCAAATGCATATTCCAATGTACGGCTTACCTGTTCCTTTTTATGAAAGGCTTCCGGCACACTATCCTCCATTGGAATAAAACCATATTTTAAATAAGAAGTTAAAGCTCTTCGCCCTAAACCATTTTTATATTCAGCAAAATCTTTGGGCGTTTCAAACGCATTTTTTCTCATCAAATTATACGCTGCATTTACATCGTATTTTCTAATGCCTTTGTTATAAGCAGATGCAATAAATGCAGTAGCATGATCGCCAATCATGGCTGCGGTATAACTATTCCAACAAGGAAAAATCGGCAACCAACCTCCTTGCTCACCTTTTGCTATAATTGAACGCACCAAATGATTTGTCAAATCAGGATTCAATATTTCAAACAAAGGCAATTGCGCCCTGTAAATATCCCACATGGAAAAATCATCGTAATAATTTTCGTCAACGGTTTTCTTCAATTCATAGTTGCCTGCAAATTTTGGATATGTTCCATCAACATCGCTCATCAACCGTGGATGTTGCATGGCATGGTAAAGAGCAGTATAAAAAATATTTTTATCTTTTTGGTTGCTCGTTTCAATTTGTATTTGTTGCAATACATATTGCCAAACCTGATTTGCAATAGCATGTAATTTAACAAAATTTTTATCTGCAATTTCGTTTGAATAGTTATTTTTTGCCCCGGCAATACTACTGAAAGATGTACCTACACTCAATTCAACCGATTCTCCTTTCTTCAAATAGAACGCAATATAAACACCCCCATTTTTTTTATTCATCATCGAATCAACACCATTAATAATTTCTCCATCATACGAACCTGATGTAATAATTTTTTTATTAACCTTAAAATAAGCATAACCATCAAAGCCTGCTTTATTACCCCAGCCCTGGTAAATACGATGCACCGAATTAGTTGCAACCACTTCATTGTTTGCCGCATTTACTTTAGCAAAGCAGGTTGCAAAATCGCTATTGGGTGTAATCAATAAATACAGACTATCATCCTGCAACATTGTAAAGCGCATTACTCCGCACCTTTGCGTTGCCGTTACTTCTAAAAGTAAATTTTTATTGGGCAATACCAATTTATAATAAGCAGGGGTGGCAGTTTCATTACTATGCAAAAATGGGATGCAATAATTTTTTGAAACGGTCTTCAATTTTCCAACAACCGGCATTATTGTAAAACTTCCATAGTCTTGCGTGCAGCTACCACTTATCCAGTGCGAACACCTGAAACCGCTGAACAAACTGTCTTTAAAATAATAAGGTGGAATACATTTACTTTCTGTAAATCTTGTCTGTGGTGTAAACTGTGTCATGCCAAATGGAAACCCAACTGCAGGAATAGTATTGGCATTTTGTTCGCTCCCTGCTTCGCTGTGTTTTAATGCAGCTACTGTAGTAGAAGAAGCTGTACCTGATAAAGGTTGCACATATTGCAGCAGATTTTGTGCATACATTGGTAAACAAAATAAAAATACTAATGCTAAAGCAATTATATTTTTTTTAAAGCCAGTTTCAGAAGTTCTATTTTGCCTCATTGGCGTCGCATTCTTATACATTTGATTCTATATTGAACATTAATTGTGTTTTGCAAAAGCACCTTTCGTTCCTACGGAGCTTGAAGCACATTGTTCTTATTTTTCATCCATCAGAACTTAATCCATTATTTATAGTCCCAATATACCACAACTCAATGATTCACAAATCACTACTCACCATTCTTTATTACAATATCAGGTTTTGCCTCACTGCCTTCCGAAGAAACTTTATTGAGCTTCAATTTTTTCACTTCATTAAATAAATATGCATTTCTAAAATCTTTGCCGTTCATTTTCACTAAAATCTTTTTCATTGTCAAGCCATTTACATGCCGCACATAAAAACCCCATACCGGCAGTTCGCCAAACATTGAAAATTCTGGATATGCATTTTCCGCCTCGGTAATAATATGAAAGGAATCCAAAGGCAAATAATTCACTGCTTTATCCGCAATAGTTGCATAATCGATCTGCACTTTTTTGATAGAAACATTTTGCACAGCATGATTGGGTAAACCTGTAATGGAAGAAGGAAATACATTGTGCAAATAAGGAATTGCAGTGGTATCCTTGCTGGAATTATTCCACGGCGAAACACTTTGTGTAATACCACTTATTGGTTTGGTGCCAGGAGGATATTTTAGCAGTGGGCCTTCCATATTATACCCTTTATCGGGCTTGCCAACAGGAATTTGTACATATACCTTTTGAATCCGAATATTTTTTACAGAACTGTATAAACTATCTTTATTACGATGGGCCAACCTTATCAAAATTGCATTGCCCGTATTTTTTGCATATACCTTTTTAATATTGATGTTTTCTAAAAAGGCACCATCAACTGTTTCTATGGCAATAGCAGAACGGTAAGTATCATAAATAAAAATATCGCTTACTTTAATATTTCTAAATCCTCCCCTCGAACCTGTTCCAATTTTAAATGCATTGGCACTGCTACGCAATTTACAATGTGCAACATAAATGTTTTCGCAACTATCCAACACATCACCTTCCGATTTTAGGCAAACAGCATCATCTGCTGCATTAATATCACAACGGGTAATCCTTACATTTTTGGAGTTGTTAATATCGATACCGTCATTGTTCCAATATTCATTGCTCAGTACAGTTACACGATCGATCACCAATTTATTACAACGGCGGTATTCCTGTATCCACGAAGCTCCATTTTTTATAGTGATGCCCTTAATTTTTACATCACCGCATTGTACAAACGTAATGATCTTAGGCCGGTTCCTTTCTTCCGGTGCTTTCACACGCCATTGCTTATCTTCTATTGCGCCACTCGCCAATTGCGGTATCAAATTCTTCACCACTTCATATCCCCTACCATCAATTGTACCTGCACCTGTAATGCCAATATGGTTTTGGCCTTGTGCCGAAATCAGTGCAGCAGCATTTCCATTTCCATAATCTAACCTATTAATGCTTCCTAAAAGCACCGCATCTTTTTGCAATTGCAATTCCACATTCGACCGCAAATAGATAACACCAGTAATAAACTTTCCTTTAGGCACAATTACTTTTCCGCCACCAGCTTTTGCTGCTTCGTCTATTGCCTGTTGAATAGTAGCGGTATTAGTGGTTGCACTATCACCAATTGCACCAAAATTGATGATATTAAAAACTTTAGTTTGCCCAAAACTTTTACAAAAAGTAAGAAACAAAAAAAATATAATTACTACTTTATTCATGCCGCTTTTGCATTACATTTTTTGCCTGTACTTATTATATAATTGTGTAACTGTATTAATAGTATTTCCCTGTGGCAATACAGCATAATCCTTTCTTTCATTCACCCAATTCCATTCCCATTGCTTTATTTCTTTTACAAAATTATCCTTATCCATTTCCTTGCTATTTTTTATCGCTGCTAATGCTTTTGTAAAAAACTGTTCCCATCTTGGTTTATAAAAATCAGCAAGCAACCCACTCCATTGACGGCAAGCATATTCATTCAATGGGCAATCTTTATCTCCCCAAAGCGTAATCAAATCTTTTGCATTTCGCTCGTATAATGCTTTTTCTTTTTCATTATGGCCGCAGTTTCTTGCACTGGCAATCCATGGCCCTAATAAAAAATCTTTTCTTGTGGCTAACAATTTATCAATATCATTAATCAGTTCTATAAATTGTTTGCTGTAGTTTGAAAATGCAATTGCATCTTTTTCTTTATAAGCTTTTACAAATTGCTGCTGCAAAGGGCCTGCATAATTTACCAATACCTGTCTTGTTACATCAATCAAATCATATTGAAAGCCATCGCTGTTTTTACAAGCAGGAATAGCTTTCACCATTTCATTCCAGGCGGGAAACAAATCTTTGGCATCATAATTCAATTTGGTATTGGCCCAGCGGCTGGATGAATCAAATGTGGGTCTTGCCTGTATGATAGATTCTGCACCATCTCTTTTGTATTTATTGGCAGGAACGCTGTACACTGTTTTACGAAGCACATCCCATGCACTCAATGCATTTTTATTATCAACTCCATAGCGGTTGTAAATGTATTTTGGTAACCATTCATCTACGTTAATTGGTTCGTTCCGCCAGGTATTCTGCATCATCAATTCATACAACACCGGATTTTGCTCAATTCCTTCCATAGTTAAACCAATACCTCTGAGATTACCGCTCTTTGCATCACGCAATGCATTTGCAGGTTCTATCGCTACAGTTTCCATCCTGCCAAATAAGTTCGTGTTACCACCAAAGTTATTTAGCATATTCCATATCCAGGGTTTGCCATAAAAAGCATCGGTGCGTTTCCATACAGGCTCTATCTCAGTTGCTAAATCCAAAATAATCATCTTATCATTGGGAACAGATTGCAACAATGCTTTCGTTTGAGGAGCTGCCCAAAATTTTCTATCACTATAAAATAACCAACCCTGCATTACCCACACGGCTGCTGTATCTGCTTCATGCATGCCATCATAAACTTTTGCACTCAGCTTGCTTAAAAAATCAGGATCATTACTTGGCGGTTCATTCTCGTTAAATGTATCGGCAGAATATAAATGATCGGTGCCTAATAATTGGGTTTGTTTTTGCAAATATTTTTTGCCTATTACTGCAAACATAGTATCTGTTGCATCCAAAATATAAGTATCTGCAAAACCATTTGCCCAGTTGGTGGTTTTCAATTTTGCATTAGGAAATTTTTTCTTGAAAGATACAGGCACATGGCCGGTAAACGCAGGCAACACCGGCTTCATACCTAACGCCCTTTGTCTTTGCAAAATTTTTTGCTGCAATGCAAAATGATCTTTCATCCAATTCAATGGCAATGGGCCACCCCAACCATCCAGGTTGCCCATCCAAAACCACGAGAAGTATGAAGGACCGCAAAAAAAATCTTTTAAATCATCATCAGTAAAACCCATGTCTTTGTACACCAGGTACCATGTGTATTCTTCACCGGTAATGGCCAACGGCATATTGATGCCATGCAATGCCATCCAGTCAATTTCTTTTTCCCAACGTGGCCAATCCCACCAACTCATGCTGTAATTGAAAGTGCAGTAGTTTAAATAATAGCGGTACTCGTAAGGCGTTGTTTTATAGATTTTTGTTGTAACAGCTGGCAATACTTTTGGTAGATTTAAATTAGCATCATTCCAGGTTATTTGTGCATGGCAATATTCATTCAGATAAAAATATAATGCAGATGCAATAGCAACACCATCATTTCCGCTCAATACAATTTTATTGTTGCGGCTCTCAATTTCAAAAACATCTTTATCATTTTGACTGGCTAAAGATTCAATTATAAATTGATTGGCGTGATTGGGAATTATACGATGCAATAATTCTTTTGATGCAGCAATATTCAATTGTGCATTTGTAGTTATTATTGCTAGCGATAAAATTGCAAAGCTTAAATAAAACTTGACTCTATACTTCATATAAATTTATTTTACCAAAATACGGTATATAATGCAACCAGTATTGCGCAAATGATAAACGAACCTACAATAAATCCTGGTGATACTTTAAAGAGCGTTTTGTCCATTTCCATAACATGCGTATCGTTTGCAGGTTTTGGTTTTATCAAACTGATGGACACCATAATAATTACCAATGCAAAAAAAGCAATGGTCATCCTATCTAAAAACGGATAATCTGGAAATGCACCATTTGTCCATGACGGTAAAAATTTTAATACTATAGAGATAGGCACGGTCAACAAAGCACCAGCAAGCCCTGCAGCCGCTGTTGTTTTTTTCCAGAACATACCCAGTAAAAAAATGGCGAGTACCCCCGGCGAGAAAAACCCAGAATACTGTTGTATAAATTGATACGCCTGATCCAATGATTTCAGTGCAGGCGCTACTGTAGCACCAATTATCATGGCAATAATTAAAGCCCACCTTCCGGTAATCACCAACTTTTTTTCTGAAGCTTCAGTATTAATATATTTTTTATAGATGTCTAAAGAAAAAATAGTAGAGATGCTGTTGGCTTTCCCAGCAAGTGATGCAACAATCGCTGCTGTCAATGCCGCAAAGGCAACACCTTTCAATCCTGCAGGCAATAAATTCATCAATGTTGGATAAGCATGATCTGGTTTTATTGCACCTGTTGCTGCATCCACCATTTCTTTTTGAAACATACCATTGTGGTGCATTACATACATGGCAATGCCTGGCAACACGGCAATAACCGGCACAATCATTTTTAAAAATGCTGCAAATAAAATTCCTTTACGTGCAGTTTTCAAATCGGCACCCAATGCTCTTTGTACAATGTATTGATTGCATCCCCAGTATGCCAAATTATTAATAAGCATACCACCAATCAATACTGACATACCCGGCAATTCTTTATAATGCGGATTGGATTTATCAAAGATCATATGGAAATGTTCTGGCGCTTCTTTTTGTAAAATAGAAAGCCCCTTAAAAATATCTTTGCCAAATCCAAATTGTTCTGACAATAATGTCAATGCTAAATAAGTGGTAACCAAACCGCCGACTATCAATACCAAAACCTGGAACACATCAGTGTAACCAATAACTTTCATACCACCTAACGTTACTACTACAGAGAAAATACTTAGTCCCACCACACACCATTCGAAACTAATTGGTGCTATGGATGAAATGGCTAAAGAACCCAAATAAATAATGGAAGTAAGATTTACAAATACATACAGCAATAACCAAATTACAGCCATAATCGTACTCACTGCTCCATTGTATCGCTTTGCCAAAAACTGCGGCATTGTAAATATCTTATTTTTAAGATACATGGGAATAATGAAGATGGCGACAATAATCAATGTTGCGGCGGCCATCCATTCGTAGGTAGAAATAGCCAAACCTAACGCAAATCCAGAGCCGCTCATGCCAATAAAATGTTCGGCAGAAATATTTGAGGCGATAAGAGAAGCGCCAATGGCCCACCATGTCAACGAGCCTTCTGCAAGAAAAAAATCTTTGGAGCTTGTGGCTTTAGCTTTTTTCTTTTTATAAATGTAAAGGCCGTAACCCGTTACCAAAATAAAGTAGATAAAGAAAACAATGTAATCAGCGGTTTGTAATTTGTTCATCGGTTTTTTATTTGCAATCGTTAATCCTGTCTCTGCCACGGCGGATAACAAGGAGCGTAAATTTTATTATTACACTTTTAAAAATAATTTTTTCTTATACAAAAAATATAATGCAGCAAATTGAATTGCCGCCACTCCCATCCACATCAAAGCGCTATGCCATACTTCGGGTGTTTTGTTGTACAGGCCGCCGAAAATAAATGCCGATGTTGATTCAAAATTTACTACGCCATGCGCTGCCATATAAATCAAGATGGCGTTACTGCCAATCCAAACAAAAGGCATTGCCCATTTTTTAAAACCAACAACATCTATCACATAATAGAAAACAGCAAACAACAACATACTCCATCCACCTGCATATAAAACAAAGGAACTCGTCCACATATTTTTGTTTATTGGAAAAACAATAGCCCATAATAAACCAATCAATAACAATGCAATACCTGAGGCAACCAACAACAATACCTTCTTTATTGAAGATAATTTTTCGAGGCGTAAAAACTGTCCAGTAAAAATGCCCAGCATAGCGGTAGCAATTGCAGGTATTGTTGAAAGCAATCCTTCGGGATCGTAAACGATACGATGTAATTTTCCGGGCAATAAAATGCGGTCGATATAAGCTTCTAAATTACCTTCGGGTGTAAGAATGCCTGCCCCGTAACCGGGCACGGAGATCAACATCATTGCCGCCCAATATCCAAGCAACAAAATAGCAAACCAAATTATTTGTGTACGGACTTTACAACTTAAAAAGATAAGCGCTGCAAAAAAACAACTCAATGCAATTCGCCCAAGTACGCTGGCTATCCTTGTATTTTCATATACTTGCCATTTGAATAGACCATTAACAATAGTTCCTAATACAATTAAAATAAGTGTTCTCTTTATCAGGGAACGATAAATGTTTTTTTTAGTGCCAGATCCGTGAAGACTCGAGCCAAGGTTATTTTTTTCTAATTGTTTACCAAATGAAAAAGGCATTGAAATACCAGCAATAAAAATGAACAATGGAAAGATAAGATCGTAAAATGTGAAGCCATTCCAAGGTGTATGGTGCAATTGATTGTTGATACCAACTGCAATTCTTTCCCAAAAATTCAAATCAGCATTTGTTGCAATCTGCCAATTATCAGGATTGCGATACAATGCATGATTGGTTAATACCACATTCGCAAGCCCATGAAAAATACCTTCGCCGCTGATGATCCAAAACATATCAAAGCCACGCAATGCATCCAAAGAAATCAATCTTGTACTTGCAGGTTTAATAATATTGCTTTTCAATGTTTGGTTCATTTAATTTTTGATATCGAATACTAACTAAAAATCAATTGATGTTTAAAAGGTGTAACGCCTGTAATATAAACGTACATTCCTTTTGTTCGCAAACTTCCAAAATGTGTACTGTACCTTTCTCCTTCCAGATTTGTTATTGTTTTTTGCGCAACCGCTCCGGGCCCAAACTGAATGCTATCTTCACCAAATTCATATATACCCATACCATTCTCTAAAAAACTATTATCGTCTTTTGCCAGCGTAACGCCTGACAGTTTTCCTCCTTCTCCAAAACATAATTCAATAGTAACAGCAATACCGGCCAAGCCTTTCACTTCAAAATTCAATTCGTTGGTACCTTTATTTCCCATAAAAGTAATGGTGGTATCTAATGTTTTCACATTGCTTACCGGCCTGTTTTCAAAATCCATTTTGTTCCAAAACCGATCATCAATGCTGGGCGATAATTTATAATCGCCTTTTGCATTGCGTTTATTTTTTGGAAGTGGCTGATAATACGGTATTGCTAATTTTTTATGCAATATATATTTATTGCCATCTTTCTTTATGCCTTGGCTATAAAAATATCCCATAGCAAAAAAACTGGATGACAAACGTAAATATTTCAAGATGGCATCTCCTTTTCTATAAGAGAAAAAGTTAGGACTATTGGAACGGCCCGAAGCAATGATTATCGGCCAATCGGCGCCACCGAACAAAGTGGTGGTAGTTTTATCTCGCCTTATCCTTAATAATTGCGAAGTGGCAAAAAACTTTTCATAATCAATAACAAGCTCAGTTGCAGTGGGTAGTTGCTGCTGCAACATTTCATTATCTAAAAAATAAAATAACGATCTGTTCATTATCTCTTCTTCAAAACCTTTCATTTGTTCTATCAGCTTGCAAATGCCTGCAAAATTTCTATCATTATTTTTTATAGCTAAAAACCTGTAATGTAAATAATAGGAAACAATTGTTTTAGCCATGAATTGATCTTGCCTGCGAGAATCGGTAGTTACCAAACTACCGTCAGGCTCCATATAATAATAAGAAGAAGATAAATTTCTTTTAGCGTAATCAAACAACGCCGGCTTATTCAATAACCGTCCCATGGTGAGTAAAGAATTATTTTCTACACTGGAATATATCCTGCTTCTTTCAGGATAATGCCCGTCGCTATCCATAAATATACCTTCGCCCAGCCAGTCTTCTATCCTGTCCATATATATCTTATTGGGATATAAAACATTTATTCTTGCCAGTGCAGCACAAACCACCCAACGGTGATTAGGAGTGTGTACACCTCCTGTTACCAAGGCATCGCCAGCTTTTAAAATAAAACTTTTGATACCAGCAATTGCATTGCTTGCTGCTACTGAATTAGTTTTAATTAATAAATGTGTAGCCGCACAAAGCGGCTCCAATAAAAAAGCAGTGTCTGGCGGCGATTCCAAATTGCCAATATTAACTGTACCATCTTCAGTTTGGTATTTCTGTAAGCCTTGAATTATAATTTCCAATTTTGGAATGATGAATTCGCTTTGATAATATTTGGAATTTTTGCAGCAATAAGACGCAGCCAAAGCTGCAAAATCAAATCCCACTTTTCTATTAAAATTAAAATCTGCAAGGCTTATGGTTTGTATTAATCCATCAACCTGTTTATCATTTGCAACTATTATTATTTTAAAGATGTCATCTATAAAAAAATGTTGCATAGCATTTGTTGTTGCAAAAATATTATTTGTAAATGGAGCAAGCATTGTTATGGCTCCCATTTTTATAAATGATTTTCGTTCAATCTTTTTCATTTAGCAAACTTTGGATATTCTAATCGTATTCTCTACCTACAACATAAGAACAGCTTATTTATTTATAGTTGTTGTATAAATTATCTTACCAGTATAATCAATTGCATTTACCGTTAAAGCATTTTTGGTGACAGAAAAAAGCATAAAACCATATTCGGATGCTACCATTTTGCTCTCGGGTATCAAATGCACTGGCGTTTTTTCAGATGCAGCACCCGATATAAAATGTTGTGTTTTACCAGTAGCAACCAAGTGTTGCAAACTATGCTCGTGCCCAGCTAAAAAAATATCTATATTATATTTATCCAACAAAGGTTTTAAACTATTGCGGATGGCTTTGGTATCATAACCTTCTGTTCTGCCGCCGCCACTAAACATGGGATGATGCCCCACTACCATTTTCCATTTTATATTGGGTGATGGATTGCTTAATTCTTTTACAATCCATTGTTTTTGTTTAGCGCTATCCTGTGTTCTAACGTTAGGACCATATTCTGAATTGGAATAAAATTCGGGAATAAGTGTATTGGTATCAATAAATAAAATCAATATTTTGCCGGCGGTATCACCAGGAATAGAAATAAGTTTTGAATAATACCGTGCAGGCATTTTCCATCTTCTACTTATTTTTGAGTAGGCTACCTGTGCATCAGGATTGGTTTTATAATCGTGATTGCCCAATACAGGATACCAATCCCACTGCAAAGAAAAAGCGGTATAAATATCTTCAAAAGAATATCGAAACAATGGATCAAACTCACTCACAACACCACTGGGATAAAAATTATCACCCGTTGAAATAATGAATTGCGCTTTTACTTCCGAAGCCGTTTTTCCCATTTGCTCAGCCACCACTTTTTGATGGTCGCTGCCATTTCGTCCCCAATCGCCCATGGCAATAAAATTTAAAGCGCCGGGTGCAAGTGTGAGTTTTACAGGCTGCACATAATTCGCACTATCTTTAATTAATACTTGCGCAGTAATTTTTGTACTGCATAAAATTTCAATAAGAATAAGCAAGGATAATATGCGCTTCATTGCTGGATATTTTTTCAAGTTAAAATTAAAACCCGAAGCAGGACACTTCGGGCTTTATATGATTGCTATATATGAAAAGAGACAATTTTATCGAGTAAGCAAGGGCATTTCAGCACCGAGCTTCTCACAGGTAGGGTCGAGCAGTGGCGCATTAATTCTTTCTCAATCATGTTTCCACCACCCGCCTCGTCAAACGCAGCATGCATATTTCATGCACTGCGCTTTCCTAATGCCTTCGCATCAGGCCTATTGCCTATCATGCTGGTGCGACTTTCCGTTGAGCTACTTTAAAATCGTTATATATATTATACACCGCATATAGCCCTTGCGTACTCCATCTCTTCCAACCGAACCCTTTCCATCTTCTGGCTTACATCAAGTGTCTACGGATTTTCTTAGTCAGCCAATCTTTGATATATCCAAACGTTCTGCTTGAATGTCCAATCTTGAAGTACTGTACCCAACCCCGTAGAATCGGATTTATTAAATCCCGAACTCTTGTCAGAGGTTGTGAAGCGAATCGTTTAAACACATCCCGGATCTTTTCCATTAGCTTTTTCCTGGCCTCCATCTTTGGATGATAATTCACCCGCCATCTTCCTCTTAGCGATTTCACTCGCCTGAAGTCGAATCCCAGAAAGCCAAAACTTTCGCCTCTGTTTAAATCAAGGAACTTTGTTTTCTCTTCGTTTACATGTACTCCGATTTTATTCAGTTCTTCAAAAAGTCTCCTTTTGATTCCAGTCCATAGCCAGTCATATCTTCTATGACAGTCTACCAAGATCACAACATCATCAGCAAAACGGGCATACTCGATGTGGGTGTATTTACCTTCTCTGGTAACCTCCTTTGCTTTCTCCAACATCTTATCAACTTCGTTGAGATAGATATTGCTAAGCAATGGTGATAGAACAGAGCCTTGAGGAACACCTTCTTTGCCTCCGGCTTTTAACATTTGTTTTATTAGCCATAGCATTTTATCGTCTCTGATTCGTTCTGCTATTTTGTTCAGCAGAGTGTGATGTTTTACAGTATCAAAATAAGATTTGAGGTCTAAATCAATCACTCTTGTCTTTTCTTTGACAACAGCTTCAGCAACTCTTTCTATTGCCTGATGCGCTGTTCTCCTCGGCCTGTAACCATAAGAGCCATCCTGAAAATCTGCTTCAAATACCGGTTCCAAAATCAACTTTACTGCTGCCTGCACCACTCTGTCTCGTATGGTAGGGATACCAAGTTTTCTGGTTTTACCATTTGCTTTTGGTATTTCCTTAACACGGTTTCTTTGTGGCCGATAGCTTCCGTTCAACAGGTCTTTCTGTATATCTTTTATAAACTTTACCACACCAGATTCTTCCACGTTTTCAAAAGTCATTGCATCTATTCCGGGAGCCCCGTTGTTTGCTTTGACGATTGTATAGGCTTCATGAAGTGTACTTAATTTACAAACATGTACATACAGTCCCCAAAAGCGATGGGCTTTCTCAGCCTTAGCCTTAATGTATATTCTCCTTCTCAGTTCCTGCATTGTTATTGACGTTTTTATCATTGTCGTCTTGCCTTACATTTGTTAGAGAATCATCATTAGCAAGGAGACTTCGCTCCATTCCCATTACGGAATATCATAGCTACTATTCTCCTATCCGACTCCCTCTCATCTTCAGTTCTTTTCCTGCGTGAGTTATAGAACTTACCTTCTTCCGGTCATTTCTTTCCGGGATGAGGAGGGTCTCTCCAGTTGCGTAACACTTCTTTATTACCTTGCTGTTGCTACACACCCCGCCAAAGCATTTTATCGTATCAGTCAATTTCGATAAAATGTGTTGCCTTCGCTATACGGTCATTAACTCGGCCTTTGGACTAGTCACTTACGAGGCTACTTCTGCATTCACTTTCGTTACGGCCTGGTAATTTGCCCTCTGCTTTACAGACGGTTTATCAATGAGCTTCATGAGGTTCATTTCTTCCACCCATGTCATTTAGCTACAGAACTTTGACTTTTGTTCTGACAGGTCTTTCACCTGCTAGATGTGTCCACCTTGTCTGGACGCACAACTGTACGTGATAGTCTCCCATCATACGGCTCTTATTATCGAACAGTTGGCAGTACACCAACAGTCCAGTGAATGAATAAATTGAGACTTCTTAGGCTCAGTCCTTTAAGCCATTTAATTGCTTTTAATTCACTCGCCCGTACTTTCTTGTACTTGCTCCTTGCCCATTTGGCGATCTTCAAATTAACTTCGTGCATAAAGCTTTTAAGTTTTGTTTGATAAAATTTACCATAGTAGTTGATCCATCCTCGAACAACAGGGTTGATCTCTCTTGCAATGTCTTCTACCTCACACCATGCTATTTTTAATGTATTCCATCCTCTCATCTTTTCACGCATTGATTTCATCGCCTTGACACTGACGGCAGGTAACCAGTTTGTAAATGTTTCCTTCCTGATACTGTTCTGCGCTTCTCTCGGTTTAAATGTATAACCAAGAAAGTCGAACTGCACGTTGGGATAATTTCCTCTGCGGTTGCTGTCCTTGCAGTAAACAATCTTTGTTTTCTCTGCATGTAATTCCAATCCACATTCTCTAAGCCTTTCTTCTAAAGCCTGCTTCACTTCCATTGCATCCTTTTCACTGCAGCAATGCACAATACAATCATCTGCAAACCGCTCAAACGCACACTGGCCATAATTTCTAACAAGCCATACGTCCATTGCATAATGCAGATAAAGGTTTGACAGAATCGGTCCGATCACTGAACCTTGGGGAACACCTTTAGTTCTTTCGTGTATCGTTCCATCTGTCTTTTGCAATGGAGCTACCAGCCATCTTTCAAGGTATAGTAACATCCATTTGCAATCAATGTGCTTCCTGACTGCTTTCATCAGCAGATCATGAGGAAGATTGTCAAAGAACCCTTTGATGTCCACGTCAACCACCCAGTTATATTTCCAGCAATTAACTTTTGCTTTCTCTAATGCCTGGATCTGTGATTTTCCCGGACGATAACCAAAAGAGTTTTCATGAAACACTCCTTCTAATTCCTTTTCTAATAAATCCGCCACTACGGTTTGGGCAATACGATCTGCAACAGTTGGTATGCCAAGTGGCCTTATACCGCCATCTTTCTTCGGTATCTCTACCAACATAACGGGTGGGGGTAGGTAGCTTCCGGAACTCATCTTGTTCCATATCTTATAGAGATGATTCTTATAGTCCTTATCGAACTCTTCCAAACTCATCTCATCTACACCCGAACTGCCGCCGTTGGCTCTGACCCGCAAGTAGGCACTCATTACCAATTGCCTTTCAATCGTAAACGGTTTTGCTTTGCTCATCTTGTACCTCCTGAAGTCGTCACTTCAGTTTTCAATGAATGAATAAAAGCCTGATAATACAACCCCTTCGCTCCGGTTATCTTTCAATAACCATCAACACTAATACGGGTTGTTCTGCCAGCGTACCACGCATCGATACTTTCCTTCTTACAGGCACTCCTGCTTGAAGTTTTCTCTTGACATCGTGATGACACCTTCACACGTTCCACGTAAACGCCTGTACTAAGATCATGCCGTCTATATGCCGGATGCCACGAAGCCGGTAACACAGGTAACTGCTCCGCTTATCCCAAAGCGATACTGGACTTTGGTTTTGACATCATCTAACCCTTTCGACATCTCATCGGAGGTTCACTTTCGTTCGTCTTCCTGCAACTCACCTGATACCTTAGACGATATCTTTTCTTCTAACGCTTCTCACCACAGCTGTTTAACCGCAGCAACTTAGAAGTAGTTTGTAACCAACACCTGCATGTCGATTACGAGAGGCCTACTCTCATCTCTTGCAAAGCACAAATAATAAACAAAGAACTAAATCAAACATTCATTACTTTATCGTGACACCTAGTAACCTGGGTTTTGCGACAGGTTAGGGTTGCTTGCCATTGCTACAGTAGGTATTGGAAAAATTCTTCTGTACGTATCTGTATTGGTTTTACTTAAACCATAAGATGATTCAAACTTACCAAAGCGGATCATATCATTCCTATGCCAAGTTTCCCATGCTAATTCACGACAACGTTCTGCATAAATATCATCCAAGACAACGCTACCCAATGGTGCTGAACTGGTACGGTTGTTTCTTACCGAGTTAACCAAAGAAAGCGCAGTTGCACCTAAAGTGGCTGTACCGCCTCGTAATATTGCTTCGGCTTTCATTAAAATAATATCTGAATATCGGAAAAGAGGCATATCATTATTTTGATTTCTACTGATAGCATTGGTATAATCAGGTAAAAATTTAATATTTCTAACACCTGTATTCCATGCAATTTCATCTGCTCCCAAATCAAAAGAACCTGCAGCTAACCGTGATGGTGATAATGGCAAAAGATTCAATTGATAAGTATAAGCTGCAGAAGGACTTGCACCAGAATAAAACTGATCATACCCTTTATTGGTAGTGCTTACCATAATTGGCGCACCATCAGGCCAGTATTGCAAACCACTCAGCCATTGCTTGTTCCTGATATCATTGGCATCGTTAAAGTAAGCATAGTATTCATTAGTGGTGCATCTTGGGCCGCTTGGTTTGTTATTTACGAGGCCGCTTCCCGAATTAAGATTCATTACCGGATCTGTAAACGCACCAGGGGTAGAACCAGAGTAAGCATATTTGATACCCAAATTCCTGTTAAGGTCATAACGACCGTGAAGCATGTAACCATTTGATGTAGACGCATCAAAAGGAATTGCAAAAATAAATTCCTTCATTGCAGGGCCGTTGGTCGGATAGAACATTTGCAGATAAGTTGTTCTTGGTTCAATTGCATACAATCCACTGTTAATCACACTATCGCAGGCTGCAATACATTCGTTATATTTTGGTGTACCAGTATATACTTCCGAATTAAGGTACATTTTTGCAAGAATAGAAAAAGCAAGGTACTTGGTCGGTAACCCGTAGGTAGATTGCCCTGATACATTTTTCAAATAAGGAAGGGCTGCTTTCAATTCACTTTCTATAAAACCGAATACCTGTACTCTTGTTGCATTTTTATTGAGTACTGTACTACCATATGCTGTATCAAGTGGTACATTGCCAAACATATCCAGCAACATCCAGTATGCTAATGCACGCATGGTTTTCAACTCTGCAATACCTGTATTTTTAGTAGCCCCTTCGGGTGCAGAAGCATTTACAATAGAAATGGTTTGATTGGCTGTACCAATCATATTGGTACAATAAGTGTATGCAGAGTTTATCCATGCGTTATCCTTTGTCCAGGTATGCCGATGCAGCTCTAAATATTTATTGCCATCAATCCAGTCTGGACCATAAGTTGGCAATAATGATTCATCACTGGTGTTGCTTTGCACAAACCAATAATCCTGTGCAAATGCACTTCTTAAACTCACATATACAGGGCCCGATGCTGAGGTTAACTGTGCCGCAGTTTGAGGATAAGTATCAGGCGTTAATTCTGCCTTTACTGCCACATCAATTTTATGACAAGATGTAAATACACCTGCCATTAAAAAAGAGGTTGTTAAAAGTTTTATTATATTTTTCATTGTATAAAAATTTAATAGATAATTAGAATGATACATTTGCACCAAACAATACGGTACGTGTTTTTGGATAAAAATTATTGTAATCAATACCCGGAGCAACGCCGCCCTGGTTAATTTCAGGATCGATACCCTTGTATTTTGTAATGGTGAACAGGTTATTTACCGAAGTATATATCCTGATTGTTTTTATATATTTACCATCTCCTTTTAAGTTGTATCCCAATGTTGCATTATCTAAGCGAACGTAGTTACCGTTCTCAATATACCTGTTTGAATAAAAGGAATTCTTGGTATCAGTAATCTTATCGCCACTTGCGCTATTCAAAATATTATTTTGTGTAGCACCAACTACCTGAGATAGATCGGCTCTTGTTGCATTAAATATCTTGCTGCCAAATGCTCCTCTAAGGAAAATGTTAAGATCGAATCGTTTGTACTTGAATGTATTGCTCCACCCTGCCAAAAGTTTCGGTTGAGGATCGCCCAGGTACCAATAGTCTGTTCCAATTAAAGGGTTTGCAGTACCGGTAGTTACTGTACCATCTCTTTTATAGAATTGCGAAATACCGTTGGCATCTTTGCCTGCATAGCTCAATGTAAAGTACTGGCCCAATGGTTTGCCCACTTTCAACAGTTGTAAAGTACTGCCCGTTTGCCCACCACCTTCCGGATCAGCATAACGAACAGAATCGCCATTGCTGTAAGGCCCTTGTAAACTGGTTATTTCATTTTTATTATTTGCAAGGTTTAAAGAAGATGTCCAGGTGAATTTAGAATTACTGATCACCGTTCCGTTTAAACTTAATTCAATTCCCTTATTGGTGATGCTACCGCCATTTGCCCATATTCTTCCGCCTGGCACCAATGCAGGTGATACAGAATAGTTGAACAACATATCCGAAGTTTTCTTTTCATACCAATCTATTGATCCACTCAACCTTCCTTTAAGTATTCCGAAGTCTATACCAATATTTGTAGTGGCGGTTTTTTCCCACCTCAAATCGGGGTTAGAACCTTGTACCGGAGCATAAGCTGCAGCCTGTACACCATTGTTATAATATGTACCAGTAATTCCATACACCAATTTGCCAGTGTAAGCACCAATACCATTTGAGTTACCAGTAACGCCATAGCTTGCACGCAATTTAAGATCGGTAAAGATGGATTGGTCTTTCATAAATCCTTCCTGTATAATTCTCCATGCTGCACCAACAGATGGGAAGTAACCCCAATGGTTGTTATCACCAAAAACCGAGCTGCCATCTCTGCGAATAGAACCTTGTAGCAAATATTTGTCTTTATAATTATAATTCAACCTGAAGAAATCAGAAATCAGTTTTGTTTCGCCATAAGTAAGGTCATTACCTAAATTAATTCTGTAAGAAGGAATAGCGTAAGGGTTGCCCAATACCAAATTGTAATAGCTTAAATTGTCAGTAGGAAAGTTGGTACTTGACGTTTGGAAGCCATCGCCATATTCGTTATCCTGCCATGAATAACCAGCCACAGCATTAAAGGTATGGTTGCCGAATTTTTTATTCCATGTTAAATACGACTCAACCGTTTTTGTTGTGTTGCTGAATGTGCTGCGCAATGCAGAACCATTGCTTCCAAACAAACTTCCTATTAAAGTATGCGCTATGCCAATACCAGGATCAGGATTGTTATAAAAGTTTGAAGTAGGATATTTTGAATAATAGCCACTATAAAACTCACCGTGTAACGATGTTGATTTTTGATAAAACAAGTTGGTGTTATAGGTTAAATTAAAAGGCAATTTTGCTTCGATGGTAAATGCCCCAATCAATGTATTATATTTTGTTTGATCCGATGCATTGTTTACAATAGCCACAGGATTGAAATATCCGGTAGCACTCAGGTTTTCAAAATAACTACCATCCGTATTTATTACCGGAGAAATTGGTAAATGTTTTGCAGCCTGTAACAATACTATATTTTGTAAAGGTGTATAGTTTGCATTGCTGCTGGAGTTGGCAATATTAAAACCAAATTTCACTTTATCATTTAATGCCCATTGATCAAAACTTACACGGGCATTCACTCTTTTTAAACCACTGCTGATTAAAATACCATCTTTATCTAAATAGTTTAAACTTGCACTGTAAGTACTATGGTCAGTTCCACCGCTAAAAGAAATATTATGATTTTGAGACACTGCAGAATTCTTTTCAATAGCTTTCTGCCAATCGGTACTGGCACCCAAATCATTTAAAGGAGAAAATGAACCGCCATTTCCTGTTACGTATGCCCTTAATTGTGTGGCATCCATCAAGTCCAATTTGTTGCTCACTTTTTCTATGCCAACATAAGCATTATAGCTTACACTTGTTTGGCCTTTTCTACCTCTTCTCGTAGTTACCATTATTACACCACTAGATGCCCTGTTACCATAAATGGCAGTAGCGGCAGCATCTTTTAATACATCTATAGATGCAATATCATCTGGAGCAATGGCTGCAATATCTGCACCAGGCACTCCATCAATTACGTAGAAAGGTGCACCCGGGCTATTAACTGTACTTGCGCCACGCATGATTACCGCTGCAGGTTTATTAGGATCACCGCTTGCGGTAATATTCAAACCAGGAACCTTGCCTTGTAATAATTGGCCGATATCACCTATTGCACCTTTATTTAAATCATCTGGTTTAAGTGTAGTTACAGAACTTGATAAAGTTTTACGAGAACTTTTACCATAACCTACAACAACAACATCAGTTAGTACGGTTTGTTTTTCAGCCATCGTAATATTGTAACTATTATCTGCACCTACTTTAATTTCTACGGTTTCAAAATTTACGGCTGTAAATAAAAGTGTTGCACCTGGCGCTGCATTAATAGTAAATGCACCATTAGCGCTAGTAGCCACACCTGTTTTACTGCCTTTTATTATAACGGTAACATTAGGTACTGGGTCACCTTTACCATCTTTTACAATACCGGAAACTGATTTTGTTTGAGCCATCATACTTAACGGCAACACAAAAAGAAGAAGCAGCAAAGCGAGGCCACTTTTTCTAATTTTTGGGATTAGCAATCGCATAATTTAGTTGGTTTGGTTAATTTAATTTTAAATAGACAATACTGTATTTATAACTTAAAACTTTAAAGTTGCAGGTAGATATTTTGCAACAAGCTCTTTATAATAAGGTTTCAATTCATCCCAGTTGGGCGGCGTTGGGTTTTTGGAATAGAGATCGTAAGGATTGAATAAGCTTACCCATTTCAACATTTCTCTATCATGGTCATCCAATAAATAACTGTACTCCCCTTCTCTATGCCAGCTATAAAAAGAATGATAGCGTAACATGTATAATCCTTCTTCTGGTAGATGATCTTTCATCATCTGGTACACATATTCATCATGCCCCCAACTCATGGTTACATTACGCAAGCCACAATTAGGTTGGTACACGCCAAATTTTGTATTGTATTTCTCGTTGGTGTAATCAGGATTGCTTTTGAAAAATTCCGGGTAAACAATTTTATCAGAATAAGCACAACCTACAGGAAAAGTGTCGCCAACTACGGCCCATTGTGGTTCATCAAATAAACACAATACTTTTCCCATGTCATGCATCAGTCCAACCATTACCATCCAATCAGGATGGCCATCTTTTCTTATAGCTTCAGATGTTTGTAACAAATGTTGAAACTGATCCAAATCCGTATCAGGGTCAGAATCATCTACCAATTGATTTAAAAATTGAAATGCATCCCAAATGGGCATTTCTTTTTTATTGAACTGCAAAAAATTGTCACGCTTTTTGTTAACAAAATCAAAGGTTTGATAAGTATGATTTAACCTGTAAAATTCTTTAACCGAATCTCTGGCAGGTGTATCGTAATTTCTATAAGCTTCTGTTGACTTGTCTTTTGCAATGGCATTGGGATCGGGATAACGTTCTAAAACATCGTCTTCCCATTCATCCAAACTGTGTAGCGGATTTACTTCCTCAGGAAGCAATTGATTGGCATTTGGCGTCATATAGCGCAATAATTTTAAGTATCTAAATTAAAAGTCGCAACACTAAATTGACATTTTATAAATTAGAAATGACGCATAGCACTATTTTTATTTACGCAACCGTTTTCGCTATTTTACTAAAAAATATGTAGCTTACAACCAAAAAGAAGCCTGTCATAGCCGAAAAACGAAATGGACAAACTCACTATAAAAACACTTGCAAAAGAATTACAACTTTCTGTTTCTACAATATCAAAAGCATTAAGAGACAGCCACGAGATAAGTGTAGAAACTAAAAGTAAGGTATTGGCATTGGCCGAACAATTGAATTACACACCTAATCCATACGCCAGCAGTTTACGTAAAAGAAAAAGTAAAACCATTGGTGTGGTGATACCCGAAGTGGTGAACAGTTTTTTTTCTCAAGCCATCAATGGAATAGAATCGGTGGCAAAAGAAAAAGGTTATCATGTATTAATATATTTAACACATGAAAATTTTGATAATGAAAAAGCTATATTAAAAGATTTTGAAAGTGGCCGTGTAGATGGTGTACTAATGTCTGTATCGAGAGAAACAACAGATAGCAATCATATTACAGGTTTGATAGAAAAAGAAGTGCCCGTTATTTTTTTTGACAGGGTATTTAATGATGTAGCCACAGTAAAAGTTACTACCAACGATATTGAAAGTGCTTATGCTGCCACCAAACATTTAATTGCAAGTGGTTGCAAAAAGCCACACTTCCTATCCATCTTTGGTAACCTTGATATCATCAACTGCCGAATCGAAGGTTATAAAAAAGCATTAGCAGAACACGATATAAAATTCACTGACGATAATATTATTCGTTGCACTACCAGTTGGGATTTTAACTACACCACCATTTTAGAAAAGCTAAAATTTGCCAAAAGACCTGATGGCATTTTATGTGCTATTGAAAATCTTTCCATTCTCGTTTACAAAGTTTGTGAAGACCTTAAAATTAAAATACCCGGCGATTTGCAACTCATCAGTTTTTCTAATTTAGATACCGCATCTTTTTTAAATCCACCGCTTACTACTATTACACAACCTGCTTATGAAATTGGAAAAACTGCGGCAGTCACTTTAGTAAAGGCTTTGGAGAAAAAGAGTTTTGTGATTTCCGATGACAATATTATTATTCCGTCTATGCTATCTGTAAGAAAATCTACAAAGAATAAAATTGCTGGTTAATATCTTATTGCATTCGGTGCCCCTACCACAGAATAACATTGCGGTCGGTGAAAACACCGAACAAGGTAAGGAAGACACGCTACCTCAGTAAGAAAAAACAAAATTAATACCTCAACTTCTTCAAATAATCCATATTATATTGCATGCTTTCAAACGGAGTGCTTGCATATTCTTCCTGTTCTATAAAAAAATATTTCATTCCGGCAGCTTTACTATGCTGAAGAATTTTTACAATATCCAATTGCCCCTTTCCAAATTCAACACTGTGCATTTTTACTACATCCATATCTTTTAAATGCCAAAGGGGAAAACGGTTAGGATAGTTTTTAAAATAATCCAGTGGGTCTTTGCCACCAACAATCACCCAACCTAAATCCATTTCTAGGTGTACAAATGCAGCATCTGTATTTTTCACCAGTATATCATACAATACTTCGCCTTTATCACTTTCAAATTCATACGCATGGTTGTGATAACCAAATTTTAAATTCATTTTTTTGCATTCTTCACCTACTTCATTAAAACGCTCCGCAACCTTTTTGTAATTATCAACTGTTTGTCCTTCTGTTGGCATGGTGCTGCAGATGATATATTCCTGTCCGCTTTCTGCGGCTTCGTCCATTGTTTGTTTCCATTTAGCATCAATATGTACGTGGCCGCTTCGTAATGTCATACCCAGATCGTTGCATATTGTTTTCATTTCTTTTGGCGATAAACCATAATAGTTACCTTTATCACTACCCGCAGATTCAATTTGTTTTATACCCAAGGCTGCAATTTTTTTCAATGTGCCTTTTGCATCGGCAAGTAATTCTTTTCTAAAAGTGTATAATTGTACACCTATATTTTTCACTTTTTTTGAAGGCGCTAAAAAAGATGGCAGCATAATTGAACCAACAGCAAGTGTACTTGTATTGATTAAAAAATTACGACGGCTTTGCATAAATTTATTCTTGAATGATTTATAATAAAGTTATTCTTATTTTTCTATTCCTTATTTACTTAACCGCAACAGCACAACATCATGCGGTGCTAGTCTTGCCTGAAAAGATTTATCTGTGCTACCTAAATCTCTTTTTGCCCACAAGTCTCTTACCCTGTAACTGATTTTTGCAGCATTTAATTCTTTTGCAGAAAGATCATCATACACCATATTTTTTTCCCAATCGTGTTGTATTGATTTAGGAGTTGAAGAACGATTTAAAAAACATACTGCCCAGTCACCATTTTGCAAAGGCTTCAACCAGATTTGCACGCTATCTTTATCGGAGAATTTAAATGCTTGTATACCTGCTGCATCCTGATCAATGGTAATAACATCTTTATCGGTAAGAATTGCTTTTGTTTCATTGTTCATTTTTCGTATATCGTTGCCTGTCATTAATGGTGCCGATAACATGCACCACATAGAAAAATGCGTACGGTCTTCGCTTACTGTCATGCCGTTGCCTACTTCAAGCATATCGGGATCATTCCAATGATCGGGACCTGCATATTTCCGCAATGAATCCTGCATATCAATAATCGTCATTGCACCATTGGCATGCCAGGTATCAAATTTTTTTATACCATCAAAAATATTGGCAATATCGCCAGTGGTGCGCCACAGCTGCCCTACGTCTTTTGCCCACTGCCATGGTTTATTATCGCCCCATTCGCATAAACTAAATATTATTGGGCGTTTAGCTACTTTTAATGCATTACTCATTGTAGTGTAAGATTCTTTTGCATTGAGCCCATTACTGCTGCACCAATCAAATTTCAAATAATCAATATTGAGCGACGCATAAAAACGTGCATCTTGATATTCATATCCTCTTGTGCCCGGATAACCTGCACAGGTTTTTGTGCCAGCACAATTATATAAACCAAATTTTAATCCTTTTGAATGTACATATTCCACAACAGCTTTCATACCATGAGGAAATTTTTTAGGATCAGGAACAAGGTCACCTGTGATGCTATCTCTTTCCATTGACATCCAGCCATCATCTAATACTATATAAGTATAACCAGCTGCCTTCATGCCATTTGATACAATCAAGTCGGCAGTTTGTTTAACCAAATCTTCGCTAATATTGGTTTGGAAAGTATTCCAACTGTTCCAACCCATTGGTGGTGTTAAGGCAAGGCCTTTATATTTTTGTGCGCTTACTGATAAGGTTAAAAAGATAAGAGAGGCAAACAAGAGATTTTTTTTCATACAAATATTTTATTTCTTAGTTCGTTATAATTATTTTTTTGTAAGAGAAACTCTACCACATAGGCACAAAGGGCACATAGGGTTAATATTTTTTCAATGCCTCCTGTGTAACATTCCCCCACTCTTTTATGTCTTCTTTTTTCCAATTGCCTTTTGATGCTGCAGAAGGATTTAAGATTGAGCAAGTTTCTTTTTTATCAGATACTGACCATGCAATCCAACTCAATCCTTTATCATTCATCCAGCTAACAAACTTATTCCATTCATCGTAGTCTATTGGCCCATCACCACTGGCTTCCATACCTGCGCACTCCGAAATAAAAATGGGTAAGCCTTTATTGATGGCTTCGTCTGTTTTTTCACGCAACCATTGCTTATGTGTGCCTGCATAAAAATGCATGGTGTACATTAAATTATCATAAGCTTTTATCGGATCGGCGGCTGGCAATTGTATATCCTGATCCCAACGGGGACTGCCAACTAAAATAATATTATCTGGATCAATGCCGCGAATTAATTTTATTAATGCTTCTGAATAGGCTTTTACTTCCGGCCATGTTTCATAATCAGGTTCATTAAATAATTCATAGATCACGTTTGGATATTTTCCATAAGCAGTTGCCATCTCTTTAAAAAATGTCTTTGCTTCTGGCAATTTAATATTATGACTATGAAAATCGATGATAACATAAATACCTTCTTGTATTGCTGCATCAACAACCGCTTTTATTTTAGCAATAGAACTTGCAGGGCTTTTTACATAGCCGCTATCATTTAACTCTACTCCCATTGCAGCTCTCAATACCGTACAGTGCCAGTCTTTCACTAAAGTTTTTACAGTGCCTGCATTATAAAACCTTGGCCATAAATTATGCCAACCCAAACTCATGCCATGTAATACAACAGGTTTTCCTTTGGCATCAACCAATTTTGTTCCTGATACTTTTAGTTGCCCATGTTCTTTCACTGGCTGTGCAGTAACTGCAATACTTGTAATGATAAAAAGTATTGATGCAAGAAATTTCAATCGCATGATAATTATTTTTTAATCTTGTAAATATCTTTCAAATCCTTTTCAAACAAGGTATAAGGATCATTATAAAATTTTATAAAATCTGCTTCACTTGCCTGCCCTGGAAATGGTGCATAAAAATGCGTTTTACTTGTGGCATCATTGCGCCATACCAGTACATAAGATAGCTGCATTTTCTCAGATTGCAATGCCTTCAATAATGTTTCTGTCCACCATGTTGGATTAGGAATAGTTTCCAAACCTGTTTCGGTAAATGCCGCAAGTTTACCAGCTTTAACAGCAAAGTCTGAAACCATTTTTAATTTTCTAATTCCTGCCTGCAAATTATATATTCCATCCCTGCCAAAATCTCCGTAATCATCTATACCCAGCATATCTACATATTCATCTCCAGGATAGCGTTCTAAATATTGTGCTTCAGTATCGGCAGTCCTGTCAGGAGAAAAAGCATAAATAAAATTATGTACATTTAAGCTATCTCTTAAATAAGTAACAGTAAATTTCCACAGCGTTCTAAATTGATCGGATGTACAATGCGATTTACCCCACCAAAACCAATCGCCATCAAACTCGTGATAAGGGCGGAATATCATGGGTACTAATCGTCCATCATTACCTTTTATTGATTTTACCAAATCGGCAATGTTAGCCAATATAGTTTTGTATTTTTCATGATAAGCGCCGCCGGGGATTATATCTTTTACTGCGGCAGCTGCTGTTGTATCATTCCAATAAAAATTAGTTTTAGAAACAGGATTATTAAAATGCCAGGCAACCGTTGTAATACCGCCACGGTTATATGTATCCGCAATTGTTTTTTTCAAATTTGCTTTTTCATTTGCAATCCAGCTATCAGGGACTCCTGATAAACTACTAAAATCAACACCAATTACTGCGGGGTGAGAACCCGTAACTGATTTTACATCCGACCTGCTTGTATCACTGTTGCTCCAACCGTGCCCATATTGTGTAGCGTGCTGGTGCCCGAACATAATATAATGTTCAGCAAGTTTATGCAGGTTATAATACAATGCTTTTGTTTCTGTTGTAGCTTTACCATCAATGATTTTATATTTTTCCTTTTGAGCAAAGGAAAATATGGGTATCAGAATCAGTAAAATAAAAACTGGATAAGTTTTTTTCATTTCATATAATTTTAATCGCATCAATATTTACGCTTAGATAAAAGTTGAATATAGGTATGCCGTATAAGGGAGTGAAACAACGATGATCCCATGGAATACCACTATTCGTCCCAAATAACTCACTCAACAGCTGGCCGCAATGTTGTTTGCAAGGACTGAATTTTAATTTCACCCTGTTTTACTCCATTAGCTATTCCAGTCACAATTATTTCTCCTGCATCTCCAGTAGCCTGTACAATAACTTGTGCAAGGCCATTAAACAATTTTCTTTTATACGCTGCTGCGGGTGTTACAATTTGAAACAAGCCAGGATTTGTATTTACATTATCCCAGGGATGATCTTTTAACAATGGCGTGGCGGTTATTGCAATAGTATTTGCTCCCTGGTGTAACATTGTGGCATCTAATATAAATGTATTGCCCTTTTCGCTTTGTAAAATATTTGCTTCAATCAATTTTCCATTGATAAATATGGATTGAGTTACGCCAATACTGTTGTAAAAGAAACTTAAGGTTTCATTGCTTTTTATTTCTGGCAAGATAAAATCACCTCGGTAAACAAGTGCTTTTACTTTTTCTCCAAATTCTTTTGTACGGTCATCTTTAAAAGCAGTTAGCCATTGTTTATCATCATACGCTTCTGCAGTTTCAGTCGTTGCTTTTATATTGTCTATATTTTTTTCTTTTAAATTTTCTATACTAACTACTTTGATTGTTTCAAGATATCTATCTGGTTCAAGTGATGTGGGATTACCATTTCCAACACCAATAATTTTACCCGGCCCTTGTATACTAAATGTAATTTCATTTTCTGCATCAGGTACAAGCAAATTATTCTTGTCCAATGCATCCACAGTAATCATTGCAATATCTTCTTTATTGGCATTGATGATATTTTTATTGGCAGATAAATGAATTGCAACAGGAGCATCCGTAGTTTGTACTTTGTCTGTAGCTATTTTTTTACCATTTTTATATCCAATTGCCTCAACTGTTCCAGGAACATATTTTATTGTCCATTCTAAATGCCCATTTATCGGCATAGTTTGTTTACCCAACTTTTTTTTATTTAGCAACAATTCCACTTCATCGCAATTACTATAAACCCATACGTTTATTGGTTCGCCTTCTTTTCCTTTTAAATTCCACTGCGGTAAAATATGCAACGTTGTTTTATTGGTCCACCAAGATTTTAAATAATACAAGTTATCTTTTGCAAAACCACATTGATCCATCATTCCATGATAAGACCCAATGGAAGGAAATCCAAATGGTGTTGGTTCGCCACGATAATCAAAACCTGTCCAGATGCACATTCCAGCTAAATAATCTCTTTTTACATAATGCTTCCAACTATCTTCAATGGAGTAAAATTTTGGTGACGGCTTTCTATCATACGCTGCTAAAAGATGTTTATTATAATCATCAAAATAAATCCCTCTTGTTGTTCTCGTGCTTCCTTCTTCTGTGCCCCACATTGGTTGATTGGGAAATTCTGCATGATGCTGATCGGTATTGATTTGCCCGATATAATTCACTCCCATTACATCAATAACATTTGAAATGCCTTTTTGCCAGCCACCGCTTATTGCTGCGGTAATAGCACGAGTTGTATCAATAGATTTTGTAAAGGCCTGTAATGTTGTTGCAATCTTTGCACCCAGTTCATTGCCTTCAATACCCCACTCTTCGTTGCCAATGCTCCAGCTTATTACACTTGGATGATTTCTATCCCGTAACATAAAACGTTTCATGTAATCGAAATGTTTGCTGCTAACACCCATCAAACGGTTTTCATCTATCACCAACATTCCCAACTTATCGCAAGCATCCAGCAATTCAGGTGTTGGCGGATTGTGTGAGCAGCGATAAATATTACACCCGAAATCTTTCAAAGTTTTTATTCTAAACTCCTGCAAGGCATCGGGCAATGCAGCACCAACTCCTGCATGATCCTGGTGATTATCGGTACCATGCAACTTTAAAGGTTTTCCATTGAGAAAAAAACCTCTATTCGCATCAAAGAAGATGGTGCGTATGCCGAAGTTGGTTTCATATTGATCAACTGTTTCATTATTATCATCAACAACAGTAGTAATTAATTTATATAGATAAGGAGAATCAAGCGACCAAAGTAATGGCTGCTGCACTTCTATCATTGATGAAACATCCTTTTGCTCATAAGGCTGCAACGTCATTTTTTTAGTGTCACTTCCTGCAACAGTTTTTCCTTCGGTGTTTAAAACGGTTTGTATAACACTTACTGTTTTTACATTTGCAGATTCATTGACAACCGTTGCTTGCGCATTTACATCAGCCGAATTTTCTTTTACAGTTGTGGTGACAAAAGTTCCATTGGTTGCAATATGCAATGGCGAAGTTTTATTCAACCAAACATGACGATAAATTCCTGCACCTTCATAAAACCAACCCTCTTCCATTATAGCATCTACCCTTACAGCTATAGTATTTTCGCCACCGTAATTCAGGTATTCGCCAATGTTATATTCAAAACCAGTGTAACCGCTTGGTTCTGTACCCAAATAAAAACCATTTACCCACACAATGGAATTACGAAACACGCCATCAAATGCAATGCTTATTTTTTCACCTTCATCTGTTATAGGAATAGTGAATGTTTTACGGTACCAGCCTACACTTGTGTTTGGAAAATTTCTGCCAACAGCTTTAAAACCGTGGCTGGCAGTTCCGGCATTATCAAAAGCTTGTTCTACTGCCCAATCGTGTGGTAAATCTAATTTTCTCCAGGAACGGTCATCAAAATTTTTAGCTGCAGCGCCATCGCCGTATGAAGCTTTTGCAAAGTAAGAAAAGTAGCTGGTGCCATTATCAAAATCTTTTTTTGTATCGTAAGGATGTCCGAATGCAAATCGCCAACCGAAGTCCATCAATAGGTGTTCCCTTAGCGGTGGGGCATTTTCTGTTTGAGAAAAAATGCTGCTTGCAATTAACAAGCTTGCAATCACTAATTTTATTTTTATTCTGATAAGACCCATTTTTGTTTTATACAATTGCAAATCTGTAAAAGTTATTTTTTAAGTACTGTTACTTTCTTTCCATCATAATTGATTTCTTTATCTATTATGGCATTGTTGCCAACAAAAACAATTTTAAAAATGCGCTGAGTTAACATTCCATCAAAACTTCCTTCTTGTGCTGCAGCAGTAAAAGTTTTTGTTGCGGCTGAATAACTCAATTTAATTTTTGAAAATTTTCCCTTTTCATAGTTATAATTTTCATTCTCATCTTCATACAAAGTAAAGCTGGCGTCTTTATCGCCATATACAGTTACTGTAAGAGCGTCAGCAGGTTTTTCAGTGCTGTATTGCATTACAGGTCCAGTTACAATAATGCTACCTTCTTTTACAAATGCAGGAATGGTATTGATTGGTGCAGCAACATCAATGGTTTGTCCGCCGGTAAAAAATCTATTATCATAAAGCCCATACCAATTTGTACCAGCAGGCAAATACACATTGCGACTGCGTTGTTTGTAATTGTAAATTGGAGCAACTAAAACTGAAGGGCCACACATTAACTGGTCATTTATACTTTCTACTTTTTTATCAGTAGGAAATTCCATCATCATTCCTTTTAAGAATGTGCCGTTATTAAAATGTACATCGGCTGCAATGGAATATAATGTGGGCAATAAAGTATAGCGCCTTTCAATGCTGCCAACAATTGCTTTATAAGCATCTTCATTTTCTTTTGCAATATTGAATGGCTCCCGGTTGGGTGTTTGCCCATGTGCTCTAAACAATGGCATAAAACTTCCAAACTCATACCATCTTGCCTGTAATTCTTTCCATTCATCCAAATCTTTTCCCTCCACATACCTGTTCTCTACAGCAAAGCCGCCTGCATCAAATGTCCAGTATGGCACACCCGACATAGAAAAATTTATGCCTGCTGAAATTTGATTTTTCATATCTGCCCATGTTGAGCCAATGTCGCCACTCCATATTGCGGAACCATACCGTTGAATACCTGCATAACCGGAACGTGTTAAAATGAAAACTCTCTTATTGTCATTTGTTGCCCTCTGCCCTTCGTAAATAGCTTGTGAATTTAATAACGGATAACTATTGAAATATTTTATCGCACTGCCCATTGCATTGGGATAAAAAATATCTTTTCTTTTTGCAATCGACATGTTGGAATGGATATCCGGTTCAGATGCATCCATCCACCATGCATCAATTTTTTTACTGTACAAATTTGTTTTCAGCAGTTGCCAAAACTGTTTTCTTGCTGCGGAATTGTGTACGTCATATGATGTGTTAACATAACCCAGCCAATCTTTTCTGTTTTCATCTGCATTTTTATTTAAAAGAAAACCTTGCCATTGCATTAAATCAAAATTGGGAATCCCTTTGTAAAATTTTGCCCAAACAGAAATCATAAATTTTGCATGGTATTGATTATGCAAGACATCAATCATCGAATCAGGATTTGGAAAACGTTCTGCATCAAATTGCTGGCTGCCCCATTGATCAATTTTCCAATATTGCCAATCCTGTACAATATTATCTAAGGGAATATGTTTTTCTCTAAAAGTTTTTACTGTTTTTAAAATTTCATCTTGTGTTTTATAACGTTCCCTGCTTTGCCAAAAACCTAAAGCCCATTTTGGTACAATAGGCGTTTTGCCGGTAAGCTCACGATAACCGCTAATAATATCATCGTAAGTTTTTCCATATACAAAATAGTAATTGATATTATCGCCTGCTTCCGATTGAAATTGGTAAATCTTTTTTTGTTGTTCAGATATTGGCTCCATCACTTTGATGCTCATAAAAGATTCGCCGCCATCAGGTATCCATTCTATTTTTATGGTTG